>Ga0172375_10003890_pt1 | contig 22421 bp, 20 predicted proteins | sample LakKiv1m_FD_114537 | JGI IMG/M metagenome (GOLD analysis project Ga0172375, IMG submission 114537) | Freshwater microbial communities from Kabuno Bay, South-Kivu, Congo - kab_092012_11.1m | ecosystem: Environmental > Aquatic > Freshwater > Lake | place: Democratic Republic of the Congo... | reverse complement strand
TTTCGTATCAGCGCTTCCCAAATCCACAGAAACATAATAACTAGCTCCTCTCTCGATAATGTTATCGATTGAATTATCGACCGCAGGCCAACCCCAACGGTTTGTTTGATAAAGAAAAGCAGTGTCCCCGTTGTACGGAGCCAAAATCAATGCATCTTTGGGAGTAATTCTATCAACTGCGCTACCCGCCTCAATTATTTCCGGATGGTTTACTGCATAGTCGCCGACTATTTGATTCCAACCTGTTATAAGCATTACCCCAATTGAGATAAGAAGAATAATCCTCGTGAGTACCTTATTAAATATTTCCGTGGTCCAAAGATAATACGATCCCAATGCAAGAGTGAGAGCAATTACAGGAATAGTCAGAATCTGATAATAGTCATGCATCACATTTGCGTTGGCAACGGCAATAACATAAAAGAGAGCACCTGCAAGAAAGGCCTGAGGAAGTCTGTTTTTAATCTTGGGATAAAGAACGCCAAAGACAAAAGGAATAAGGCCCAACGAACCCAAAATAAGGTGTCCAAGTCTTTCACCAAAAATCCAATACCACCATGAGGGTTTGAATCTTATCAAATTCCCATTAAACGCCCATTTGTAAAAAGGAATGCCTTCCGGAAACTTTGCCTCCCAACCTCTCCAAAGGAAAAAGGGAACAAAAGCTATTGCCGCGTAAAGAATCGTAAACAAAATTACGCGTTTGTTTTTAAAAAAAGTCTTAAGCCCGTATTTTTGGATAGCCAAATAGACAATCGGGAAAAGGTAAAATCCCAAGTAGGGCTTCATAAGCATAGTGGCGGCAAAAAATATTGAAGAGATAAAGAAAAGTGCCTTTTTATTATCCTGAATGAATACCAAGAAAGCCCAGATTGAGATAATTCCAAAAGTCACGCCCATGGGGTCGGGTAAGATCACTCGTGTAAAGAATATATTGAAAGGAATAAATAAGTAGAAGAAGGCTGAAAGAAGTCCCACCCATTTTCCGAATATCCTCTTACCAATAAAATAAAGGAAAGTGGCAGTCAAAAGTGCACAAGCTATTGTTATAAGTCTTGCCCAAATTTCAAGTGATAAAACAGGAAAGGCCTTGGCAACAAGAGCGTTTAATGCATTATAAAAAGGAAATTCAACCATTCTGTAGCCTTCCGGATTAGCCATACCCGTTTGGATACTTGAGATGTCGTGGTACTTAGGTAAAAGTAGATTAATTCCTTTCTGAAGATAAACTCTACTGACTGAAGCGGTGTCGGCCTGTCTCCAACTATGCCAATCCGCAATTGGGTTATTAATTTTATACAAACGAACAGTAAAACCTAAAATTAATATAATAGATAACAAAATATACTCAATATATTTAGCCTTGAATATATGTGTAATTTTAGTTTTCATTTAGTTTACTTTTAACCAAACTTACCGAACAACCCAGCAAAAGCCAAAAGATAATGGCAAATTTTGATGCTTCAAACAAATCTATTAACACTGCGGTCATAAAAGTACCCAAAAGTCCTCCGAATATTCCAAAAACGAAAACTTTTTCCAGACCGTCTAATCTATCTTTGATGGAAAAAGTTTTAAGTAAAACCTTCCCTATCGTTAAAAATACAAGAATAAAAGCAGAAAAGCCAATTATACCCGTTTCCCCAAGCATTCTTAAGTAATCATTGTCCGTTGCAAGCCCAATTGACGAATACCCTGTACCAAGGAGTGGATTTTTAGAAAATGCCCTGATTGCACGAGGCCATTCAACGTTATATCTGATGGCAATAGAAACATCTTTTATAATTTTTGCAGATTCCGGAGTTGGAGCTCCAGCAGCTTCATTTTTAACCGTTAAAGTTACTTCATCTGCTCTGACAACAAACCCTGGAACATAGCTAAAACTTTTTCCGGTAGTGACATGTTCATAAAGGACTTTAATGGCCTGAGTAAACCTGGCATCAAGTCCTGAAGACATCATCATAAAAATAACGCTTATTACAGCTACTACAAACCAGCCTTTGAACCTCTTTAACAAAAATAAAGTTGTGGTTATGGCCAGAAGATATGAAGCCTGTGCTGTCCTGGAAACGGAATTTATAAGAAGCCAAAGCCCCATCCCTGAAGAAATAAAAGTTGCCAGTTTTACAAATTTATTCTTCAGAGTAAAAAGAGCACCTAATAATATAGGCATGACAAGGACAATAAAAGCGGATAAATCGTAGTGTCCTGCAAAGGTTGAGTTTATATGACTTCCGGGCGTCCAACGGAGTGCAATCCCCTTTGAATACTCCTCGTTTTGGGTAATGATTACAGGAAAGTGAAGATACCTTTGACCAATACCGTAAATAAAGACAACTACAAAAACAATAATTAGTATTTTGAAATAGAACTGTATATTTTCTTTTATTTTGTCGCGAGGAGTAAGTAAGTAAGCTGTCAAAAAAGGAACTATGTATTCGACCCGCCTCGCCCAATTCAAAAATGACAATCCTATCTCGACCGTATGGCTAACCAATATTCCGGAGATCAAAGACAGAAATGTGGCCGAGAAAAATATTATGAAAGCGATAATAATTTTATCTTTAACAATCTTTTTAAAGTCCACAACAATCTTTGGAATAAGGCAAAACCCAAGTAAAAGCACTAAAAGATCCTCAGATCTTATTGCAACATAGGTTCCCGGCACATTTATAAGCGGAAACTTCGGCAGAAGCGGCACTATGATGAGTACTGCCGCAATCAAATATTTAGATATCTTCTCAGAAAGAAGTAATAGCTTTTGCATATATTTTTGCCACGTCGCGCTTTCCTACAATATTCCAAAGAATAATCCTAAGAACTACCCCAAACTTCAAAATTGCCCGAAGAACTGGAATTTTCCACTTGGGTTCGTGCTTTTTATACATAAGTATCAAGTTCTGGAGTTCAAATATAGTTGCCTTCTCACTTCCGTTTGTAGACATTCCGAAATGAAGTGTCTTCCATTTGGGAAGATACCAGACTTCCCAACCCTTTTTGATAAAGCGTGTTGCCAGTTCAACCTCCTCAACATAGAGGAAGAAGTCTTCATCGAAAATCCCCGCCTCATCCATAGCTTCCTTGCGCATCAAGAAAAAGGCTCCCGTAACCCAATCCTGACGATGCTCCTTTTTGAAAAACCCCCCACCTTTATATATAGGAGACCATCCGTGAAGAGGGTGATAGGGCTTGATAAGTTTATCCACTCCCGGAATGTCGTCAATAAATGTCATCCAAGCAAAAACCCTGAAAAGTGTGGGATAATAGCCTCCGGAACCTTGTATCGTAACTTTATCGGGATTTACAAGGGCACAGCTTGAGATTCCGACCTTGGGGTGTTTATCCATCCAGGCAATCATCTCTTTAAAAATATTCTTTTCGATTATTTCAGTATCGTCATTCAAAAGAAGAACATATCTGCCTTTGGCAATTCTCATGCCCATATTGTTATTTTCCCCAAATCCCCCGTTTTCTTCACGCCTCAAAACATTTACAAAAGGATATTTGTCTGTCACCATTTTCCCGATATGATCGAGAGAAGCGTTATCTATAAGGATTATTTCGCTTTCTATACCGGATAAAGCAGGCTTCAAAGTCTCAATACAGCCCAAGATATAATCCTTTTTTGAGGATACTATTACTATAGAAAGATCCATTTTTTTATCCATGTTTTCTCCTTAACAGATTTGTAAAGGCTTTATAGATAATAACAACCATTGCCATACTTAGCAAAAAGACTATTTCTCTCACAATAACATTGCTCGGAACAAGACGGACTATTATTTTTAGTTGCCAAGTTTGACCACCAACTGAAAACATCGGTTTATTATTCCGGCTTAGAGGCTGAAAGCCGTTTATATACTCACTTTCCCGGAAAGGATGAACAAACTCCTGCAAAAAAGTACTGCTTGTCTGATCCCTTATCAAAGTCTGGGCATTCTCGGGCGGGTAATTAAGAAGGAGGGTGGGCATCTTTATTCCCATAAAACTTGAGTGGTTAAACTGGGCTTCGTACCAGGACAAAACCTCAGCCCGAGTCATATTGGTAAAATACCCCTGTCTTAAAGGACTTTCCAAATCCGCCGGCTCGTCAGACTTGAGTGACCCCGGAGGAGGCTCGGGAAATGAGTAGTTGGGCAAGGCCAAATAAAATACTCCGATGAGACAAAAAATTATGAAGATTATTTTCAAAAAAGTTTTAATCATTTTTTATTATCCTTTCCTCACCGACCAGGGTAACTTTTCCATCCTCAACAATTATTTCCTCTCCGTCTTTTAATAAGTATAGCTTCTCTCCTTTGTATTTTTCTTTGATTTGATCAAAATACTGATCCTCATAATGAGGAAAAATATCAAAATCAACCAAATTCATGGGTTTAATATCCTCCGCCCCCCGCTCGCCATCAACAAAACCCCAACCCGAAACATCCAAAGTTTTTCCGGCAACCATTGAGCCCGCACTGCTGCCAAAATACAAGGCCCCATTATCCAGAAGTTTCCTTATATGAAGATCCAACTTACATCTTCTTATCCAATACATTAAATACCCCGGCATTCCTCCCGCAAACCAGATAATATCCTTCCCCTTAAGCTCCTCCAAAAGAGTCTCGTTTCCATAATTTTCCAAGACAAACGGCTTTACATCATCACAAAGTGTATTAATGAGTTTCCATGATCCGTCTTCTTTTGTCTCCCATGTTCCCCATCCATTTTCACCATTTGAAGCGGTTGGAATATAGGCAATTTTTTTGTCCTTTAATCCACCAACATATTCATCCAGTTTTTTAATTGTCTCGGGACTACTGAACCTCGAAGCCAAAAATAGTCTCATATGGAAATTATTGAAAAAGCCTTGCGCGTCCCAAAATATAGTGGGGATCTTTATTTTTCCTTTCTCCGATCTTGGAAGCGGGAACTCCTCCCACAATAGTAAACTCGGGAACGTCTTTTGTAACAACGGCTCCTGCCGCAATAACCGCCCCTTTTCCAACTTTTACACCGGGCAGAATGGTAACTCTGGGACCGATAAATACATAATCACCTATCTCTACAGGTTCAGTTCTTGCCGAAAACGTTTCGCTTTCCAAATCATGTTCGGAATTATAAATCATTACCGATGAAGCTATGTCTGTATGGTTCCCGATTGTCAAAGGAGCCCTTCCGTCCAAGAAAGCATGATCCCCGATAATTGTATCCTCACCTATTGCAATTCCACCCGGATCAAAAAAGTTTGCCCACATGTGAACGACCGACCCTTTTCCGATTTTCATCCCGGCAAGGTTATAAAAAACTTTGCGAATCAAGTGGGAAGGAATATGAGAAACCCAACGAAGCATCATTAGTTCAAAATCCAAAATAATATTGTAAATTCTATTAAACACTTTTCCACCAACTTCTCTTCCGCTTAAGTTTTTTCCGTTTTTATCTTTCAACATTATTTTATTTGGTAATTATGTCCAGTGTTTGCCTGGCAGTTTTCTCCCAGGAAAACTTTTTGACCTGATTTAGACCCTCATTACTCATACTATTATACTTCGTTGGCGATGCCAAAAGCACCTCGGATATTCCTTTTGCAATGCTTTCAACATTTTTAGGATCCACCATTATTCCTGCATCCCCAACCACTTCAGGAAGACTGCCTACATCGGAAGCAACTACCGGAACCCCACAAGCCATAGCATTAAGAACGTCCAGTCCGAAGCCTTCCCAGAAGGAAGGTAAAACAAATACTTTAGCACCTTTTATAAGTGCCGGTTTGTCATTTTCAGGCACGAAATCCGTAAAAATGACCTCATTTTCCAATCCCAACTCTTTGACTTTTCGAAAAATATCTTCATACATCCACCCCTTCTTGCCGGCAATTACCAGTTTTATACCCGGGAGACTTTTTCTCGCTATTGAAAAGGCATCAATAAGACTCTCTAAATTCTTACTTGGCTTGAGCGTACCCAAATATAATACATAGTCGGATACTATGGAGTACCGTTCGCGTACACGTCGCACATCTTTTTCAGGTATGCCCATATTGAACTTTTCGGGATCATAGGCAAGAGGTGTAACGTGAACCTTGCCCCTGGCAAATGGGTAGTGTCGTACAATGTCGTTTTTTGTACTATTTGATATAGCAAAGATCGCTTTTGATACAAAAATACTAATAGCACTCCAGACTTTTAACTGCCAGAAGTCCCTTTTTTTGAATTGTCCCGAGAATTCGAGGTATCCGAGGTCCATAATTGAGCAGTATCGCTTCATTGGTGCCAGTGGCGGTATGTAATGGCTTGGAGAAAAGAATGCGTCGCACTTGGGTTTACCAAAAAACAAGCTTGGCATGAGTTTTGTCAGTATCCACATCCCCCCTCCCTTTATAACCCTATACTTAAAGGCATCTGTTTCTTTAGGCAAGCTTGCCTGAGGCTCATTTTTCAAGAAAACTATGAGCTTGTGAATTCCCTTCCATTCGTCTTGTAGTTTCCAGAGATTCCAGAGGATTTCAAAGGCATATGTATTAACACCCACTCTTTTTTCAATATTAGCCTCGTTTCCGTCAATTCCGATAATCATCCTTGCTCATATTTTATACTTAAACAAGCTGATGTGGAATATGGGGATACTTTTCTAGGGTTTAGAGACCCAAAGTTTGCAGAAATTTTGACTGTCTATTTTTGTAATATTGAAGTCACTTATTTTGGTGGGATAAGGATAATTCGAAAGCGACTCTTGGCTGCACAACCAGTCGTTCTGAATGTAATACTTCGTACCTGAATCTCTAGGATCTGATATCCTCGCATTAAAGCTTGATCCGTCCATACAATTCATGTTTGAAGAAACTAAATAGACACTTTCCCTATCGTAGATCTCTGGACACTTTTTAAGTATTGCTATCCCATCAACTACATACTCTCTACTAGCTATTGTCTGATTCATTTGTTGAATAAATTCTTTTTGATTATAGCGGCCAGAAAAAACACCCCACTCATAAATCACGTCAACGGGATCACTCGTAACAACGAATATATTTCCTTTATAGCCATCATTTTTCATCAGTTCTATATACTTAACAACTTCTCTTTCGTAAAAGACCCACCCTGAACTTTTTTCAAAAGAGTTTCTTCCCCAATACATTTGCCAAAAATAAATAAAAGATGCGAAGTATATACCAGCCAATATAAAGGCTAAAATTTTCTTACCTTTATTAATCCTGGAAAACATGAACCACCATCCGGCCGCAGACAAACCAACCAATACCGGGTAAAGCATTCCTGCACGCATCGCGTAAGTGGAAGCGTAATTGCTTATTGCACCAGGTAATGGTCCGATTGCTATTAGAGCAAGGATAAACGTTCCCAAGATAAAGTTAGAGCCAAAGATGAAAGACAAACCAAAAATTATTCCTAAAATATCAATCAAATAAAAAAACGGGTGTCCAGCAATCATAAAATGATCGTAACCCTGTTCCCCTATGTTAAAAAGAAAGTTTGCAGAAAGTGGCGCAAAATACTTTGATAATATCTGTTTACCCGAAACCGTATATTTATTAATCCATATTTCCTTACCAAAAGGTATATTAAGAGACATCCTTCTTTCATCATTAACCATTGCCTGAATTACTGGCCAGTCAAAAGTAACCTCCTTCAGTCTTAATCCTGAAACAGAATTTTTCAAAATAATCATATATGCTCCGAAAATTACTAAACCAAACGTGAGAAGCAATAGATATTTTTTCCATTCTTTCTTCTCTTTCGTATATCCAAAAATGAGTGTTACGAAGAGGATGGGTAAATACCACACCTTTGCCCCAAAATATCCGAGCGAAGCTAACAACAGGGTCACAACACCCAAAATCTGGTATTTTAACGTTTTATTTTTACCGACTAATATTAAAATTCCCAAAAAATATAGAAAATAACTAAATATATTTTCATAAGCTGAACGACCAAAAAATACTGCCCATGGATTAACAGCCATCAACAACCCCGTTATAAGGCCAACATTCTTGTTTTCTGTAAGTCTTTCAAATAGTTTTCCTACCACAAAAACCAATCCTAAAGACAATAAAACAAATGGTAGTTTTATCCAGGGGAAAGTTAAAGGAAGAGCTGCCCAAGGAGCCAATGCCCACGACGGCAATTCACCAAAAACACAATTCCCATCACAATATGGATCAATATCGATAGCTCCTGCTGCGGTACCAGCAGCTCCATGTCCTGTAAACCAAACAGATTTTGCATAGACGAACTGGTGAATTTCATCATGGGTTAATCCGACAGGGTTTAGTCCAAATCCCCACAGCCGTATTATTGCAGCAAGAATTAATATACCTATCCAAAGATATTTATTTTTCATTATAAACATCAAGTGTTGCCTGAGCAGTTTTTTCCCAAGAAAAATCTTTAACCCGTCTATCCCCTTTTTCAATAAAACTTTTCGGTCCCCGAATAATTCTTTCAATTCCGTCTGCAATGGAATTAACGTTTTCAGGATCAACAAGGGCGGCAGCGTCTCCCGCAACCTCGGGCATTGAAGCGGTATCTGAGGTTACTACCGGTACTCCACAGTTAAACCCGTCAAGAATTGGAATTCCATATCCTTCATATAGAGACGCAAAAACAAGCCCCTTTGATCCACTAAGGAGCGCTGCCAAATCACTTGTTGGAACATGTCCCAGGATTCTAATATTCCTTTCATTCTCAACTTTTAAGTTTGACTGCCTTCCTACCAATACCAGTTTCAGATCTTTCCCTGCTGATGCCAAACGGAAAGCTTTAATTATCCTCTTGGTATTTTTAAGCGGAGTGATACCTACCGAGATAAGATAATCCTCTCTTATTTGATATTTGCTCTTTATCTCTGCAATTTTCTCATCACTAGCTTTCTCCATAGAAGGAGCTTCAGGAATAACTCTTATTATTCCTTTATCAACACCCAAAGTAACAAGATCCACTTTTGTTGATTCGGAGGGAACAATTATTCTTTTACTTTCCTTCATCACCCAATAAAGCTTTTTCTTGTGAACTTCCAAAACCTTGGGATGAACAAGCCTGGGAAATAAAAGGGGGTATAAATCATGAACAGTTGTAACCTTAAAGGCGCTACTTGGGGGTTCTGCCCAGTCGGAAGTATGCAAAACATCCACTTTCCCTATTAATTTCTCTATCGGAAGGGTGTGCAGTTTGTTCCAAACAATATCTGCTAAAACAGGCGGAATGGGAAAAACTTTCGAGCCGGGAAACTCGTCTAAAATCTCCTGTCGCCTTCTTAGAGCCCCGCTAAATAGCAGATATTCGTTTTCCCGATCAATCATCCTCAGAGCGGAAACCAGGCTTCTGGTGTAGTTAGAAACGCCAGTCCCATAAACTATTTGACTGATATCAATTGCGATTTTCATTTCTTAGATTATCCCTGCATAAAGACTCTTAGTATACCTCCAAAAGACCACTCCGTTAAAGTTATATTCCCCCACTTTACTGTATTCCAGACTTTCTATTTTATGTCTTGTTAAATCTTCGGGATCAGTAATTTCCCAAACATATCTTGAAAGCCAGATGGTTCCTCTGATCGTATCCAGATCCGAGATTTTAATTATTTGACTTCCCTTACCATAATAGTAAAAAGCTTCTGTATGCACATTTTTAGGAAATATTACAGTATCCAAACCAACCTCACGGGCAGCACCCCTCCAATCTTCGCGTTGAAAACGGGGAGAAAGTAAATAATAAAAAGCGCTTGCTATATTTATGGCCAAAAGAACTGTGATGAATACATTTTTATACTTTCCAATTTTCTCAACCCCATAAGCAATCAGAATATAAAGTGCGGGTAAACAGAAAAGAAATCTAAAATAATGAAGGATCGGAAGCTTAAGACTTAAAAGTATCCCCAGTAGAATCGGTACCAGAAGCCACTCCCAAATCAATTTTGAAGACTTTATCGACTTAAAAAGCATATAGCCAAATAGTCCGCAAACAATGATAGCGATAAGGGCATAGACTATTTTATTATCAAACCCAATTCTACCCAAAATAAACTTAACAAGAATAAGGCCCACATTTTTAAATGACAGTGTTCCCAAAATATTCCACCAGGAACCGCCTTTCGCAGACAAACCTCCCCCAAGTTGCCTCAAAAAAAGCGGAAGCCATAATGCAAAAGTTATCAAAAGCGGAAGCAAACTTACAAATACCTTTTTTCGGCTTTTTTCATCAAATATAAAAAATACGGGAACAATAAGAAGTGCTACATAATCCGTCATTCCAAGAAACAGTAACGACAATGAAAACAAAATCCATTTTTTCTCCAGAAACAAATAAAAAATTGATGTAACCAAAAACATGGCAAGGCTATACATCCTTGCCTCTTGGGAATAATAAATCATAAGTCCGGATGTTGCAGATAAAGCCCCAGCAATCAACCCAACCCTAGAATTAAAAAGTTTTTTGGCTATCAGGAAAGTAACATAAATTGTGCCAATACCAAAAAGAACGGATGGGAGCCTTAAGGAAATCTCACTTGAGCCAAAAACCAATACCCAATACTTCATAAGAAGATAGTAAAAAGGCGGATGAAAATCTCCCGGCAAAAAGAAATTAAAAATATTACCCAAAGACATTCTCGAAACCAGTGCGGTTGTAGCCTCATCGAGCCACAAGGACTGATTAAGACTTATTAGTCTTAAAACAAATCCCCCTATTAGAATTATCCCCAGGAGGTATTTACCGTCAATGAGTCGCTTCATTAAATTTATTTGGCCCCGGAACCGGAAAGAATAAAATTCAGAATTCCGATAAAGATACCGAAATCGTAAACAATCTTAAAAATTAAAAATCGCAGGTTACTGTTCCTGAAGCCTTTATATAAACCAACAATTATTGAAACTGGAAGTGAGGCACGAAGGAGTCCAATGACACTCCCCAAAACCCCAAGTTTATACCTTCTTTTTCCAACCCACTTTGCATGGGAAAAGATTTCGCCTAGGCTTGAAGGGTTCTCGTGATAAAAGGCTGCCCCGGGAGCATTTTCCGCTTCATATCCCAGTTTTCTTCCCAAACTCCAGTCATCATCATATCCCCCAGGAGTAAAACCCTCAACTTTTTCAAACTCGCTTTTCAATATGGCCCGAAATACAAACTGCTTATTGGGATAGTTTTTAGGATGTCTCCTTTTATCCATCCAATTTTCATTTATATTCCAGCACCTGGCCCAAGGGTTTTCCCAGTTGGCAACATATTCTTCTTTACTGAAAGTTCCCTTAGATGTCCCCTTTCGAATCGGCTCCGAAAGTTTTTCTAAAAATAGACTGTCAAAAGTCATATCGGCATCAACAAAAACAAGGATTTCACCTTTTGCTTTTTTTACCCCCAAATTCCTGGCAGCTCCAGCCCCTTTATGTTTCTGTTTCAAAAAACTGAAATCCTGAAGTTCTTTTTGAAAATTTTCAAGAATCTTCAAAGTCCCATCGCTTGATCCGTCATCAATAACAATAATTTCAAAATCCTTGTATTTTTGACCGCCCAAAGACTCTATGCAATCTTCAAGAACTTCTTTTTCATTATATGTTGGAATAATTACTGATATTTTCATTTGGTTAATTTTACAATAACCTCTTCATACTTTTGAGAAATTTTGTCCCAGGAAAACTTTTCGGCTTGACGACGAGGAGTATCTCCCCAATTTTTTTCTAAAGCATGGGTAATTGCCTTAGCATAGGAGTCTGTATCTCTCGGATCAACCAATATCCCGGCATCTCCGATAATTTCCTTCCTGACCGGATCATCCGTTGCCACAACAGGAAGATTACTTGCCATCGCTTCCACCAAAACATTTCCAAAAGCTTCCGAAGACGCGGAGGGAAGAGTAAATACATCGGCAGATCTATATACTTCGGGTATATTCTCAAAAGGAACGCTTAACACTCTGAATCTACCCTCCCCCAACAGTTTCATCCCGTAATCCATAATCTTTTCTTTAAGACTTCCCCCACCCCCAGTAATAATCAAGTTGACCTTCTCTAACTTGGAAACCGCTTTTATTACCAAATCCAACCTCTTTTGTTCCGTAAAAGCCCCAACCGCAAGTACAGTCTTTTCCCCAGTCTTTACGCTAGAAACTCCCGGATTGAATCTATTAAGATCTACTCCGTTGGGAATATAGACGGATTTAATAAAATAATTTGACTGCCTTGCCCATCTGAGGGCTTTAGTCGAAAGAGCCACGAAGGTGTTGGGGAAACACCAAAGATTATTCATATCATGCCAACCGATTCCAGATTGACCGGAAATAATTACCTTTCCACCATAAAGCCAGGTGACTATTCTTACTAACGCCGGTTGCCAACCACCATTTGTGGGAATAACAATATTGTATTTTTCTTTGTAAATTCTGCCTAAATTCTTAAAAGTAAAGCCTGCAATTGCCAAACTATTTGGATCCAAAAAAGACCTCCACAATGGAGATTTCCTCCACTCCGGAATATGACTTTTTCCTCCGGAAATAATATCAACCTCATGCTTTTCGGAAAGCCTTTTTGCCAGTTCGTAAACAAAAGTCTCTGCCCCTCGACTACTTTGATCTTGATAGATATTTATAAATGCTATTTTCATTTCCTAATTAATATTTCCAAATTATCAACTCTCTGACTGATTTTGTAATTTTCCATAACGTAATTATAGACTTCTTCCGGAATGTATGACGACAAACCAAAACCATTGTAGGGACTATAGATGATCAGTTTAGGAGAATTATTTTCCAGATCTGCAACCATTCTTTCCTGAATTCCAGGTAGTTCCATGTACCAGGGTAGTTGTGGAACCCACGGATCAACTGCCGGTAAAGTATCTGTTAATCCATAAATATTGTCCCACCAATTCAAAACAAAAACTCTATCCCCCGCCCCGGTATTATATTTAACAAAGCTTACAACACTAGACACATTAGCTTCAAAAAACCGGGTTCCTTCTCTATAATTCCTCATGAAATAGGCAGCAAAAAGATAAGTTGAAATTAAGATGTATAAGACAACAAATATCTTAACTGGTTTAACGGTCTTTTTAATTTCAACAAAAACAAGAGCCGAAATAATTGCCAAAAAAGGAATTGAGGGTTGAAAATGAAATAATTCAAAACGCGGATATGCTCCAAGAACTCCGGCAAACCCCCAAAAAAATAAATCCAAATTTGTTTTTCGTATCTCGCGACTTAACAATAAAAAAATCGAAAATGGGAAAGCTGCCAAAAGTAAAGTTTTAAGATCTGGTAGTTGTATCTGCCCTTGTGATTTAGGAAGTACAAAAACCCCAAATTTAACCGCCCAGTTCCAAAAATCGGACATAATGCCGAATACCAAAGAAATCAAAACAAAAAGGGCAGAGACTACAAGAACACCCTTTACCACCTTCCAGACATTTTTAAACCCAAAGCCCAAACTTTTAATTAGAGAGTACCCTATTGGTAAAAGAAACCAAATTGCCGTCTGTTTTGAAAAGAATGCAAGTGCCCAGAAAACCCCGGTCCAAAACCAATCCTTTTTTCTAACAAAGTAGAATGAACAAAAAGCCAATATACCCATATACAAGTCAAACCAAAGACCATTACCGTCATAAAAAAGATTCCAAACAACGAAAGACCCAAGCGCCAATAAAGCAGTTTTGGTATTCCAAATTTTTCGGACGACATAAAAAACCAGTCCATCAAAAAGAAGAATTAATATCCATGTAAATAACTTGAGTTGCCATATTCCAGTTCCAAAAAGTTTGTAAAATATAGACAAATCGATAAGCATAAGAGGTGTGTGGGCAATAGCAATATTTGTATATGGAAGCCAGCCTTTGGTGATGAGATATGGCCAAAGAGTCATTTCCGGCCAAGCCGTAAATTTTAAATTAATTAAAAGAAAAACCTGTATAGCCAATATTCCAACCAGTAGAAAATACTCAATTCTTTTCATAATAATCAGTAACCGGCCCTACCCCACCAAAGTCTCCTTTTAATCTTTCTTAAGGGAGTCTCCAAATACGAAACAAGTTTAAATCCAAAATCCATTACACCCCACGGACTTTCAATGATACCAGGCCTTCCTCTGAAAAAGACCTGGGGATAATAAAAATCCCCGGGAAACAATTTACCTATCTCATGCTTTAACTTCATCTTTCTTTTGACAACATCCGTGTCTTTTCCCTGTCCAGCTCTTTTTAAATGAGTAGTATGTAAAATTGGAGCATTTACATATCCTATCTTTTTCAAATCCCTATTCTGAATCATTTTTCCTTCCTCATCGACCCAACCCCAAACACCATGCTTACCAAAAGAGTGAAGTCCCGGAATACTCATATTTACTGCCCTAAGGCTGTAATGCCCCACATGTCCCGCCAACTTATACCTTCCCGCCTTTTCTTCTTGTCTATGAAACATGTCTCCAACAGGCAATATGGTCGGTACAATGATTGACTCCAGCTCATTTCCCTTATTCTGGATCAAATCCACTACTCTTTTAATAGATTCCTTCCACCAGATTTCATCGGCATCCAACATGAGAATCCAGTCTGAATCGGTTTCATCAAGCATCTCCTGGCGGACATTAGCAAAATCCTCAACCGTTTCCTGTTTCCTTTGTTTAAATAGTATTTTGTCCGGATATCTTTCCCTTAACTTTTCAATTATTTCCAAAGTACCGTCCGTACTTCCGGTGTCCCAAAGAAGAAGTTTATCCAGATGATCAATAACAGATAAAACCGAAAACCAAAGAAATCTCGCCTCGTTTTTGACAACAGTATGTCCACATATCTTCATTTTTTAATCCAGTAGTGTTTAATAACAATAGTCCAAGTGTAAATTGCAAGAATTACATTTGTAATTCCAAAGGTAATTGTAGGACCAAAAACTCCGAACTTTGGAATTAGAATAAAATTAAGAAGGAATATTGCGGCAATCTGGAAAAAAGAAAAAGCACCAATAAAAACGGTTTTCTTCATGGCATAGATGATTGCAGAAACAGAAGGAACAGTAAAAAGGAAAGGAATTTGAGCAGCAGCCAAAGCCTGAAAGACAGGAACCGATTCAATATACTTTTCACCAAACAAAATCAAAATAAATGGCTTTGCAATTATTATCCAAAGTATTATCCCCGCAGTAATTGGAATAAGCGCCAGGAGTGACTTGAGAATATACTTTTTCTCACTATCCTTATTACCAAACCCTGCAAGCCTGGGAGCCAATACTGAAGAAAAACTTCCAGCAAGAACAACTATAAACGATGCTAATCTTGATGGGATTGAATAAAGACCTGTCGCTACAGCTCCAACCATTGCCGCAAGCATCTGAATGTCCAACCTTCCTGATACAGAGGAAACTATTCTATTTACCCCAATCCATCCAGAAAACTTAAGTAAACTTTTGTACACAGCTTTTTGTGGCTTGGAACGCAAAAAGTCTGTTTTTACAAATATTAAAACCAAAACTATTGAAACAATAAAACCCAATCCAAACGCCCAAAAGGCTTTTGATATAGTCAATGCACCTACCATATAGAAAGCAAGAGCAAATAGGAGGCGTGCTATATAAAAAGCATTATCGACTACAGTTGATTGTAAAAACTTCTTTTTGGCTTGCAATATGTAAGGAAAAAACATATCCGGGAATAAAAATATCGGAATAATTGCAGACCAGATTGCAATCTTGGGATCATGGGTAGCTAAAAAGGTCTTTGAAACGAATGGAGCAAAAAGTATAACAACCAAGGAGATACCCAGCACCATATATAGCCTTATCAGAAAAGAAGTTTTTGTATATTCATTAACCTTTTCTTTATCACCTCGTGCAGAAAATTCGGAAACAAAGTTTATCGCTCCAGTAGAAATACCAATGTCCGAAAGAGAAGAAAGGATAATAACCAAGTTGACAGCTGCAGAAAATATTCCAAAATCATAAACAGAAAGTGAACGGGCAATAATTAGTGTAAAGATAAACCCCCAGAAGGCAGAACCCGTGTTCCCAACAAAAAGAACAAATGTGTCTTTAGCCGTACCCGAAAAAAGGATTGTTTTCCCCTGCTCAATATATCTTTTCACAGCTATATTTTACCTCACTTTTTGATTAGAAGGATAGCAGAAGCGTCCATACGCTCGTAATTATCTGTGGCTGGTATTGTATAAACACCCTTTAAGGTAAATTCTTTTGCAATTTCGGCACAACCATCACAAGTCCACTTCTCAGGGTCACCTGGATTATTGAATATTTCCCGCCAAGAATCTCCCATATAATAATTTGCATCATTCATTAAATAACTTGTAAGATAAATTGCATCAAAAGGTATTTTGCCAGTGTTTGGATCAATAATTTGATTTGGTTCAAGCGGAAACCAAATAGTCTTTCTTTCCCCATACCAACTTCCCCAAGTATCAAGATTGGTTATTGCAACCTGATCTTTACCGGTATTGTCTCTAAGTAAGTACGAAAGCTTCACATAAACTGGTGGTTTACCTACATTGTGAGTATTCTTTTCAAAACGAGAGTCAAGAACAAGTATTCCCGAGGTTTGTCCTACGCCAAATAGAAGAATCAGAAATAAAGAAGAAAGAATAACGAATGTGTGATTTTTCATTTTGAATTTAGTGTTTAAGATTTGTTTCAGATTTAGTATTTCGTATTTCGAAATTACCGTCATAATCTGAACTAAAGTTCCTGTGGCAATAATATAGATCAAAGGTATGACGGGGTGCAAATATCTATAAAGTGGAATGCTTGCCGCTGTTACAATAAAAGTAATAAATAGCATGAATACGGTAGAAATCTTGAAACTCTTTTCAACACTATTTTTCGATCTAATAAATAGCCCAGTAACAAACAAAGCAAAAAAGTATGGATTTATAATATCCGGCAGAGCTTTGTAAAAATTGTAAAGATTGTAAAAAATATTTTTAAGGGTTTGGATGGTTCCACCGACGCTAACTGCTGCACCACGAAGCGCATCGGACGCAACAGATGATTGATTAAACGAAGATCCTATGCCTCTGCCGATTACTGAATACAAAAAATACTTTCCGTTTAACGGCATTAGAACAAAATAATCTAACAACACACCAACTGTCAAAACACCTAGAAAAGATAGCATAGCTTTCTTTAATTTAAAATTCTCAAGAAGCAAGAAAAGAATAATTCCTGCAATATAAATAAATGCCTGAGGGCGGGTAAAATACAAAAGAATCAAAAACAAAACAGTTACAACATTTGCCCATTTTTTCTTTAAGGACGCAAAATAAATCCCCGCAACAATTTCAAAAATAAACGGAGATTCACTCGCCCCGTTTGTAGCGTAGTGAATCATGTCATAGCTCGCCCCAAATGCAAGGGTTGATAACGTTCCGACTAGTTTCCCTACATGCGCAGACAGGGATTTGAAAAGTTTAGTTCCCAAAAGGTAAACAAAAACTAACGTCAAAATAAAATAGAAAAATGCTGTAGCAATTACCGCAAAATCGTTTACTCCAAATATTTTAAAAAAAACTACAATAGAATAAATCATTACAGGCGGTGTCCACGATATAGTAAATATGTTCAATTTTATAAATTCGAAGACAGAATATGACCAAAAAGTAAAACCGCTTCCGAATCCCAAACCATTCACTAAATTTCTAGCAATATCTGCAAATTTCGCTGAATCGGAGAGTTCTAAGAAAGGAAAATTATTTAGCATTTTCATATTTGATTTTATAAGTAAATAATGTATAAGTAAAACAATGGGCATCAAAGCTACAAAATCCAATCTTAAAGAAATTCTAAATCAAATCTTGCTCAAAACCCATATTCTACCTTTTATTACTGCTGCAAGAGCTTTAAAGGTTTTGGAATTAGATTTTGGGCACTTTTCTTCTGCGGCGAGATGGGAATCAGTTGATAAAAATGGGCAACCAATTCCATGGTTTTCTTATTCCGCAATAGAATATTTGAGGAGCTTAGATTTAACAAATAAGTCTGTGTTTGAATACGGATCCGGAAATTCCACTTTGTTCTGGGCAAAACACACGGCTAAAATAAAATCCGTTGAAAGTGATATTAAATGGTTCAATCTAAATTTAAAAAGGTTGAAAGTTTGTAAAAATGCTCAATTAACTTTTGAAAATAATAAAGTCAAATATGTTGATACCATTAACATAACCAAAGCAAAGTACGACATAATCGTTATAGATGGTGATTCTAGATTCGAATGTAGCCTTGCGGCTATCGGTAAACTTAAAAACGGAGGGTTCATTATTTTAGATAATTCCGAATGGTTCCCTAAAATTACAAAATATCTCAGAGAACACAATTTGATTGAGATAGATTTCAGTGGTTTTGGTCCAATAAACCCATATACTACAACAACATCTATTTTTATTTCGAGAGAGTTTAAACCACAAATTAATAATAAGACAAGACACCCTGGAGCTATCTAACTGTTCGATTTAATCATTTTATTATATAAAAGTAAAGTTTCCTCAGCAGTTTTTACCCAATTAAATTTCTTTACTTGTGCTAAACCGAGTTGTATTAAACTTTTACGGAGGTTTCCATCACGCATCACTTTTTCAATTGAATTTCTAATTGAAGTCTTATCTTCAGGATTAATGTAAACAACAGCTTTTCCACATACTTCGGGGATAGAGCTTGTGTTACTTGTAACCACAGGACAACCCATTGAAAAGGCTTCCAGGGCCGTCATCCCAAAGCCCTCATAAAGCGAAGGAAGTACGTAAACCAAAGCTTTCTTATAAATATATGCCAGTTCGCTGTCCGATTTAAATCGAACTAGGCTTACCTTATCTAAAATTTCCAAACCAGAAAGCATTATTTTTTCTTCTTTTGTAAAACCTCCCCCCCCGGCACACACAAGAGAAAGGTTTTTCTCTTGTTTAAGAATGGGGGTAATAGCTTTTACAAAGAAATCAAAATTTTTGTAGCCGGACCTATTTCCAACAAATAATAAATATCTATCCGGCAAATTTTCTATTCTAGAAGGGTTTACATCTTCTAACGGGTTACCTAGATAAATAACTTCAATTTTAGTGTCTTTTATTCCATATAAACTAATCAAGTCTTTTTTTGTATTCTCAGAAATTGCAATAATTTTGTTCGCACCACAAATAGTTCTTCTCTTATATTCCAGTGTTTTCTTTACAAGCCCTTTACTTTCTTTAGTGAACAATTCATGAGTCATATCATAAACTGTAATTACATATGGTTTTCCTTTTAATTTTCCTAAAAAATACGGCTGATAATAAGTTGCATGAAAAACATCAAAGTTTCCTCTTTTTAAATATTGGCTATCAAAAATTCTGTTTAAATAAAATAATAAAATATTTTTATATTGAAAGTTGACATCCAAAAGAACTTTCAATATTCCCGTCTTTAATTGTGGTAAATAAACATTATTTGAGAATTTTCCATCAACCAATACTTTACTCTCTGTTTTTTTAAGACCTTTTATTAATTCAAAATAATATCTAGATATGCCTCCGTATTCTTGAAAACTAAAAATCTGCTGATCGTATAATATTCTCATATTATTAAAATTAATGAATAATTAAATATCATTATTCATATTTGTATACAACCTTCTGTATTTCAATAAAAAAACTTTCTCATCAAAATACTTGTACGCCACCCTTCTTGTGTTGGATTGATAGATTGAATAATTATTTCTTAGTTTTTCAATAGATCTTCTTAGACTCTCCTTAGTTAGTTTAAAAATAACCCCACATTTCTCTCTTTCAATCAAATCACTTACCCCAACGTCTTCGCTAACCAATACTGGTATTCCAGAGGCAAGGCTTTCTATTAACGAATTTGGGCATGGTTTGTTGCCGACACTTCCGGAATAAGGAATTATTGTGGCATGATATTTTTGATAGAATTTATTCATGTAATGTATATCCTTGACCTTTAATTTGATGCAATCCCCATTAATTTTCCAAATTTTCTTTAGAATATCTTTAATAAATCTATCCCTCCATAGCAAGGTCAGTTCTGCGTTCGCATCACAAAAGACATTTTTATTTTTTAATATAAAATCAACTCCTCTGGATTTAAAATGGTCCTCTTTTAAGGGAGAGCTCGCAAATAATATTTTCATTCCATCCTTTTTAAATAAAGGATTTTTTTTAACAACGTATTTACTTAAATCTACTCCAGGGTAAATAACATTTATTTTTTCTTCAATAACTCCGTTCTTTATAAGTAGATCTTTGTCACCCTCTGACTGAACAACAATCCTGTTTATCTTAGTTCGGAGTAAATCAATATTTAGTTTTAACCTGGACAGATCCACGCCCTCAACCGAAGTTAAAATAATATTTTTAGCCATAACCAACCTCATGTATGGCATATCGTTTACTGACGTATATATATGACTGATATTTGTAAATATTGAAAATATTGGAATAGTTGTCAGTAAAGGAAGAAACTTGTAATAGTATCCAAAAATACCATGTCTAAATTGAAAATCCATAAACTTCAAAGAAAGATTATAAATAAATATATTTTTACCCAGATTTTTTTTAAGTGAGATTATTTCTTTGGATATAGCCTCTATCCCTCTATTATCAAAGCCGAAGCAAAAAATGGTTATTTTTTTATGCATACAACAACCCATTCATAAGGATTTCTTCCTGATCCAATGCTTTCTATAAAATTTATCAATTTTAATGAAATTCCAGCAAACCCAACAACTGAGGATATTTTGGAAATCATTCCCTCAATCCAAAAGTGCTTGATGTTCGGTATCAATTTGATTTTGTAAAACCCGGCCTCTTTGATCTCGCGAATCAAACCTTTTTCATCCCAAAGAAAATCGTAAACAGGGTACTTGCTTTTCCCCAAGATGTGTCTTATTTTTTTTTCAATGTTCTCATTCGGTGCGTCAAACACCAATACACCGCCCCTCTTTAGAATTTTATTAATCTGGAATAAAATTCTCCCTCTGTCTGCATCAATAAAATGTCGTAAAAAACGAAAAGAAAAAACCATATCGTATTTCTTAGACGCAAAAATTTTACCAATCTTAAAAGCGTCTCCTTTCACAAATTCCCATTTATTTTTCTCGCTCGATAATTTATTCATTCTTTGTTTAGCAAGTTCCAACATTCCATTGCTCGAATCGAGTGCAAACCCCTTTTTTATACCCTTTACACCAACGGTAACTCTCCCAGGACCGCAAGCTAATTCAAAAACATTATTTATCTTATACTTTGCAATAGCCTGATTAACCGCAGCAACCTGGCCATTGTGTAAAACCCTTCCAAATAATGTAGTAAAACGTTTTTCTACATATTTATCCACCACTTCTTTTCTGGTATAGTAAACTTTGAATTCATTTTTTGTGACAATGTTGCTATTCATATTATTAGTTACTTTTTATATGTTTAATAAAACTCAAGATACTTATAAATCTTCTATACACACCCTTCCTTAGCTTTACTGGCAATAGAAAGGATAAACCAATTAAAAACATTCTAACAAAATAGTACTTCATTAGATTATCAAAATATAAGACATCTCGACTTTTGTCATATTCTAAAATTTCAGGATGTTTGAGTGGAAACAAATTTTCCGGCATACTTTCATAATCTTGTAAAAACAAATTTGTGCTGTTGTTATTAATGCCTACATTTCTAATTAAATTCACCGATGGGGCTATAAAATACATCCTATTTTTAATCGCGGTGTAATTTAATTGATAATCCCAGGTATCAAGCTTTCCATTTTTAATGGCATAAAGGAAAGTTTTTAGGTAATGTATATATTTTTTGCTAAAAATATATGATCCGTAATTTTTACTGTTAAAATCTTTCAAATTAGTAATGTCTCTGTCATATAGATTCCAGCTTCTTTTCCAGATTCCCAAACCCCAAACACTACCCAATTGTGTACTGAAATATGAATACTTGCTTCTAGTTACATGGGGATAGAAGTTCGTTGATTTTATATAAAAAATATTATTATTATACTTATATCTTTCCAGCATTTTCTTTTGAAAATAAAAGAAATCTTCATTGGGAAGGGTGTCATCCTCTAGATAAATCCCATACTTCTCTTTTTTAAAAAACTTATCGAATGCTCCAGGGATATGTTTCTTAAGACCTAAATTTTTTTTGTGGATCCATACCGTGAGTTGACAGTCCCAATTAATTTTAGATAGAACAGCCTCTCTTGTATTAAGAACCTCTTTTTCCTCTTCGGGATTCCTGGGGCCATCTTGAGAAATATAAAGTTTTTTGGGTTTTACTTTTGCGATAGCTTCTATCACTTGGAGAGCAGTATCCTTTCTCCGAAATATAATAAATAGAATGGGGGTATCAAAATTTTTTATCATGCATCGTAATCTTAACAAGATAATATAAATTTGTAAAAATTGAAAATAGAATAAACAGGATTATGGGCATAGTGGATCTTTCTGC
>Ga0172375_10003889_pt1 | contig 22429 bp, 15 predicted proteins | sample LakKiv1m_FD_114537 | JGI IMG/M metagenome (GOLD analysis project Ga0172375, IMG submission 114537) | Freshwater microbial communities from Kabuno Bay, South-Kivu, Congo - kab_092012_11.1m | ecosystem: Environmental > Aquatic > Freshwater > Lake | place: Democratic Republic of the Congo... | reverse complement strand
CTGCGTGGGAATGCATAGAAGAAGTGTACAAGTGTTCAAGTGGGCAAGTGTACAAGTGAAAAGCAAAAGCTTCTTGCCCGAGAGCTTTACCCTCGTTCCCACGCTCCTGCGTGGGAATGCATATCTTACCTCTCGCATCTCGCATCTCGTCAATGTGAATGCTTTTTGACCGGCAGCCTCGTTCCCACGCTCCTGCGTGGGAATGCATATCTTACCTCTCGCATCTCGCATCTTCGTCAATGTGAATGCTTTTCTTGAATTTGTGGATTTTTTGAATTAATATATTACCCGAACATTTCAACCCGCTTTCAGTTACTGCAATTTCAATAAAATCAAATATATCGTGATTACTTTATCTGATAAATCCGAATTCATCGTGGAAAGGCTGACTCCCACTTTGGAAAACGAATGGCAGGAATTCATCGACGCTTCCGCTAATGGCACCGTTTTCCATACCCAAAAATTCTTCGCCTACCATTCGCCCGATAGATTTCGTCAGCATCATCTGATTATCCGAATGCGCAATAAAATCCGCGCTGTTTTCACTTCCGCCGAAATCGATACCCCTGAAGGCAAAATCCTCCATTCTCATCCCGGCGCTTCTTATGGCGGAATAGTCATCCGGGAAGGAGCGGATTTTCACGATTGCGACTGTGTCGTCAAAGCCCTGCTCGATTACACCCGCGCTCAAGAATTTAAAAGTATCCGATTAACGCAGACTCCACTCATTTATTATAAAACGCCCCATCAAAGCATCGAATTCGCCCTGCAGAGGCACGGATTTACCGTAGAATGCTGTGAATTGACTCAATCCACCGATTTGACCGCTTTGCCGGAAAACCCGGTCGATGCTTTAGTCGACAAGACCCGCAACGCCTATCGGCAGTCCGAGAAAAAAGACTGTGTCTATATTGAAAACGCCGCCCTTACCCCGGACAATCTCGCCGTCTTCCATGAACTATTGACGGAAAACCGCCGCCACCTCGGTGTCAAACCCACTCATTCCCTTGAAGAACTCATCCGCTTGTCTAAGCTCATCCCGGAAAAACTCCATTTGGCTTTCGTGGAATATAATTCGGAAATGATCGCCGGACTTCTGCATTTTATCTGCAATGAAAAAGTGGTAATTCTTTTCTATGTCTGCCACAATCGGGAAAAACAGTCCTTAAAACCCGCTCCCTATATTCTGGCGAATACTTTAAGATGGGCGAAAAACGCCGGATTTCACGAACTCGATTTCGGTATTTCCACCGTCAGAGGTCAGCCTAATCGGGGACTGCTGAAATTTAAAGAGAACTTCCGCACCCGTTCCTTCTTAAGAAACACCTATTATATAAAGCTGTAACTGTATTATTACCTATGGCGCCTTCACAGGATAAACCGCCAAAAACCGCCGGATTGAAAAATCCCCCGCTGCGCAAACCCAAAATCTCCGCTTACCGGCAGACTTTCAACTATTTGACCACCGAAGATACTCCCGGAGAAATGCTTTCCTCCGTCGATATGCTGAAAGTCATCTATGTGGTCAGCCTTTTCCTCCTTGGAATGGGGCTGGTGATTTTGACTATTATGCCGCCTCAGGAAAAAATCGAACTGCGGGAATTCCCCTATCCCTACCGCGCCGCTTTCGCCATTTCCAATGATATTAACGGTACCGACTCCCCGCAGGAATTCCTCGCTATCCAGCGCTATCTCTGCACTCCCAAAGAAACTCCTTGGGGTCAGGGATTGGATTTGGAAGCCGGCAGCAGCTTTTGGTTCTACGATTTGACCGGCAAATCGCATTTTACTGTCTTTCAGCCGATTATCCGCCCCGATACCATCGTCTTTATAGATTCCACTGCCGGAATCCGCAAAGTTACCCGCGATACCAGCTATAATTATGAAATCGACCTGAAACTCAACCGTTATCCCGCTAATATCATTTCCGATTTCGTCAAAGCCGGCTACATCGACGCACTGGGAGGCTATGGCCCTTCCGCCGACTATGGCTTCGACCGGGAATTCGCTCTGAAAGCCCGGGATTTTATCCGCCGTGAACAATTGACCGTCCCCATCTGGATCAATCTCGCCGGTGAAGCCAATTATCAGAATATCGGACGCAATCCCCATCAGCAGGGCGATAATCCCGCTTCCCGCTATTATCACTCCGACCTTTTCGGGGAATTCGGGATTAAATACTTGAATCTCGGCGGCTATACCGCGATGATCGGTCAGGAATCCGACCACGGAGTCTTCCGCTGGCTGGTAAAACAATATGATCTGTTCCGTTCCGCTTTCACTTCTTCCCAGGACAAAAACCTCGACATAAACTGGAATAACCGTCTGTTAAATTCCTGCACTTTAGGCGACGGGCAGCATTTCCGGCGTTTCCGCCGTTTCATCAATCCCGAAGGCATCCCTCCATCTCAAGGTTACGATGTTCGCTATTTGCAGTATCAACTTACTCCCGCTGTCCTGAAAACGCTGATTTCCGCCGGCGGCTATATGATACTGGAGACCCGCCTCGGCGCTAACCGCGCCTACTCCGAACTCATTCCTCAGGAAGCGCGGAAAGCCCTCGAACTGCTCGCCGACAGCCAGTTAAGCGGCAGCGTTTTAGTTACTACCCCGGGCCGATTATTGGACTATTTTTCCGTTTCTCAAGCGGTCAAATGGGAGTGGTATAAAAAAGACGAAGCATACATTATTGAAATTTCCGATACCACCAGCTTCGAAGGAAAACCATTACAGCTGACACTCGCTTCCCTGCAGGGATTAACCTTTTATACTCCCTACCCGGAAAAGACTCAAATTGTCTTCGCCGGAGAAGCGGTCGAACCTCTGCAAATCAACTTCGAAGATCATACTAAAAAAAGCTCCGTCTCCATCCCCTGGAAGAAACTAACTTTCCCCCAGGATTACTGAGTCGGAGATGAGCCATCCGGCTAAAATACTCGCCTTCGCCCTGGTAATCCGTCTGCTCTTCCTGCTGGCCGTTCCCCCCGAAGAAACATCTCTACCCCGCACCCTCAGCGCTTATAACGATGAAGCGGCGCACCTCCAACACATCCTCCACTACCGAAAAACCAATTCCCGCCCTCTGCAGTCAAATTCCGTTATGGAAGCGTATCCGCAAGGGAATTTCGATTACGAATTCTACCAGAGCCCGCTCTATTATAAATTGAACGGATATTTACTGCGGATTGCGCCGGACCTTTTCGCCAATATCTATTTCCTCCGCTTTATCAATGTAATCCTCGGTCTCTGGACTATTCTTATCATCGGTCAAAGCTTGAAACTGCTGTCTTCCGTCTACGCCGCCGGAGCTATGGTGGTGTTATCTACTCTGGGTTCGATGGTGCGTTTCAACACCACGGTAACTAACGATGTATTGTTATGGCTGTTTTCAGCTTATTTCATCTACTATGCCCTGATGTCCCTGACCAATCCTAAAATCCTTAACCTTTTGGGGATGACCGCATCCCTCAGCGCCGCGCTGTGGAGCAAATTATCGGCTTTGACTTTAATCCCCGCTTTAATCTATGTAGTTTACGCCGCTAGCGCCGGGAAAAATCCTGTCCGCAGAATATTATCCTGCTTTGTTTGGCTGGCGGTAACCGGCCTCATCACTATCCCCCTGTTATGGGAAAATTACACGCTTTACGGAGAATTCATCCCCCTCTCTGTCGGTTCCGGCGAACCTTTAAAAATCATCGGCAGCCTTAATTTGTCCACCCTGATTTCACTGGGGAATTACTATACTCACACTTTTTATTTCCCCTTCGATAATTACTGGGTGGGGACTCTGCAAAAAGTGATCTTTCTGATTATGGGATTGGGGACGCTGGCCCTGATATTTTTCGCAGTTAAGCGATTTTTCGCAGAGTTTAAAACCGATTCTGATTTCAAGCGAAAGGCTTTGATCACTCTCATTGTCACCCTGCTTGCCGGATTAGGGGGGACTTTGCTGATGTCCCTGCGCTACCATCAAGGCGAAGCGCGGATGGCTTTCACCGCTCTGCCCGCTATATGTTTCCTGCTGATTTACGGCAGCGAAAAAGCGCTGGGGCGGTATCGTAAATCGATCCTGCGTATCCTGCCGCTGTTTCTTGCTTTGCCCTATCTCTTATTGATTATTTAACCTGCATTATTCATAAAGTCGTAAAATTATAGAAAACTTCACAGCATTTTGTATCTGTAGGGACGAGACCCTGTCTCGTCCGCTTTTTGGACGAGGCGTTGCCTCGTCCCTACAGTAAGAATCTGTATATATTTGTGTTATGATTTTATAAACAAAATTTATGAATTAATCAAGTTAAATAGTTCTTCGCTGAATCGTGAGGGTAAGGTAATCCGGGTAGGTCGGGGGCTGGTCCCCCGACAAATCGACCGCCCCGGGTCAAGAGCCACCGCCCTCGTTCCCTCGCTCCTGCGTGGGAACGCATATTGAACCGGTTTTTCACCATCTGACTGCGCTTTTGAATGGATTATCATAAGCCTAATATTTATCTAAGGTTAGAAATCATCCTCACACATTCTATAAAAAAAAACAAAAATCTAACCTATCCGCCTTGCTTTTTTCCCTGAATATTAGCAAAATAAAGGATACTGTATTTTCGAGACGATAGGTGTGCTGTCGATCCTCTGTGGTCGACAGCATTCCCCTAAGAAAAAAGGGTTGATGTCGACTGCAGAGAGTCGACACCACAGGTTTATATTTTCACAGAATACCGACATTTTTCCCGGAAATTTCCTCATTACAAGTCATCGCCGCTTCCTGGTTCTACCTTCCCGGCTTGTCAACAAAATCTTATAAATTATGGAGTTAAAATGAAAAGAATATTTTCTCTATTGCTAATGCTTTGTGCTGCCTCCCTGCCTCTGCAAGCTAATGTAGTTATCAACGAACTCTACTATGACCATCCCAGCGGCGATACCGGCTATGAATTTCTCGAACTTTACAACAATGGAACTGAAGCGGTCGATTTGAGCGGCTGGCAGGTGCAGTGGGCTGGTTCTACTTGGACACCACCATATGGCTACTGGGATTTCCCTGTGGGAACAACCATCGCCCCGGGCGATTATCTGCTTATCGGCGGCGATCAGGTTGAAACCTTTTTCGGCGAAGTTCCCGATTTAGTCTTCAATTTCACCTTCCAGAACGCCAGTTCCAGCGGCGGCGGACCTACTGACGGCGTCCGCATCACCGATGAAGTCATCAATCCAACCACTCCTTACTACGACACCAATCTCTACGATGCTCCCAATACCAACAACCTGCGCGGTGATGACGCCAATCCCGGTCAGCAATTATGCCCTGATGTGGTCAACGGACATAGCTTGGAAAGAGTTACCCTCGGCGTGGATAACAACCTCGCCGCCGACTGGTTCGACAATAGTACTCCCACGCCCACCCGCAGTTCCACCGGCATCGCTCCCTATATCAATTGGTCGATGAACTACCCGGAAATAGTCGGCCCTTTCTCCAATGTGCAGATCATAGCGGAAATCATTGATGACGATGGCCTCATCGTTGAAGCTATCGCTTATTATTCTACCGATGGTTTGCTCTGGAACCAAACGGCGATGACTCAAACCGTCGGCAACCGCTGGGCGGCGAATCTGCCTCAACAGACTGTCGGGACTACCGTGCAATTCTATGTTTACGCTGAAGATGACGATGGGCTTTCGGTAGTCAGCCCCGCCGGCGCGCCTGCCATTACCGATTCTTATGTGGTGGAAGATTTAATCCTCAGCCCCACCATCGCCGAAACAAAAACCTGGGACGCCAACTTTTACCCGATGTATCTCGACTCCTTCTTTGTCATCGAAGGCTATGTTACCGTAACTAACCAATTCGGTTTAGCCGGTCCGGCGAATATTCAAGATGAAACCGCTGGTATCGCCATTTACAACGCTAATAATTTCAACTGGGCGGGCATCCAGGTCGGCGATTATGTCCGGGTTTACGGCTGGCAAGGCTTCTACGCCGGATTGACCGAATTTGTCGATGATCCGGTTACCGGCGTCCCCGATCCTCAAGTCTATGTTATCGGGGCGCCTTCGCCGGTAACTCCTTTAGTTATCACTCCTTCCGATTTCGCCGAAACGCTGGAATCACAATTGGTGAAATTGGTAAATTGCCAATTTCTCGTCGGCGGCAATTTCACTGGCGGCACCAGCGGCTTCAATTATAATGTGGTCAGCGGCGGCGACACTTTTGTCTACCGCGTCGATGAATCCACCAATTTGCCCGGGCAGCCTATTCCCACCGGAAGCTGCGATTTGGTCGGCATCCTCAGCCAATATGACAGCAGTTCGCCCTACGACGCCGGCTTTCAAGTCCTGCCCCGCTTCTATTCCGATGTCATCGTTTCCGGTAATCAGCCGCCTTTCATCGGTAATATAACTCAAACCCCTTTAATTGTCACTGCTTCCGATCAAGTTAACATTGCCGCTTTAATCTATGACGATGGTTCGATTCAGGAAGCTCAATTGTGGTATGAAGTAACTACTGATGAATGGGTCAATAACCCGATGTATGACGACGGACTGCATGGCGACGGCGCTGCCGGAGATTCCGTTTACGGCGCTTACATTCCAATGCAGTTAGCCGGTTCTACCGTATCCTATTACCTGCTGGCGATCGACAATATCGGGCAGATTACCTATCAGCCTACCGGCGGCGCTTCCGCGCCCTACGCCTATACCGTTACTTCCGGCGCATTAGTCACTCCCATCGCCACTGTCAGGGAAGTGGATGTCAATAATTACCCTGTCAATTACGGCAATCTATTCATCGTTAAAGGCGTAGTTACTTCCGCCGCGCAGTATGGAACTTCCGGTCCCGCCTATCTGCAGGACGCTACCGGCGGCATCGCCTTCTATGATGGAATAGTTACTACCAGCGGCATCGCCATTGGCGACTCCATCGAACTCACCGCCTATGTCGATTTTTACAACGGATTGATTCAATTAGCTGACGATCCGCTGAATCCCAATAACGACCCCTCTTTGACCATCGTCAACAGCGGCAATCCTATCGCTTTCGCCACCATTACCCCGCTGCAGCTTAACGAAACCTATGAAGGGCAGTTAGTTAAAATCGGCGGAGCTCATTTTGTCGAAACCGGCAGTTTCGCTAGCGGCCCCACCTATCAAGTAGTAGCAGGTATGGATACATTTGGCCTCTATATCGATGGCAGTACTAACCTCGTCGGGACGCCGATTCCTACCGGCGATGTGGATATTATGGGCTGTGTCGGACAATATGACACTTCCTCTCCTTACACTTCAGGTTATCAATTGCTGCCCCGCACGGTGGATGATATAACTCCCGCGGTTACCATTTCCACTATCGCCGCCGCCCGGTTGAACGATGCTAATGGCTACCCGGTCAATATCGACCAGATGTTCACCCTTGAAGGCGTCATTACCGCCAGCAGTCAATTTTCCGCCCCCACTAGCGGCGGCCCCGCATTTATGCAAGATGCCACCGGCGGTATCGCCCTCTTCGACTCGCCGGTCACGATGTTCGGCAATATCGGCGATATGGTGAGAGTTACCGGCTGGGTGGGATTTTACAATGGACTCACGCAGATTGTCGACCACCCGGTTTCCGGCGCTGCTCCCACTGTGGAAATCCTTTCTACCGGCAATACTTTCGATGCGCTGGAAATTACCCAAATGAACGAAGATAACGAAGGCGAATTTGTGGTAATGTATAACTGTTATTTCGTCCTTACCGGTTCTTTTACCGGCAATACCAATTATCAAGTCGTTACCGCATTGGGCGATACCATCATCGTCCGGGTCGATCAGGATACCAACATCCCCGGCAATTCCATCCCCGAAGGAATGGTGGATATTAAAGGTTTAGTCCAGCAATTCGACAGCAGTTCTCCCTACTTCAGCGGTTATCAGCTGTTCCCCAGATACCTCGATGATATTTGTGAACAGATTGTCATTACTCCCATTTCTTCCGTCCGAGCCAACGACGCTAACGGATACCCCCTCAATATCGACCTGCCTTTCACCATCGAAGGCGTGATTACCGCCAGCGGTCAATTCAGCGCTTCCGGTCCCGCCTACATTCAAGACGCTTCCGGCGCCGTCGGACTTTATGACAGTCCTGTGACTATGTTCGGGGAAATCGGCGATATGGTGCGCGTTACCGGCTGGGTGGGATTCTACAATGGCGTGACGCAAATGGTCGACGATCCCATTACCGCCGCTGCGCCGACGGTGGAAATCCTCAGTTCCGGCAATACTTTTGACCCCACCTTCGCCACTGGGTTGGACGAAAGCATCGAAGGAATGTTCATCCTTAATCCCCTTTGTCTCTTCCTTGACACCGGAACTTTCGCCGGAAATGTCAACTACAATGTGCTGAACTCCGACGGCGACACCATCGTAGTGCGCATCGATACCGATACCAATATCCCCGGTACTCCTATCCCCGTGGGAATGGTGAACATCCTCGGCATTGTCGGGCAATACGATAATAGTTCACCGTATTTAAGCGGTTATCAGCTTCAGCCGCGTTTCCTGACCGATTTAATCCCCGCCGGGATGCCGATTGCTTATGTCCGGCAGAATAATCTGAATGGCGTTCCCGTACTATTGGATTCGCTGGTCAGCTTCTCCGCAATCGTTACCGCTACCAATCAATTCGGCGCCGGAGGTCCGGCTTATCTGATGGATCCCACCGGCGGTATCGCACTCTTCGATTCTCCCATCAGTCAATTCAACCTGGAAATCGGCGATATCGTCTTTGTGCAAGGCTGGGTAGGGTTTTACAACGGTCTGACGGAAATCGTCGATCATCCGGTAACGGCGGTTCCGCCCACAGTTACCGTCCTGGCTAACATTTCGCTGGAAGAAATCGAATGGCCGGTCATTACGCCCGATGAAATCGGCGAAGATTATGAAGGTGTGCTGGTAACTATCGAAAACTGCCGTTTCCTCGTCACCGGCAGTTTTTCCGGCGGCACCAGCGGCTTTAATTACAGTGTGGTCAGCGGCGAAGATACTTTCACCGTCCGCATCGATGAATCGGTCAATCTTGTGGGTACTTCCATCCCCGAAGTCCCGGTCAATATCACTGGGTGTTTGAGCCAGTTCGATAACAGTTCGCCCTATTTCAGCGGCTATCAGCTCTTCCCCCGCTTCCTCACTGATATTGTCCCCTATTCCGCCGGGACTTATATTCAGGATTTGCTGATTACGGTGCAAGGCAATGATGTCGTTCTCACCTGGTCGGCTCAGCCTTCCGCCTATAATTACCGCATATACGCTCAGGATACTGCTTACGGCGCAGCTTACGAAATCGGCAGTACGGCTAATACTACCTTCACCATCACCGATGCCCTCTTAAGCGCAACTGAAAAATTCTACTATGTGACTTACGAGTACTAACATCTGTTTTATCTGTAGGGACGAGGCATCGCCTCGTCCAAATCCCGGTGGTGTCGATTCTCTGTAGCCGGCACCATCTGTTTTTTGTAGGGACAGAACATTGTGTGGTGTCAGGCGCCCTCACCTGACACCACCCCCAGCCAGCCACCAGCTGTGTTGTCTTACGAGGTCATATCACAAATTCTGGGGATTGCTTCATCCGGCAGCTGCCGGACAGCCTTTCGCAATGACGCTATAGGTGTGTTATAATTTAAAGCAGCAGTACACCTAATCCCCAGCACCCAGCCCCTAATCCCCAAGAGCAAAAAAAGCCGTCCGGCAAATACCGGTCGGCTTTTCTGTTTGCAGCAGGTGAACCCGAATTAATTCATCTTGATTTCGATTTCCTTCGGCTTAGCGGCTTCCGACTTGGGTAACGCAACCGTCAATACCCCGTCCTTGAAGTTGGCGTCGATTTTCTTGCTGTCGACTTGAGTCGGCAGGCGGAAGGAACGCATAAATTTGCCGTAGCGGCGTTCACACAGATGATAATTCTTGTTTTCTTCCTTCACTTCCTCTTTCTTCTCGCCCCGGATGGTCAACACATTATCGTGCAGGGTGATTTTCACTTCGTCCTTGTTCAGACCGGGCAAATCCGCCCGCACCAGATATTCGGAATCCTTTTCCGATATATCCACTCGCGGACTCCAATCGACTTCGGGGAACTCATCCCCGTCATAAGGGCGGCTGAAGAATTGAGTGAAAACTTTATCCATATCGTCGCGCATCCGCCACAGGTCGCGCGCCGGATTGAATCTTACCAGTGTCATTTTTAGACTCCTTTATTTGTTTTTAATTCTTGAAAATTGTTATCTTATATTGTGTTTTTTGAGATTTTTTCGGTCTGTCGACCGCTTTCGCTCTTAATATGTGCAACCATCGTGCCAATTTTGTAATCTATTGAAATTAAATAAGATAGTTATTAAGCAGTTTTTATCGGCTTCCGCAATCCTGCCATCTCTGCAAATATATCCGACATTTACTGCCAATGTGGCGGCAGAATGGCAGATATGCTCTTACGCAAATATATTATTAGCCTTTCAACTTAAACACGCGCTTGTCACCCAACACCCAGCACCTAACACCAATTGATGTCTATAAAAGTCTTATACATCATCACCCGCCTCGACCGCGGGGGTTCCGCCGAAGCCGTCCTGCAATGGGCGGAAGTTTTCCATAAACGAGGGTATCAAACAGCCATCGTTACCGGTAAAACCGTCCATCCGCATTGCGATTTGATAGATTATTCCCGGCGCGCCGGAGTGGAAATTATTACGGTCAATTCCCTTTTACGGGAATTAAATCCCTGGCAGGACTTGAAATCGCTGTTGAGTCTGTGTAAAATAATCCGCAAAACAAAACCGCAAATTGTCCATACCAATACTTCCAAAGCCGGATTCCTCGGCCGCCTCGCTGCTTGGCTCTGCAAAACTCCTGTCATCATCCATACCACCCACGGTCATATTTTTTACGGCTATTATGGCAAACTCAAAACCGCAATTTTCATTATATTGGAAAAATTAGCGGCTTGGGTTACGGATACAATCACTGAATTGACCAATCTCGGCGTCGAAGACCACATTAGATTGAAAATCGCCCCGCGCGAGAAATTCGCCGTAGTCCGAGCCGGAGTCGATCTGGAAAAATACGCGCATCCTGCCAAATCTCCGAATACCATCAAACAGGAATTGAACCTTCCCCCTGATAAAATCATCATCGGCTGGATAGGAAGATTTGATGCCGTAAAAAATCCCTTATTGCTCGTTCAAGCCGCAGTTTTGCTGAAAGACCAACACAATTTGCACTTTCTGATGGCTGGAGACGGGGAATTATTTGAACAAGCTAAACAGCTTGCCAGCGAAATGAAAGTCGAGGATAAATTTACTTTCCCCGGTTTCCGCAGCGATGTCCCCGATTTGCTCTCAGTGATGGATATTTATTGCTTGACTTCGCTCAATGAAGGTATGGGCCGGTCAATCCTGGAAGCTCAAGCGGCGGGAGCCGCCGTTATTGCCGCTGATGTGGGAGGTGTCCCCGAAATTGTGGAAAATCACATCACCGGAATCCTCTTCCCCTCCGGCGATTATCGCCAACTGGCGGAATTCATTACTCATCTGTCGCATAATCCCATCCTCAGAAAAAAGCTGACCGAAACCGCAAAAAACCGCCTTTTTGCGTTTTCTTTGCAAAAGACTATCGAGGATATTGACAATTTATACCAAAAATTGTTATCTTTAAAGTTTGATTAAAAAAGTTGCAAGCAGCAAGTAGTAAGTTACAAGCAGCAAGCGTCTAATCCTCGTTCCCACGCTCCAGCGTGGGAATGCAGCTACTACAACCATCCATTTCCACATGTTCGTATATCGAGACCTTAAATGAATACTCCTTTAGTTCGTCAGCGTGTGCGGTCAGCCATCACACAGAAAAGAATCGTTATCGTCAAACATATTCGTGAAGAAGAAGTCCTTGCCGCCGAAACCCGACTCATCCCGCTTGATATTGTCAACGAAATCCGCGGCATCGCCCGTCAACAAGCTTATCTTATCGGCTTTGAAGTCGATTTCATCCCCGGTCTTATCGAAGAAAAACATTTCCAGAAATTCGTCATCGAATCGATTTTGGAAATCAGGATTACTTCCAAAGAATTCGATCCCGCCCCGGCGGTCGCACTTTACCGCAGAATGAAACGCACTCCCACCGTCGCCTGGAATATCAGCCGGGAATGGTGATACAGCTATTATTATTGCTTTTACCATCGACCATCGACTATCGACCATCAACCATTTGCCGCCAGCCTCTATGACTAAAAAAGTGATTATTTTCTTCGCGGCGCTGACTATTTTCTCACAAAAAGCCGCCGCTCAGACGGCCGGGCAATATCACCGCTATGCCGTCGGTATCCATTTCGACACGGAAATCTCCGGCGGACATTACGCGCCGGAAAAATTAGTGCAAATGGCTTTGGACAATGGACTGGATGCGGTCATCTTCTGCGATCATGACCGAATGGAAGTCGAATACGGTCTGCAGCCTCTGCGGAATATCGCTAAAAAAATCCAAGTCGAACCCTCTCTGCACACTTACGGCTTTCAAAACTATCTCGATTTAGTCGAAGAACTGACGAAAAAATACCCGCAAATCACCCTCATCGACGGCTGTGAAACCGGGCCTTATTATTATTGGAGCGGCAGCTTTTTATCGAAAAACTTAGTCCTGCATAACTGGCATCAGCATATGATGGTTATCGGACTGCCCGATTCCGCCGCTTATAACAATATCCCCGCCACTTCCTCGAAAATTTACAGTGAACGCAGTCCTGATTTTCTCTATTCGGTCATCGCCGCCGCCGCCGTCATTCTGGGGATTGCCTTCACGCAAATAACCATTAAACGGACTGTCACTTTCGCCGGGCATACTATGCGCGTGAAGCGCAAACCCTATAGAATCCCCGGCGTCATCATCGCTATATTATGTTTAGTTTATATTTATAATAATTATCCCTTCCGCAGATGGCTTTTTTCCCCCTACGAAACCGGGCATAAAATCCCCGCTTCCCAAGCGGTCATCGATTACGCGCAAAATAATGACGCTTTAATCTATTATTCTCATCCCGAAGGCGAATTTTTCGGCGAATACTCCGGATTAAAAGTCCAAACCGAATCCTACACTCACCTGCTGTTAAGCACGAATAATTATACCGGTTTCGCCGTGTTCGCCGAAGGATGGAAGAAAGCCGGTCTTCCTTCCGGTGAATGGGATCAAACCCTCTATCAATATTGCACCGGCGAACGCGCCAAGCCCGTCTGGGCTATCGGAGAACTGGATTTCGAAGGCGATTTGCCGCCGGAATTCCTGCGGGAAGTTTCCACCTTTGTCTGGGCGAAAGATAGGTCCCGCGCGTCGATATTGGAAGCGCTCCGCCTCGGCCGCTGCTACGCCGCGCAAATCTGGGGGCCTAATTTCCTCTTCCTCGAGGAATGGAACATCTCCGATTCCAATGCGGTAAAAATCTCCGGCGAAACGCTGGAAACCGCCGGTGAAATCAACCTCCGGTTATCCTTTTCCGTCTATGATGAAAAAACCGGCTTTGAGGCGATGATCATCCGCAATGGCCGTCAGCTTGCCACTGTCGCCTTCGATGAATCCACCGTCATCGACTTCCCCGATTTTCCCCCGCAAGGGCATTCTTTTTACCGGCTGTGGGTTCTGTACCGAGGAATCCCCATTTTAGCTTCAAATCCTATCTTTGTCAAACAAAGTTATCGCGAAACCGATGAACCTGTCGATAGCTCTCAAGTCGTAAAACCATGATTCTTGCCGCCCACCAACCCCAATATTTAGCCTATACCGGCTATTTCGACAAAATCGACAGCGCCGATGTCTTCATCCTGCTCGATACGGTGCAATACAAGAAAAACGAGTGGATCAACCGCAACCGCATCAAGACTCCCAACGGGCCTCTATTCCTCACCGTGCCGGTCAGTTTCAATTTCGGCGATGCGGTGAAAGACGCGAAAATTTCCCCCGAAGCCTGGAAGAAAAAACACCTGCAATCGCTCCGCACCTATTACGGCAAAGCTCCGCATTTCAAAGAAATTTTCTCCTATTTGGAAGCCTTCTTTCAGGAAAATTTCCTGTTTTTAGGTGATTTGAACTGCGGGCTGGTCAAATTACTGGCTAACCTGCTGGGTATCAAAACCCGTCTCGAAATCGCTTCGGAACTGCCGCATCTGCCCGATCAGCCGGATGCGCGCCTGATCGAACTCTCCCGCTATTTTGACAGTGATACCTATTTAGCCGGCGCCGGCGGACGGGATTATATGAGTCGGGATATTTGGCAAAATTCCCCGGTCAAAGTAAAATTCCAGGATTTCCACGAACCGCCACGAAAACAGCTTTACGGCGAATTCCTCGCCAATCTATCCATCATCGACTTATTGATGAACGAAGGCGATGAATCCCTGAATCTACTCCGTCAAGCCCGCAGACAACCGACGGATTGGTAGTATCAAGCGCCCAATGCCTGATGCCTATTATTGATATCCACCCTCATTCACTATAATTTGAGCGTTCAATATGTCTTCCAACACTTTCCTCCTTTTAGGCGGCTACGGCGGCGTCGGCCGAGCCTTATCACGGCTGATGCTGAAAGAACTGGACTGCCAGCTTATCATCGCCGGCCGCAGGCTGGACAAAGCGGCAAATTTCGCCCGGCAGCTGAATACCGAATTCCCCGGAAACCGCGTTTCCGCCCGCTTCGCCGATGCGGAAAATCCGGTCAGCCTGAACCAAGCCTTCGCCGGAATCCGTATGGCGCTGGTGCTGTCCACCACCCCTTTCCAAACGAAAACCATCGGCCAAGCCGCTTTGCAGAATAAAGCGGATTACCTGGATATTCTGGTGCAGAAAGACGCTTCCCGCCAGCTTAAAGAGCTAAAAAGCGAGATAATAGCTCAAGACCGCACCTTCATCTCCGGCGCCGGCTTCCATCCCGGACTCCCCGCCGTATTCATCTCCTATGCCGCCCCGGAATTCGACCAATACCGCACCGCCAATATTTTGATGGCGATGAACGCGCATTTCGAACAGCCCTCCTCGACCGTGGAATTGGTGCGGGAAATGGGTGCTTTCGATTCCCAAGTTTTCAAAGACGGCAAATGGAAACGGGCGCAAATGAAAGACTTCCTGAAATACGACTTCGGCCCTCCCTTTGGTAAGCAATCCTGCGCCCCCTTGCAAATGGACGAACTGCTCCCCCTCCCGGAAAAATACGGACTGACCGAAACCGGCGTCTTCGCCGGAGGCTTCAATCCCGTCTTCAACAATCTCATCGCTCCGCTGGTTATTTTAATATATAAAATCTTTAAAGAATCCAGCGTCAAATTCCTCTGTAAACTGCTCTACTGGGGGATAAACAGCTTTTCTTCCGGTGATATGAAAGTCGATTTTATCCTGCTCGCCGAAGGCGTCAAAGACGGCAAACCTAAAAAGTTAAAACTCTATGTCGATACCGATGACCCCTACCTTTTCACCGCCGGGCCCATCGTTTGCTGCCTTAAACAATATCTGGCGGGAACGCTTAAGCAAAATCATCTGGGCTTGATGGGCAATATGGTCGACGAAAAAATCCTGATGCGCGATATGGAATCTCTGGGCATTCCCATCAAGAAGGAATATTTGTAAAATTAGTCTGCAAGTCTGCCAGTTAACAAGTCCGCAAGTTGAAAGTTGTAGGGGCGGATTTCAAACCCGCCTGCTTTTAAACTAACGACTAACGACCAACGACTAACGACTGTTTTTCGCTTGCTCACTTGAACACTCTAGCAAGAAATATCATTCAAAAAAATAAAGCGTAAAAAATGAAAATCCTCTGTTTAGGTCCGCACCCGGACGACTTGGAATTCGGCGCTTCCGGGACTTTAATCAAATACGCCGAAGCCGGGCATGAGATTTCTCTAATGGTTATGACCAAAGGTGAAATGGGCGGCGATCCCGACCTCAGAACGAAAGAACAGGAAGAATCGGCAAAAATCATCGGCGCCAAAAAAGTCTATTGGGGCGGCTATATCGACACTAAACTCCCCACCGATTCCGGTTCCATTATGGTGGTGGAAAAAGTTATTAAAGAAATCAAACCCGATTTGATTTTTACCCCTTATCAGGAAGACACTCATCAGGATCACCGAAATCTGGCGGTCATCGCTTTATCCGCCGCCCGCAATAATCGTAATATTCTTTTTTACGAGACCCCGACCACTTCGCCCAGATTCCGCCCCAATATGTATTCCGATATCACCGGATTGATTAAAAAGAAACTGCACTCCCTGCTGGCGCATCATTCTCAAGTGATGAAAACTAATGTCACCGACACTCCCATTGTCGATATGGCGGAAGCCACTGCGATTTTCCGCGGCACCCAGGCCCGGGTTAAACACGCCGAAGGCTTTATGTCCATCAGGTTCTTCCTTGAATTATGATCCCCCATTCCCAACCCTGTTTAGGGGATGAAGAAGCGGCTGCCGCCGCCGAAGTCGTCAAATCAGGCTATCTCGCCAACGGCCCGCAAACTGCCGCGCTGGAACGCGAATTAGCCGATTTTCTCGGCGTCCAAGGCGTCGCCGCTTGTTCCTCCGGCACCGCAGCCCTCTACTTAGCTCTTTCAGCTCTGGGCGCTTCTTCCCATACCACCGTGCATATACCTTCTTATGTCTGCACCGCTTTGTGGAACGCCGCCCATTTCTGTGATGCTAAAATCTCCGTCTGCGATGTGGAATCCCCGGTGGGAAATTTGTCCGTATCGGAAGTACTACGCCGCCGGGAAAAAGACGACGATATCGTCATCCTCCCCTATATGTTCGGTTCTCCGGCAACAGGTTTGGAACTAAAGCAAGCTGGTTTCCGCCTTATCGAAGACTGCGCTCAATCCATTGGCGCTTCCGCCGACGGGCATTTGCTTGGCTCTATCGGGCAAGTTTCTATCTTCTCCTTCTACGCTACCAAAGTCCTGTGCGCCGGTGAAGGAGGCGCTGTCGCTTCCAATTCTCCGGAAATTATGGATTTTGTGCGGGATTTTATCGATTACGACCATAAAAAGGACTTACTTAGACGCTTTAACTTCAAAATGACCGATTTGCAGGCGGCTGTTGCCCGCATCCAATTGAAAAAATTGCCGGATTTTATCGTCCGCCGCCGTAAAATCGCCGCCGAATTCGATCAGGCGGTCTTGAACACCGGTTACGAATTAATCGAACGGCCGCCGGGCGATATCTATTTCCGCTACCTGATTAAAACTAAAGATACCGCCGGAACTATCGCCCGTTTCCGGCATTACGGCGTGACCGCGGCTTTGCCGGTTTACTACCCGGTTCACCGCTATCTGAAAATGGACGGATTCCCCCAGACCGAACAGCTTTACCGCAGTTTAGTTTCTCTGCCCTGCTACCCCGCTTTGACCGACACAGAAGTGGAAACTATCTGCGCCGCTATCATTAGTTCCGGTTCTTTCTGCTCCTCCGCAAATGTGAAATAATAGAATTACCTTCAGTATTAAATCGGTTGTGTGGTGTCGACTCTCTGCAGTCGACACCAACTGCTTGTAAATTAGAGACAAAAGCAAAGACTCTGGATTCCCGCTTTCGCGGGAATGACAGCTCTGGGGCGTTTTCGGACAGACTGAAAAGCGTGAATCCCGCTTCCGGTTTCACTTGCAGCTTGTAACTTGTGACTTGTAACTTGTAACTTTATTATTACTTGCCGGCTATTTATGGATTAAACAATTTTCTTTTATGTCAAAATAATTATCGGTTATTCACTCTAATCAGCAAGAGTAGATTGAGCTATTTAAAGCAGCCCGGTACCTTCATTCCGGGCTTGAACCGGAATCCAGTTTTTATATATATTGTAAGGATACTATAAAGTTCTCTGATCAAATATTGGATGTCGGGATTGAGACAATCCCGACTCCAGGTTCCCCGTACTATGGAGGCGGGGTTGTCTCAACCCCGTCGGGAGAGAAAATCTTTAAAATTTGATTAAAATACTTTGTAGATACAATGCAAGTTTGGATTCCCGCTTTCGCGGGAATGACATGGTTGGATTTTTCACTATATGTGTAGTGTTGCTGAACTGAGTGCATAACCGTAAAATAATTTGAAAAACATATATGCGTAACTTTATTAAAAAAAGAAAAATCATCATCAGCCTTATCGGTCTCATCGGATTCGCCCTGCTTGTCCCTCCGGTAAGAAACTATTTTGTGGTCAATTGGACTTTCCGGCCGGTCTATCTGCTGGCGCTGTCTTTTGCGCTCGCCTTCTTTTTTACACCCATTATCCGCGTGATAGCGATTAAAATGGGCGTGGTGGACAAACCCGATGCCCGTAAAGTTCATCTGGCGCCGACTCCCCTCTGGGGAGGTTTAGGCATTTTTACCGCCTTCTCCCTTGTCATCATTTACAACTTTGACTTCTCACTTCCTTTGAAAGGTGTGGCCATCGGGGGCGCAATTTTAGTTGCCATTGGTCTTTTGGACGATAAATTTGGCCTTTCCGCCAAAATCAGGATTTTATTTCAATTACTTGCTGCCGGCATCGCCATCTACACCGGCGCCAGAATGACCTTCCTTCCCGACACACTCTGGGGAAATGCGCTGGAAATCACCCTCTCGCTGATATGGTTTGTCGGATTGACCAACGCGATGAATTTCCTCGATGGGATGGACGGGCTTTGTTCCGGATTAGCGGCGATTAACGCTTTCTTTTTCGGTTTAGCCGCCGTCGGGACGCATCAGAATTTCTTTATGTTCATTTCCGCCGCTTTATGCGGAGCCTGCCTGGGATTTCTGCCCTATAATTTCCGCAAAGGTAAATCCGCCCTCATCTTTCTCGGAGATACCGGCTCCACTTTCTTGGGCTTCACTCTGGCCGGCATCGCCCTGATGGGCGACTGGGCTAAAGACAATTATGTCGCCGTCATCGTCCCCATCATCATTATGGCTATTCCCATCTTCGATATGACTTTGACCACCATAATGCGCATCAAAGAAGGGAAGGTCAAATCCTTTTCGGAATGGCTGCATTTCACCGGCCGCGACCATTTCCACCACCGGGTAGCGGATATGGGTTTAGGCAAACGGCGCACCGTGCAAGTCATCCACCTCATCGCCGTATGTCTTGGCATCAACGGATTTATCATCCGCATCGCCGGGCCTGTCGAAGGAGGTCTGCTTTTGACCGAAACCGCCATCCTGTTCATTCTGCTCAGTTTTATTATGATTATTGTCAAGAATCAATACGATTACTGGGCGAAAATCGTTTCCGATTTGAACCTGATGGCGGAAAAAGGGAAATCCCCGGAGAAGAATTAAAGCCTTTCTATCCTTCAGTATCTCCACATATCTGTTTTACTCGCAACTCGCATTTCGCAACTCGCATCTGTTTTTACTTGCTACTTGACACTTGTTACTTGTTACTTCTTTTCACTTGAACACTTGTTATGATAGAAATCAACCGGCAAGCGGTAAAAAATCCCGTCGCTTTTCTGCGGCCTTTGAACCTGCAAATCTTCAAAATCGCCGCGGAATATATCGAACAGAGGCGCCCTCAATCCTTCCTCGATGTCGGCGCCGGAATCTGCCTCTTCAGTTCCATTCTGCAGCTGCCGGGCAATTCCCGCAAATTCGCCTGCGATATTCGCCTTGACAATCTTCTGGAAGGGCAGTTCGTCTTATCTCAGCATCGTCAAACTTCCCGGCTGGTGCGGAGCTGGGCGCAGATTTTACCTTTTAAAGACAATTCCTTCCAATCCGCCGCTATCTTGACCGTGTTTATCAATATTTCCGACCTGAATGTAGTGGAAAAAATTTTGCGCGAGATGCGGCGCGTGATAGTTCCCGGCGGATTCGCCGTCTTTGAATTTCGCAACACCAGGAATTTCCCCCTGCGGCTGAAACATCTGCTCAACCGGTTGGTGGAGAAAGACTTGCCCGTCACCGCTTTTTCCCGGCGGCAATTCCGTAAAATGCTGCAAAAAACCGGCTGGCGGGAAGAAAAAGTCATCCCGATCTGGCCCTGGGCCGCCTGTTTTACTCCCAGCTACATCGTCATCGCCCGAAAGCCTTAATTAAGCACTATGACCAGCAAATCCAACATAAAGGCTGCCAAAGAGAACCGGGAAAAAGGTCTTGAACTCGGATGGGACGACATAAAGGTTTTATCGCATACTTACGATGATTGGGAAGTCGAACTTTTTATCCCTTTAGACCAGGTTTCCGAAGAATTCCTCCCCCGTAAGTTAAAACAAGTCAAAGATTTACTCAGCGTCAGATATAACATCCCTCAATACGCCCTCCAGTATCAGAATATCCTGCAGAAAGAAGTCACCGACGACGGTGTAATTACCCATCTCCGCATCAAAAGAATTTCTCTGGAAAAAGGCAAACCCAAATTTTCTTTCCAATCCGGGATTTCCCCCAATGGGATACTCTATTCCGATATGGCCTGTTACGCCGATTTGTTTTTACTGGATGAATTTGAACGGATGTTGACGCTCGAACGCATTACGATGTTATTGAAAAGCGAAGGCGTGGCGGAAGAATTTATCGATAAGGAAGTCATCGCCAAAGCGATTCAGGAATTGCAGGAAACATCCCGGCCGATTTTAGGTCTGCGCGTCGCTCAAGGTATTTTCCCCGATTCCGGCGAAGACGCGGAAATCGAATTCTACTTCCACGCGCAGCCTTCGCTGGAAAATACCGAGGAATATGTCAGTTCCCGTAAAGTCAAACGCCACGACCTGCTCTGCGCGAAAAATCCCCCCACCGAAGGCAAATTCCCCGGCAAATCGGTGCGCGGGCGCGACCTCCCTCCCCGGAAAGGTTTCGATATCGCCCTCGAACCCGGTAAAAACGCCCGCGGCGATATGGAAAGGACTAAACTTTTCGCCGAAATCGAAGGCTTAGCCGTGGTGCGGCGTGAGGAACGCAGTTTTATGACTTCCGCCGGGGAAAAAATCATCCCTTCCAAAGTCACTGCCCGCATCGATCCTTTGAAGATTATCCAAGCCAGCGAAAACGAGATCATCGATATTACCACTAAAGAATCGGTGGAAATCCGCGGCAATCTGAAAATGGGCTCCCGCATCATTTCCTCCGGCGAAGTGCATATCGAAGGCAGTGTTGGCGCAAATGCCGTCATCCATGCCGCCGATGACTTATATGTCAACGGCAGTATAGAAAGCGGCGATCTTTCTTCCGATAAAAATATTGTTTCCAAAGGTGATGTCAACGGCAGCCGACTTTCAGCTTCCGGGACTGTAGTCATCGATGGCGCTTCCATCGCTTCCACCGTTATCGGCCGGGATGTCCACATCGACCAAATCCGCGGCGGCAATATCACCGCCGGACATTCTCTTACTGTGAATACGCTGGGCGCGGACGAAGATGGTATCAGCGCTACCATCTGCATCGCCACCCGCGATTTCCTGCAAAATAAAATCAATGAAAACAATGGTTTCATCGAAGCGGCGAAAAGCAACTTACAGAGACTGAACCTGCTCTTCAGCGAAGACATCGTGCGGGAAGTCATCCCGCAGAATGTCCAGCAGATGCTGATGAAATTCATCTCCAATCAACGCAAAGCCGGTAAACCGCCTTCTTCCCAAAGAGAAATCGACGCTTATAAAGTTCTGCTGAATTCCATCGAACCGCTCCGCCGCCTGATTTTCGAAAAAGAGCTGGAAAACATCCGCCTGCAAAGGCAAATGCGGCAAAGTTCCTTGGAAAGAAAATCCGTAGTGGTCAAAGAAAAAATCACCGCCAAAACCAAAGTCACCATCGACCGTAAAACCGGCGTACTTTCTCCGCAGCACGGCCCCGTCACCATTTCCGACCAAAAGTTCAATCCCAAATAGCCGCCAGCGGACAGTAGTCAGTGGTCAGATTGTAGTGACAGAACATTGTTCTGTCACTACTGAAGAATTCCTTGTTCCCCCGCTCCGGCAATAGAAAGCATACTGAACTGACTTTATACAAATAAAAAAGGGGAACCGTATGTGAACTGTCTGGTTAAAACAAAGTGTTGTTTGTTTCCGCCGTTTTTAGCGTCGATTGATACTCACGGTTATGGCACTAAATTTGCGCAAAACCTAAGGCTACACTAATAGCCTGATTAATTCATAAACCGGATTGAATTAATCGCATCATCAATAAAATCACATTATTAATGTAGGGACGAGGCAGCGCCTCGTCCAAATGACAGGACGAGCCGTTGGCTCGTCCCTACAAATACATAAAACACACTGTTTTTCCAGAAATGATGATATTATGAATAATGCAGGATAGGTCTATTCCGGAACATAAATACTTATAACTATGAGCCTCTTGCAAAAGTAAAATTTACCATAATTTATCATTTAAACTTGTTTCATAATCTCTTGTTATTTAGTAATATATTTTTTCATAGAGACCCTGAAACAAGTTCAGGGTGACAACTTT
>Ga0172375_10003888_pt1 | contig 22431 bp, 18 predicted proteins | sample LakKiv1m_FD_114537 | JGI IMG/M metagenome (GOLD analysis project Ga0172375, IMG submission 114537) | Freshwater microbial communities from Kabuno Bay, South-Kivu, Congo - kab_092012_11.1m | ecosystem: Environmental > Aquatic > Freshwater > Lake | place: Democratic Republic of the Congo... | reverse complement strand
TACGCCTGCATGATCTGCAGCCATTTCTTGAGGTCGGCGGCGAAGCTGGTGCTGGTCGTCGCGTCGATACGGCGCAACGCTTCGGCGCCAAGGCAGACCAGTGCCCCGCAGGGCGGGCCGCTCCAGCCCTTTTGCGGCGCGGTAACGAGGATGTCGATACCGCTGCCCGCCATGTCGACCCACAGCGCACCGGAGGCCACGCAGTCGAGCACGAACATGCCGCCGTGCGCATGCACGGCTTCCGCCACGGCACGCAGGTAGGCATCGGGCAGCAGCATCCCCGAGGAGGTTTCGACATGCGGGGCGAACACCAGGTCAGGCTGCTCCGCCTTGATCGTCGCGACGACTTCCTCGATCGGTGCGGGTGCAAACGGCGCTTGCGCTGCCTCGGCGGTGCGCCGCGCCTTGAGCACCGTGGTCGCGGCAGGGATCGCGCACATGTCGAAGATCTGGCTCCAGCGATAGCTGAACCAGCCGTTGCGGATGACGAGACACTTCTTGCCGGTCGCGAACTGGCGCGCCACCGCCTCCATGCCGAAGGTGCCGCTGCCCGGCACGACAATCGCCGCCTCGGCACGATAGACGGACTTCAGGATGCGTGAAATGTCGCGCATCACGCCCTGAAAGGCGACGGACATGTGGTTCAGGGCGCGGTCGGTATAGACCACCGAATACTCGAGCAGGCCATCGGGATCGACATTGGGCAGCAGGCCGGGCATCGTGTTCTCCTCGAATCGTTATGGATGCAGCGAGCTTAGCAAAAGTCGGCGCTGGCGGGACGGCACCGCGTCGGCTTCAGAACGCCCGCGGCGCTTTCTCGATGCCGCCGATGCGGTCGCCGCGCTTGATGCCGCGCTGGGCAAACCAGCCGATGTTCATTTCGAGGGCATAGCGGGCGGGGCGCGCAGCACAGTGATTGTCTTCCGTGTGGGGCTGCATGTCCTCGATGTTGAGGATGCGTCCCTGCGCGTCGAGAAAGGCGACCGACAGCGGCAGGAAGGTGTTCTTCATCCACATGCAGTGCTGGGCATCCTGGTCGAAGACGAACAGCATGCCGTGCTGGGCCGCCATCGCCTTGCGCTGCATCAGCCCCTGCATGCGCGCGGCGTTGTGCGCCGCGACCTCGGCCTCGATGCGATGGAAACCCGCCGTCAGCTCCAGCAGCGGCAACGACTGGGCCCCGGCGAGCGGAACAGACAGCACGATCAACAGGGTCAGGAAAAACTTTTTCATCGGGAACACTCCTCGCGATAACGTTTGCAGAAACGCAGCGCCTCGGCGTAGGGGAAGAAATCGCGGATTTCCCCGCTGCGGATCTCCTGTTGCGCTTGCTGCCAGAACGCCGGATCGAGCAGGTCGGCGTGATGCTTCACGAAGGCCGCGCGAATCTGCGGCGTACCAAGCAGGAAGGTCGCGAACTCCTCGGGGAAGACGTCGTTGCGACCCACCGCGTACCACGGCTCGCCGGACATCTCGGCCTCCTCGTTGGGCGCCGACGGGATGCGGCGGAAGTTGCAGTCCGTCATGTACTCGATCTCGTCGTAGTCGTAGAACACCACCCGACCGTAGCGCGTCACGCCGAAGTTCTTCCACAGCAGGTCGCCGGGGAAGATGTTGGCGATCGCCAGTTCGCGGATGGCGTTGCCGTACTCGATCACCGCCTGCTCGACCCGGTCATCGCGGCCGGCCTTGACGGCACGCTCGAGATACAGGTTGAGCGGCTCCATGCGCCGCTCGATGTACAGGTGCCGGATGATCAGGTCGTCGCCTTCCTCTTCCAGCAGGGAGGGTATCTCGCGGCGCAGCTCCTCGATCAGTTCCACTGAAAAACGCGCCTGCGGCAGCGCGACCTGCGAGAACTCCAGCGTGTCCGCCATGCGGCCGACGCGATCGATCTGCTTTACCAGCTGATACTTGTGCCGCACGGTCGCGTGGTCGACTTCCTTGCTCGCACCGAAGCGGTCCTTGATGACCTTGAACACGTAGGGGTAGGACGGCAGGGTGAACACCAGCATGACGAGTCCGCGAATGCCGGGCGCGACAATGAACTGGTCGGCGGAATGATGCAGGTGAGAAAACAGACCGCGATAAAACGCGGTCTTGCCCTGCTTGCCGAGGCCCAGCATCGAGTAGATTTCCGCACGCGGCTTGTTGGGCATCAGGCTGCGCAGGAATTGCACGGTATTGGCCGGCACCGGCATGTCGACCATGAAATAGGCGCGCGACAGCGAAAACAGCAGCCCGATGTTGACCGGGTCGAGCAGGATCGTGTCGAGGAACAGCCGGCCCTGCGCATCGTGCAGCACCGGCACGGCGAACGGGTACTCGACAGCGCCATTCACCACCTTGCCGATCACATAGGCCGCCTTGTTGCGATAGAAAGCCGCGGACAACACCTGGATCTGGAAGTTGTCCTCGCGCTGCGGCAGGTCAGGAAAGTATTCCTGCACGGCACGACCGACAAAATCGATATCACGCTCCAAATTGGCGAAGCCACGCTGCCAGCCGAAGTCATGCAGAATCTGCCGCAGAGCCGTACGCCAGTTCGTCTCGCGCGGGTAGTAGCAACGATAGGCCGGCGGGTCCGACTCGATGTACTCCGTCGAGATTGCCGGCCGCACGAAGATGAAGTCGTTGTGGAAGTAGGTCCGGTGGAGAATGCGGCAGAACACCGAATTGAAGAAGGTCTCGGCGAGCTCGGGCTGGTCGTGATAGGTCAGCAGGCCGATGTAGTAGAGCTTGGCCTGGCGCCAGACGGCGTCATCCACCGTTGCGGCCATAAGTTCGCGATGCAACTGCTCGACGGTCTCGGCAACGCGGTCGTCGTAAAAATGGATACGCTCCTGCACCGCCTGCTGCACGGCGTGCCAGTCGCCCTGCTCGAAGCGCTGCTTCGCCGCGGCCGAGCTCATGCGAAACAGGCGATAGTGCTTGTTGAATCCCGCCATCAGCGTCCGGGCGATCAGCAGGGCCTGCGCGGCGGTGGCAGGCTCGGCATCGGCCACCAGATGCACTGACAGGTTCATGTTTACATTGACTTATTTAGCAACGAAGCGGATCGATTGTAACACCCCGCCTCCGCCTGCTTTCTAGCCGTCCGTCAGGCATTCATGGATAATGGCCGCCATTGCAACCAACAACAACCATCGTGGAGAAGTTCATGACCCAATCGCACATCAAGATTCCCGCAGGTCAGAAAATCGTTGCCGGCCAGCCCACGCCGGACCAGCCGATCATCCCCTTCATCGAAGGCGACGGCATCGGCATCGATATCACGCCGGTGATGATCAAGGTCGTCGATGCTGCAGTCGCCAAGGCCTATGGCGGCAAGAAAAGGATTGCCTGGATGGAAGTCTATGCGGGCGAGAAGGCGACGCGCCTGTACGGTCCGGACGAGTGGCTGCCGAAGGAAACCTTCGACGCGCTCAAGGAATACTCGGTCTCGATCAAGGGGCCGATGACCACCCCGGTGGGCGGCGGCATCCGTTCCCTCAACGTCGCCCTGCGTCAGGAACTTGACCTCTACCAGTGCGTCCGCCCGGTGCGCTACTTCAAGGGCGTGCCTTCGCCGCTCAAGGACCCGACCAGGACCGACATGGTGATTTACCGCGAGAACACCGAGGACATCTACGCCGGTATCGAATGGCCCGCCGAGTCCGATAACGCGAAGAAGGTCATCAAGTTCCTGCAGGACGAGATGGGCGTCAAGAAGATCCGCTTCCCCGCCACTTCGGGCATCGGCATCAAGGCGGTGTCGCGGGAAGGCACCGAGCGCCTGGTGCGCGCCGCGCTCAAATACGCCGTCGATAACGACCGCAAGAGCGTGACCCTGGTGCACAAGGGCAACATCATGAAGTTCACCGAAGGCGCCTTCCGCGATTGGGGCTACGCGCTCGCGCGCAACGAGTTCGGCGCGCAGCCGATCGATGGCGGCCCGTGGTGCTCGTTCAAGAATCCGAAGACGGGCCACGAAATCGTCGTCAAGGATTGCATCGCCGACGCCTTCCTGCAGCAGATCCTGCTGCGTCCGCAGGAATCCGACGTCATCGCCACGCTCAACCTCAACGGCGACTACATCTCCGATGCGCTCGCCGCGCAGGTGGGCGGCATCGGCATCGCCCCGGGCGCCAACATCTCCGACCAGTACGCGGTGTTCGAGGCCACCCACGGCACGGCGCCGAAGTATGCCGGCAAGGACATGGTCAATCCGGGCTCGCTGATCCTCTCGGCCGAAATGATGCTGCGCCATATCGGCTGGAAGGAAGCCGCCGATCTCGTCATCAAGGCCATGGAAGCCGCGATCGTCGCCAAGAAGGTCACCTACGATTTCGCCCGGGTGATGGAAGGCGCGACGGAAGTGAAGTGCTCCCAGTTCGGCGCGGAAATGATTGCCCACATGTAAGCCTGGCGACAGCCAACAAAAAACCCGGCTGAGGCCGGGTTTTTTGTTTCAGCGCCAGAAAAGTCGGCGCTGACGGGACGGCAAAGCTACCGTCGAAATCAGGCCTTCTGGATGTTGGAAGCCTGTTTGCCCTTGGGGCCCTGCACGACTTCGAAGCTGACCTTCTCGCCCTCTTTCAGGGTCTTGAAGCCTTGCATGTTGATCGCGGAAAAGTGCGCGAACAGGTCTTCGCTGCCATCATCCGGAGTGATGAAGCCGAAACCCTTGGAGTCGTTGAACCACTTGACGGTACCCGTTGCCATAAAACCTCTTTCATAAAACGTGACATATATCCGACTAAAAGCCGGCGACATGTTTGTGTTGCAAGTTCTCGACAGCGGGAGAGCCAAGGCGGTGAATCAGGAATCTGATACGAAAGCACGGACACTCAGGACACTGAGGTGGAGCTTGAACCAAACACGGCCGCCTTTTACGCAGTTTTGCCCGCGCCGTCAACTAGTTTCGATGCTGCACGACAACAACGCCAACCGCGCTTTGCGGAAAACAATGCTCTCGCTAAGGCACTGTTTTCCCCCGCTTTTCCCCTGATGGCACCGCGGTTGTCCGCCAAATGAATCGCATTAGAATCGCCGCATGGTCACCCGCAAGCAGCCCCACCCCTCCCTGCCGAGCGAAAGCGTCGTCCTGGAGCCGGAACGGCAGAAGATCAAGCCGCCCCGGTTGTACAAGGTCGTCCTGCTGAACGACGACTACACCCCCATGGACTTCGTCGTCGTCGTGCTGGAGAAGCTGTTCCGCATGAGCCGGGAGCAGGCCACGGTGGTGATGCTGAAGGTGCACCAGCAGGGCCGCGGCATCTGCGGCGTGTTTCCACGCGACCTCGCGGCCACCAAGGTCGAGCAGGTGGCTGCTTTCGCCAAGATGCACGGCCATCCGCTCGCCTGCGTGATGGAAGAAAACTGAACCGAAAGGGCTGGAATGATTGCTCAGGAACTCGAAGTCAGCTTGCACATGGCCTTCGTCGAGGCGCGGCAGAAGCGCCATGAGTTCATCACGGTCGAGCACCTGCTGCTGGCCTTGCTGGACAACCCGTCGGCGGCGGACGTGCTACGCGCCTGCGCCGCGAATGTCGAGGAATTGCGCCGCGAGATCACCGGCTTCATCGACCAGCACACGCCAAGCGTGCCGGGTGACGCGGAAATCGACACGCAGCCGACGCTCGGCTTCCAGCGTGTCATCCAGCGCGCCATCCTGCACGTCCAGTCCTCGGGCAAAAAGGAAGTCAATGGCGCCAACGTGCTCGTCGCGATCTTCGGCGAGAAGGATTCCCACGCGGTGTATTTCCTGCAAAAGCAGAACATCTCGCGCCTCGATGTCGTGAACTACATCTCGCACGGCATCACCAAGACGCCCGCGCCGAGCGGCAAGAACGAGGAAGCGCCAGAGCAGGAAGCCGAGGCGCAGCAGCAGGCGGGGGCGCTCGAGAATTTCACCCAGAACCTCAACCAGATGGCGCTCACCGGCAAGATCGACCCGCTGATCGGCCGCGAGAAGGAACTCGAGCGCGTGATCCAGACGCTGTGCCGCCGCCGCAAGAACAATCCGCTGCTGGTCGGCGAAGCCGGTGTCGGCAAGACCGCCATCGCCGAAGGTCTCGCGCGGCGCATCATCGAGAACCGCGTGCCGGAGATCCTCGCCAGCGCCACCGTCTATGCGCTCGACATGGGAGCCCTGCTGGCCGGCACGAAATACCGCGGCGACTTCGAGCAACGCATCAAGGCCGTGCTCAAGCAACTGGCCGACAACCCGAACGCCATCCTGTTCATCGACGAGATTCATACCCTGATCGGCGCCGGCGCCGCTTCAGGCGGCACGCTCGATGCATCCAACCTCCTCAAGCCAGCGCTTTCTTCGGGCACGGTGAAGTGCATCGGCGCGACGACCTACAACGAATTCCGCGGCGTGTTCGAGAAGGATCATGCGCTGTCGCGCCGCTTCCAGAAGATCGACGTCAATGAGCCCACGGTGGATGAAACCGTGCAGATCCTGCGCGGCCTCAAGACGCGCTTCGAGGAGCACCACGGCATCAAGTATTCGGCTGCCGCGATCAGCAACGCGGCCGAACTGTCGGCCAAGTTCATCACCGACCGCCATCTGCCCGACAAGGCCATCGACGTCATCGACGAAGCCGGCGCGGCGCAGCGTATTTTGCCCAAGTCGAAGCAGAAGAAACTGATCGGCAAGCAGGAGATCGAGGAAATCGTCGCGCGCATCGCGCGCATCCCGCCGCAGCATGTATCCGCCGACGACCGTTCGGCGCTCAAGAATCTCGACCGCGACCTGAAGAGCGTCGTCTTCGGCCAGGACGCCGCCATCGATGCATTGGCGCAGGCCATCAAGATGTCGCGCTCCGGCCTCGGCAATCCGCAAAAGCCGATCGGCAGCTTCCTCTTTTCCGGCCCGACCGGCGTCGGCAAGACCGAGGTCGCGCGCCAGCTCGCCTATTGCATGGGCATCGAGCTGATCCGCTTCGACATGTCCGAATACATGGAACGCCATGCGGTCAGCCGCCTGATCGGCGCGCCGCCCGGCTATGTCGGTTTCGACCAGGGCGGCCTGCTCACCGAGGCCGTCACCAAGAAGCCGCACGCCGTGCTGCTGCTCGACGAGATCGAGAAGGCCCACCCGGACATCTTCAATATCCTGCTGCAGGTGATGGACCACGGTACGCTGACCGACAACAACGGCCGCAAGGCGGATTTCCGCAACGTCGTCATCATCATGACCACCAACGCGGGCGCGGAAGCGCTGCAGAAGACCACGATCGGCTTCACGACCAGCAAGCAGGCCGGCGACGAGATGGCCGACATCAAGCGCATGTTCACCCCGGAATTCCGCAACCGCCTCGACGCGACGATCTCGTTCAAGGCTCTCGACGGCAAGATCATCCTGCGCGTGGTCGACAAGTTCCTCATGCAGCTCGAAGGCCAGTTGCACGAAAAGAAGGTCGAAGCGATCTTCAGCGATGCGCTGCGCGCCTGGCTGGCCGAAAAGGGCTTCGACCCGTTGATGGGCGCGCGCCCGATGGCGCGCCTGATCCAGGACACGATCCGTGCCGCGCTAGCCGACGAGTTGCTGTTCGGCAAACTCGTGCATGGCGGTCGCGTGCTCATCGACCTGGACGAGAATGACAAGGTCCAGCTCACTTTTGAAACCGAAACCGCCGAACCGGCCAGCGCACCGGCTGCGTCCTCCTCTCCGGCTTGAGCGATGGACTTCTCGACCGCCGACCTGTGCGATGCCCATGAAGGCAAGGTTCCCGGTGTACATGTGGCCGCGCCGATCTTCCGTTCCTTCGGTGGCCTAGCCGCGTTCCATGGCCGCATCGCGACGCTGAAGCTCTTCGAAGACAATGGCCTCGTGCGCCAGGCGCTCGGCATGCCGGGCGCAGGTCGCGTATTGGTCATCGACGGCGGCGGCAGCCTGCGCTGCGCCCTGCTCGGCGACCAGCTCGCCGCGCTCGCCGTGAAGAACGGCTGGGCCGGCCTCGTCATCTGGGGCTGCATCCGCGATTCCGTCGCCATTGGCGCAATGAACCTTGGCGTGCTCGCCCTTGCCACCCACCCACAGAAAACCGTGAAGAAGAACCTCGGCGCAGCCGAGGTCACCGTGAATTTCGCCGGCATCGACTTCGCCCCCGGCGCATGGCTGTATGCAGACGCCGACGGCCTGATCGTCGCAGCAGAGCAGCTTCACTGACCGTTCCAGGCAGAACCATAAGCCTTGCTTGTGTAAAAACCAACAAAGTATCAATATTATCTAACATATGTCTTATATAAGATACTTGTTGCTTTGCAAAAAGGTCGCTATAGTCCGCCTCACTGAAACGTTCCACCCCGAACCCTACCGAGAGAGGACAAGAACATGACCGATCGCCAAGCTCAAATCGCCGCCCTCGAAAAAGACTGGGCAACCAATCCCCGCTGGAAGAACGTCAAGCGCGGCTATTCCGCCGCCGACGTCGTCCGCCTGCGCGGTTCCGTGCAGATCGAATACACACTGGCCAAACGCGGTGCCGAAAAGCTGTGGGAAAAAGTTAATGGCGGCGCCAAGAAGGGCTACGTCAATGCCTTCGGCGCCATCACCGCCGGCCAGGCCATGCAGCAGGCCAAGGCCGGCCTCGAAGCCGTCTATCTGTCCGGCTGGCAGGTCGCCGCCGACGGCAACACCTCCGAGACCATGTACCCCGACCAGTCGCTCTACGCCTACGACTCGGTGCCGACCATGGTCCGCCGCATCAACAACACCTTCAAGCGTGCCGACGAAATCCAGTGGTCACGCGGCATCGAGCCGGGCAGCAAGGAATTCGTCGACTACTTCCTGCCGATCGTCGCCGACGCGGAAGCCGGCTTCGGCGGCGTGCTGAACGCCTTCGAGCTGATGAAGAACATGATCGCCGCGGGCGCCGCCGGCGTGCATTTCGAAGACCAGCTCGCCGCCGTCAAGAAGTGCGGCCACATGGGCGGCAAGGTGCTGGTGCCGACGCAGGAAGCCATCGAGAAGCTGATCGCCGCGCGCTTCGCCGCCGACGTCATGGGCGTGTCGACCATCGTGCTGGCGCGCACCGACGCCGAGGCGGCCAACCTCCTGACTTCGGATTACGACGCCAACGACAAGCCCTTCCTCACCGGCGAGCGCACACAGGAAGGCTTCTACCGCGTCAAGAATGGCCTCGAACAGTCCATCAGCCGCGGCGTCGCCTACGCGCCCTACGCCGACCTGGTGTGGTGCGAAACCGGCAAGCCCGACCTCGGCTTCGCCCGCGAGTTCGCGCAGGCCGTGCTCAAGGCCAATCCGGGCAAGCTGCTCGCCTACAACTGCTCGCCCTCGTTCAACTGGAAGAAGAACCTCGACGACAAGACCATCGCCAGGTTCCAGGACGAACTCGCCGCCATGGGCTACAAGTACCAGTTCATCACGCTGGCCGGCATCCACATCAACTGGTTCAACACCTTCGAGTTCGCCCATGCCTATGCGCGCGGCGAGGGCATGAAACACTACGTCGAAAAGGTGCAGGAGCCGGAATTCGCGGCGCGCGAGAAGGGCTACACCTTCGTCTCGCACCAGCAGGAAGTCGGTGCCGGCTACTTCGACGACGTCACCACCGTGATCCAGGGCGGGTCGTCCAGCGTCAAGGCGCTGACCGGCTCGACGGAGGAGGAACAATTCCACTGAAGTGGATTGACTGATCCCTCGATACAGAGGGAGTGGAGCGAAGAGGCCTCACGGGGAAACCCGTGGGGCTTTTTCTTGCCGTGTTGCGGAAAGTCGGCGCTGGCCGGACGGCACGGGCCAGCCTATGCCTTTCGACACACCTTTGTGCACTGCGGCGCGTATGATGAAAGTATTAAGTTTGCCCTCCGGGCCATGGAGCAAGTGATGCATCTCGAAAAATCAATCACCCGCTGCCTTGTTGCGGCCTGTTTTGCCTTTCCCTGGACAGCGTCCGGCGCAGCCACCGCGCTGGACGAACTGAGCCTCGAGGAACTGGCCAATACTGAAATCAGTTCGGTGTCGCGTCGCAGCCAGAACCTGGCCAACGTGCCCGCGGCGGCCTTCGTGATTCCATCCGAGGATATCCGGCGCTCCGGTGCCTACACCCTTCCCGATGTCCTGCGCATGGTGCCGGGCATCGAGGTCGCGCAGGTCGATAACGGCCGCTACGCGGTGTCCGCACGCGGCTTCAATGGCCGCTTCGCCAACAAGCTGCAGGTGCTGGTCGATGGCCGCAGCATCTACTCGCCCTTCTTCTCGGGCGTGATGTGGGAACACGACCCGGTTGCGCTCGACGACATCGAGCGCATCGAAGTCATTCGCGGTCCCGGTGCGGCGATGTGGGGCGCGAATACCGTGAATGGCGTCATCAACATCATCACCAGGCATTCCGCCGCGCAGGAAGGCGGACTGATTGCACCGAGCATCGGCAGCAACGGCTTCGGACAGATCTATGGCCACTACGGCCAACAGGTCGACAATGACACGAGTTGGCGGCTATCCCTACGGGCTCGCCACATGGACCCCTCGACCCAATATGCGACCGGCGCGGATAGCGGTGACACGTTAAACAATGTACAGGCAAATTTCCGCTTTGACCGCAACTTGGGGGGTGGCAGTAATTTGAGCCTATGGGCCAGCGCATTCGACTCGAAAGCGGGAGATCTCGCCCTCGTTGATCCCGTTTTCGCCCTGCCGCCGTCGCTCTCGGTAGCGCGGCTGAAACAGACCGACGATAGCCAGACCATCGCCGGCCGCTATCGCTGGCTGGCCGGTGCGGTCGAATCATCGCTGCAGCTCTCGGCGACACGGACGCATATCGAAGTGGAGAGCTGGTTTCAGGAAGATCGCGAAACCTATGATCTAGACTATCAGGGCCGCCGCGCCTTTGGCGCACACGACGTGCTGTGGGGGCTGAGTCACCGCACCAACAGTGACACGGCAAGTTCCGTCGCCGAAGTCCTGGCGATGTCACGCAAGTCGTACACACAGCGCAGCACGGGCCTGTTCGTCCATGACGACTGGACGCTGATCCCGGAACGCCTGCAATTCGGCTTCGGCGCACGCTGGGAGCACAGCAACCTCGGTGGCGCCACTTTCGCCCCGAGCGCCACCCTGATGTGGACGCCCTCCCGCGCCAACGCCGTCTGGGCCAAGCTGGCGCGCGCGCCGCGTGTGCCGGCCCGCGGTGAATACCATGTCAGCGCGCTGACCACCTTTATCCCGGGTCTGCCGGCCGTCGTGATCCGCAATGTCACCCCCCCGGAAGGCAAGCTCGATCCGGAAACGATGACCAGCCTCGAACTGGGTTACCGCGCACAGGTTTCCCCAGGCTTGACCCTGAATGTAACGGCTTATCGCCAGCGCTATGAGGACCGTGTTTCTGGCCAAAGCGCAGGCTTAGATTTCCTGACGTATGCCCCGCTTCTGATCCTGCAGGACGTCACCATCGGCAACTATTCCTCAGGATGGATCAATGGCGCCGAACTATCGGCCGACTGGCTGGTTTCACCTTCTTGGCGCCTCCAGCTTTCCCTCACTACGACCCGCCTCGACATGGATGGTGCCGAGACGCCCGAGGCAGCTGCCGATAACGCCGCGCAGGAGGAGCGCACGCCGAAGTACTACGGCAGCCTGCGCTCACAGTGGAATATCTCGCCCAACCAACAGTTCGATGCGTGGCTGCGCGGCTCAGCCGGTTTCATCTTGCGCAATTCGCCGTATATCGACACGGTGCGTATGCCAGGCTACGTAACACTCGATCTGCGCTATGCCTATCGAATCAATAAGGATGTCGAACTTTCCGTGACCGGCCGCAACCTGATCGGCGCACGACGCTACGAATACGTCTCGGATTACGTGCCGAGCGTGCCGATCGAGATCAAGCCGTCGCTACTGCTGGGATTGCGTCTGAAATTCTGAGACTGCACATGGTCCGATTGTTCCGCATACTTCTGACGGGCTTGATACCGCTGCTGGCCGGCACGGTCGGGCAGGCGCAGGTCGGCAGCGAGCAGCAGCTCAAGGCCGCCTATCTGGTCAACTTCCTGAAGTATGTGGAATGGCCGGAAAGCCATGCCAAGGCGACGCTCTGCCTGTTCGGGCGCGACGTCATGGGCGCGGCGCTGGGCGGCTACGAAGGCCGCCTGATCGCGGGTCGCGAACTCGTGCTGCGCCGTGTCAGCAGCCCGGATCAGTTCCCCGACTGCCAGATCCTCTATGTGCCGGATACCGAGGAGGCGCGTTTCGCCGCGGTGCTGCGCTGGACCGAGGGCTTGCCGATCCTGACCGTCAGCGATGCCGAGTTCTTCGCCCGGCAGGGCGGCGGCGTGGCGCTGATACGCGAAGACACGCGCCTGCGCTTCGAAGTCAATCTCGACGCCCTGAACCGGGCGAAGCTCAAGCCGGCATCACAGATGCTGCGGCTGGCGCGGCAGGTCATCGGCGGAGCGCGCTGATGCGCCGCGAGAGCATCAGCCAGCGTCTCGCGCTGATCATCGTGGTTGCCATTGGCATCGGCCTGCTGTTCAGTTTCCTGATGTACGGTGCGCGCGACGCCGTGCAGCGCCGCGATGCGAAGATCACCGAGCTGGACTCGATGGCGCAGGTGATCGCCTTCAATGCCTCGGCGGTCGTCGAATTCGGCGACCATCAGGGTGCGGAACGTCTGTTCGGTGCGCTGGAGACACACCCTGATGTGCTGAGCGCGCTGATGCTGGGCAAGGAAACCGGGTTTCTCTATGAATACGTGAGGCCCGGCGAGAAACTCCCCACCCAAACCGCCGCCCACACGCAACACGACCATGGCCATGGGCAACCCGAACACTTCGGCAGCTGGCGCCAGATCACGGTCGCCGTGCCAATCAGGACAGCCGATGGCATCATCGGCTCGGTCGAGCTGACGGCGAGCCTCGCCAGCCTCTGGCACGAACTGGCGGTCAGTTCCGCGATTTTCTTCGGCGGCTCCTTCATCGCCTTCCTGCTGGCTTTCGGTATCGCCCGGCGCATGCAGCTGCCCTTGCTCGCCGCACTCGGCGCCCTTGGCGAGACTGCCGCGCGGGTTGCCCATTCGAAGGACTACCGCCAGCGTGCCGTCAAGCAGGCCAACGACGAGATCGGCGATCTGGCCGACGCCTTCAATGCCATGATGAGCGAGATCGCCCAGCGCGACCGGGCCTTGCAGGAGCAACGCGACCAGCTGGAAGTTACCGTCGAACAGCGCACTCTGGCACTGTCGATCGCCAAGGAAGCCGCCGAAGCGGCCAACCGGGCGAAGAGCACCTTCCTTGCCAACATGAGCCACGAATTGCGCACGCCGATGAATGCCATCATGGGCATGACCAGCCTGGCGCAAAGGCGAGCCGCCGATCCGAAGCTGCGCGACCAGCTCGCCAAGATCGACCTCGCCTCGCGTCACCTGCTCGCGGTCATCAACGACATCCTCGACATCTCCAAGATCGAAGCCGACCGCCTGACGCTCGAGCGGATCGACTTCCGCATCAAGGAGTGCGTTGAAAACCTCGTGGATCTGATCGGTCAGCGGGCGCAGGAGAAGGGTCTGGTATTCCAGGTCGACCTGCCTGAAGATCTCGTTGGCCTCGACCTGCGCGGCGATCCGTTGCGCCTCGGCCAGATCCTGCTCAACCTCGTCGGCAACGCGATCAAGTTCACGCCGGCCGGCGCGGTCCACCTGCGCATGCGGTGCGTTTCCCGGCACCCCGACCGCGTGGTGATCCGCTTCGAAATCCAGGACACCGGCATCGGCATGTCGGCCGAAGAACAGCAGCGGCTGTTCACCGCCTTCGAACAGGCGGACAGTTCGATGACGCGCAAGTATGGCGGCACCGGCCTGGGACTGGCGATCAGCAAGCGGCTGGTGCATCTGATGGGCGGCGACATCGGCGTCGAGAGCCAGCCGGATGCGGGCAGCACGTTCTGGTTCACCGCCTGCTTCGACCGGCCCCTCAGTGCCGTCTCGCCAGCGCCGACTGTTGCGCAAAATGCCGAGGCACAGCTGCAGGCATGCGCCGCCGGCCGGCGCATCCTGCTCGCCGAGGACGAACCGATCAACCAGGAAGTCTCGATCGAGATGCTTGAGGATGCCGGTTTCAGCGTCGATCTCGCGGAAGATGGGGCGGCCGCCGTGGATATGGCGCGCCGCGAAAACTATGACGTGATTCTGCTCGACATGCAGATGCCGAAACTCAACGGCGTCGAAGCCGCACGGCAGATTCGCGCCCTGCCCGCATACGCGCGCACCCCGATCCTCGCGGTGACGGCAAACGCCTTCAGCGACGATCGCGAGCGCTGCCTCGCGGCCGGCATGAACGATCACATCGCCAAGCCGGTCGATGCCGCTGCGCTGTACGCAACGCTGCTCAAGTGGCTGCCGCCGGCGGCCTGATGCCGTCTCGCCAGCGCCGACTTTTCATTCAGCTTTGTCCCAGTAGTCCGGCCGGCCGTAGTTGTCCTTCAGCAAGTCGATGAACAGTCGCACGCGCAGCGGCAGGTGACGACGCTGCGGGAACACGGCATGGATGCCAACCGGCGGCGTCGCGAACGCGTCGAGCACCGAGACCAGCCGGCCCCAGCGCAGGTCGTCGCCCACCTCCCACAGGGAGCGCCACGCGAGGCCCATGCCGGCCAGCGCCCAGTCGTGCAGCACTGCGCCGTCGTTGCAGGCGAAGCGTCCCGGCGGCTTGAACAGGAGCGCTTTGCCATATTGCTGGAAGTCCCAGCCCGGCTGAGTCGGCAAAGCGAGGCAATCATGCGCGGCCAGATCGTCGAGCGTGCGCGGCACCCCCATGCGCTGGAAGTAGGCCGGGCTGCCGACGACGACGCGCTTCATCTCGCCGAGCCGCACGGCGACCAGGCTCGAATCGACCAGCCCGCCGAGCCGCACCGCGCAATCGATGCCTTCGCCGACAAGGTCGACAGTACGATCGGACAGGTCGAGGCTCGCGCTGACCTCGGGATGCGCACGTAGGAATTCCAGCAGCAGCGGCGCGACGTGTCTGCGGCCGAAGCCCGCCGGTGCCGTCACCTTCAAATGGCCGGCGGCGCGCGAACTGCCGAGCGTGAGCTGCGCCTCGGCATTGGCGAGGTCGGTCAGGATGCGCTGGCAGTCCTCGAGAAAAGCCTCGCCTTCCTGCGTCAGCGTCAGCTTGCGGGTGGTGCGCACCAGGAGGCGCACGCCGAGCCGGTCTTCAAGGGCGTCAAGCCGCCGGCCGATGATCGCCGGCGTGACCTGTTCCTGCCGTGCAGCCGCCGACAGACTGCCTTTCTGGGCCACACGGAGAAATGTTTCGAGTTCCTTAAGCTTTGACATTTTGTAAAAGATGACTCGCCGATATTGTGCCTTATCTTTACTCTTTATGTGAAATACACTTAACTCTTCTATAAGACAACGTGGAGATAACCATGACCCTGAGCTTGCCCGCCGGCGTGCAAATCAACGCCCCGATCCATCCCCGCTTCGACGAGATCCTGACGAAGGACGCCCTCGAACTCGTTGCCAGGCTGCACCGCGCCTTCGAAGGCCGCCGTCAGGAGCTGCTCAAGGCACGTATCGCCCGCCAGGCCCGCATCGACGCCGGCGAGATGCCCGACTTCCTGCCGGAAACTGCCCACATCCGGGCGGGCGACTGGAAGGTCGCGCCGCTGCCCAAGGCGCTGGAATGCCGCCGCGTCGAGATCACCGGCCCGGTCGAGGCCAAGATGATCATCAACGCCTTCAACTCGGGCGCGGACAGCTACATGACCGACTTCGAGGATTCCAACAGCCCGAACTGGTTCAACCAGATTCAGGGCCAGGTGAATCTCTACGACGCGATCCGTCGCAAGCTCAGCTTCACCAACGAGGCCGGCAAGGTCTATAAGCTCAATGACAAGATCGCCACGCTGCAGATCCGCCCGCGCGGCTGGCACCTCGACGAAAAGCATGTCACCGTCGACGGCCAGCGCGTCTCCGGCGGCATCTTCGACTTCGCACTGGTGCTCTTCCATAACGCGAAAGAGCAAGTCGCGCGCGGGGCCGGCCCCTTCTTCTACCTGCCGAAGATGGAATCGCACCTCGAAGCCCGCCTGTGGAACGAGATCTTCTGCATGGCGCAGGACCACATCGGCCTGCCGCGCGGCACCATCAAGGCGACCGTGCTGGTCGAGACCATCCTCGCCACCTTCGAGATGGAAGAGATCCTCTACGAACTGCGCGAGCACAGCGCCGGATTGAACGCAGGAAGGTGGGACTACATTTTCAGCGCGATCAAGAAGTTCAAGCGCAACAAGGATTTCTGCCTCGCCAACCGCGGTGCGATCACGATGGAGGTGCCTTTCATGCGCAGTTACGCGCTGGCCCTCGTGCAGGCCTGCCACAAGCGCGGTGCGCCGGCGATCGGCGGCATGAGCGCGCTGATCCCGATCAAGAGCGATCCCGCCGCGAATGAAAAGGCGCTGGCCGGCATCCGCCACGACAAGACGCGCGACGCCAACGACGGCTACGACGGCGGCTGGGTGGCCCACCCCGGCCTCGTCTCCATCGCCATGGAAGAATTCGTCAAGGTGCTCGGCGACAAACCCAACCAGTGGAGCAAGCAGGTCAATGGCAAGTTCGGCCCGCAGGACTGGCTCAACTTCCAGCCCGAACAACCGATCACCGAAGCGGGTGTGCGCAACAACATCAACGTCGGCATCCACTATCTCGGCAGCTGGCTGGCCGGCAACGGTTGCGTGCCGATCCACAACCTGATGGAAGACGCCGCCACCGCAGAAATCTCGCGCTCGCAGATCTGGCAGTGGGTCGTTTCGCCGAAGGGCAAACTGGATGACGGCCGCAAGGTCACCGCCGCGATGGTGCGCGCGATGATCCCCGAGGAACTGGCGAAAGTGAAGGCCACCGTCACCGCCAACGGCGAAAAAACCGAGACCTACGACCAGGCCGCCGGCATCTTCGAGAAGATGGCGCTCGCCGACGAATATCCCGAGTTCCTCACCCTGCCGCTTTACGAAGCGATGGAGTAATGCGGGACCCGCCCGCCACGCCGATGAAAGTCGGCGCTGGCGGGACGGCAGGAGATGTCCGTCCGGCCCATGGCGCCAGCGTTCAGATTTATTAGTATTTCCGCATATATTAATCTGAAAAATAATTCGATAAACTGACTTGATCGATCGCGGAGCGCCTGTAATAATGACGCGAGAAACCCTTGCCACTGGCAGGGGAAAATAACGGAGGAGGTTTCAGATACGGGGGCGTTGCCGGACCAGCCAAGCTGGCGGTAGCGAAGGGTTGGGCTGTTTTCCCCGTCGCCAGGCTTCTTCCCGTCTTTTTCTGGTCGCGCGGTTGCGCTTAACGGATAGGGGAATGTTGAACGATGTCTGATCCACAAAACAACAACGACACCGGCCTGGTCAATCGCCTGAAAAATCCTCCCAAGTGCTCGATGTTGCGCATGATCGTCGTCGGCGTGCTGGGCGGCATCGTCATCTGGGGCGGCCTCAACATGGGCATGGAATACACCAACCGCGCCGAGTTCTGCACCTCCTGCCACGAAATGACGATTCCCTACGAGGAACTCAAGCAGACCGTCCATTACAAGAACCGCAGCGGTGCCGCCGCCCAATGCGCCGACTGCCATGTCGCGAGCAGCAAGACGCCGACCGATTACATGTTCAAGTCCTTCCAGAAGATCATGGCCGCCCGCGACATCATCGGCCACATCAAGGGCACGGTCGATACGCCGGAAAAGTTCGAGGAGCATCGCCTGACGATGGCCAAGCGCGTGTGGGAGCGCATGAAGGAGCGCGACTCGAAGGAATGCCGCAACTGCCACGAATTCAAGTACATGGATCCCGACAAGCAGAAGGACCGCTCCGCGGTCAAGCATGAAGGCGCGATCGAGGACAAGAAGACCTGCATCGATTGCCACAAGGGCGTTTCGCATCACCTGCCCAAGGGCGTCGACAAGAATGCCGAGGGTTGAACCTCGCGTGCCGACAGAAGATTTTCATACCCATTTCCCGAACCAACGAGGAGCCAGCATGAAGAAAATTGCATTCGCGATTCTGACGTCGTTTGTCGCCGGCGGCGCATTCGCCGCGCCGGACTGGGCCAATGTCAAGCCCATGAAACTGACCCTCTTCTACCCGGGTCAGTCCAGCCTCGAATGGGTGATGGACAAGGCCGAGCATTCCGCCGTGCCCGACATCGTCAACAAGGGGCGCACCTGCGCCAAGTGCCACATCGGCGACGCCAACGAAGTTGGCGACAAGATCGTCAAGGGGCAGCCCGCCGGCAACAAGAAAGCGTCGATCGAACCGAAGCCGATCGCCGGCAAGGCCGGCTTCGTGCCGGTACAACTGCAGGTGGCGCATGACGGTCAAAAAATCTACTTCCGTCTGGAATGGAGTTCGCCCAAGGGTGGCGCGCCGAAGCTGGACAACAAGAACGAAGTCAAGGCGACGCTCCTGTTCGACGGCGGCGGCACGGTCGATAGCGCCAACCTGAACGGTTGCTGGGCGACCTGCCACGACGACTTGCGCACGATGAAGAGTGCCAAGGACGACAAAACGACCAAGCACATCAAGGATGCCAATCTCGCGACCGGCAAGTTCTACGACCTGATGCAGTTCAGGAGCGGCAAGGGCGAGAAACCGGTCGATGGCTACGTCGCCGACAAGCGCGTCATGGAAGGCGGCAAGAGCCTTGTGAAGGCGGAAGGCAAGAAGGACGGCGACAAGTGGGTCGTCACCTTCGAACGCGAACTCGCCGGCAAGGGCACCGGCGACCACACCATCGCCCCCGGCAAGATGTACAACTTCGGCGTCGCCATCCATGAGGATTACAGCAACGCCCGCTACCACTATGTTTCGCTCGGCTATCAGTTTGCGCTCGACGAACAGGGCAAGGAAAAGAACCAGATCAATGTTGTCAAGCAGTAAGTCGTCGTATCCATCAACAGGAGGAGGAAACCGATGAAATTGAAAACAAGCCTGGCCAGTTGGGCGCTGGTCGCTGGCTGTACCTTGAGCGGCGCTGCCCTTGCCGCGGCGCCGACGCCCGAGATGATCTCGTTCGCCTGTGCGGGCTGCCACGGCACGAACGGCGGCAGTGCCGGCCTGACCATGCCCAGCCTCGCCAACCAGTCGAAGTCGGCAATCGTCGATGCGATGAAGAAATTCAAGAGCGGCGATCGTCCCTCTTCCATCATGGGACGCCTGGCGAAGGGCTACACCGACGCCGACTTTGTGGCGATGGGCGACTTCTTCTCGAAGCAGAAATTCCATGCGACGACCCAGTCTCTCGATCCCGCGAAGGTCAAGAAAGGCGCCGACCTGCAGGAAGCCAACTGCTCGCGCTGCCACCTGGACGAAGGCAAGGACGGCAAGGACGACACGCCGGTGATGGCCAGCCAGTGGCTGGAATATCTGAAGATGCAGGCCGCGCTCTATGACTCCGGCAAGCGCAAGATGCCGAAGGACATGGCGGATAAGTGGAACAAGCTGTCCAAGGAAGATCGCGAAGCGCTGCTGCACTTCTTCGCCAGCGTGAAATAAGGGGGACCGAGACAAATGACACTAGATCGCAGAAGCTTTATCAAGGTGTTGGGCAGTGCTTCAGGCCTGGCCCTCGCCGGCTGTGCCACGCAAGGCAGCGGCCCGGCGGTTTCCGCCGGCAGCGCCGCGGAAATTATGCCGAAGACCACCCGTCGCGTCGTCGTCGTCGGCGGCGGCTATGGCGGCACCATCGCCGCCAAGTACGTCCGCATGCTCGACAAGAGCATCGAGGTCGTGCTGATCGAGGCGAACGACCACTTCGTCTCCTGCCCGTTCTCCAACCTCTATCTCGGCGGCATCCTGCCCAGCCTTGACCCGCTGACCATCAAGTACGACAAGCTGGCCGCCAACCACGGCATCAAGTTTCTCCAGGCCATGGTCACCGGCATCGACGCTACGGCGCACACCGTCGTCACCACCAAGGGCACGCTCAAGTACGACCGCCTGATCGTCTCTCCGGGCATCGACTTCCGCACCGAGGAAATCGAGGGATACAACGACCAGACGCCGGAGCTGATGCCGCATGCCTGGAAAGCCGGCCCGCAGACCGTCCTGCTGCGCAAGCAGCTCGAGGCGATGAAAGATGGCGGCGCGTTCGTCATTTCCATCCCGCTGTCGCCCTTCCGCTGCCCGCCCGGACCCTACGAGCGCACCAGCATGGTTGCCCAGTACCTGAAGCATCACAAGCCGAAGTCGAAGCTGATCGTCGTCGATGCCAACCCCGCGATTGCCTCCAAGGGCCCGCTGTTCAGCGCCGCCTGGGACAAGCACTACAAGGGCATCATCGACTACCGCAAGGCCTCCAAGGTGACCGCGATCAACGCCGGCAACAAGTCGGTCATCATCGAGGGCATCGACGAGGTGAAGGGCGACGTGGTCAACCTGATCCCGCCGCAGCGCGCCGCCAAGATCGCCCAGCACGCCGGCCTGGTCGGCCCGGACAAGCGCTGGTGCCCGATCGTGGCCGACACCTTCGAGTCCACGCTGCAGAAGGGCATCCATGTCATCGGCGACGCTTCCATCGCCGGCGCCATGCCGAAGTCCGGCTATTCGGCGAACTCCGAGGCCAAGGTTTGCGCCCAGAACGTGGTCAACCTGATGAACGGCAAGCCGATCGTCGCCATGTCCGGCATCAACACCTGCTACAGCTACGTCACCACTGACGAAGCGATCAGCGTTGCGGCCGTATATACGAGCAAGGACGGCAAGATCATCGCCGTGCCGAACTCCGGCGGCGTGTCCCCCAAGGACTTTTCGCTGGCCAAGACCGAGGCGACTTTCGCCAAGAGCTGGCTCAACAACATCCTCACCGAGATGTCGAGCTGAGCGCTGGCGTTACCCAAGACAAACCCCGCTCCGGCGGGGTTTGTTTTTTTGCACGCCGCGAAAAATCGGCGCTGGCGGGACGGCAACTACCCTTTGCCGGTACTGCCGAACCCGCCCGCGCCGCGATGCGATTGTTCGAACGTGTCGACCACGTTGAACGCCACCTGCAGTACCGGTACCACCACCAGTTGCGCGATGCGGTCGAGCGGGTTCAGCGAGAATGCTTCATGACCGCGGTTCCACAGCGAGACGAAAATCTCGCCCTGATAGTCCGAGTCGATCAGGCCGACGAGGTTGCCGAGCACGATGCCGTGCTTGTGCCCCAGGCCGGAGCGCGGCAGGATCATCGCCGCCATGCCGGGATCGGCAAGGTGGATCGCGATGCCGGCGGGAATCAATTTCGTCTCGCCCGGCAGCACGCGCATCGGCGCCGCGATACAGGCCCGCAGGTCCATGCCTGCCGCGCCGGGCGTGGCGTAGTGCGGTGCGTGTTCGCCTTGGGCATCCTTCAGGCGCGCATCGAGAATGCGCACGTCAATGGTCGGCCGAGCGTCAGCGTTAGGCATTCGTCATCTCCGCAATGTGTTGCACGATCGCGCGCGCGATCATCAGTTTGTCGCCCGGCGGCAATGGGTGCGCGCCGGCCGCGTCGAAGAGCGTGACAGTATTCGCATCGCCGCCCATGCCGTCCTGCACGAGATTGCCGACCACGAGCGGCAAGCGTTTCGCCTTGCGCTTGGCTTCGGCATATGCGGCCAGATTCCGGCTCTCGGCGGCAAAGCCGACGCAGAACGGCGCATCCGGTCGCCCCGCCACTTCGGCGAGGATATCGGGATTCGCGGTAAGTGCGAGCGTCAGGCTGTCCGCACCCTTCTTGATCTTGTGTTCGGCGGGCGCTGCGGGGCGGTAGTCCGCTACGGCGGCGACGGCGATGAAAATGTCCGTTGGCAATGCAGCCAGCACCGCTGCGCGCATCTGCTGCGCGCTCCGCACGTCGATGCGCGTCACGCCGGTCGGTGCCGGCAGGCAGACCGGGCCGGACACCAAGGTGACTTCCGCACCGGCTTCAGCACAGGCGCGCGCAAGTGCGTAGCCCATCTTGCCGGATGAAATGTTGGTCAGGCCGCGCACCGGGTCGAGCGACTCGTAGGTCGGTCCGGCCGTCAGCAGCACGCGCCTGCCGGCCAGCAATTTCGGCTGGAAGAAGGCGACCAGCGCTGCGCACAGCTCGGCGGCCTCGAGCATGCGCCCTGCCCCGACTTCGCCACAGGCCTGCTCGCCCGCCGCCGGGCCGAGGATATTCACGCCGTCAGCGCGCAATTGGGCAATGTTGCGCTGCGTCGCCGGGCTCTCCCACATCTGGCGGTTCATCGCCGGCGCGACGAGTAGCGGACAAGCGCGAGCCAAGCACAACGAGGACAACAGGTCGTCGGCAATGCCATGCGCGAGTTTCGCGATGAAATCGGCGGTCGCCGGCGCGACGATCACCGCATCGGCGCCACGCGTGAGATCGATGTGCGCCATGCCATTTTCCTGTGGCGCATCCCACAGCGAGGTGAACACCGGCCGACCAGTCAGTGCCTGGAAAGTCAGCGGGG
>Ga0172375_10003887_pt1 | contig 22432 bp, 15 predicted proteins | sample LakKiv1m_FD_114537 | JGI IMG/M metagenome (GOLD analysis project Ga0172375, IMG submission 114537) | Freshwater microbial communities from Kabuno Bay, South-Kivu, Congo - kab_092012_11.1m | ecosystem: Environmental > Aquatic > Freshwater > Lake | place: Democratic Republic of the Congo... | reverse complement strand
TTCAACGCCGGTTATCGCCAATCCTGTAGGGGCGGTTGGAACGGTCGGATCAGTACACAAGCCATTTTCACAAACACCCGACAGGCAGCTGCTTCCTATGGTACACGTATCACCCCCGCCACCCGGCGGTGTAACATCTCCCCCACCACCGACATCTTGATATGCCCGCACTTTATAATAATACGATCCGTCGGAAAGGTTTGAGTCGGTAAAGGTATATGTTTTGACTCCATTCGCTTCTGTTACATGGGTTGTGTCTGATGCTAAAATTTGACCAATTGACGTTGGGGATGCAGCCCATGTATTGGCTGCTCCCCTGCGGTAAATTTCAAATCCATCAATGGACGCTCCTGAATAGGTCCCGGTAACAACAACATTATTGGAACCACTCACTGTTACGCTCGCAATCGTGGGTTTCGTATCAATGAGGTCGGCAAATGCACGATCAAAAAATCCGCCCCAGAAGGAATCAAATGCTTGCATCGCTATTGTTTCCGTCTGGTGGAACAACCCACCAATATAACTCAACACGGAATGAAAGAGCTGCGCTATCTTTTTTTTCTGTCCGATACATTTTGCGCCATCTACACACTGAGAGTCGATCCCCGAGCATTGCGTATTTGCGCCACTACAGATAGAATTTGCGCCACTACACCGAGCGCCATTTGTACACACGGAATGCGGCGCCGAACAAACATCTCCCTGTTGTGTACATACTACATTATTCTTATCAGTACACTTGCCAAGTGTATTGTTGTTTCCAACAGCTTTGATATCTTTTCCAACAACAATCGAGTAGCTCGTTTTGAGAGATAGCAATGATGCGGGACTAAAATGAGCGACGCTCTTTTTCCCGCTTGCATCACTCACTGTTTCAAAGGTATAGGTGCCCGTTACACTTGGATTGAGACCAAAATTCTTGCGAACCGAATCCTCGTCAACAAGTTGATTAAAGGTAATTGAAAAAGTGGAATTCTGGTGAATATTCGCTCCCTGTGGCTCAATCTTAAGCACCTCCAAACAACGCGGCTGAGAAACGCATTTGCCGCTCGTGCATTGCAATGTTGAACATTCATTTCCTCGTGTGCAAGAATCACCCACCAGCTTTGTGCCGGGCACGCACAGTGATGTAATACATCTGTTTGACTGGCACTCGACGTCATTTTTGCACTTCTCGCCAATTTTTTGCAGTACGGGCGCTGGTACATGTACTCCATTGAGACAGAGCGCACCCGTTCCGCATTGCTGATCAAACGAACATTGTGTTCCTGCAGAAGATGCGCCCTGCGCACAACGACCGGCGGTGCATATCCCTGAAATACATTCCGCGCTGTTTCCACATGATGATCCCAACCCCTTCAGAATACCGGTATAGAAACTCCACGAATACGAACATTGCGATGCTTTTTCTTCACACTGTCCCGAGAGTCGACAGGAGCCGTCCGAACAACAGCTACTGCCAACGCCGCATTGGTTTGCCCTGCATGCGCCCAATGAGAACGCGGCAGGGTTTGTCAATGTATTATCGGCTGTGACAACACGAACTGTTGCCTGTGCACTGCTCAATGGCGGCACACCGGAGATAACAATTTCATTATCATGCCAGCCATTTTGTGCGATCTGCGCTTCGGCTGATCCAAAAGTAACACGCCCCATGGCTGTTCCGAAACGCTCGCCAAAAATATGTACCCCGATAGCAGCGGGCCCATTATCAGGTGTCAACCCACAGATACCCGGCGGCGCAACACCGTCGGTGACCGTAAAATCAAGCTCTTTGAGCGGGGCTCCGTCTGCGCTCTTAATTTTTAATTTATTGAGTCCTGTTTTTGCCTGCTGGGGTATCTTTACAATAATTGCTGAGTCTCGCCACCATGTGAGTTGGCATTGCGGAGAAAATTGCGTATCTGCAGCAACCTCTTGCCCGGCCCGCACAAAACTCACCATGCCGGGGGCTGTCCCCAGACCGGTTCCCATAATCGTAATGTATTGCCCCTTACCCCCTGATTGCGGTATGACACGCTGGATGTCTTGCGCGGACACTCGGGAAACACCAAAGAGCAAACCAAGAATACCCAGACAAAGGGTGGCGGCAAAAAGCTGAAATGTAATCGTCTTGTAGGTCATTGGTTTGTCTCCCCTGTTAGCCCCGGACCGTTACAGGGATTATAACAATTTTGATAGATATCCGTGACTGGAGATTTTACAACCGGAGTATAGATCGCGTTTGTCTTAAACGGTTCATGAAAAATTTGTGATGTTGTTTGCGCATCAGATAGGGAGTGCTTATTCACAAGCCAGTAATTCAATTCTTGAGAAAAACCGACCGTCGATACATCAAGTGAGGTGATATTCATCAGTTTTGAGAAAAGAATGGTAACCGGCGCGGTCAAACTGACCCCACTTGCATCGCGTCCCGGCTGGATAGACACAAGCGTTGGCACGGTTGTCTCCTTTTCTGCCGATGTTGTAAAGCTCCAATAAAAATCATCTTTTTCAGCACCGTCACTCTTTCCGTTCCATGCAGCACCATTGAGTCCACCGCCATCAAGGGAATTGCCGGCAACATCGACAATACCCGCATACGGAAACGATGCCTTGTTGGGATTTGTCTGCCCGGAACTCTGTAGCTTGAGTGGTGCCGCCTTCAAACGCACGGTGAATTGACTGTTTGATGGCAAGCAGTATACGGGCGAGCCACACTGATTCACGCCACACTGCGTTGATGATACAAAGGTGACTGTTCGATATCCGTTCCCAATACTCCAGGTTCCCGGAACGGAAACAAGTGCCCCCGGCGTGCCTGATGACACATCAAGATATTGTGAATTGACAACAAACGGATCGATCGGCTCACTGAATGTTACCTGAACAATGCCGTTAATCGGGCTTTTTGATAATGAAATAGGAAGGTATGAATCAACAGTTGGAGGGGTTGTATCGATAAGACCCGACACTTCAAACTGCCAAGTAAATCCACCCACCTCCGAACTAAAAAATGGCGTCCCATCTTCTTTTAAAATAGCTTCCGTCAAAAGTACGGTATACGACGACTTCTTATCGGCATCACCAAGGAGCGCGGACGGTACAATCTTCAGCGTCATTCCGTCGGCGCTCAGAACGCCGGTAGCCCGAACTACACCATAGCCTCCGAACGTCCCTGCCTGCGTTCGTCGTATGATAACACTTTCACTTTTGACCCCATTTGTAGAATCAAGAATACTGTCTTTTTTAACCCTCTCTGCGAATGTAATCAAAATACTTGTATCGCGCGGAACGTTTTTCTCATCACTGCCCGGATAATGGTCTTTGATCTTTGCATCCTCCATGCTAATAACGCTCCCGAGACTTGGTACTTTTTTCGGCGTTTCCCCGCCACCCCCTGTTTTTGTATACCCGCCTTCGATAACGGTATATGCAACCGTCAAAATAATGACAAGCAGTACACATGAGACAAACGCAATACCGCCATAGAACATCATACGCTTGGCGCGTGGCCCCTCTTCAAGATCTTCGGGGTCTGCCTGGCGATACAGGACAAACCCATAGATCAGAAAGCCAAGCGCGCCGACACTTGCGAACATCCAGATAATCTGCAATACGCGTATGACAACAAGTCGCGTGTCGGGATATCCGACACCGACAAAACGAGCAAAAGCGCCTACCTCCTGGCCAAACACAATGTCCGGGAGAATAAGCGCTCCTAATATAAGAATAGATATGCTTGCTCGCATCACGCGCATGGGTACGAGTGATAACTAATTAAAGCTTCATGAGTGCTTTTGTGCCGGGAAACTTATCCTTCAGCTTGCCGGTCTTTCGCAGAAATTCTTTCTTTCCTTCGATCGTCAGTCGGCGCAATGCGGTATCTCGTTTTTTGCGATCGCTTTTCTTTGCGGCATAGAACCGTTTCTTGCGCGCCGAGAGAAGCTTTCCACTTTGCTGAACGTTCTTTGAAAAACGCCGCAACAAACTTTCAAATGATTCTTTTTGCTTTCGTCGTACTTCTGGCATGCTTTTCACCTCTCTTTCTTAATCTCGATCGTAGCTTTTTAGCCGTTCGATTTAGTAGTAATTACTTCTTCTCTTCTATAGCTATCGTCAGTTTTTTGTGCAAGATTGTCACCAATTTTTTCCGATCGACAACCTCTTGCTCACCACCTTCCATATTTCGAATGATAATCGTTCCGTCGATCAATTCCTGTTGCCCCAGTATCAGACTCAATTTTACACCCAATTTGTTCGCAATTTCAAGCTGTGCCTTCAGACTATCTTTCGTAAAACATTCCGTGACAGAAAAACCTTCACTAATCAAATCTTCAAAAAGGATCATTGCTTTGCGTTTCGCCTGTTCGCCGAGCTGCGCAACAAAAATATCAATCGGCTTCTTGGATGGAACCAAGCTGACACCGCTTGCATTTTCTACTGCCTTTATCGCAAGGACAATTCGCTCAATACCAAGCCCCATGCCAACCGCTGGCGTGCTCTGACCGCCAAACATCTCGATGATATTGTCATACCGCCCGCCGCCTCCAAGTGCAATCGGTGCAGTCTTTCTTTCTTCTTCCTGCTCATCAGAAGATTCCTCTTTCAGTGCATAGAATTCGAACACCGTACGAGTATAATAATCAAGCCCGCGAACAAGGTATGGGTTGTGCTGGTACGGAATATCAAGCTCATCGAGAAAGTCCAACACGCCCATAAAATGGGCCTGACACAATTCACAGAGAGAATCAACGACATGCGGTGCTTTTCCTTTGAGCTCCTGGCAGGTCTCATTCTTGCAGTCAAGTACGCGCAATGGATTTTTTGTCAGACGCCGTTTGCAGTCCTCACACAGCGCCGACCGCTTATTTCGGTAGTAGTCGACGAGCTGTTCCTTGAATGCGCCGCGACATTGCAGACATCCGATACTATTGACATGCACCTGCGGAGTCAATCCAAGCGTCCGTAAAAACTTATATCCCAAAAATATGAGCTGTGCGTCTGCCGCCGGCTTTGCCTCTCCAATGATCTCGCAGCTCACCTGGTTGTGCTGGCGATACCGTCCTTCTTGCGGCTTGTCATGGCGGAAAAGCGGACCAATCGCATACAGCTTGACCGGCTGAGGCCAGACGGTCATGCCGTGTTCAATATATGCACGCGCAATACCAGCAGTAAACTCCGGCCGCAACGCGAGGTGCTGACCGCCCTGATCATCAAATGCATACATTTCTTTCTCAACAATATCTGTTTGTTTTCCTATACCGTGAGTAAACAATGAAACATCCTCAACGATCGGCGTATCAATCCGCTCAAAACTATACAAGCCAGTAATCAAACGGATGGTGGCACGAATATGCTCCCAATATGATTGATCGGCAGGGAGAATATCTTTCATGCCCTTCACGAGCTGAGGGCGTTCTTTCATTTTTGGCAATTCGATTGGCGAACTATCAGTCTTTTGTCCGTCACTTTTCTTTTTGCGTGGCATACGAGCAAATAATAAATTGGGAATACAAACTATTGCGTGGTTGTTGGACTCGGTTCGTGATAGAGCGGGGCTTTGAAAACCGTAAACCGCTCAATCGGCCATCCGCGCAGAAATACACGACCGGTAATCTGACTTGCTTTCACGGGACCGAATATTTCAGAATCAAAACTCACGGGTCGGTTATCACCAAGAACAAAGTACTCATCGCTTGCGATTGTTTCGTCAATTGTCTGATCCCGCAACAAATAGGGATTGTAGGAACTCTCATCAAGCGGAAACCCATTCGGATATTCACTATTGAAAATCGTAATCTTCCGGTTCTGTATTACGACTCGTTCACCCGGAAGGCCGATAATCCGTTTGATGAGATACTTATGCTCGGTTGGCGGAAAGCGAAAGACTATCGCCTCTCCCCTTTCATAGGGGCGAAAGTGAGGCGTGATCTTATCAACGATCAGATATTCATTTTCATAAAAATTTGGCTCCATCGATGCGCCCTTGACATAGAACGGCTGGATGAGAAAAAGGCGTATGGGCAGAATAACCGCAACGGCAAGAATAAATACCTTGATGACTTCAGTAAGGGTCGCGCGGAACTCTTCTTTTCCGGACATACGCAACTGACCATCCTGATCGCTGGTATCTTTGGGGGGGAAGCAATTGAAAATAGTAGTGCTCATGGTTTGTTTGAGATTTTTAAAACGAAATTAAGGGACACAGACATCTGTCCCCACCAAACGGAACAATATCACAATGAGCGGAAAAAGGGAAGAGTTGTGACTCAAAACTACTTTTTCAATCCCTTTAGCATCTCCTCAACACTTCTCGCATACCCCTCATCATGCTCGTGAATCCATGCAAGAACCGACTTCCGGGTGGCTGTATAATCAAGTTTTGTCAACGTAATAGCCGCTGCCGTTGCAAGATCCAGTGTGTGGAGATTGTCTTTTGACCATGCATCAACAATCAAAGAATTGAGGTGACCATATTTGTCTGATGATCTCGCTGATGCCAGCTGAATATAAATAGCGGAATCGGCAAAAATAGGATAGTGCAAGGCTCGTGCATGATCAATATTTTTTAGCGCCCCATCCGAATCTCCTGCCGAAGCAAGTACCTGTGCGAGCCACCAGTATGCGTCAGCTCGAGTCGGATCGAGTGCAACGATCTTCATCGCATATTCTTTTGCCGTTTCAAATTTCTTGAGATCCATTTCGATGAAGGCAAAGATAAGCAATACATCGCGCCGAGACGGATAACGGTCAACCATTTTTTTTGCTTGCTCTTCCACCTGACTCAGGATTTCCGGCGCATAGCGCTGATACGATCGCGCGAGTCCAAAATACGACAGCTCATACTGGAGCGACAGTGGATGTCGCTCAACGCTTTTTTGCATTTCAATAATTGCAAAATTCAAAAACTCTTTCTTTTTCTCGTCGGGAAAATTATATCTCGCCCCATACGAAATGGCGGCTTTTGCCAACTCGTGGCGCACATCATCGTTGATAAACGATGGACCGGACAGCGCTTTCTGAAAATATCCCACTCCTCGATCAAAATCTTGCATCACCGTATCAATGGCAATACTCGCGGTACGAGCTTTCGTGTACGGGATGATATTGAGCGTGATAAGCGCAAGGCACAGCAGAATAACAACCGGCGGCATTACCATCACGAGGGGTGGTGCATCGTTTGTAGGCGGCTCGACGTGCCGCTTTTGATCGGCTGTCATGTGGAATACGAATGCAAACATGAAATAGAGCATGATCAATGGACCCGGAGTATCAAACGCGGTTAAATTCTGCAAAAAATAGGCAAAAAAGAATAGTGCCACAATACTAGAACCGATTCGATCACGCATACTTTTCTCGTCGGTGAACCGCCGCCACAATAACCACCACGCAACAATCCACGGCAAAAGATATGCAAGAAATCCAATAATACCGCCCGTCGCCAGAACATTGAGCACTTGATTGTGCGCTTGATCATACCAGATCGATGGAAACAATGTCCCATAATCCTGCGGTCGCACATAGGTCGAAAAGATCGCCGGATAATTATTTGGCCCCCACCCAAAGAACGGATGCCGCGCAAATCCCTCAAACGCGATATGGGAGAGCTCTACACGAGCGGGATCCTGAAATGTTTGGTAGACAACGCGCTGAAGACCGACACTGATATGTGCCTGAGACCATGCCGCTCCACCTGCCGTTTGCAGCCACAAAAAAAGTCCAACTACAACCGCAAAGAATATTCCAAGAAATGAGAGTAAGACAATGCGATATTTTTTTGAATCTTTTCCAAGGAGCAGAAAAACAAAAAATAACACGAGCGAGAGAAGCAGTGTCACTACCGCCGAACGAGTACCGGTCAGAAAGAGTGTTCCAGCAAAGGTGGCGCTAAAAAATCCCAAGATAATTCTGGTAAATATTTGTTTTTCTTGAACGATCAAAAACCCTGCAACAAAAATATTCAGAAGGAGATACAGCGCAAAATAGATGGGGTTACCGAGTGTCGAATAAATTCTTCCCAGTGTCGGATCATAGTGCGTCCAAAAAATATGCAATGATTGTCCGAGTCCATAGAGTGCGGTGAGAAAAGAAACGACTACCGATGTCCAAAAAAACAACCGCCAATCCTTCCCCGTTTTAAACACCGAGGCAAGAACAAGAAACCATGCAAAAAAATGCAGGTACGTAATAGTCCCAGTCATCCATTGCGCAGTAGACCACCAGGAACGATAGCCATCTACGCTGATAAAGGACGAGAGAGACAAAAGAACGATCCATAGTATCTGTGCGCGGATAAGATTGTTTCTCCAGTCGACTCGATACGAGCGATCCAAAAATTGGAGAATACCATACGACGCCACGCACACTTCAACGAGCATCTGAAAAACGATGATTTTCGAAAGCACATACGGAAACAGTGTACTCCCGTCGACATAGAGTGGTAACGCAAGTATTCCGACGGTAGCTAGGCCGATGATATATTTCAAAATGGATTTGAGGTGCATAGTTTTATTTATCCGCAGTTGATGCCGGATCTATCCCTTATTCATGATATAATTTTCATTTCCACAACTAAATCAAAAAGTTTTTTGCTGATGCTCGCCTGGGTATATTGCTTTGAAATGAATTCATGCGCGTCCTGCTCTAATTGTACCCGTTTGTCCGGATCTCGCAAAAGCGAAATAATAGCACCTGCCATGTTTTCACAAGACGATACGATCACTCCGCTTCTCATAGCAGGAGTCAAACCAAGTCCATCTGCAGCAGCACGCGAGGCCACAACCGGCACGCCGACCGCCAACGCCTCAAGAATTTTGTTTTGTATCCCTGATGCTATGCGAAGCGGCGCTATTGCAAGCGTTGCTCTTTTGATATATTCAGACATATTGTCTACGTATCCGGTTACCATGATTCGCTCACTGGCTAATGCTCGGACTTCCTTTGAAGGATATGCCCCAACAATATACAGACAAACATCCGGAACATGTGCCGCTATGTCAGGAAAAATGTTCTTAACAAAAAAAGTGATTGCGTCAACGTTTGGATAATAATTCATATTGCCCGAGAAAATAAGTGTAGGTTTTGCGGGTTCTACCCTATTTTGCTGCAGACTATTTTCCGGTACACCATTTGGTACGACATGGATTTTCTCACGCGCAACACCGCAATGATCTTTGAGCCAATTTGCGTCTCGTTCACTTGCAATCAAGCACGTATCAAATCGCTGCGATATCTTTTTTTCGTATGCTTTCATGCGTGGATATTCAAAAAAAGAAAACCATCCCCAAAATCCCTTTTGCCTCTGATGTGGCGCGTATAATAGTGAAAACGAATCGCTGTAATCGAGAATCTTTGGAAGAGATATATCTTTTGCGTATTCTGCTGTGCGCGCAAGGTGGCAAAATAGTATATCATAGCTTCCTATGATCTCTTTAATTTTATTTGCCACTTTTCTGTGCGTATAATATGCAACCTGTATAGGCAAACCGCGTATCATGCCGGCTACGAAATCGATTTTTCTTTCAAGTGGTGAAATTGGAACATAAAAAATGTTGTGAACAGGCAATACTTCGGTATTCTTATTTTCTGGTGGTTTTTCAAACACCAAAAGATCGATGTCAAACTCCTTTGACAAAATTTGAAGAAAATTATACGCCCGTAACCGGTCACCACTTGTCAGTGGCAGCGGATATTTTGTTGTGATAAAAAGGAGGCGTTTCATTTTTTCAAATCAGAAATTACAGATTGCAGTAGCCCGACAGTATCATTTTCAAACTTATCCCATGTATAGCTATCATTCATCAAGCTGCGCGCATTCATGCCGATAGCATTTCGGCGTGATTCATCATTCATAAGTGTTAAAACATCTTGCGCAAACTCTTTTGCGTCTAGCGCGACAAGAAAGTGCTCTCCGTTTTTTGCACTGTCTATCCCCTGCTCATCAATTTTTGTACAGACAATTGACATGCCGAGCGACATAGCATTCAGCACTTTCATACGAACGCCACCCCCTATCACTGTTGGGGAAATAAATATCTCATATTTGATAATTTCTCTATCAATATCATCAACAAAGCCTTTAAAAATAATACCCGCATTTTCAAGTTCGTTTCTTGTCTTTTTTAATGCCTTGAATAAATTTTCTTCCCCTCCACCATAAAGATAGAGTTTTGATCGATTTTCAAGTTTTCTAACCATTGGCCAAACATATCTGACAAACCATGCAATAGATTCTCTGTTTTGAATAATATTTAAATTGCCAGTAAATATAAGAGAGTATGGTTCTTTTTTTATTGCACCATTAAGAATATGCTTTTCCCTCATACCTTCATGTATCACACAATATGTATTGTCTCCGGCTTTACGTGCTACAGCCATATCGTATTGTGACATAAACCATATACTATCAAATTGTTTCCAAATTTTTTGTTCGTACTTTCGAGTTTTATGGTATTGCCAAAACGAGATAATTTTCTGGAAAACATTTCTAGAAATTTTGGAATATTGCTCGACAAGAGAATATTCAATATTATGTTCACGTAAAATTATTGGAATCCCAAAATCATGTTTAATTTTGATTGCATATTGTGCCATATGAGCATGATGGCAAAGGACACAATCCGGTTTGAAGTCGCGAACTATTTTTTTCATCTCAGAATACACCCTATCGTCGTAATATTTCTTCATTTTGAAGGGTTCCATTTCAAAAATATTTTTGATGACTTTCCAGAACGAGTCTTTCGTAGCATATGCAAACGGATATGTGTGTATACCATTTTGCTTCAGTATTTCATCAGTATTTTGAGAATGCTCACCGTCGTAAAAGAAAAAAGCTCCGACTTCAATTTTTTTTGCAAGATGGATCAATGGAAAAAAAACAGCTGCCTTGCCGCCATCAGTCGGAGGATAAAAATTTTGCGGAGCAAGAATGAGAAGTTTCATACAAAAGGGGTCCGCAGTTTTATAACCGCGGCGCCTTTAGAATCTTAAACTGCGCTTGTCCATACTTCATCTTTTATGGAGTTGTATGAGGCTTATTAAAAAAGATGAAAATATTGTTTGCGCACCAACAATCATCAGAGTCGATGCAATTGCAACTAAATTAATCAGATTGATCGAACCATAGCCAGAGGAGATCCAAATAAATAGAATTTTTATATCTATGGTGAGCCCGACTAAAAATAAGAATAATCCGGTAAGAACCCCTCGCTCTAAAGTAAAATGTTTCGCAAATCCATCAATAAAGTTTTTGGAAAAAATACTGTCATTTACCAATGAATGAATTTTAGCAATAAAACTCATCGTTATCATTTGAAAACCTAAAATTATGAGCAAGCATCCAAATAACATAAAATGGTAACTCGTCTGGTAAATAACGATTCGTATTTTGAAATATGTAATAACAGTCAAAAATAATCCCGTTATAAAAAAAATTGTTCCTGGAAAAGTGAACAAATAATCTGGGGCATACATCATAATAAGCCTCAGATGCTTCCAGCCATCCTGCCAGGTTTTTAAGCTCGGCGGTCTATCTCTCCGATCTCTATAATATGAGATGGGAATTTCTACAACTCTAAGATGGAGCAGACCCGCTTTGATAATCATTTCAGATGCAAACTCCATACCCGATGAAAAAAGCTTCATGCGAAGAAAAGCTGCCTTCGTAAAACATCTCATACCGGAATTGCAATCTGAAATCCTAAGGCGAAAAAAAAGATTTAACAATTGAGTTAGCACAGGCGTGCCGAGCCAACGGTGAAGAAATGGCATGGCCCCATGTTCAATTCGCCCACCAAGTCGTGTGCCAATCACAACATCATTGCCCCTGTCCAGCTGGGTGATAAATCTAGCCATTTCATTAAAGTCATAAGTTCCATCGGCATCGCCTATTAAAATAATATCTCCCTTCGATTCAGAGATACCTTTTATGAGCGCGTTACCGTAGCCACGCTTAGGACAATGCACTATGCGAGCCCCCCTAGACTTTGCAATCGAAATGCTCGAATCAGTTGAACCATTATCAACAATAACGATTTCAGCGGTTATTGTTGAGCCCAGTATCGCACCATGGCATCTTTCAATAACTCCTGAAAGGGTTTTCGCTTCATTCAAACAAGGAATGACAATTGAAAGGCGTGGATTATGTTGACCGAGCGAACAAGCGACGTCCAAAGCCGTAAATTTCTCCGGTTCCATAGCTTAGATGGGTTGCCACATATAAGGTAAAAAGTAAGGGCAATAAGAAAAGCTGTCGTCTCAGCAGTAGTCTAACAAAACAATACAAAAATATCAAAAATAAATAACATAAAAAGAGGATGGCTGCGAGCCTACTTTGAAAAATAAGTGAAACTGCCAAAAACATAACAAGAAGCATGGGCGCAAAGAACTTCAGCGTACTAATTGACGGGTACCTAACAATGAGATATGCCCGACCATATCCATAAATAAACATATTCCGACCCCATGACGTAAGAGTTGGCCGCAATTTATGCACTACGCATGACTCGCTGCAGTAAAGTAACGCATATCCACGGGCGACCAATCTATAGGAAATATCCGTGTCCTCTCCAATATTATTCATTGATGTGTCAAAATTTCCCACCTCGAGAATTGCCTGTTTTCTGAAAAGCACATTAACGCACGACAAATGCCTAACATATCTGTCTTTTCTGTAACACATTCCTTGCACCGACCCATGACTTCCGAGAAATGAATTAAGCATAATCGCGAGAGCTTTATAATGCAGGCTTTTATCTTTTGGAGGAATGTTACTACCGCCAACGCCTGCAAGGTTATGGATTGTGGTGAGGTTTTTCGAAAAACAATTGGCCAAAGTGCTGATCCAATCAGAAGGGGCAACACAATCAGCATCAATAAATGCGATGAAAGGAAATCGAGCTTGCGTGACGCCCAGTTTTCGACTACCTGATATGCCACGTACAGGATTAATCTTAAGAGTAATATCGCTATCGGGGAATTCCTCAACGTATTTATGAACGATGCTTCTAGTCTCGTCTATAGAGTTATTATCGATTATAAGAATTTGTATTCTACCAAGAGAATATTCTTGTCTAAGTAGTGACCCAAGACAATCTTCTATATTTTTTTCTTCGTTGTAACAAACCACTATGACCGTGATGTCCATAGTTTTTATGGCATGATTTTTTTTTCTTCTTTTCGGGCTATAATTGAACAATTCTCAAAACCAACAACATCGAAGAAATCGACATTCCTTTTCATAAGGACATGTAATAGAGGCTTGTAACACAAAGAAAAAGGCGGCCTGCAAAAAATTTGTATGAGCTTTCTGGGTAATATATTTTTAAATATAAAAACCGTTCGAACATCACAAAGGCAGGTAAATTGACAATCGTTCAGTAGATTGCGCACACGTAACGGCGTTGTAACAAAGTTATGGGTATAGTCTAGAAGCCAAAAAGAAAATTTATAGTCAAGAACATTGGGCGTATTCACCATAAGATATCCGCCTACCTTTAGTTTCTTCCAGCAGGTTTGAATGAGATGTACTGCCTGCGACATTGATTCCGTGTGCTCAAGCACGTGAGAAAGATAAATAACATCAAATAACTTATTCCCATACGTCATTTCTGAAAAATCTTCCGATGTTACCATAAAATTCCGCTGAGAAAGTGCATTGCTTAGGCTGAAACTTTTTTCAACAGCATAATACTCTGCCCTCCTTCGCCTTGCTTCGGCAGCAAAATAGCCCTGACCAGGGCCGATTTCGAGAAGAGATAAGCCCGCAAGTTGCCTTGACATTGCAGATTCAAGGAGATTTGCATAAAGGCACTCGACCTTCTTTTTAAACCAAGAAAAAATCCTTTGATATGTCGAATGGCCTTGCGTTTCTGACCAAAATTTATAGTAATCATAATCATTATCGGTGTTCTTCATAACGTACAATGTTAATTTTTATCCTCCATATGCCAAATCGATTTGCTTAAAATTGATCTTCCAAGACGCTGGCGATCAACATTAAGGGGCGCGCGACATACCAAAAGTTGACCTTCTTTCAAGAATGAAGGGAGAAATTTATCTATAAACAATCTTAAACCGGATGCTTTTGGATTAATGAATCGTGTTCCTATCGTCCGTAGAGGCTGTTCAAGTCCATAACTATATCCCAAATTAAATACAATCTCAAAACCATAAAGTTTTAATAATTGAACAAGCGCTTTACGAGTAAAAACAGATTTGTGATCAGCAATGAAGCCAAATTCTGAATAATTATTTGAAAGGATTGGATTGCCGGTAAGCGTGAACAAGGATGCCGAATAATTACCCGGCGTCCATCCAAACAAAAGAAAAAGACGATTATATAGGCACGCAAGATCGGGCGTCGTAATAATGAGAGTGCCTTGCGATTTCAACGATAAGAGACAGCTCGCAATTAAACCGTCAGGGTTGTAGGTATGCTCTAAAATCTCCCCGGCAAAAATCATGTCGTATTTCATATCAGTTTCAAATGCCTCTGCATCAGAAACTATGAATCTTTCGTATTTTCCAATTTCGTTACTTTCACGATTTAATATGGTGACAGCCGAATCTGGAAACTTTTTACTGAGCCATCGCGCCGTACTTAACGTTCCTCCAACATCAAGGATGGCTGAAGGTTTGGGAATCTGATCGACAATTTTTAATAATTCCAAAAATCTCTGCTTTGCACCAATTCCACTGCCAAGAGCGTCACGTTCACACTCTTCGAGGATTCTCATTTCATGAAAAACATCAATTTTCATATAGTGCTATTGAAGTAAGTTTTCATTGAGCAATTTGATATTGTTTGCAGCGGCATTTTTCAGTGCTTCCATCCTACTTCCAATTTCTTCTAACTGATCATTTTGTCTCTTTAAGAGCTTGCTAACAAGCGTCGGAAGTTTGTGCATTTCATCCATTTTTAGACACCATGCTCCTTGGCCAATGTCACTCATAAAACTTGCAACTTTAGGATCGTACGAGATTGCAATGACTGGACAGCTCTGAATTACTGCAAAGATAAGTGGATGTAGTCGCATGCTTACAAAGCAACTCACTTGGCCAATAATATCTTGTATTTGCGCAGGGTAATAGCTCCCCGTAAGAACAAACGAATGTACTTCCGTCATGTACTCAGCAATTTTTCTACATGCCTCCAAGTCCTCAGGGAGCATCGTTGGAATAAAAAGTATTTGGACACCATGTGTCCGTACAATTATATCGAGCAATTTCGCAATACCTTTGTAGGGCTCCACAAAATCTTGAAGCCGATATTTCCAAAGATTTTTGATCTCAAGCCAGGCTGAAACACTAAATCCAATTGTATTTCGATCATTATTGATAAATTGTAACAGCGCGGAAGAACCAATACTCTTGTCAGCAGAAATAGGCTTAAGAAGTAGCGCAGGATCGGCAGTAATAAAAATCATTTTTTTAAGGCCTGCTGATTGTAAAGCGGCGTAAGAAAAGGCATCTCTAACCAAAATAAGATCTGTATATGACAGGATATATTTCGTAAGAAGCCTACCGATGAATGTACTGATCGGTCCTGCTCCAATCGCGTAAAAAACAATTTTTTTTCTGAAGCATTTACAAAATAACGCAAATCCGAGAACTAAAGGGAGATTATAGGGCGTATAATCGTGCAGCCAATAACCTCCACCAAAAAGAATGATGTCGCTTTGCAAAAAAACCGTCGCAAGAGATTTTATTTCGCCGCCAGTAAGAAGAGTTTTTATAAAACCTTTTCTTCTACCCTCCGATGGAAAAAAAATACTGTGAATTTTTTTCGAACGATTGTCTTGCGTATCATTCGGAAAATATTTTTCTATCGCATATCCCGAAGGAGAAAGCGCCAAACTTTGAAGTGGCATCCCTATATTCAAATCAAGAAAAGAATTGACCAATGAGGTCAAAATTGCCTCATCGCCAATATTCCCGCATCCAAACAAGCTTACGATAGCAATTTTTTTCATTTAAGCCTTCTAATTAACTTTTACTTCTGACTCATGGATCTGTCAAAAAAAACCCTATGCCAAATTTCAAATAGCGTCAGCATGTACAATTGAGACTCAACACGCCTACGCATTATTAAATTAAGACGATCCCGTGATACCATATCAAATAGATGTGCCACAAATGGCCATCGAAAATATCCACGATATTCGATAGACTCTTTTGAAAGGAGTCTCCGTGCTTCCGTGAGCAAACCGTTCTGTAGCCAATACCCCAAAATATATTGCGACCCGCTAAGGCCTCCTTTTTGGCGCATAGCAATCCGCTGAGGTAAAATACCACTCATCGCATGTCGTAGGATATATTTTTCTTTGAATCCGCGTAATTTAAATTCTTCTGGAATTGACATTGAAAACTCTACCATTCTATGGTCAAGAAACGGCACACGAGCTTCAATTGAATGAGCCATCATCAATTTATCAATGCGATTTAATTGACTATTTGGCAATTCCTGTTCAATTTCGAAGGTCAAAGCGCTATTCAAGCACCTTCGTTTATTTGTAAAATATGAATAATAATATTTCCTTAATATTTCGTCGAATTGAAATTGATATTCATCTCTGAACAAATGCATCAAATCTCTACGACTAAACGCAAAATAGCCAGGATTTAGGAATAATCCTCTTCTAATACTTTCCGACAGGAAAGGAATATTTTTTGAAAAAATCTTATACCTAGTATATCCTGCAAATAACTCATCCGACCCCTCACCGATAAGTGTTGTCTTGATAAAATTTTTCAAATATCGAGCAAGATAAAATGTTGTTGCGATAACATAATTTCCCGAGGGCTCTTCGAGATGCCATACCATTGATGGAAAATCATCCACCATGTCTCGAAATGAGATGCATTCCTCATGATGGCTTGTATTGAATCTATTAGCAACCTCGCGAGCGTACCTATACTCGTCCCCTGCACAACCATAACCAACTGTAAAGGTTTGCAGATTTTTGCTTCCTTCTTGACTTGCAAAGGCGGTAATAGCACTTGAGTCGAGTCCACCGGAAAGTGCTACACCGAGTGGTACATCCGATATGAGTTGACTTTTTATTGCCGACTGTAATATATCGCGAAGCTGCTCAGTGTATTTTTCCTCTGATGATTTACCGAGATATGTGTAATCAGAAATATTCCAATAGCGCCGAAGGTGAGCTTGTCCTGACTCAAAGATAAGCGTATGAGCTGGCGGCAATCTTAATATACCCGCGAAAAGTGTCTGCTCGCCCGGTACAAAAGTGAATGTGAGGAATGTGCTTATTGCTTCATGATCAATCCCCTTCTTTATCCCGCTATAGCACAAAATGCTTTTTATCTCTGAGGCAAAAAGGAGTCGGTTACCAATAATAGTGTAATAGAGCGGCTTGATGCCTAGCCTGTCACGCGCCAAAAAAAGACACTCCTTACGTGTATCCCAAATCGCGAATGCAAACATACCATTAAATCGCTCGACACAGGCGTAGCCATACTTAGCATAAGCAGCCAATATAACTTCAGTGTCTGAATTTGTCTGAAATTTGTATCCGCAGTACGCTAATTCGTTTTTTAACTCCTGATAATTATAAATTTCACCGTTAAACACGACTACAAGCGTTCTGTCGACTGAAAACATTGGCTGACCCCCAGTTGCAAGATCAATAATGCGTAGTCTCCGATGTCCGAATCCTACACTCTTATCATGAAAATATCCGCATCCATCAGGACCACGATAAGAAATCGTGTCAGCCATTGAGTGTAACAGTTTTTGCTCCGGATCATTGACTCCAACGTATCCGACAATTCCACACATTTTATTTTCTTATAAAATAATTATAGGCAGAGCGAAGCGATCGCATTCCTTCACGTGGATCCATGCAGAGTTGCTTGATTTTTTTTATTACATACCTTGGTCTTAGATGATACCGAGAGTACGCGCGCTCGCAAAATAAGGTAAGGTATTCCGGAGTAATGCCATTTCCAAGATTAATAAGACTACGATGCTGCCCACGCTCATCAATCCACTTAGAAAATTTAGCGTTTTGAAGCACTTGTTCCGCTCGTGCCCATTGATACGCTTCGGTGCCAGGATAGACAAAAAGCGGATAAAATTGCGCGCTGTCCGGATCCAACTCGATCGCAAAATGAACAGTCCGCTCCATCATTTCCTCTGTTTCACCTGGAAACCCAAACATGAAACAACCATGGACAAGCAGTCCTGCTTTTTTTGCATTTTTTGCAAAAATTCTTGACTGGTCAAGCGTTATTCCCTTATTCATACGATCAAGCAAATCTTGGTTTCCACTTTCAAATCCGGCAACAAGAAGTCTGCACCCTGCCATCTTCATGAGCTTCATCGTCTCTAAATCCAATTGAACTCGCGTATTGCATGTCCACTTTAGATCAATCGGTTTAGCTATTAACATCTGACAAATTTCGCGCATGCGTTTTACATCTGCCGTAAATGTATCGTCTTCAAAGACAATTTCCTTGACATCTGGAAATGTTTGCTTTGTGGCGGTCATTTCTTCAACAACTCGCTTAGCACTCATATATCGATATTTGCGCCCAAACATTGTTTGCGGATAAAGACAGAAAAAACATTTACCATAACATCCACGACCAGTAACAAGCATAACCATTGGGTAATCTGCCGCAGCAAAATAATAGTCATGTATATCAAGAAATTGCTGATACACCTCTACGAGAGATGGAAGACCGTCAATATCAGTCAGAAGCGGCCGAAATGGCGTCGACACGATATCGCCATTCTTATTTCTAAATGTAATTCCATTTACCTCCGAATAGTCACCGTTGCACTTGACGATTTCAGAAACAACGAAGTCATACTCGCCTCGCACGACAATATCGATGCTTGATGACATTCGCAGCGTTTCTTCGGGAAGTGACGAAACATGCGTACCAACAAGTATAATTTTAACTCCTGGTGCTGCATTTTTTATCGCCTCAATAATACTTATATCATTCTCTATGCTCGGCGTACTTGTATCGCATACAATTATATCGTAGCCTTCCATTTTCACGCGTTCAACAATTTGTGCACATGACATTTGCTTCGTCACTGCATCAATGAGATCACACTCGATCCCCTCGCGCATTGTTACTCCCGCCGCAAAGCAAAGCCAATATGGATAATATAATGTCCCCCCCTTTGTTACAGCAGGACTTCGTTGTATACGGGAAAAGTGATCGAAAAATGGCGGATTGAGAAATAAAACTTTCATAAACCAGGTTAATGTATCCTTAGTATGAAATATCTTAAAAAAATGGTCAAACCGAATATGTTAGCTACGCGTCACCCTACACAATTTTAGCCTTTCGATCTTTGTTACAATGTATTCACATGTCTCAAGATTAGCCGACAGGCCATAGATGGAAAGCAAAGAATTAACGGATTCGTCCTTCAACGCGTTCTCAAGAAACATTATGTACCTTATTCGATTTTCTTGAAATTTTGACTTTATCAGCCGGTTAAGTCCGGTATCTTTTGTGGGATCGAAGAAATTTCCCTGAATTCGGATTGTTTGGGTGCTTTCTGGAAAGTATGGTACTACATATGCAATTGGTTCTTGCCCCGCGATTAGCACCTGAGAATTAGATAAATCGATGGAACGCGGCAACTGAACATTAAAGTAACTATCTGTCCACATTATTCGTTCATTATTAGTCGGCGTAGTGGATATCGCAAGAATAGAGATAAGACCTATACATACAAATAATCGCGCTCGTCTGCAAGTTATTATCAAAAGCGCAACACTTAGGATAAGGAGTGGTGTGAGAAATTCGAGAACTACCGCATACCGATAGACCCCTATCATGAACTCCCAAGTCACAAATGAAACAACAAAAAAAACAAGTAGCGCTTGAAATGGAAGAAGCTGTGTTGCTCCAATCTTTAAGCGAGTAAAAAAACTAAAAAATTTTTCTTTATTTAAATTTTTGCCAATAATAAGCGCCGTTCCCAAAATAATAAGGCCAAACAAAAAGGGATAGCGCGCATCAATAAATGGGATCTCGCCCTCCCGGAGTACAGGTAAAACAAATTGAAAGGGATAAGTAAGCGCACTTATAGCGTTGGTCGGAACGAGACTTCGTACGCCCCAAAAAAAATGTGAATCATAATAATCTGATTGAAATATACTATTAAAAAATGGAAAAAATGGACTCTTATATAAAACATACATTTTCCAACTCCAAAAACCTATTGTTGTACAAAGCCCAATAACAATCATGGTACAAAATAACGCGCTATTACGTATAAACGAACCTATAGATGAAGAGTATAAAAAAATGACGATCACAAATAAACCGGGAAAAAAGATTGCGGCCCACAGCTTAAGTCCAATCGCTGCCCCCAAAAGAAACCCCGCGATTACAACGGAAACAGAGCGGTCCGTTATTTCCTTCGTAAACCGACAACGCATGATCACATAGAGCGCGCCAAGGATCGGGATGCTTACCATGTTATCACCATATAAACTTCCAATTTCAGCCAGATTTGCAGCGCCAAAAAAACCGGCAACCGTTGCTGTAAACGCCAGCAATCCCCTCTGATGAAATTCTATCTTCTTAAAGATAATCTCAGCGATTAAAAATATCAGTATCAAATTTATACCCTGGATGGCACCGATTACAAATCCAGTAACTATGGGCGGAAGATATCGAATAAGGAAATAATGAGGCATATCAAGCAGTGGGTTGATATATGTTTGAATTTGGGCAACCTCAATATTAACCCCAACTTTATGCGCTAAAAACGCAAAAGGATTATAAAAATGATAGTTTCGCAAGTCCCAACTAATATCCTGTAGGGAAAGAACAGATAATACTCCGCTACCTATAATAAAAGTAAAGAATAGCCATGCTTTATTTCGAAGAAAATAACTTTCCTCTCTTTTTGCGATAAGAAAGGCTACAAATGGCGCAAAAAAAGCAATACGATGCATGCCAATAACGTATAATGCTGCCAGCACTCGTTCTATTGCTATATGAAGAGTTATCATTTTTTGAAGAAGTTCATTTGTTCGAATTGTTGGAAATATTCCTGTAGTCGCATTTTAAATTTCGAAGGATCACATGTTTCTCTAACATATTTCATCATATTTCCTTGTACTTTATTCCAAAGTTCGCAATCATTGTAGAGCTCGAAAATTTTTTCGGAAAATATATCATCATCTCCAACAAGAACCTGATCACCATCTGCAACCTGAAGCTGTTTTGAAAGAAGAGCTGAAATAACGCATGGGAGCCCATAGCTCATCGCTTCATGAACTTTCCACGGCACCCCTGCTGCATAGCGGTGAGGAGCGATGAATACTCTGCATTTTTCATAGAACGGGGCAAGATCGTCAACAAAACCCTCTATAATTATTCGTTCGGACTCCAGGCGTTGAATTGCCGGCGGTGGATTTGCACCAACAATGATAAGACGTGCGCCACATAAACTAAATAATTTTTCACTATGCTTTTGAATGAACGTGAGAAGAGCATCTTCATTTGGTGAGCATTCGCAAGGAAACGAACCCACAAAAAGAATATCTTGTCGTTCTTCAAAAGGCCTGTTTGACCTTCGGAGCGGAAGAGCGTGACCGATAACTCCTATATTATATTTTCTTCCTATCCGTTCTTCAATAAGCATTTTTTCTTGATTTGAAACCGTCAGTACTGCATCGGCCTTCTCAATAAGAGATATCTCCTCGTCGAACTCCCAAGTCTGGTTGTCAGAAACTCTTGCCCCTACCTTATGCATGAGTTTGTCTCGAACAGAAAATAAGGCTTCAGCATCATAGATCAAAGTTGATCTCGGGAAAAATTTTCTAAGCTGTTTGTAATTTTTTTTCAAATTATGCGGACGACTAATCACTACCAAGTCATAAAAATCATGTCTAAAAGAAAGAAAATATACCAACTGCTCAGATCCAACAATCACCTCTATACCAGACTTCTGCAGCGATCCAACTACTGACGGAGAATATATAAACTGATCGATTGGATAAAAGGTAGTCTTATACCCAAGATCAGCCATGGCATTAACAAGAACAAATGCTCTATTACTCCCACTGCCAAGAGAGGGGTCAGGAACTCGATCGTCGATATATAACAATGTTTTTGCTATTCGAGAATCTCGTGCAATTAAAATATTCTCCGGCATGGGTGCATATTTTGTATTCAGTAGTGACTTCCATTTATCACAAAATTTCTTTCTATTAATTTGCATCAACTCTTTCGCGTGTATTTTACTGCTTGATGTAAATTCGAAATGACAAACCTCGCTCATGGGCTGATAGATCACCGAATACCCTGCGGAAGCTAAAGCAAAACATAGATCAGCATCTTCGTAGTAGGCAGGAGCATACCTTGCATCAAAACCTCCGAGCTCGATAAAAAGGTTCCTTCGTATAAGAATGCTTGCCGCCGAACAAAAATCAACCCGCCTCCTATAATT
>Ga0172375_10003886_pt1 | contig 22432 bp, 26 predicted proteins | sample LakKiv1m_FD_114537 | JGI IMG/M metagenome (GOLD analysis project Ga0172375, IMG submission 114537) | Freshwater microbial communities from Kabuno Bay, South-Kivu, Congo - kab_092012_11.1m | ecosystem: Environmental > Aquatic > Freshwater > Lake | place: Democratic Republic of the Congo... | reverse complement strand
TACCAAACCATAGCATCAATAATCAGAAATGTCCAGTACTTTTTCAAAAACTCCTGTTGCCATTCCAGCACAATCAGTAACTCATTGCCAAAATTGACCAAATCCTAACCGCACAGGTAGAAATATTTCGAATGATCTTCGCAAATAGCTCACTTTTTTTCGGCCTTCCTGAGATAGTTCATATAACCGTTAATCAACTTTACAGCGGTGGTAACAAGTTCTCGTCCCCGATGCAACATTTCCGACGGTATTAACTCTTCATCATTTGCAGTTATCATATGATCCAATACTTCCCAACATGACCCACGGGAATTGCTGCAAAATTTGGCGTTATCCAAATAATGGAAACGTCCATATCCCTCGGCAATATTAGCAGTAGTTGATCGTGCTGCTCTCAATAGCTGATCGCCAAGCCTATACTTCTCTTCTTTTGGCAAGGCAGGAACAGCATCTTGTGTAACAAATATCCGTAATTTCCTACATGCCTTCCAGCAATCCAAATCCTCAAAGGTTCTTATGTCCATGTTATTAGCTATTGATTGGCTATTGACAGCTTGACACTTTGACCATTTTTTGTGCCTGATAACAGAGAACAGATAACCCCTCTGTGTCAGCGCTATGCCACATCCGCGAAGACTCGTTCCATTCGGCGGAAGTATAATGCGCCGGAAATGGCGATTATGATGGAGGAGGCCGCCCCCATTAATATGATATCCCAGGGCATCGGATGAACTCCTATTATAGAGGAGCGAAAACCTTCAATGACCCCTGCCATCGGATAAAGCCCGTAGAGGAGCCTGTATTTTTCTGGAATGAGTGAAACAGGCCATACAACTGGAGCGGCATACATAAGGAGTTGTACAACGAACTGCATGGCATGCCTGACATCTCGATATTTAATACCTAAAGCTGAAAGCCACATTCCCATCCCCGACGCTGTCAGAATCATCAATAAAAGAAGTAAAGGCAAAAAGATGATATTTATAGTGGGCGCGATTCCGTACCAGACCATCATCACTCCCAAAATAGAAGAAGCGATAACGAAATCCAATAAACCGGCTAAAACCGGCGTGAAGGGGATTATGACCCTTGGGAAGTAGATCTTGGTGAGCATGCCGGCACTTGCTATAAGACTTTCACTAGATTTGGTCAAAGATGTGGCAAAATAGGTCCAGGGAAGAAGCGCAGTGTAAGAAAAGATGGGGTATGGAATCCCATCACTCGGGACCTTTGCAAGTCTTCCAAACACGACTGTAAAAACGATCATGCTGAAAACTGGTCGGATAATGGCCCATGAAAACCCCAGAACCGTCTGCTTGTAGAGGATCTTGATATCACGCCAGACGAGAAAGAAAAAGAGATCTCTGTATTCGCGCAGTTCCTTAAAATCAATGAGTTGCCAGCCTTTCTTCGGCTCGATAATGGTTTGGTGAATCGTTGCGGATGAGGAATTTCTTCCTTTATTCATAGATATAGATGGATTTCTTTCACAGAATTGAAATATTATTCAATGGGGCAATTGTAAAAGTATCGAATGTTCACCCTCCCCAACCCTCCCATCAAGGGAGGGAAACACACCCCTACACCCTCTCAAGAGGGGATTTACCCTCTCCCCTTGTGGGAGAGGGCAAGGGTTGAGGGGTAAAATAGACTTTTGCAATTGCCTCAATGGGTTCAAATTAGTTAATACCTGACATAGATACTATCATAAAACAATAGTCGCATAGCCCATGGGGAAATGGATAATTTTATTGTTTTATTTACCTTAAATTTGTTGGTGGTGGAAGAGACTCATAAGCACCGATATCAGGCGCAAGGCTATAAAAGACTATTGTTCCATCTGAGTCTTTGTAAAGCCAAACCCTGTCTCCAACATTTCTGGGAATACTGTTCATGAGAGTCATAGTGTTTGTAGAATAATTTATTGAAGAAATCTGGACAACGTTATTTGGGTTTCCAACAGCAATCCAGTCGGCAGATACTTCTCCAGCAGGCCCCCAACTCCCGTCTTGGAAGAACTTTGCATCTGTAACTTTGAGAGAAATCCCTGTACCTGTATCAGTCGCATGAACTGTTGTTAATGGCCCACCTGCATTAATGGTTGGAGAACCGCTTTGTAAGCGGAAATTATAGTTAGCGGGATCGACCATAAGAACAGAACCAAGCATGTTATTGTAAAAAATCGTTCCACCGGTGTCAGTATTAAGCTGAGTAAGTGTGCCTGTCTTAATCTGAGTTGGATCTCGATAATAACTATTATTTGACTCGTCAGCATAATTATACCCAAATTTAACAGCATACTTTGTTGAACTCTGCAAAGAAAAGTAAATTGGATAATTAGTCTGACTCGATGCTTCTGTATTGTCCTTCAAAATGTTGTTGAGGAAGACATTATCGGTTACATCGTAACCCCAATTGGGGATACGAATACCAACGCAATTTTTATAAAAAGTATTATTATAAAACCTGTTGCGTTGGGTAGTGGAGCTTGACGGCCCTAACTCTATTCCACTACCATTTTTATAGATATAATTATGCCTTACAATTGCATCCGTAGCCATAAACTGAATACCATTCTTTTGATCCCTTCGTTGTGACCTATCACCTGCTGACCCCAAAGTATTCTCTTGACAAGAAGTAAGTGAACAGATAGACCCTGCATTTTTAATGATATTATTCTCTATCAAAACTTTTGATGGATACCCATAAACATTGAAAGTTGTATGGTTTTTGTTGTCAATGGTGTTATTCCTTATAACTATATTGCGAGTTGTCTTTGAACCGGCTTGAATATCTATGGCTGAATGACTTCCACCCTCATTGATAGTATTTCCTTCAATCAAAATATACTCTTGAGTATATCCAGTATTTACGAAATAGATCAAATCTGCATGAGTTGGGTTTCCAGCCGAACCTCCATTGATTATGTTATTCTTGATGTTGATATTGTTGTTAGCTCCTGTCCCATAAATAAAAGCCCATGTGGCATCTCCTCGACCAATAGCATTCATAATGCAATTCTCAATAGTGATATGATGTGCTCCATTTATCAAAGCAATTGCATAACTTTGGGGACTGGTAATGGTGAAGTTCTTTATCTTAATGTAGGATAATCCATCAAGATTAACTAATTGTTGTCGATTATTACTAAGAACTACAGTTGTTCCAGCCTCACCCTCATAGGTAATAACGTTCCCCGGGGTGCCACTTTGAGATCTGCTTGCACCTAAACCTCCGATGATACCTGCGGCATCATCATTGTAAATTCCACCATCAGCAATAAAAATAACCGTATCTCCTGGAGCAGCATTATCTACTGCGGCTAAAAAACTACACGGATGACTTCTTCCTGCTCCATTTGGTTCTCCACACTGTCCGTTTCCAGTTCCCCATGTTCCGTATGCACCATGACTCACATAATAAGTGCCGGCCCATGAACTTATAGGCATAAGACAAATAAAAAAAGATGTTATGATTATTTCGAATATGCGTTTCATTTTAATTATCCTCCTCCTTATTAGGTTTAACTATATTTTTTCAGCGTACTGAATAATTTTACTGTAATTTGAATCACACAATCAATCAAAATTATTGCATAAGGTATTTGGCAACTACTCAGGTTCAGGGTTCAAGGTTCAAGGTTCAAGGTTCACGGCTCAGGGTTAGCTACTTTGCGCTCTTGATATTTTTTGAGATAGTTGATGAATCCACGAACGGCAGCACGTGCTTTTCTGGCCTGTTCGTAAACATCTTTGAATTCGTTGGCCGAAATGTACTCTTCATCCAGGGCGACATAGAGTTCGCTCTGGACTTCCGTGCAAGACCGCTTGGCATATCTCAAGAACCGGATAAACTCCGCATTCGTCTCGGAATCGAAACCTTCGGCAATATTATGCATCGATGATCCTGCAGCATCTTGTATCTGCTTCTTCAGTCCGTGGTCCTTCGTAAATCCTAACTTCTTTGTTAAACGGTACACTTTCCGAGTCAATTCGCGCGCTAGTTGCCAAGCCTCAATATCTTCAAACCGTTCAATCTTCATCGCTTCTTAACCTTGAACCGTGAACCTTAGAACTTTGAACCTGAGTAGTTACGAAAAATGTATGTTTTCTTGCTCGCTTCCACCCTGTTACCTTATACCTCCCACCTTCTACTTTCTTTTGCCTCTTACCTTCTACCTTATACCTTTAAGAATTTCGATTATTCTTTCGGCCGTGTGTCCATCCCAGAGTTCAGGAGTTATTCCTTGTGGGTGATATCCATTAAGAACATATTCGATATCCTGTTCCAGTGTATCCAGCGAAGTTAATTTATTCGTTCCCTCTGATATGGTTATTGGTCGCTCGGTATTGGGCCTGAGGGTTAAACAGGGTATATTGAGAAACGTTGTCTCCTCCTGAAGACCTCCAGAATCTGTAAGGACAAAACGAGAATTGTCTACAAGACATATTGAGTCATGGTACCCTAATGGATCAATAAGGTTCAAGCCATTGATTTTTGAATATCTTTTCCATAGGCCATACGATATTAACCGAGCTTTTGTACGGGGATGCACAGGAAAAATTACTGGAAAATCATTGGATAACTTTGCTAAGATGCGAATTATATGAGAAAGTGTCTGTTTATTATCCACGTTTGATGGCCTATGCAAGGTTACGAAGGCATAATAATTTTTTTTAAAACCATAATTTTCATATGTTCTACATTCTCGTGCCTTATCAAGATTTTGAATCAAACTATCAATCATGATATTTCCGACACGTTTTATCTTTTCCTTTCTAATACCCTCTTTAAGCAAGTTCTCGTCTGCATCCTCAGATGGAGTGAAAAGAAGGTCTGCCAATACATCGGTAACTAGCCTGTTAATTTCCTCAGGCATAGTGCGATCAAAACTTCTGAGACCCGCCTCCACATGGGCAATTAAAGGACGTGAATGGTGAATGGTGAATGGTGAATGGTGATTAGTGAATGGTAAATAATTAGTGGTCTTGGAATATTCAATTTTGGATGCAACGAGGGCACAGGCAAGTGTGGAATTAACATCACCAACAACAATCACAATATCTGGCTTTTCCTGTAATAAAACATTTTCAAATCTTTTCATGATTTCTGCTGTTTGTTCTGCATGAGATGCTGAACCGACTCCTAAAAAAATATCAGGTTCCGGAAGATTGAGGTCCTTGAAAAATAAATCAGACATGTTTTTATCATAATGTTGGCCTGTATGAACTAATATGTGGTGAATGGGGATTAGTGATTGGGAATTGGTAATTGATGACTGGTAAAAAGATTCATTATACTTTTCAATGGCTTTGATAATTGGAGCTACCTTCATGAAATTTGGTCTTGCACCGACAACGTTGAGTATTTTCATTTAAACCTCGGGATTAGTGATTGGTGATTAGAGTTTTCGATTTTTTATAGAACGAATTAACCCTTGTAACATACGTGAAATCATAACCAATTACTATTTACCATTTACCATTTACCAATAACCAATTACTTATCACTATTCACGCGATCTTATGCTCTTAATGATTGACTCAATAGAATCGACGATACTTTTTAAGGTGGCATTGTTGGTATGTTCAGGCATTGCTGATCGATGTCGCCGAGTGAGAACCATCTTATTTCTGATATCCTCAACACTCTCGATTAGAGTAAGCCTTCCACTATCGGCAAGATATCGATCAACCGCTCCTATTTTGCCTCTAAATATGCTATAAACAGGCACTCCTAGAGCAGCGGCTTCACGATTCATAGTACCACCACCACTAATTACTAAATCAGAATGCCACATGAGGTTAAGACCATCAACTACATGGTCGGGAATAATGATTGTGCCGTTAGAACTTTTCTCCGGCCATAGCTTTTTGATCTCAGCTTTTTGTTTATCATTTCGAGGCAATAAAACAATACGGATATTATTCTTATTGCCCAAAAAATCAATTGCTGCTTTAAAAAGTTCTTCACTTTCTGGATTGTGATAATGAGCCTCAGTAGCTGGAGGACGTATAGTTGCTATCAAATCTTCCCCATTGATTCCTAATTCATCCTTTATAGAAGGATCAGGTTCAAAATATGGAACATATACATCTTCTTTGATACCAGGATATTTGAATATACCTTTTTTTGAAAATTTGGCATTATGATCAGGAATCACTTCTGGCACAATACCCCATGTTGATTTCAAGAAAGGCTCGGCATGTTCATAATCGCCAAGAACAATAGAAGGGATATTTAATAATGATGCTATAAAGACCTGTGATCTTGACCCATGTGATAACGCCAAGTCAGGCTTTTCTCTTAAAATAATTGGAGCTAATTGTAAGGCACGGTATATTAGGCCATAAACTTTTAAGAACTTATTCTTTCCATAGTGATGCCCTATTCTTTTGTACTGTAAATTAAAAAGATCAGCAAGTCCACATACCTGGAAACAGTTGCGGGCGGTTAATATTACAGAATATCCCCGATTTCTGAGTTCATCAATGATGGGCTTAAAGAATGGCACGTGAGGTGAGTTATCGAGATCTATCCATATTTTTTTCTGGTTAATTTTCATCTTGTTTTCTTTAATTAATTTAAAGCCATTACTTCTTTATAAATCTCTATAGTTTTTCTACCAATTATGCACATATCAAATCTCCCCACTGCTCGATGTCTTAATTTTTCTCCTATAGATTTTACATAATCAGGATTTTCGATAAGGTATACCATTGCATCTGCTAATTCTTCTGCTGAATCTTCTTTTATATATATTCCTATATCTCCAATATACTCAGGCAAGCTGGCCTTTCTGGTCGCAATAACTGGAGTAGCATTTGCCATTGCTGTGGTAGCTGGATATCTCCCAGCTCCTCCGGTATAAGGAATTATACAGGCAATACTTTTCTGATAAGCCTCAGATAGTTTAGTTCCATATAAAAATTCACTCCATGTAATGAACCTTTCAAGCCCCATATCTCTTACTAACTCTTTGCCTTCATTTATCCCGGTTGCGTTTCCTGAATATATGAGTAATTTAAAATCTCGTCCTTTTAGTTTTAAATTGTTTAATGCACTCAAAAGTGTATCAAATCCTTTTCCTTTTAATAGCTTGTGTCCTCCATAATAGATAAACTGATCTCTCTTATACACCTCTATTTTCTCTATTGGTACTCCATATCCAATATTTTCTATCCTATCTCTTTTGATGCCTAACCTGATTAATTCTTCTTTAAAATCCTCGGAGAAAACAACAATTTTATCTGCTTTGCTGTATAAATCATTTATTTTTTTGTACTTTTCTTGTATGGGATCAAGTTCATGCATCGTTACAATAATTTTTTTATTAAATAATTTCGCTAAAATAAGCATTGTAACAAAAGGTAAGCAACCAAACGATTTTAGCGCCTGATCAAAATGAATTATTTCAAACCCTTTTGTTTTTTTAAAAAACAACACCCCTCTTAATATTTCAGAAATAAAATAAATTTTAAACAGCCTTAAAAAGTAATATTTAAAGCTGCCGTATTTTTTACTCGGATCTAATGGAATATATGGAATTTTTACAATATCACAATTATTGTTTATTAACTCATCTCTGGAGATAGAATATTTTCGAGAGCTTGAAAAACAACTACAATTAGAGGTAACAACCTTTATTTTAAGATCATTCTTTGAAGCAAGCTCGTTCATAAGATAATACCAATTATGTCCATATATATCATATCGGTACCAACAACCTACCATGCATATTTTCATAATAATCCTTCCTCTATTATTACGTTAAATTTTTTGGTTCTTTCTCATTTTGAGGGGGTAATTTCCCCCTCCCTTACCCCCACCATATCCTCCCCCCACTGTGGGGGAGGACAAAGGAGAGGGGATTTTTTGCAGGGGAGGGTGAGATAAACAATTTTCCCTTATTACTTCTAATACCTCTTCGATATTTGTTATAGCTTTTCAGCCATATTCCCAATTGCAATTCCGGCTTATCTGGTATCCCTCGGAAAACTGTTTAATTACTATCTCTTAATCTTTTCTTTGATTATATCTATAACTTCTGCAATGGAAACTCTATGAGACGGAAAAACTTTGTCTTTTTCATGTTTATGATGAGGAAAGGTTTTGAGATTTCTCCAGTGGGGTTTGTTATCCCATCTGATTATCAATTCGCCGCTTTCTTTTTGCCAGTGATAAGAATATTTCTGAAAATCCGCTGTATGCAACTCGGTAATATAGAGGGCTGAGCCATCCATGACCTTCGCCTTAATTCTTAGCAACTTTACAGCTTCTTCATCTATCAAGTCAATAATATCTATTGAGACAAATATCCCGGATTCCCTAAGGGATGATATTATTCCATACAACCTTTCAGTTCCTCATATTTTTTTTCCCATTCCTTATATCCGGTCTCATATCCTTCCCATACAATTAGATCGTCCCATTCTGAAAAAGACTCTTCAGTATTTTCTTCAATCTTTTTTTTGAATGAGGCAAAATCTATACCATATTTCTCTCTAAATTCGTTGCACCTGCTCTGATAATATTCTAACCGTCCCAACGCTTTATCCAGAAGCAGCCCAATTATTTCTTTGTTTGAAATCGTTTCTACTATATCCCTTGGCAATTTGATTGTGATTTCTTTCAAAGGTGTTTCCTGCATAAAGACTCCTCTTTAAAAATAGTGTTGCTTCACTTTTTATGTAAGTATAACATGAATGTATCTTTCTCTATCAGAAAATTCAGAGCCTTGTCAATAGCCTCTGTTTCTGTTTTTGCTCCAATCTTTTTTACCTTCGTCTTCTGCTCTGGAAGCATTACTCATGGTTTTCACCTCTTTTAAATTCTTCAAAAACTGTTTTAATATTTAAACAACCGACAGACCATTTCGCTAAAATACTCTTTTAGTTTTCTTTTTTTATCATGAAGCAGTGTTTTGAAAAGCGCTTCCGCAATCTTATCAGGTTCTTCAGTTTTTGCAGGAGACTGGAAATCTTTTGGAAAATTATCAAAAAAGTGTGTTTTAACATATCCAGGACATATATAAAATACATCAATGCCATAATCTCTTAATTCTTTACGTATTGATTTTGTGAGTCCAATTAATCCAAATTTAGAAGCGCAATATATTGATAGGTTTTTGATTCCGACTCTACCTGCGCCAGAGGCAATGTTAATTATATATCCATTTTTCTGTTTTATCATTATAGGAGCAAAGGCTTTAGAACATAAAAAAGGTGCCCGCAAATTAGTATTTATAACATAATCCCAATCATTCGTCTTAGAATCAATAAACAATTTATACACCCCAACACCTGCATTATTGATGAGAATATCAATACGCTGGTACATCTCCAAGACTTTTTTAACTATTGCTTCCACTTGTTTTTCATCTGTAACATCTGCAGCCACATAATTACAAACTCCGCCGCTCCCTTGAATTAAATCCGACACTTTTTTAAGCTCTTCAATGTTTCTTGCGCAAATAAATACTTTAGCCCCCTTTTTTGCAAATAACACTGCAATTGCTTTTCCAATACCGCGACTTCCACCCGTAATAACCACTACTTTATTATTTAAGTCAATTTTTGGCATAGAAATTCAAAATCTGTTGCTTCCTCAAATAGGTTTAAGATTTTTTCTTTCGAAGTGCTGCCATATATTTACCCACCAGTTGCAAAAATTGTTTTACATTTGGAAGGCAGATATGATGAAAAAGGCCAGCCAGCGACACCTTATAGCCCTCGGGAATGGCCAGCCAGCCTTCTTGCAAAATACACTGAACGTGAAATGTACATTTATGTGTATCATAATTAAATCTTGTCGCTTTGCTGGGGTTTTTCAGCATGTCTGCCTTCCATTTTATGCAACGTTTAGGTTTATTTTACAGCCTATCCGAAGAATCGGAAGAGACGGGGACCTATGATTTCGATTGTTCCTTCAGGGAGCCGCCTCCACAGGTTCGTAAACAGGCGATAGGGAAGCCCTTTCTCTTTCCTGGACGTCGCACCGCTGAGCCGGGGGTAATAGTAGTATGGTAGATCTTTCTGCTCTGCTCCCCACATCTTTTTATATCGCATTAAGCCTTCGTTGTCCGGTGATGTTCTCCCAAAATCGAAGTAATGGTAGCCTTCAGCGCAGGCTTTTTCGACAGCGGCCCAGGTCAAGAGATGATTTGGGGTTACTTTAGGCAAAAAGAAAGGATCAGAAGCATTGTACTTATAATAAACAGTCTTTCTTAATTTAAGAAATACTCCCGCGGCAACAGCCTTTGAATCATAAATGGCAAGCAATATAGATGCAATCCCCTTCAAGACCATATGCTCATATATTTTATCTAAGAAAAGTAAAGGTTGACAAGGGATACCATGTTTTTTCCGAGTAAGGGAATTCAACCGGTAGAATTCTTTCATACCCCACCGGGTATTTTCCTCTTTTATCATAACCTTAGATCTTTCAGCCTTTCGGATGGAATATAAGACTGTCCTTTTGTCAATATTCTTCTTTAGTTCATCCGGACCGAGAGAAAGGTTAATCAGATGACGTTTATAGTAATTGTAACAGACAAGCTGCTTACCCGCTGTCAAGGGACTTCTTATCTCAAGGCATTTTAGCCGATAGTGATTCCCTCTTAAAATTTCAGACAGGACTTCATTCTCTTCATCCTGGACGTTGAACAGAGGGCCTCCATAGTCAGAGAAGGGTATTGAGACGATCCTGACTCCTCCAACGATACCCCTCAGGATAAAGCAGGGGAAAATGCCGGACATCTTCCGTTCACCATTTTTATACACATACAAAATGGGATCATAAGAATAGGTTTCATAAATAACGCGAATCCACGTGGAGAGATGGAAAGGGGTTCCCTGAGGATGAGATTCCACAAAGGCATCCCAAGCTCTCATCTCGGATTCGTTATTCAGGGAGAATCTTGTCAGCATAAGTTACTCACCGAAGTTCTCATTAAATTGAGACAACGAGCCATGACTTATAAGCGGAACCTGTCTTTCCAAAAAACTCTTTGCTGGTTGTCTTTTTATTCTGCTATTGCAAGCGGATAAAAGCTCTTTTCGAGTATAATAGATGAATAGTAAAAAATACTTTTTGTTTCTTGAAAAAACCTGATAACAGTCTTTTTGCCACGGAGCCAATCGATTAAGATATCAGTATCGATGAGATAGCTCATCCTATGCTTTCTTCAGCTTCGGATATAATGTCAGAAAGACTTTTTTTATCAGACTCTTCCCTGATATTATTTACATACTCAACACTATTATCAGGCAAATCACTTCGGTCTAACCATATCCCATAGCCATATCCTTCTATGGGAAAAGGCGTTGTAATAGCCTGATTAAAAAAAGAGTCTATTACTGATTTTGGCACCCTGTATTCCTTGCCTATTTTAATAGCGGCAAATTTTCCCTCTTTAATCAGTTTCATAATGTATCTCCTGGATACTTTTAATATACTGGCTACCTCTTCTATTGAGAAAACATCTTCATAATAAGATACACTACTCATGGTTGTCACTCTCTCTATTATTATATATCACATGATATATCAATTTTATGTATTCAATTATCTTAAAATAATCTAAACGTTGCATAAACAGACCCATATTTAATCATTGAGAAACATATGTATTTTTGTATTACTCTCTATGTTTATTTCCAAAATTGTTCACCCAAAAACGGACTATTTCTTTTGGCAGTACATGCCAATACTGCCCGTCATATTTACTCTTTATATATTCAAGAAAATCTTTATAATAACTTGCAGGATATTCCTCAATACCTGATTTCTCCCCATCAAAATTCATATAATCAGGATGGGTATTCATTAATGCCATTCCGCCTTTCTCAACAATCCAATCTAATTTCTGTTTCCAGATGTTAATGTTTCGTTCTTTCATAATTATAAACAAAGTGCAATCCTGAGGAAGAGTATAAGGAAGTTCTACATAACCCTTATAGACTGAATCTCCTGATACCCAAAAAGGAAAAACCGTACCTATACCATCAGGCTGAGGCTCAAATGGATCTGTATCGAATGTTGAGGCATCGTATTCAATATTTAAGTCGTGAAACCATTCCAGATTATATTGCATAGCAGGAGATCGGTAGCCAACAGATTCCCACTCTTTTAGATATTTATTAATCAGTTCAGCGCGCTTCTTAAAAATTTTCCTTGATATAAAATACTTTCCATCATGATATAGGCCATGAACGCCCACTTCAAAGCCATTGTCTATAATATAATGACGGAGTTCATGGGAAACCCTGTAGCGCCTGGGGACAAAATTGAAGGAAGACCGGAAACCAACTTGTTTTTCTAATCTTATCAAATCATAGCATTTTTCCTGGCCTATTGCAGTTTCCACATCATGCGTCAGGACTAAGGCGAATCGTTTCTTTTCAGGCCACTCAGACCATCCCTCAGGCGGCTTGCCTGCCCCTTCATCAATAGGCCAGATATTCGCACATGATGAACGCTTCCGAAGAGCCAGGCGCCGTCGAATAGTGATTTGCAGCCGTCTTGGGATAAAGGGTTTCAGATTATAATAAATCTTATTGAGATAACTGTTCATTGATAAGAAAAATAAAGAATTCAGAATTCAGGAGTCAGAAGCATAGGGCACGGAGCATAGCGCAAAGGGCATAGAGTTGACTATTTTAAAGAGTTTTGAAAACTTGTTATTTGTCGACGTTATTTGTCGACATAGAATATCAAGCTGATTTAATAAATTATCTAAGGAATTGTTAAGAAATAACATGTACAAATGTGCAAGGAATGTTTAATAAAATGGCAGCAGTCTATAACAGAATTGTACATTTTATTTGCTAACAACTCCTTAGCCTATCTGGCATACAGGTCTTCACGCTTTGAGTAAAGTTTCTTACCAAGATAGAAACCTTTGTCAAGCAATTTCATTTGTCTGTCTTTTATCTTTCTTTGTTCCTCTTTGTTCATAGTTTTTAGCGTAATAATGGCCTGCGATCCGCTAGGAAGATCTATCTTTTCCTTGAGACGGATTACATTGCCTTCAATTATACCTTTATAAACTTTTTTCAAAACCTTTACCTTCCTTTCTTATTTTTATTATTGCAAGACAAGCAGGAAAGACAAGAGAGCTTAATCAACTAATTAGAGTCTGTCCATAAAGTAAAGGTTTGTCATCCTCGGGCTTGAACGTGGGATCTATAACACCTTGAAAACACTGGATTCCCGCCTAAGGACTGCGGGAATGACGGACTGAAAATCAGCGTTTATAAACAGACTCTAATTAGTGTCTGTCCATAAACTCACTTTTGACAGGCGAGACGCCTGTCCTACTATTGGAAAAACCTTTATTCTCGTGGTAGGACAGCCGTCTCGGCTGTCTATTGGTACAATTTATAAACAGACTCTAATTAATCATGCCTTTGCCCTGCGTTTAATTTGAAAGGTCTTATATAGCTTTATGTCAGGATGGTATTCCTTTATATATGACTCTACCTTTGGATGGATTGTATAACATACTAAGATTGGCAGAATATGCTCCTTTAGATGCCTACCAAGACGTTTCGCCATCTTTACAAACCCTTCTATATCACCTTTGCCAATCTGTGCCTTTGACTCTCCAATGATATGCACCCTCCTGCCATTTAATCTTCCTTTACCATAAATGTTAACCTCATCTTCCCCACTATCATATTGGATAAATGTCCTCTCTAAATCCCCTTCTATCTCTACTCCAAAGTCTTCTTTTAATACCTTTGGCAGTAAAGGATAAAGGCTATCTTCAAGCTCGTAGCCGATGGTATTTGAAAGGCCACCAATCTCCTTCTGTGTGTTTTTTAGAGTCCTATTAAGAGATGACAATCCTTCTACAATTCTATTCTGTTTTGATATAAGATGATCTGATCTTTTTTCATTAATCATTTCTAGAATTCATATGACCAGTAAACCTTGATACCTTTAGACTGATAGACTGAGCATATTTCTCAATGTGATTTCTCTAACCTCTTCTATGCTTACTTCCTTCCTATGTTTGATAAAAAGCTACCTAAGGGCATCACTGACAATCTCAGATTGTTGTATATGTATCTTCCCTCAATAAACTGTATTTGGGTTTCTTCTAACTCAGGATATATTGGCAAAGACGGTATCTCCTGAGAGGCTTTTGTTGCCTCTGGGAAATCGTTTCCATTATGATTCAGGTATGAATAGGCTTTCAGATTTGGTAGCACAATTGGATAATGTATCCACGTCCTTTGTCATTTTCGTATTCTCTGCAGCATTTGGATGTCAACCTTTTAGCCGCTATTTGGTAAAGTTGCTGTCTTTGTGCTCCAATTCAGAATTTTTAAATTCTTAACATTTTTAAAATGTTCTTCATTATTAGTCACAAGGGCAAGATTATTAGATAAGGCAATACCTGCAATAAGAATATCTATATCATCAATTGGGTTTCCTGACTTTCTCAATCCGGCATATAAATCAGATGAAATTGTTACAGATTCCTCTGTCAGAGGAAGTATAGAATTATGTTTTACAAACTCCAGGAACATATCCAGTTGCTTTGAAGCATCCTTGTGTTTTAAGCCGCTAAGGATTTCATAGTATGTAATGATGCTCAGGTTTATTTTATCGTGGTGTACAAGATATTTTCTGAAATGAGAAACAACATTAGGATTGTTTCTGAAAAACATGGATAGAATATCGGTATCAACCAGTACTGGTTTCACCACTTCGCCTTTGTGAAAAAGCCTGTTTTCTGCGTTTGCTGATTTCTCTTAAGAAGTCATTAAATGCATCCTCAGACATATCTTTCCAGCAACCAGCAAATTTCATGATCTGCTCTAAATTTCCTTTGGATTCTTGCAAGCCGATCCTGAAATAATGAATAAAATTGTAAATCTCTGACAATTTATGTTCTGGGATAAGTTTAATTTCCTCCATCACCCTGTCACGAATAACCAATTTTGCCATTTTAGAACCTCCTGCCCATTATTAACATTAGAAATTATAGCATAAATTCCTTAATTGGACTTTTGCAAGAGCCCCATATTGTATAACATATGTGTAAAAGTATTAAAACAAGTAACTTCAGTCAATAAATGAAAGGTTTCTGTTCTCTAATTACATGTACATATTTAAGACAACCGAGACATCGGTCCCACCCTATAAATATTGGTTTTGACATCAGTAGGATAGGCGTCTCGCCTGTCATGTATTTAGAGAACGTTATACTAGTGCTTAATTGCATAAGTAAACGATATTGTTTGTCATTCCAGACTTGATCTGGAATCCAGGTTCTTTGCTGGATTCCCGCTTACGACCCGCGGGAATGACGGCCTCAATATTTATGCAATGAAGCACTAGAATTCGTATGACCAGTAAACCTTGATACCTTTAGACTGAGCATATTTCTCAATATCTGGCATTATAGTATGGGTGACACCCAGGAGTAACTTATCCCCCCTGATGACACTACCCAGCCTTTCCACCATCTTCAGGAAATCGTTTATCTCCTTCTTGCTCATCCTTACTTTACTCTCTCCTACCACCCACAAATCCCTGCCGTTCTTCTTCGCCTTTCCAAATATATTAACCTCATCATGCCTGCCATCAGGATATTCTATGTACTTCCTTATGAGTCTCCCCTCAACTTCTATATTGAAGTCCCTTGCCAGTAATTTTGGCAACGCTTTATATGCCTCGTTTTTAAGGGTATAGCCAAAAGCGTCAGAAAGACCCCCAACCATCTTTCTTGTATCTTTTAGCTCTACTGCGAGTATCTTGATCTCTTGCTCTGTTCTCTTCTGGGCCTCTGCAAGTTCATGTATAGATCCCCATACCTTGTTGAAGTTCTCCTCCGTGGCCTTTTCAAACCTCTCAAAATCAGACCTCTTTACAGTCTCTGCTATATCCTCCCGGAATAACTCCAATATCCTTACAAAAGGACCTTTTAGTTCCTTGGGAAGTTCTTCGATGGCTTCAAGATATTTAAACATGATAAATTATAGCATATCAGGTTTGAACACCGTATAAACAATTTTTAGACCACGTTTCTCAATCTCATCGAAAATGTCATACGCCCTTTTCTTATGAAACACACATGCTGACAAGTCGGCACAAAGAGGAATGAAAATACACACCCCTTAATCCCCTCTTTTTAGAGGGGAAACCGCAGAACTCCCCTCTATTAAGAGGGGGTGGGGGTGTGTTATAAAGGTATTTTCAGGTGAAAAGTATAATTCTTTTAAGACCACTCATTTTGAAGTGATTGCCCTTTTGTACCTCAACCATTCAATAAATCTTCGTACCAAGAAGTTTTTATAGAACATTTCTACGAACATTTCTGATGCAAAAATGTAACTTGAGATATCACTCAAAATACCAAATTTGTTGTACATCCTTCTGAAAGCCTTCCGATGGATATCCCTTCTGATTTTTTGAAGATATATGTGGAGTTTTATCCTTTCAGCAGCGGGAAGCTCCGGTGTTTCAAATACAGGAGAACTATCGCAGCAAGAAATATCGTTGAGATACACTTCTGGCTTAATTAAGAAATAGTTGTTTTCAGTCACCCAATCGAAAAGTTCTGTTCCCGGATAAGGAATTGTATTGTAAAAATGTACATCATTAAGTGGATATTTTCGGGCAAGTGTTACTTTGTCTTCCACATCCTGCCTTGTTTCATAAGGCGTACCTACCACAAAGAGCAGTTTTACATCATATCCCAACTCAGTGGCATTTTTTACCGCAGACTCAATCTCTTCGATGGTCTCGCCTTTTTTTACAATTTCCAGCATCCGATTATTCCCGGCATCAGCTCCAAAGGCGATGTAACGGAATCCTACTTCTTTCATCCTCTTGAGCATATCCCGGTCAATCTTATCGGCTCTAATCCCATTCGCACATCGTAGAAAGAGACTTTTCATATCCCTTTTTTCGATTTCATCGCAGATTTCATGCACCCTTTCCTTTATGAAATTAAAGTTGTCATCATCGAAATTAAATTGACGGTAACCCCTTTTGTACCAATATTCCATCTCATCCACAACGTGTGCTGCGCTTCTGGTTCGGTAATGGGGTGAGATAAGCCGGTTGGGACAGAAGATGCACTGATGAGGGCAACCTCGACTGGAATAGATAGTAACCTCAGGGACATATCTTTTAAACTCGAATTTTTCATATTTGGGAAACGATAATCCATCCAAATCCCATATAGGCTCCCCATTGCCAGTATAAACCACTGAATGATTATCACCATCTCTGTAAAGAAGATTTTTTATTTCATTTAATTGCTTTTCTCCTTTACATAGATCTACCAATGGGACCTCACCTTCAAAGGTCACTCCATAATCAATAGATGTGCAATCTTCAAGTACCTTTTCTTTAAGAATGGTAACATGGGGCCCTCCTACAATCAGATCTACATCGGGATAAAGTTTCTTTATTTGCGACAGCAATTGATAGAATTTCAGATACCGCAGAGATATCACAGAAATTCCGATTAAATCCGGACGAAATTCGTCTATCTTCTCTCGCAGGTTTTTGAATCGATATCCTAAATTCATATCAATGATATCGTATTGAATGCCTGCATCGACCAATGCCTCGGCCAGATATCCCAAACTCAAATGGGGGCGGACACCTCGCCAATCAGCATCGGAGCGAGGGATAATGAAAAGGACTTTTTCGTATTTCATGATATTTTTCCCCTTTACTTTTTATTTATTAGATATTAAAGGTTGCGATGACAGACATACCTGCTTTCACTTTTTCTCTCGGTATGACCTTAATGTGTAAAGATGGCAAATCAGGGAGGTATAAATCTACCTGTGATCCAAATCGAATCATTCCAATTCTTTGACCTTTCTGAACTTCATGACCTTCCCCAACATAGGGAATGATCTTTCGAACCAGCCGGGAGGCAATCTGCATGATTCCGATTTTAAAATTTCCATTATCAATTACAGTTAATACCCTTTCGTTTTGAATGAGCGCTTCTTTTTTCTTCAATGAAATGAATAACCCTTTGATGTGTTTCAGAAGGCTAACCCTGCCTCCTATGGGAGCGCGGTTCACATGAACATCTAAAAAATTCATCGAGATACCAATCAGTGTACCCGCCTTTGAAAGGGCATCGGATTGAACAAAATCATTCAGGGGGAATTTTTTTTCATTTTTCTCTGAAAAGGGGATATTTCCATCTTCTGTTTTTTTTATATATATGATCGTACCATCAGCAGGAGACAGAATAGCATTTTCATCTTCGGGGGTCTCCCTATCGGGATCTCTATAAAACCTCCAGAGAAGCAGCGAACTTGATATTATAGCTATTATGGATATCTGCAGCATAATTATCTGAGAGAACCTAAGATTCCAAAATGACGTTAGACCATCAACAATGGCCCCACACAATATTCCAATAACAAAGGCTGTAAGGATAGTCACTTTCTTTTCGATTTCCCATTTCATACCCAAAGGCACAAGTGTGATAAAACTCAAAATTAAACCTAAAATATACATCTCCACAAACATCTTAGAATCCTCTTTTCCGCCAGAGGTATGGGATCATCATTATTTCCATGAAAAAAGGAAGAGGATCATCAAGAGAGAATACCGCAAATTCCTTTTTTCCTTTCATTGAAGCCAAGTAATCGCTAAGTTTCATTTTCCCTTTAACGATTTCGAAAAAAACTGTTGGGATATCAGTGCTTAATCGAACCCACTTCATGTCTTTCAATGGAGGTTGAATCTCGTTTTTTTTTCCGATCATATCCTGGTAAAGAAAATAGGGAAGATCAATACCCGCCGCAATGGCAAGAGTATGCCATCCCCACACCCTGGGGTTTACTTCAATTAATTTAAATTTTTCATCACGAGGATCTTTCATGAATTCAACTTCAGCGATACCATAGAATCCAATCAAATTTAAGAATTTTTCAGCTATCTCCTGCATTTCAGGGATGTCAACTAACTCAGCAAAGGTTGTAGCATGTCCGAAATCCATAGGATGCTGACGTGTTCTTCTGGCCATGATACTTGTGATAGTTTTGCCATTTTTGAAAAAAGGACAAAACGAATAAAGATGTTTGGGACCTCCGGGGATGAACTCCTGAACGAGTACCTCTTCAGGATTAATGATGGAACATACATATTGAAATGTTTTTATAAGTTCTTCTCTATTTTTAATAAGAAAGGCTTTAATTTTGACCCTGCTATAAAAGTGATCTCTAATAGAAGGCTTAATAATAACGGGAAACTGAAGATTTAATGCAGTCAATTCATCCAGATTATCAGGATAATAGGTTTTTGGGATAGGAATGTTATTTTTTTCTGCGACCTGATAGGTATTTTTCTTAATATACACATTCTTGATGACTTCCCAATGTGGTGTAGAAATTCTATAAAATTCTTCCAACATATCTTTATGTCTCGATAAGACATAAACAGCGTCATCACTGTTTGGGAAAATGACCCAACCATAAATCTTTTCCTTTTTAGCCAGGTTAATAAGAAAATTAAGATAAGTCTCTTCTTCCATAGGCTCAGGAGACTTGAAGAATTTCTTCGTATATTTTGAATATCTACCAATACAATGGTCACTGTCCAGCAAGATAATTGGAATGTCTTTTCGCACTAAAGTTCTCAGCACACCCAGGCCTTGAAAATCTCCTCCGGTGATTACAGCTCCGATTTTCTCCGACACTTATATTCCTTCAGCGTCTTCTCTATTTGGATAGTCGACCTTCTTAAATGGCTTAGCTGGTATCCCCACCACAACGGTAAAAGGAGGGACGTCTTTAGTTACGAGAGAATGTGCTCCTACGACCGCTCCCCGGCCGATTTTTACGTTAGGCATGATAATGGAACCGGTTCCCAACCAGGCATCATCTTCGATAATAATTGGACCATGGGCTGTAGGGACATATGGTGCAATGCGAGAAAAATTTGGCCTTGAAGCTATGACAAGGGTGACCCGTTCAGCTATGGCCACTCTGTTTCCGATATGAAGATAACCTTTATCATCAAGCTCGTCGATAATAATGAGATCCTCTCCGATATAAACGTCCTGCCCTATCGTATAACCTGCTGCCCTCAACAATCCTCGCCGAAGTTGATATCCGGGGAGTACTTTTGCAAACAATTTAAGAAAACGCTTATATATTTTCCAGAATGGTAAATATATTTTATGGATCGAAAGATTCAGAAGATCGTTACTTGTCATCAAATCTTGAAGATTTCATCAATTGAAAACTCAAATCCTCTTAGAACAGTAGATTTTATCGTTCCCTTCTCGTAGACTTTAAGAGAAAGAGAAAATTCACCTTTATCATTCAATAAAAATACCTCAACACCTCTCATCTCTGGATCAACTAACCAGTATTCCTTTACCCCATGTCTTTCATAGACCCTGTATTTTTTCTTTATGTCATAATATGCAGTCGAAGGCGATAGTATCTCTATTATCAGGTCGGGGGCGCCATATATCCCGTCTTCCTTTATAATCTCTGTTTCTTCCTTCGAGATAAAGGCTATATCAGGCTGATAGGCATTCTTTTCGCCTAGATAAACATCAACAGGAGAATAAAGGACTATTCCTATCCCTTTTTCATCTATAAACTTTGAGAGTTTTTTAAATAAATTAGCTGATATCATTTGATGTAAAGGGCCCGGCGCAGGTGTCATAATAAGTTCTCCTTCTATAAGTTGATAGGGTGCACCTTCAGGTAAAAGTTTATAATCTTTTATGTCGAGAGTTTTCTCTTTAGCTGTAATCATCCAACCTTCCTGCTTATCGTTCAGCGGTAATAATTGCAGTATACTACCATTCCTTTGGTTTAAATCCTTTTGTGTTTCTGACTTCCATTAGTTGATCGCCTACTGCAAGCACTAAAAAACCAACCTTTTCAGCGCGTCTTATAATACTTTCGTCAACATAGAGACTTGCAAGGATGCCAATAATCTTATGTTTTCTATATTCAGGGAAAACATCTCTAAATTCCTTTATCTCTTCTATTAACCTTTCTATATCGGAAGGGCGTAAGGTGCTCTTTGTGCTGTTTAGAAAAACATACCCATTTGCTATTGTAAGAGCATCATATTCCCTTGAACTACCATCCTTGAGCTTTCTCTTTCTCCTGATGGTCAGGTCTGTAACCTCAAGGCCAAATTCTTCCTTCACTATTCTCGGCAAGCTTGGCGCCACAAGGTCTTCTGCCATTGTGCCCATTTTATTTGCCAGTTCACCCCATTTAATGTTCATCTCCCTGTTTTGCTGCCTCATTTCCTCTTTGAAGTCTCTCATTTCGTCTTTGAATACCTTCATTTCCTCTTTGAATTCCCTGAGTTCTGCCTCTGTGCGCATCTGGGAATTATAAAGCTTGTTAAACTCAATCCCTACGTTGGTTATAAAGTTCTCAAGAGCCTGTTCAAGCCTATCTACTCTTTCTTCTACCGTGGGCATTTTATACTCCTCTATACTTTTTAATTAATGCTTGTTGACTCTGCTCACCTGATTATCTTTAAACCTATATTTCATATCGTTCAGCAATTAGCCGCATTTCTTTCTTCTGTCATTGCGGCTTGTCCGCCATCCTTCTTTAAAGAAAGATTCCCGACAAGCGGGAATGACAAACAATGGTGAGCAGAGTCAACAAGCATTTTAATTATTTTACCACAGAAGGCAGAAGTCAGGAGTCAGAATTTAACAAAAAGTAGCCGCAAACTTTAGTTTGCGTGTTTTCTTTGTTTTCAATATGTTACAAAACGCAGGCTAAAGCCTGCGGCTACCAGAATTGGACTTTTCAATTATTTTACCACAGAAGATAGGGGTCAGAAGACAGAAGTCAGAATTTAACAAGGAGACAGAATTCAGGAGCCAGAAGTCAGAATGGAGGATGAATATGCTTCAAGTAATTTGCTGACCTCTTCAAGTTGAGGCATTAGTTCCAAGCTGTCACCATATCCAATGTCTTCTATAAGAATCAAATAATAACGGCATTCTTCCAGAGACCCCTGTGCAATATTCATGAAACGAGCTTTATCGGGTTTAGTTTTTTTCTTAAATCCTTCAGCTATATTTGCCGGGATAGAAATTGCAGCACGTCTTATTTGGGATGTTAAACCATAAATTTCACTTTTAGGAAAAATGTGACTAAAACGGTAAACAGATAAAACAAATTGATGCGCTTTCTGCCAAACTATTAAATCCTGAAAATTCTTTGCAGGTCGTCTTTCCATTCTTAATCCTTCTTTTTACTTTTTTCTTCTGCTTTATTGTCTTTTAACTTCTGGATTCTGACTTCTGACTTCTGTATTCTGCTTTATCTATCCCATATGTTTGTATAAAATAGAACCAACAACTTTTAATATAGGTATCGGCATATTTTTAAAAATCTTATTATAAAAACCGATTACTCTGGAAGAATTCTGAACAAATGCTCTTTTT
>Ga0172375_10003884_pt1 | contig 22434 bp, 14 predicted proteins | sample LakKiv1m_FD_114537 | JGI IMG/M metagenome (GOLD analysis project Ga0172375, IMG submission 114537) | Freshwater microbial communities from Kabuno Bay, South-Kivu, Congo - kab_092012_11.1m | ecosystem: Environmental > Aquatic > Freshwater > Lake | place: Democratic Republic of the Congo... | reverse complement strand
GCTGCTGATTTTGGTGTAACTTATCAGTCAAGCAATCACAGATATGCAGTAGGCGATGCCTGCGTTACATGTCACATGGCAGAAACTCCTGCTTCACCCGATCCGAATCAGAATAAAGTCGGTGGTCACTCATGGTCAATGCATAATGCCGAGACCGGTTACGATAATACCGCTTCATGCGAAAGCTGCCACGGACCAAAAGAGTCGTTTGAAGATTTTGTCGCTCAGACAGACTATGACGGCGATGGAACTGTTGAGCCCGTTATGGAAGAAGTTGACGGTCTTATTCATCTTCTCAGCACCTGGCTGCCTCCGGTTGGAATCGATTCAATCTCCTGGACAGATATCAGAGATGCTGGAAACGTAATGTATAACAAAGCTTATTGGAATTATCAGTTGATTGCTTATGACGGATCAAAGGGAATGCACAACACCAAATTCGCTATTGATGTTCTTACCAAATCAATTGAAGCTGTAGGCGGAGTTGTTCCGGTTGAACTTATCAGCCTTAGCGCAACACCTGCAATGGGCAAAGTAACATTAGACTGGCAGACTGCTACCGAAACAAATAATAAGGGATTTGAAGTTGAAAGAGATCTCGGTCAGGGATGGCATCAGTTAGCTTTCATCGAAGGTCATGGAACCACAACGGAACCAGTTAAATACAAATATGTTGATAACCTTACAAACGTTACCTACGGAAATGTTGTTAACTATCGTCTGAAACAGATTGATGTTGATGGATCGGTAAATTATTCAAAGGCTATCGAAGTTAATTTTGAGGGTATTCTTTATGCTTATAATCTTGATCAGAACTATCCGAACCCGTTCAACCCAAGCACAAAGATAACCTTCGCCACACCTGTTGAATCAAGAGTTACCGTTAAAGTTTACAATACGGTAGGACAGGAAGTTGCTGAAATTGTCAATGGTAAATTTAATGCCGGAGTTCATGAAGCTACATTTAATGCTTCTGCTCTTACAAGCGGCGTTTATTTCTATGCTATCGATGCCAAAGGCAATGACGGGACAACTTACAGCAGTGTTAAGAAAATGGTTCTCATGAAGTAATTTTCTGAAAATCAGAATTTTCCCGGAACAGCCCCGCATTTGCGGGGCTGTTCTGTTTTTAAATGGATGACAAGCAAGAATAATAAGATGTAAATATTCTTTTGCGTTCTCATTTTTCCTGAACCGAAGCTATCACCGAAACCCCGCAAAAACAGGGTGATTCCCTTCCCGGTAGTGGGTGCCCGCAGGGCAGCCCGACACATAATTATTAAATGATTTTGGTCGTAACGGACGGGTTTATCGGGATGTGAGTTGCAAAGAGAAAAGATATCTGAACCAGGATTTACATGATTAAATTGATTAACATGATTCTTTACGACCACGAAGGGCATGCTGCATAATTGTTAATTATTAATGGTTAATTGTGAATTATTCAAACATGTCATGGCGGCAGGGCAACACGTTTGTAGCCAAAACCCCCGGCAAAAGATCAAAGACCCCGAAGGGGTCAAACGTTTGTAGAATGATCGCGTAAAAAACAACGAGAGCCTTACATTTTATTCAAAAAAAACCTGCGCCGATATTCCCGCAAAATATTAATTCCCTTTATATTTATACAGATAAAATAATGCGGTTAATCTTATGAGAAAACGACTAATTCTTTGTCTAAGCTTTCTGGTATTCGCCGGATATTCAATTCTTTCTGCTGAAAACATCAGCTCACCGGATGGGAAAATCACTCTTGAGTTTTTATTGCACAATGGAAGCCCATTTTACAAAGTGCTTTATGAAGGAAAAACGATAATAAGTGAATCAGCGCTAGGATATAAATTCCGGAATCTGCCGGCGCTTGAATCGGGATTTACTGTCAGTTCTTCGAAGAAAATCAGTTATGATAATACCTGGCAGCAAGTATGGGGAGAGAGAAAACTGATCCGGGAAAATTATAACGGGCTATATATGGAAATTGAGCAGAAGGTTTCGGGGAAAACACTCGGAATCTCTTTCCGCATATTCAATGATGGGGTTGCTTTCCGTTACTTTTATCCTGAATCCAATGGCGATGCTGAGATTCTTGTTTCTGATGAACTCACAGAATTCAGACTTGGCGCAGATCACCAATGCTGGTGGATACCTGGTGACCATGATAGTTACGAGTATCATTATAATACGACAAAGTTTAGTGAGATTGATGCTGCTCCATACAAGTATTATCAGTCGGGCGACAGAAATATCCCGGATTTGAAAGCTGTGAATACACCGCTTACGATGAAAACCGTGAACGGACTCTACTTATTATTTCATGAGGCAGCCCTGATCGATTACCCCGATATGACATTGAAAGCGCGTTCAGATTATTCACTAAAAGCCGAGCTTGTTCCCTGGAAAGACGGCGTTAAAGTAAAAGCAGGCGGTTCTTTTGAATCTCCGTGGAGAGTGGTTCTTATCAGTCCCGCCCTTTCAGGTCTGTTTGAATCGAACACTATCCTGAATCTGAACGATCCTAATAAGCTGGAAGATGTCTCATGGATTGAGCCGATGAAATATGCCGGCGTATGGTGGGAGATGCATATCGGGAAAAGCTCATGGAGTCCCGTAAAAGTAGAAGGTTCCTGGGCGAATGATGCTCCGGCGCATGGAGCGACTACCGAAAACACAAAAAAATATATTGATTTTGCTTCTGCAAATAACATAAAAGGAATACTTGTTGAAGGCTGGAATACAGGATGGGAATACTGGGGAAAGGATACAGCCGGTTATTTTGATTTTGTTACACCGACAGCATCGTTTGATATTGAATGGCTTATCGATTATGCCGGGAAAAAAGAGGTTGAACTTATCGGGCATCATGAAACCGGCGGGCAGGCGGATAATTATGAATTGCGGCTCGAAAATGCTATGAAATATTACAATTCTCTTGGAATCAGGGCTGTAAAAACAGGCTATGCCGGTTCAATTTCACCGAAAGGCGAACGCCATCATGGACAATATATGGTGCGCCATTACAGAAAAGTGCTTGAAACAGCGGCTAAATATGGGATTATGGTTGATGCGCACGAACCAATAAAGGATACCGGTGAACGCCGCACTTTCCCTAATATGCTGGCGAGAGAGGGAATGAAAGGAATGGAGTGGAATGCGTGGAGCGACGGTAATCCGCCGGAACATGTTACAATTCTGCCATTTACCCGCGGCATTGCAGGACCGATGGATTATACTCCGGGGATATTTGATCTGACATTTGACAAGTACAAACAGAAAGAAAGAGTTCAGTCAACATTGGCAAATCAGCTTGCTCTTTATGTTGTGCTATATAGTCCGCTGCAGATGGCAGCCGATCTGGTTGAGAATTACGAAGGAAATCCGGCATTTGAATTTATCCGCAAAGTTCCTGTTGATTGGGAAAATTCTCTGCTGGTTGCCGGTGAAATCGGTGACTATTGTGTTATTGCCCGCGAGAATTCCGATAAATGGTATCTCGGGGCTGTTACCGATGAGAATAAACGCGAAATTGAAATCGAATTGAATTTCCTTGAACAAGGCGCTGAATATAGTATGAATTATTTTGCTGATAATGAAAAGAGCGATTATCTTAATGCACCGCATGAGATAAGTATTGGAAAAAGGAAAGTAACGGGCGGCAGCAAGATTATTATCCCATTGGGAAGGGGGGGCGGATTTGCCGCTGAATTTGTAAAATAGATAATTGTGTAACGGGTTCAGGGATTTAATTTCTTCTTTGAAGCGAAAGCCCGGGCAGGGCATCATCAGATTTCTGAACTGATAATTGTGCAGTGGAATTATCGTCTTACTCGTATAAGATTGATTATGGCGCCCGCAATGAACAGAAAATTTGCCGCCCATGCGGTAATGAAAGGCTGAAGCACTCCGTTTTTACCGAATGCCTGACTGATCTTCATAAAAACAAGATAGATAAAAGTTATAAGAATATTTATGCCGAATTGAATGGCGAGGCTTCCCTTTCTTTTATTTGTCGAGATAGGGACGCCAAAAAGTATAACAATAAGGCATGAAAAAGCAAAGGCAATTTTCGAGTGGAATTCAATAAGAACGACAGTCGGGTCATTGCCGGAGCGTAGCTGTTCATCGGCAAAATTCAGAAGTTCTGCAAGGGACATTTCTTCGGGTTTCTGCTGCTTCTTGAGGATATCTTCCGGCTTAAAATTGAGTCCGTGAAGCTCTTTTGAAGAAAAATCCGCTGAAGTTTCAAAATCGCCGCTGAAACTGCGTTCGGTGCCGTTATTAAGTATCCACGAGGATTTCGCCGAATCATAGACCATTCTGTTTGCATCAATTCTCTTTTTCATAATCGTATGATCATCGGGATCAAATTCCTGAATAGAAACCCTGTTCGCCTGATTCCTTTCCTTGTCATAGAATGATACGCTTACAATCCTTGTCTTATTATCCTGAAAATAAATGTTGCTTCCTGAAAAAACGATTCCTTTTTTCATAAAGGTCTGCTCTATGAAAATTTTATGCTTGTTTGCTTCCGGGACAATATATCCCCCGAAATATACCGCAGCAGTTGATATAATAAACGACACAATCACAAAAGGAATAAGGTAGCGGAAAATGCTGATACCCGCTGATTTCATTGCGGTAAGTTCATTCAGATTAACGAGTTTTCCGGTTGTAAATAGTCCTGAGAGCAATATTGAAACAGGAAGCATAAGCCGGATAATTTCAGGAATAAATACGAGGTAGAATTCGAAGATATACTGTCCGGGCACATTCTGATCAATAAAATCATCGAGATTCTCCATCATATCGATAAGGACAAAGAGCAGGGTAAAAGCCAGCAGACCGAAAAGAAAGGTCTGGACAAATTGTTTAATCAGGTAGCGGTCAAGAATTTTCATAATTATCGGAGATCTGCCGCAGTTTTTTTGGCACAAGTTTGATCAAAAAGTCGAAGCTGATTGTTGTCCTCTCGCGTGCACTCTTGATCATAAGCAGGATACCGAGTCCGCCAAGGAAAAAATTAGCGCCCCACATTCCCCAGAAAGGAGAGAGCAATGCGCGGTCGGCGAGTTTTTCACCGCCGATCAGAAAAGCCCAATAAACAAGGAAAAACAGCATACTAACCCCGGCAGCAACACCGATTCCGCCTTTGCGTGTCATAGTTCCGAGAGGTGCGCCAATTAAAATAAATACAATACAGGCAACCGGAATAGAATATTTTTTATGAATTTCAACCCAATAGCTGTTGATAAGCGTCTGATTATCTTCAAGCCGCTGAATATCAGCGAGGACAATATTCCTGACAGATTTAAGCTGGTTTTCAGCGCGTATATATGCAGTGATCAAATCTCGCGAAGGGTTCCGCCCCGAAAAACGGAAACGGACTGTGTCGGCGGAAAAATGATCGGCAAGACTTTTTGAAAGTCTTTCATTATAAGTTGCCCTTGTTAACATTAGGCTGTCAATAATACTCTTCATTTCAGCGGCGCCGAGTTCCCGGTCCCCGCGTTCACCTCCGAGAGCAGACTGCCTGAAAAGGAACTGGCTGCCGGGCATACCAATTTTGTGCTTATTAAAATGAATTTTCCGATAATCATCTCTTTCGAACATATCCGAAGTGTGAATTTCGCCTTCCCAGAGGTCGAGTATCAGTTTTTCCCTGTCCCGCGAAAAATATATAACACCGCGGTTTGCAGTAATGATGTTAATTGATCCGTGATCAGAATAATCATAGATTGTAAGGTCATGAAGTTCATTTGATATCGGATCAATTTTGCGGGCAAGGAGAGAATAGTTCGGCACTTCCTGCGAAAAAACTCCTGGAACAAGGGATAGTGTCGGCTTTTTCCTTGTGATATCCTGCATAAGGATTCTTGCCGCATGGTTTGCATCGGGATAAACTTCGTTATTGAACTGAATTAACAGGTAAGCAATTAGAACTGCGCCAATCAGGGGTGCGATTATCATTTTATAGAGGCTCATGCCGCTTGCTCTGAGAATTGCAACCTCATTATTCTGGCTCATTGTTCCAAAAGCCATAAGAGTGGCAATAAGCACTGCCATTGGAACCACAAGAACAACCATCCATGCGAGATTATAGGAGATGAGCTTAATAATAACCCATGCACTCAATCCTTTCCCGATAAGCTGATCAGCAAATTTCATAAGAAATTGCAGAAGGAATACGGAAATTAGAACAAATACCGAAAGTAGAAAAGGAACAATATGATTACGAAGGATATACCTGTGTATAATCAACTCAAAAACCTGCCCGGAATGAACATCGGAAAATTTTATAATTAATAAACATTGTTAATCTTACGAAGAAATCACTTTTTTTTATTATCTTTTGCAAATATACTGAGAAATATATTATTAAATCATCGGCGGTAAATCCCGGCTTCCTGATTAACTACGGAGTAAAAATGGAAAAAATTATCAGCTATCTGGAAAACAATTTTGATAATTCAGTTAAGGAATTTTTTGAATACCTCAGAATACCCAGTATAAGCACACTTGATGAAAGCAAAGACGATATCCGCCTTTGTGCTTCTTATCTGCAGGAGAAATTTAAAAGTATCGGTTTTAAGCACACTGAAATAATTGAAACCGAAGGACACCCTATTGTTTATGCCGAATCTATGGAGGCGCCCGGTAAACCGACAGTGCTGATCTACGGGCATTACGATGTTCAGCCTGTTGATCCTGTTGAATTATGGGATAGCCCGCCCTTTGAGCCGGAAATAAGAAACGGAAAGATTTATGCCCGGGGGGCGAACGACAATAAAGGTCAGAATTTTGCACATATTAAAAGCCTCGAAGCCTGGAATAAAATTGAGGGAAAATTCCCGCTGAATATTAAACTGCTTATCGAAGGCGAAGAGGAGATCGGCAGCCCGAATCTTGAAAAATTTCTGCATACAAATCGCGAAAAACTGGCTTGCGATGCAGTGCTCATCTCGGATACAAGCATGTATGCCGATGGGGTTCCCACCATTAATTACGGACTGAGGGGATTAGCATACATGGAAATTGAGGTTACCGGTCCGAACCGCGATCTTCATTCCGGCAGTTTTGGAGGCGCTGTTGCCAATCCCGTAAACGAACTTGCCCGTATGATTTCCAAACTTCAGGATGAGCGCGGCAGGATTCAGATACCCGGATTTTATGATGATGTTCTTCCGGTTACTCCTGCCGAAAAGGAAAACATGACTTCCCTCGATTTTTCTGACGAAGAATATAAAAAAGAACTTGATGTAAAAGAATTATTCGGCGAGGCGGGATTCACAACACTTGAAAGGCTCTGGGCAAGACCCACTCTTGACTGCAACGGTATTTTCGGCGGATTTACAGGCAAAGGTGCTAAAACGGTGCTGCCTTCGAAAGCTACAGCGAAGATCAGCATGAGACTCGTTCCTAACCAGGATCCCAAAAAAATTGCTCAGCTTTTTACCGATTATGTAAATAAAATTGCACCCGACCGCGTGAAAGTAAAAGTTACTGACCTTCACGGAGGCTCTCCCGTTGTTATTCCTATTGAAAGCAAAGCGATCGGGATTGCTTCGGCAGCCCTCGAAAAAGCTTTCGGCAAAAAGGTTGTTTATACAAGGGAAGGCGGTTCGATACCGATTGTTGTCGAATTTGTACGGACACTGAATGCACCTGCAATTCTTATGGGCTTTGGACTGGAGACTGATGACATACATTCGCCGAATGAACATTTCCGTATAAACAACCTGAAAATGGGTATGTTTAGCAGCGCTTATTTCTTTGACGAATTCGCAAGGAACTTTTAAGCGCCGGAAATGTATCTTGTGTAATGAGCCGTTAAATCAAAGGAGGAGGAAGTATGATTAAAAGGCTTCTGCTGTTTATTATTACTGCCGGAATTATTATAAGCTGCGGTGATGATACTCAGGTTAAGGAAGAACAATCTGTTCGTGAGAGGAATCTCCGGATTAAGAAGGAGCAGGCTAAAAAACGCGAGCCCTGCGACACGCTCTCTTTTCAGGAATATTTTATTGCCAATGGCGGAGCGGGTAATTACATTGTTGAATTCGATCAGTCGCTTGACAGAGTTGTCAGCAAACCGGCTGTTTTTTATTACAAAGAAGGCGGTAACTTCATTTTTTCAGTAATTGCCAAATCGAAACAGACTGAAAGGAATGTTGAAGTAAAAAATATTGTCGGGGTTGATGCCAGTTTTTTAAATTATGACAGTACGAGACTTGGAACAGCTTTTTTCTTTCTGACTCTTTACGAGTGCGATGGTCAGGGGAATTTCTCGATGATCTGGGAGAAAGAGATACCAATTCACACCGGATTTAATTCGATAAAGATGAAAAAGTGGAAAAACATCAGTTATATCGAATTGAACTTCATCGCGATGTATATTTCCGGAAACGTCAGTTTCAATTTGTTCTTCATCGACGGTCTCAGAAATCCGCCGCATCTTCTCGAAACCTATGAGGCAATAGCCAGGCAGAGAGAAATTGCTGATGTAAATAACGATAAATGGCCTGATTATTTTGAATGGCGTTTCGCTCAGAATGATTCCGCTATGTTCTGGCGGAAACTCGATTCCATTCCATTTATCTGGGATACTACAAAAAATATTTACCGTGACCTCAAAGGTCGGCGCTGGACAAGAAAATATTAGCGTGATTTGTTATTTGCCGGGCGATGCCCGCTATCGCCCGGAATCATTTTTTTTGCCACTTCTTGTCGTTAATTAATTTATCTGAACCTGAGAAGGGTTTAATTTTTGAATTTTTACTATTATTTAATTTGAAAAAAATTAAACGCCTGATCTGATCTTGTTGTTGTGCTATTAAGGATTTTAAGGAATTTATGCCGAACGAACATATAAAAGTTGATTATAATTGCCTGAGACATGGAGCCGGGATTTTTGTACATTCCGGAGCCGGGGTTTACAGGGTGGAAGGCGCGGAGCTTTTCGATTTCTTCCACAGGGTAAGCACTAATTCATTCAGGGATGTGAAGCTGTGGCAGTCGGTGACAACTCTTTTTCTGAACAATAAGGGCAGGATTATCGACAGGGCAGCAGCTCTTAATATTCCGGGAAATATTCTTGTTGTCGGGAGCAGGGATGAGGAGCGCAGGCTGATCCACTGGATAAAAAGGTATATAATCACTGAGGATATATCTGTTGAGGACAAATCGGATGATTACACTCTGATTGAGATCGCCGGGGAATATGCTGCTTCTTTCGTGCCGCTTCTGCCCCTTCAGGATGATCCTGAAAATATGATTGACAGAGTATTTCCTCTCACAGAAACCTTTCCCGGTAGCTGGTTCTATACTGTAAAAACTTCAAACGGAAGGACACGTTTTTTTATCCTTAGCAGGAACGAAATTGCAGGACTTATTATCGCACATCTTGTTAATGCCGGAGAGATATACGGTACAAAAATTATTTCTGAAGAGGCTTACAGGGTTTACAGGCTTGAAGAAGGTATTCCCGAATTCCCGGATGAAATAAACGATGATGTTAATCCTCACGAAGCGGGATTTATGCACGATGTCAGCGCCACTAAAGGCTGTTACATCGGGCAGGAAGTTATTGCCCGTCTCGAAACCTACGGTAAGGTGCAGAGAGTTCTCAGCGGAATTATTTTTGAGAACGGAGTTTCGCAGAATAGTGAGTTTACTCTTCAGACAGGGGACGGGGAGGAAAGCGGTTATTTTACAAATATTGTCCGGTCGGAACTGCTCGGCGCCAATATTGGTTTAGCTTATGTGAAAAAAAAATATATCGGCACTGATAATGAGATCTTTGCCTTTGACGAAAAAGGAAATAAGCACAATATTAAAATAACGGGTTTGCCTGTAAGACTATGAAAATTTATACTAAAACCGGCGATGACGGTACTACCGGACTCTTTGGCGGACAAAGGGTAAGAAAGGATGATCTCAGGATCGAAGCATACGGCACAATTGATGAACTCAATTCAATTCTTGGAATTGCTCATTGCAGAATTGAGGATGAAGAGATAAAAGCCGTTATCCTCCAGGTGCAGAATCAGCTTTTTACAGTTGGATCCGATCTTGCAACTCCGCCCGATACCAACACACATAATTTTGAAATACCTCGTGTGGATGAAAGTTTTATAACATTTGCCGAAAGCAGAATAGACATCTTTGAAGCGCGGCTTCCTGAACTCCGTTCATTTATTCTTCCCGGCGGAAGTACAGGTTCATCCTATCTCCATCTGGCGAGGACTGTATGCAGGAGAGCGGAGCGGCGCATCACAAATCTTCAGGCTGAAGCTGGCTCAGTTGAGTTAATTTTAGTATATTTGAACAGGCTTTCTGATCTTTTTTTCGTGCTTGCCCGTTATGAAAATTCAATTACCGGCACTCCTGATATTAAATGGACAAATTAGGGGGTGAAACTGGTCTCGACGGGGTTATTTGCTCTTTGAACAGCGTGCCGTGTTATCCGCAGACACGATAAACAGCGGTAAAAAAAATAAACAACGAATATACATATTCATTAGCTGCTTAATTAAACATTAACAGCCGTTCGCTCCAGCCGTTCATATCCGGCGGGAAACGGACGTCGCAAATGGTATGATAGTCTGGGCTTATGTTCCGGGGGCACAGATGAAATTCACGGAACTGGTCAATCAGGAGCCTTTCAGCCGGCGCCGGAGAGATAAGAAAACAATAGACTGAATACGCACGTAGAAATTCTCTGAGAGGTATCTTCGGACGCGGGTTCGACTCCCGCCACCTCCACAAGTCTTCGTTTTGTTTGTAAAATGAAGACTTCTGCTTATCTGATTTTATTCTCCCATAATAAAAAATTCAATCCTTCGACAAGCGGAGCGGTACGTCCGGCAGGGCGGGTGTATTAGGGGGGGCATTTCTATAATAATTTCATCCCTTCGGGATTAAAAAGAATCATGTTAATCATTCACAATTAACCATTCACCATTCACAACCGCTTTTAGAATGGGATTTCTATTGTGAATACTGAGCCTTCGCCAAGTTTGCTCTTCAGGGAAATTTTCCCTCCAAGCAATTCCACGCTTTTTTTCACAATGGAAAGTCCAAGCCCCGTTCCCTGAAATTGCCTTGTCGCTCCTTCGCTGACCTGCCTGAAAGCATCCCATATAAGATCCTGCTTGTCCTCCGGGATACCAATGCCTGTATCAGATACTGAGATAATAAGATAATTGCGTTCACCACGCTTCCCGGTGTCAGCCGCAAGTTCCACATATCCTTTTTCCGTATATACTATTGCATTGCTGAGCAGATTATGGAGAATATCAACGAGAAGCCATTCATCTGTTTCAATCCGCAGGTCGGTAAAATTTATTTTGAATGATAATTTTATACCTTTCTGGAGCACACCCCCTGTAAATTCTTTTTTAAGATCAGCGAGTAATCCGTTTACGTTAATTAGTTTCAGTTTCATAGTAAAGTTGCGTGACTCAAGTTTGGAGAGATCGAGTATTTTACTCAGAGTAGTCTGCATCCTTTTTGAAGCGGAAATAATTCCATCGACCATCTCGAGATCATCCTTATCGGCGAGGGTATCGTGAAGAAGTTCGGAATAACCAAGAATCGCAACGAAAGGGGTCCTGAGCTCGTGACTCATATTTGCAAAAAATATTGATTTGACCCTGTTCATTTCTTCAGCGGCTTCCTTAGCGGCAACCAATTCCTCTTCATACTGCTTTTTCTCAAGATAGAGGCTGATAAGGTTTGCAACTGTCTGGAAAGCGTCTTTGGCATAATCGGCAATATTATCAGTTTTTTCATAACTCTGTGCGACAATTATCCCGCGGGCAGCGCCTCTGATCTTCAAAGGTATTCCCATCCAGTATTCAGCTTCGGATCCGGTTGGTCTCATGCCCCTTTCCCGCATAAGAGCCTGAATTTCAGCTTTATTCATAAATAGAGGTTTTGATTCCTTTACTACTATTCCCGAAAGCGTTCCTTCCGCTTTCCACTGCTCGTATCGGTCCTTAACATCACTCCAGTAAACACTTTTAAATAGATCGGTATTATTATCATACAGAGCCACAAAAAGATTCCGGAAATTGATAACTTTTTCAAGTTCCAGTTTTATTGTGCCGAGGAGTTCCGCAGCGCTTTTCGATGTGAGGATTGCTCCGGCAATATTGTATTCTATTCTTCGGATGACTTCAAATTTTTTCTTTTCCGTGATGTCTTCTTTTACGGCAATAAAATTTGTAACATTATTATTCTCATTTTTCATGGGGGAGATAAGTGCAGATTCCCAGAATAGTTCTCCGCTCTTTTTCCTGTTCTGGAATTCGCCCTTCCAATCCCGTCCGGAGGTAATTGTGTCCCATAATTCCGCGTAAAATTTATCGGAGGAATAACCTGATTTGAGGATCCGGGGGTTTTTCCCAATAACTTCCGCCGATGAATAGCCGGTGATCTGTGTAAACTTCGGATTAATATATTCAATGATTCCATCATGGTCTGTGACAACAATACTGACCGGGCTTTGTTCAACCGCCCGTGAAAGTTTCATCATCTCTGTCTCGGCTTCTTTACGCTTTACAATTCTCCAGATACTGTTCATCATAAGTCTTAACTGAACGACATCCAAATCATCGTAATCGGTTTCCTTATTCGCAACGCCAATAACAGCGACTATTTTTTTCTGATCAAAGACCGGGATCGTCATATACTTTTTTATTCGTACATGCCCTTCCGGGTAACCTTTTTTCAAAGGGTTTTCTTTTTGAAAATCATTAACGATGATCTCTTTCCGCTGCCTTACAGCTTCGCCCCAGATTCCGGTTTTCTGAAGTTCATAGCAGGTTTGAGGATCCATTACTTTACAATCGGTCATTACATTATCATACCAGGAATTCAGAATAAACTGTTCTTTTTCCTCATCGTAATAATAGATGTAACCAAATCTACTGCCTGTAAGGATTAAAGCCTGGTTCAGAGCAAAATCCAGAAATGTTTTTATATCATCAATATCTTGTTCGTAAATTTGAAGCAGAGCAGTTAGTCTTTCATTATTCTGCCTTATCTTCAGTTCGGCTTCTTTCCTCTCAGTAACATCCCTTACGAGCGCAAGAATAAAATCCTCTTTTTCAACAGTGAACTTATTAAGGTTGATTTCAGCAATAAAAGTCGAATTGTCCTTTCGCTTATGAGTCCATTCAAAAAACTGCGGCTTTCCGGCAAGCGCCGCATTTAATTTTTCGGTAGATGCCTCTTCTGAATTCCTTCCATCAGGCTGAAGGGGAGGGGAGAGCTGAGATGGTCTGCGGCCAAGCACATAATCTCTGCGGCAGCCGAAAAGCAGGAATGTTTTTTCATTACATGTAATAAATCTGCCGGATTTTAATATCATAATTGCATCATTCGCCGATTCAAAAATTGTCCTGTAACGCATTTCATTTTGAATAAGCAGGGACTCAGCTCTTTTCTTTTCGGTGATATCGTGCACAATAGCGTGAAGGTATTTCTCTCCGGAAATATCTACAGTGCTAACAAAAACTTCCACATCCGCAACAGTTCCATCGGCTTTTCTGTGCCTGAATTCGTGATGAACATTTTGCTGCGATAGCGCTTCACCCATCAGTTGCTTTATTTTTTCTTGAGGCAGAGTATTTATCTCAGAAAGATTTTTTTTCGTTAATTCTTCTATAGTCCAGCCATAAAAAGCGGCAGCAGCAAAATTTGCTTCTACTATGGACCCGTCATCAGGATCAATAATAAATTTTACAGCTGCATGACGCTCAAAAAGATTACGGAATTTTGCCTCGCTAACAATAATCGCCTTCTCGTTGCGTTTTTTTTCTGAAATATCCTGGATTGCCCCCTGTAACTTTACTATATTTCCTTCATCGTCGCGAACCGCTTCGCCGATAGTACGCACCCAAACCAGGTTACCTGCAGCCGTAATTATCTGCATTTCCTCGTCATAAGGAATTCCCTCAGTTGCACAGGCAGTAAAAACCCGTGTGATTATTTCCCGCCAGTCGGGAGCATAAAATTCAATTCCTTCGTTTACCAATGGAGAATAACCGTGCGGCATTTCATGAATATCTGCAACGGTATCCGACCATTTAACTACGTTCGTTTTGAGATCTACGCTCCAGCCGCCGATTTTGGCAGTATTCCCGGCAATCCTTAAAAGAGAATAATTTGCGTTCAGATCATCCTGCACTTTTTTTCTCAGCAATTTTTCTCTGGTCTCATCCAGCGCCCTTTTAATTGCAAAAGGAAGCCTCTCCGGACGGTCTTTCAGCACATAATCATCAGCCCCCTGCATTAAGAGTTCGATTGCAGTTTCCTCGCCGATAGAACCTGATACGCAGATAAACGGAGTTTGGGGACAAATTTCCTGCTTAAGTTCAAGCGCACCGAAAGCGTTAAAACCCGGAAGGCTGAAATCCGAAAGTATCAAATCAAATTGCTGTTCTTTTAATATTTTTGCAAAACTTATCTCATTGCTAACGAAAAAATCCGTGAATTTATAACCAGCAGCAGTCAGCATTTCCCTGATTATCAGGTAATCCATTTTGGAATCCTCAAGTATAAGAATCCTTAAATGGAGTTCTTCATTTATTATTCCTTTACTCATTTATAACCTTTCATTTGGCAATTCATTCAGCAAGCCCCAGAATAATCCGATATGCTTAGCGGCATCAAAAAATTCTTTAGAATTAACAGGCTTAACAACGTAAGCATTCACTCCAAGTTCATAACACTTCTGAATATCACATTCTTCCCGGGAGGACGTGAACATAACAACAGGTACAATTTTGAATCTTGGATCTTCCCTTATAGCCCTGAGGACCTCAATACCATCAATCCGGGGCATTTTTATATCAACAAGAATAAAAACCGGGATGTCTGAATGTCTCCCGTCATATTGTCCCTTCGAATAAAGATAATCGAGCGCCTCAACGCCGTCGTCAACTGAGATAACCCTGTCTGCAAGCCTGATTCCGGAGAAAGCTTCATGAATAAGAATTACATCCATAGGATTATCTTCAACTAATAAAATATGCTCAGACCGGTTCATAATTTTCTCCTACTTCAATTGGCAGAGTGAAGAAGAATTCTGCGCCTTTTCCTTTTTCGGAAACTGCCCAAACACGTCCGCCGTGTTTTTGAACTATCCTTTGCACATTCGCCAGACCGATTCCCACACCTTCAAAATCATTTTGATTGTGCAGCCGCTGAAATACTCCGAATAATTTCCCGGCAAATTTCATGTCAAAACCAATTCCATTATCTTTAATACTGAAAATACACTCTTTTTTATCTAAAACGCAATTTATCTTTATGTAAGTGATCTTATTCCTGCGCGTAAATTTCACAGCGTTTGAAATTAGATTATCCCAGACAGAACCCATCAGTACAGTATCTGCCGAAACATCCGGAAGATTTGAAATTTCCCAGTTAACCTTCCGGTCTTTTAGTTCACGCGATGCTTTTTCAATAGACACGCGGACAAGCTCATTCATCGAAACAACGCTGAGTTTAAGTTCTTTCCTGCCAGTGCGTGAGAAAGTTAATAACGCATCTATCAGCAAGCCCATTTGTTCGCTGGATTCCTCGATACAGTTAAAATAAAACTTAGCCTTCTCAGGCAGTTCTTCATAGAACTGAGTGTTAATGAGATCAACAAAACCATTAATATGTCTGAGCGGAGCCCGGAGATCGTGCGAAACTGAGTAAGAAAACGCTTCGAGTTCCTTGTTGGTGGCAAGAAGCTGCGCTGTGCGTTCCTGCACTTTGGACTCTAATTCCTCGTTCAATTCTCTTATTTCATTCTCTATTTGTTTTCTTTCGGAAATATCCAGAATAATTCCAAACCACACATTCCTGCAGTTAGCTTCTTTGCCAGGCAGGAAGCGGGCTTCAATCCACACTTCGCCTTTTTGAGGATGAATTATTCTGTATTCACTCCTCCAGGGCGAATGAGTCCGGGTTGCCTCTGAAATTTCCTCTCTTATCCTCTCAAGATCATCCGGGTGATATAAATCCCATAAAATTGAAGAATCTTCCATCAGTGTCGTATTATTTATCCCGTAAATCTCTCCGATGGTGTGACTTAGATAAGGGAAATAAGCAGAGCCATCTTCTTTTATACAGTAAGCTGCAATTGCACCCGGGACAGTTTCGGCAATTTTTGCGAGTTTAACTTTTTCTGCTCTTAATTCGTTTTCGGTCTGCTTCTGATCCTCAATTACACTTAAAAGTGCTCCACGGGATTTTTCTGCAAGAATTAAAAGTCTTTGTGTATCCGCAATTGCCTTATTAAGTTTCATCTCAGTTTGTTTTTTTTCAGTAATATCCTGGAAAGACCCCTGAACCTTAACAACTTTTCCTCCGGAGATTGCGGGTTTACCAATTGTTCTGACCCACTTTTTATTGTTTTTGGCAGTGGTCATTTCAAGTTCAAGATCATAACCAACTGCGCTGTTGATGGCGGTTTTTATTGCCTCCTCGATTTTGATGCGCGACTCATCTTCATAAAAACTAACCCCGCGCGGCATATTTGTTGCTTCAGACGGATCAACTTCATGAATATTTGCAGTTTCTTCGGACCATGTTCCCGCTCCGGTCTCAGGATCAAATTCCCATGCGCCGATCTTTGCTACTTCGCCCATCAGCTTCAGCATCTCATGCTGGTATTTTAATTTTTCCTCAGATTCTCTCTGGCAGGTAATATCGAGCACTGTTGAGATTAGAAGAAGCGGTTTGTACTTCTCATCGCTATGCACTGCATAGCTTACATCCGCCCAGATATATGAGCCGTCTTTCCTGAGGTAACGGTTAACAATACGCGCATCTGATGCTTTCCCATTGTAAAGAGTTTCGAGAGTTTCCTCAATAATAACCATATCTTCAGGAAATGCAAACTCTTTCCAGTTTTTTCCATTAATTTCCTCAGGCAGATAACCCAGCATAGCCGCAAAGGCATTATTAACATCTAATTCGCCGTTAACCGATATAATAGTTTTCCCAACGTTTGCCGATTCAAATATGAGCCTGTATTTTTTCTCGCTTTCTTCTAATTCTTTTTCCGCTCTTTTACGGTCTGTAATATCTATTGCATAAGCAAAAACTACATCCTTACCCCTGTATTTCCCCTGAACAATATTGATTATCTGAGGAAAAATCTCTCCGTTTTTTCTTCTTGCGCGAAATTCAAAGTTTTGCGGAGAACCGCCTATGGCAAGTTTACGTAATTTTTCCAGTTCCTCAAGATCATTTTGTTCATTGGCGGCAATCAGCGACCAATGCATTCCGACTATCTCAGGTCTCTCATAACCATAAGCAGAAATACAAGCCTCGTTGATCTCCTGAAATTTTCCTTTGGCATCGAGAACTGCAATTGCTACCATTGAATTGTTAAATATATTTGAAAGTGTGTCCTCACTTTCTTTCAGATCGGCGAGAGCTTTATTTTTACTTTTTTGATCCTCCATTTTTCGTATTGCCGATTCAACAGCAGGAAGGAGCCGTTCGAGATGCTCTTTAATAATATAATCGTCTGCCCCGGCTTTCATGCACTCAACGGCAGTATCTTCGTTTGTGGCTCCGGTAACAAGGATAAAAGGAGTTAACCGTGACAGTTCGAGGCGAATTTTCAGAGCCTCCATACCATTAAATTTTGGAAGGTTGTAATCGGAGATTATTATATCGGGGGCGGAGGATTGCAGTTCGTTCAGGTACTCTTCTTTAGTATCTACCGTTTTAATCTCAAGGTCATACCTCTTGCGAAGCTGATAAGAAAGCAGTTTTGCATCATCAGCATTGTCTTCGACCAGAAGCAGTTTAAGATAATCTTTCATTTGGCAATCTCCTTGTCCAGATCCGCAATTTCACGGGTTTCCCTGTTGAAAAATATCAGGGAGCACCGGGGAAAATCAACTGTCGCATATTCACTGATCAGTAGATAAAAATCATGTATTTGTTGAAAGAACTCCGGTTTATTTCCGGCAGTAGTCCTTATTTCATCTCTGTTCCATTTTTTTTCGGCAGCGAGAAAAAAAACTTTGCTCCCTTATCCTCCTCCGATTCAGCCCAGACACTGCCGCCGTGTTTTAAAATAATTCTTTGTGCGATTGCAAGCCCGACCCCTGTGCCTTCAAACCCGGACTCTTTATGAAGCCTGCAAAAAACCCCATAGATTTTACCGGAATATTTCATATCGAAACCAACTCCGTTGTCGCTGACAGAATAGAGCGTCATATCCTCTGTGTCCTCACACTCCACAACAATAACCGGTGATTTTCTGCCTGCCGAAAATTTCAGTGCATTCGAAAGAATATTTGAAACCACCTGTTTTAATAATGCCGAATCGCCGTAAGCATGGGATAATTCCCCTATTCTGAAATCAATACTGCTTCTTGAGGTTTCATCGGTCAAATCAAAGAATACCTGCCGGAACAAATTTTTAATATCAACATTTTTTTTATAAACTCCCTTGGTCCCCAATCTCGAAAACTCAAGAAGATCTTCTATAAGCTGTGTCATCTTTTTTGTATTACGAAGAATATCTGAAATCAAAATTTTTCCTTCATCATTCAGTTTATCCCCGTGTTCTTCGGCAACTAACCTTGAAAAGCCAATAACAGCTCTGAGCGGAGTACGAAGATCGTGAGAGATCGTGTAAGTAAAAGCTTCCATTTCAGAAATAGATAACCGAAGCTGCTCAGTTCTCTTTTCTATCATTGACTCAAGACCCTCGTTCAAAACCTTCAAAGCCGCTTCTGTCCTCTTCCGATCTGTAATATCCCGGATAGAAATGAGAACGGCTTCTTTATCTTCCCAGTCGATATTAATTGTCCGCATTTCACCGATAGCTTCTTCGCTATCATGCCGCACCAGGTTTATCTCAGTTCTTTCACCATGCACAATGGGATACCCAAATAGTTTGTTTTGCAGTTCGTCTATTTCAGCTTTAAAAAGATCTGCTGCAGCAGGGTTGGCAAAAATTATTTTACCATCGGAATTTACAATAAGCATGGCATCAGGGTTCTTTTCGATGAGCTTCCGGAAACTGGCTTCGCTTTTCCTTAATTTTTCGGCTGTTCTTTTCTGCCTGAAAAAAGCATCTATCCTTATTACGAGTTCCCGAATTGCAAGCGGACGAACAAGAAAACCATCGGCTCCCATTTCAAGTCCTGCGGCCTGGTCATCAGCTGAGCTTTTAATCCCGGTGATAATCACCACATAAACGGATTTATATTTTTCATTGGATTTGATCAGTTTCAGCAAGTCAAACCCCGATTCGTTTCCGAGAACAATATCGAGCAAAACGAGATCTGGCTGAAACTCGTCAAGTGCGCCGAATGCAGTTTTCAAATCGGCAACCCCATGAGTAACGTAACCACTCTCCCGGAATACTTTTGCGTAAATATTCAGGTGATGGGCTTCGTCATCAACAATTAAAATTTTATTCATCATGCTTTAAATATTGCTAACCATTGTTAAACATATTATCAAGTCTGTCTATGTCCGAATGAAATATCTGATGAGGGTTCCCGGTAAGAATACCCGCGACATCCCTGAACGGCTTTCCGATATGCATTCCGGCGTAATCAATTGTAAGTTCGCGAATGTCCTTATCATGTTTCGAACCTCTCATTTTCAGAACTGTAATACCGCGTTTCATTTCGCCGAGCAATTCCACATAACGAAGCAGGATAATTGAATCGGTGATTGTAGAAATATGCCCTTCAGTAATTGAAGACCCGCCCATCAGGCTGGAAGTAGTAGCAGTAAAAAGCCCGGCGATTTCCTGGTGTTTGATAAAAGACGTAAGCGCAATGATAAACTCCCTGAAACCTTTAATTGTGGAAATTCTTTCGAGCGCAGAGAGGCTGTCAATAGCCACTCTGTTGGGCTTAAATTCCTCAATTATCCGCTTCATCATTATAAGGTGGTCATCAAGTCCGGCAACTTCGGGATACTCACATACAACTTTTAATTTTCCATTACGTTCAAATTTTTCAAAATCTATACCCCATCCCGAGGCGTTTCGGAATAATTGCTCGCGGCTTTCTTCGAATGCAAACAGCAGGCTTCTTTCATCGTTTGTGACCCCTCCCTTCATAAATTCAGTAGCCATAAGCGTTTTGCCGGTACCGGTTGCACCTGAAACAAGGATAACAGAATCGCGGAAAAACCCTCCGCTGCAAATTTTATCGAGTTCTTCGCTGCCCGAAGTAATACGGATATCTGAAGAATGTTGTTTAAGTTCGATTGCCGATAGCGGGATGGCAATAATTCCAGTATCTGAAATTGTGAACGGGTATTCGCCTTTTTTGTGGTTAGTACCTCTGAACTTCAGGATTTCGATTGTTCTTCTTCTTTTCTCTTCCTCAAGAATATTCCTTAGGATGATAACATTATCGGCGACAAATTCCTCAACTCCGTATCGGGCAATATCCCCGTATTCTTCGATTCTCTCGGAGGTCATCAAAGCAGTAATACCCATCTTTTTCAGTGCATACGCTATCCTGAACAATTCTCTCCTTATAATGGCAGTATCTGTTAATTGTGTGAAAATGGCGCCGAGAGAATCCATAACCAGTCTTTTTGCTCCCGATTTTTTAACCGCATTTTCAATTCTTGCCAGCAGTGCGCCAAGATCATATTCGCCGATAATAAGAAGTGATTCAGAAGGCTGAGGCGCTGCATCAACGAAAAGCCATTTCTGATCTTTTTCCCATTGACTGATATCCCAGCCGAATCCGGACATGTTAGCGCGGATATCGGCAACAGACTCCTCGAATGTTACAAAAACTCCCGGCTGGCTGAACCTGATAATTCCTTCTGCCAAAAACTGGGATGCAAAAACTGTTTTTGCGCTCCCGGCGGTACCTGAAAGCAGGGTTGTTCTGTTCATAGGTAAACCGCCCTGCGAAATATGATCAAATCCCGGTATTCCGGTTACAAGTTTATTTACCTGAAAAATCTCTGAAACTGACATATATATTAACTCCGGGTTAGGTTAAATTTATTTTTTCTGAATATCGAGTCCGAGCAATACTTTCTCTCTGTCAGAGAGGTCGCCGATAATCATTCTCATAGGAGGAGGCAGGATTTTTATCAGAGTTGGAGTAGCAAGTATTTTGTCGTCTTCAGCAAGCTGGGGCGATTCAAGTACATCAATAATCTGGAGATCGTATTTATCGTTAAATTCTTCGCCGCAGATCTTTTTAAGATTTTCAATTGCCTTGAATGAACGGGCTGTAGTTCCTGTAATATAGAGTTTAAGTAAAAATTTGGACATATATTTCTCCGGAATATAAATTATAATTGTCTTGTCCTGTAAAAAGTAAGTAAGTACCCCATTGCCTCAAGCAGAAGCATTTTACTTTCCTCCTTAATAAAAAGAGCCATTTTAGCAGATTTATGAATGTCGGGATTGTTCAGGGCTTCCTTATGAATATCAATGATATCCCTGGCTCCTGCTTTCAGAAAACCAAGTTCACCGGCAAATTCAAGTATTTTTGTGGAAGGATTATCAGCGGTTTTATATGACCGCTGTTCAATCATCATCGAAAGCAATTCCTTATACTCGTGAACTAATTTATTAAATATCTCGGGATAAGCATTCTTAATTTTCTCAGATTGATAAACAGATGCAGTAAGTTCGGTGTTCGAATAATTAAATTTTTCATAAAATTCCTCCTCTCTTTTCTTCGAGGCGCTTTCTTTGATCCTGAAAACCGAATTAATCCGTGCAATAAGTTCTTGCGAATTAAAAGGACGGCTAATATAATCATCGGCGCCAATTTCCAGCCCGTAAGCGCGTTCTTCGGGTGTAACTTTTATACCTGAGATCAAAATCACACTGATCATAATGAATTTCCGGTCGTTTTTGACAATACTGCATAAATCAGTGCCGGACATCCCTGTGAGATTCACATCACAAAGAATCATGTCCGGCATTTCGCTTTCAAGATGATCAAGACATTCCTCAGCGGAATTATCAGATAATACCTCATAACCGGCATTTCGAAGGATTCTTTGTATAACCCGAATATTTTCCGGCTCATCATCAACAATCAGTACTTTTTTCGGCATTAAGTTCTTTCCATTTTAATTAAGTTTGAGAGGAAGACTGAAATAAAAAGCGGATCCTTCTTCCAATTTACTCTCCGCCCATATTTTTCCGCCATGCGCATTAACTATCTGTTTTGAGATAAAGAGTCCCAAACCGGTGCTTTTTTCTCCACCTGTACTTTTAGTATTAGTTTTATGAAATGGTTTGAACAATTTTTCCATTTCCTCCGGATGAATACCCTGACCTTTGTCTTTCACGGAGACGATAATCTGCCCCTCATTGATTTTCAGATCAATACTTATTAAACTTCCAGGATGTGAAAATTTAATAGCATTTGTAAGAAGATTCGTAATTACCTGCCTGATCTTTTGTTCATC
>Ga0172375_10003883_pt1 | contig 22437 bp, 18 predicted proteins | sample LakKiv1m_FD_114537 | JGI IMG/M metagenome (GOLD analysis project Ga0172375, IMG submission 114537) | Freshwater microbial communities from Kabuno Bay, South-Kivu, Congo - kab_092012_11.1m | ecosystem: Environmental > Aquatic > Freshwater > Lake | place: Democratic Republic of the Congo... | reverse complement strand
TTGCTTGCCGCTATTGCTATACCTAATTTAATTTCGATGAAAAGAACCGCTAATGAAGCTTCCGCTAAAGCTAATTTACGAAGTTTGGCTTCTGCCGCTGAGACTGCTTCGGTTTCGTTGGGCAGGTATCCGGCCAACGTAGGCGAATTGCAGAATTTTATCAGCTCTGCGCCAAGCTATTGCGCAGATCTTACCGGCACTCAAAGTGCTGTTCAAGGATATAATTATAGTTGTACAATGGATGCAACCGGATATTCATTTGTAGCTAATCCGGTTACTTTAGGCACTACCGGAACTATTACCTATACAGCTACAACCGGTGGGATTTTGACTCCGTTATAAATAGTCGATGGACTTTTAGTCGATAGCTGATAAGAATTTCAATAACTGACCGGGACGCCCCCTAGTAAAGGGGCGTTCTTTTTTGCATCTTTTTACATTGATTTGCAGTATAAAGTACATAATCTACTCTATATGTTAAAGAATGTAAAGATTTTCCTTGACAAAAACCAAACAAATATTTATAATGCAAATTATGATTAACAATAATTTGATGACGATTGAAGACTTGGCGGATTATTTAAAGGTAACCCGCAGAACTATTTATGATTGGTTAAAACATAATAAAATTCCGGCGCTAAAACTGGTAGGTCAATGGCGTTTTAAAAAAGAAAAAATTGATGATTGGCTCGAAGGCCAGTCGCAACCACATTAGATAAGGAGAAATTATGTATTTTAAAAGATTAGAGCTGGTTGGTTTTAAATCTTTCTGCGACAAAACAGTTCTTAATTTTGAACCCGGAGTTACCGCGGTAGTCGGCCCAAATGGTTGCGGTAAATCCAATATTTTTGATTCTATCCGCTGGGTTCTCGGCGAGCAATCCGCAAAATCCCTGCGAGGATCGGAAATGCTGGATGTCATTTTTAACGGCACCGATAATAAAGAACCGTTAAGCATGGCTGAAGTAAGCCTGACCTTTGATAATTCAAGCCGGTTTTTTAATATTGATACTCCCGAAGTATTGATTACCCGCAGGCTTTTCAGATCAGGGGAAAGCGAATACGCCCTTAATAAAGCCACGGTTAGGCTTAAAGATATCCTAGATTTGTTGTTAGGAACGGGAATTGGCGCGGAAAGTTATTCAATTATTGCCCAGGGAAAAATCGATTTAGTTTTAAGTTCGCGCCCCGAAGACCGCAGGGTGGTTTTTGATGAAGCCAGCGGGATAAGCAAATACAAGGCTCAAAAAAGGGAAACTACCCGTAAATTAGAAGAAACCGAACAGAACCTTTTACGTGTAAATGATATCGTAACCGAGGTCAAACGCCAGATTGGTTCCCTTGAGCGCCAAGCCCAGCGAGCTAGGCGTTATAAAGAAATTTTTGAAGAATTAAAATTAAAAGAAACTGATCTAGCTTCTATAGATAAAAAGAACCTGCTTGAAGAAAAGGCTGAAGTAACCCGTCAGATATCAGATCTGGGCAAGGAGGAAGCTTCCTTAATTGAAATTATCGGGCAGCAGGAAGAAAGGTTCTCTAACCGTCAGTCTGAGTTAAAAATCTTAGAGGAAGCAATGATGCAGGCCCGCAGCCAGATACTTGAGCTGGAAAATAGCCTAATCCGCAATAGTGAACATATCAATTTCAACCAGAAGCATATTGCCGAGCTAATCCAGAATAATAAAATTTTAGCAGGCCAGCTAGAACAGGCGAAACTTAAGCTAGTCGAGGAAGAAGAAAAATTAAAAGAAGTGCGGGATGAGTATGCAAATTTAAAGCAGAACATCGAAAATAAACAAGCTGTCCTTGACCAAAAAGAAAACGAGATCAATAATCTTTCTGCCAAGATAAAGAGCTCTTTGGAAAGTATAGCCGAAAGCAAGAAAAATATCCTGGGATTAGAAACAGCAATTTCTAGGACTAATAATGAAATAGGCGATTTTAATTCTAAAATGCAGGTCTTTCTGGCCCGTAAAAAAAGGCTGGAGATTGAAAAAGCAAAAGTTTTTGAAGAAAAAGCGATTACCGAAGATTCCCTGGGTAAAATTAGCCAGGAGTTATCAAGTATCCGCCAGCTGGTCGATGATTTCAGACAGAAGATCCTGAATGTAAATTCAAGCCTTGAGCAGGAAGGGGTGAACCTGGAGGCGATTAATAAGGAAATTCTTGATTTGGAGAACGAAAAGCTGACCCTGGTTTCCCACAAAGAATTTCTGGAAACGCTGAAAAATAAATATGAGGATATCGGTGAAACCCTTAATGCGGTTATCTATTTGGATAAGATGCCTTCCGAAAGCCTGACCGGCCTGGTAGTCAAGATTCAAAATCAAGAACCGGATAAAGAGGCAGTTTTTAAAATAACCGGAGAGGCTAAGCCGATAGAATTAAATACCCAAAAAATTGACCAGAAAATTGCAAAAATTGAAGAGAGCCTGGGGGAATCAAGGACTAGGATGGTTTTACGCCAGTCGGCTATCAGTGAATTGAATAAAATGTCTGTTGAATTAGGTTCTTTGCTTAGAAACCATGAAATTACCCTGGCTAACAAAGAATCCAGCCATCAAGCAATAGCTGAGCAGTTTGATAAGATTAAGGAAGAAGAAGATATTATCGTAATGGAGCTGTCGGACGTGGAAAGAGAAATATCGGCGATTGGGCTTAATCTGAATAATGCCCACCATCAGCTTTCTCTGCTTAAAAACCAGGAAAGGCAGAAGGAGGATTTAATCGTTCAAGAGGAAGACTCAATTTCCCAGAATAGCCAAGCCCGCGAAGAGGTCCTGGTTTTAATTACCCAGACCAAGACCGAAATTGAAGCCTTGAACAAGCGTTTTATTTCGGATGACCAAACCCTGAAGTTTCTTGAACAGACTTACGCTCAGGATAAAAACAGCCTGGATAATATTGAAAGGCAAATTAAAGAATCAGAAAGCCGCCAGGAAGAACTTAAAAATGAAATTATCCAGGCCCAGGCCTTGATTAAGGAAACAGAATTATCTTCTAGCGATAAAAAGGCCTCTCTTACTGATGCCCAGACAAAATACAACCAGGCGCAGGAAGGGGCGATTGGGGTGGTCAAAAAGATAGAGTCTGACCGCAAACAGCTGGATTCTATTAAAAAACGGTTGCATGACCTGGCAATGCTTGATAAAGACCTCGATTATCGCTATACAACCATTAAAGAGCGGCTTTTGTCCTACTACAAAATAGATCTGGAGCTTTTATCCGGTCCGGAAAGTGAATTAAACCACGAAGCCTTAACCTTGGAAATAAACGAATTAAAGAAAAAAATTGATTCTTACGGCACGGTTAATCTGGTTGCGATCGAAGAATATGACGAACTGAAGAAACGTTATGATTTTCTTATCCAGCAGCAAAACGACCTTACCCAGGCCAAGGAATCTCTGCACCAGGCAATTTTGAAAATAAACCGCACCACAAAACAGATGTTCATGGAAACATTCGAAAAAGTCAAAGTCGAATTTAAAAATTATTTCCGCTTGCTTTTTAACGGCGGTGATGCCCAGTTGTTTTTGCTTGATGAAAATGACCCGCTTGAATCAGGGATTGAAATTGTCTGCCGGCCTCCGGGCAAGAAATTGCAGAATGTCCTTCTCCTAAGCGGCGGAGAGAAAACCATGTCGGCTATCGCTTTAATATTTGCAATCTTTAAAGTTAAGCCTTCTCCGTTTTGCATTTTGGATGAAATCGATGCGGCACTTGATGAAGCCAATGTCGACAGGTTTGCTAGGGTGCTTCAGGAGTTTGCTAAAACCAGCCAGTTTATTGTTATAACCCACAACAAAAAAACCATAGTCAATGCTAATATTATGTACGGCATTACCATGGAGCAGTCAGGAATCTCCAAGATTGTTTCGGTAAAATTATCCCAAGACAATAAGGAAGACAAGAAAGAAGAGGCCTCGGTTGCCGCTTAATCGTTAGAGCAACCGTTGCAGCAGGTATTATTTTTACCTTTATTTTTTGCTTGATAAAGCGATTTGTCGGACGAGGTAATTAACTCCGCAGGGGTTTGGCCGTTCTCGGGGAAGGTGGCCATCCCTAAGCTTACCGTTAAAGTTTTATTGGGAAGGATGCTTTCGTTTAAAAAAGGGTATTTCTGGATATCTATCCTTAGCCGTTCGGCTATTAAATAGGCTTCTTTTTTATCGGTATTTGGAAGGATGATTGTAAATTCTTCTCCTCCGTAACGGCAAACAAAATCCATTTTCCGCGACTGATTCCTAAGTAGTATAGCCAGGTCTTTTAAGATCTTATCTCCTGCCTGATGGCCGAGAGTGTCATTATAAATTTTAAAATCATCGATATCAATCATGATCAGAGTAAGTGGGTTCTTGACTACCTTGGCTTTTTCCAGTTCAGCTTGCAGTAGAAATTGGAAATAACCGTGATTCCAAAGGTTAGTCAGGTAATCCGAATGGGTGCGTTCTACAGTTAATTCAAAGAGCCTTGAATTTTCGATAGCCAGACCCGCCTGATTAGCGAGCATGGTTAGCATACGGATATTATCTTTAGTAATTGGATCATTGGTAATAAAGTTATCGGCAATAATAATTCCGTTTACTTTATCTTTTGCCTTTAACGGGATAAGCGCTATTTCGCTGCTTTCTAACATCTGGATTGCCGGAGAATTGCGGTATTTGTGCAGTGCAGGGCCGGTAAGATGTAGAGGCATTCCTTCTAAAACCGCCAAAGAAAGCGGATTTTCATCTTTATCCAATATAGAAATTTTTAGGTTTCTTACCTGTCGGTTAAATCCGGATTCAAGTATGGAATCGGATTTTTTGTAGACATTAATCAGGTCCTCAAGGCCCATTTTTTCTTCTTCAATCTTGGTCCAGGCTATGTTTGCTTCTTCGCCGTTTTCAGGCCCTATCCCCATTTTTCCTTCAATAATTTTTTCTTTTTCATTCACCAGAAAAAGCATAGCCCGGTTAAATCCTAAGCCAGTATGCGCGGTAACACCGGTCAGGATAATATAAAGGATCTCATCCAGGTCTAAAGTAGTCCGCATGGCATTGGAAATCTCATGCAGTATCTTAAGCTCGATTTTGGTACGTTCCAGTTCGATTTTTAACCTATTCAATTCATCCATATCTGTAAAATTTAGCACATTTTACCGGTAATGTCAAGGAAGGCCGCGGGTCTTTAAATTTCTTGACTAATTGAAGGAATAAAGTTAATATAATATTCATAAATGATATAATTTTAACTGGGGAGGCGTAATGTTAAAATTCTTTAGAATCTGCGGTTTTCTTTCCTGTTTTTTATTTTCTTTCTTCCAACTTTCATTTGCCGAAGACATTACCATCACTACCTATTATCCTTCTCCTTTCGGAAATTACCGTGAGCTAAGGGCAGCCAGGATTGCAGTTGGTGACACCTATATCGACGGAGCTGCTTTTACCTGGGAAAATGTTAATGGTGACGGCGGAGAGGTAGATTTTCAAGCAGATTTAGTGGTTGAAGGCAATGTTGGTATGGGAATGGCTAATCCGCAGGGGCCGCTGCAAGTTCAACTGCCGGCATGGACAAATCGGGATACCGACTCTCAGCATGTTATCTTGAGCAACGCAGCCGATCTTAATGCTGGTCTGCGTTTTGGATTTAACCGGGCTTCAATGATTGGGTCAGTTAATGTTTTAAATCCAGGCGTGGCTTGGGGAAATTTGATACTTCAGGATGACGGCGGGAACGTTGGAATCGGTACTACTGCTCCTGGCGCTTACAAATTGAATGTTAATGGTAATGTTTATGTAGGGGGGTCAATAAAAGGGAATTCATATGTATCCTCTGATGGCAGTGCAGGAATTACTCAAGATATAACCGCAGGAGGTTGTACTATAAGAGTTAAGAATGGTCTAATTGTGGGTTTTTCTTGCCCCTGATCGCCGGCGCGTTTGAGGACTGCTTTAGATAAAAACTATAAAAGGTGCTTGTTTCCTTTTGCTAGCTAGATTTTCCTCCTTTTTACGTCGATTGAAGTAGAAAGGAGGCTTTTTATTATTTGACATTGCTAGAGGGGTAGGTTATAATATTATACTAAAAAAACTTAGGAAATGACTGTTTAGTAGAAAGTCTAAGGAGGATTTTAATGGTAATCGAAGGAATAAAGTTAATATAATGTCTATAAATAATATAATTTTAACTGGGGAGGTACGATGTTGAAATTATTTAGAATCTGCGGATTTCTTTCCTGTCTTTTATTTTCTTTTTTCCAACTTTCTTTTGCTGAAGACATCACTATCACCACCTATTATCCTTCTCCTTTTGGAAATTACCGTGAGTTAAGGGCAGCCAGGATTGCAGTTGGTGACACCTATATCGACGGAGTTGCTTTTACCTGGGAAAATGTCAACGGTGACGGTGGGGAGGTGGATTTTCAGGCAGATTTAGTGGTTGAAGGCAATGTTGGTATGGGAACGGCTAATCCGCAGGGGCCGCTGCAAGTTCAACTACCTGCATGGACAAATCGGGATACCGACTCCCAGCATGTTATTTTTAGCAATGTAACCGATCTTAATGCTGGTCTGCGTTTTGGATTTAACCGGGCTTCAATGCTTGGGTCAGTTAACGTTTTAAATCCAGGCGTTGCTTGGGGAAATTTGATACTTCAGGATGGCGGCGGGAACGTTGGAATCGGTACTACTGCTCCTGGCGCTTACAAATTGAATGTTAATGGTAATGTTTATGTAGGGGGTGCCAATGGTGTTACTGCAACTATATTCCGTGACTTAAATACTGCTTATTTTTTGAATCCTGATCCGGGTTCTCAATATAGTCATAGTGGTGCAATACGTGGTTCTTTAACAATTGGGGAATCTACTAATTTTAGTAACGCAGCAGCTTTGTTTGTGCGGCGTAATTCTACTGCCGGCAATCTTTCAGCAATATTTGTGACGGATGGTGTTGGGTCTGGGATCATTGCGAATGGAGCTCAATCTGGTATTCATGGAGAAGGTTTTGAAGGAGTAACAGGCAGGGGGAGTTTTGCTGGAGTGCGCGCGGATTGTAACCAAGCTGGCTGTTATGATTTCTATGGTGATGGCCCAAGAACACATTTTGCCGGAAGCGTTGGCATCGGGACGACAACTCCGGTGGGCAGGCTGCAAGTGGTTGGAGAGATTGTTGGTAATAGTAGTTTAAATATACTGAACTCTGGTACTGCTGGAAATGGGAATCAAGTTGTTTTGCGAAAAGACGGAAACAATGCCTATTTGTGGCCGTGGGGTACGGGCACACCGACTAATACAGTTTATGTGGGTGGAGGGGCGGTTACAAATTTTACAGTCAGCGGTGTTAAAAATTTTGAAATCACCCACCCTCTAAAGCCTAACATGCGGCTTGTTCATTCTACTTTAGAGGGCCCGGAGGTAGCAGTGTTCTATAGAGGCGAGTCTCAATTAGTGAATGGAAAGGTGAAAGTTGTCCTGCCGGACTATTTTGAATCCCTAACTAGGAAAGAAAATAGGGCTGTTTTAATTACTGCAAAATTTGAAGGTGATGAGTTAATCTCAAACTTAGCCGCCTCTGCTGTTACTAAAGGAAGTTTCTTTGTCAGGGCGGTTGACGATAAGAATCCGAATCAGAAATTTTATTGGGAGGTAAAGGCGGTGCGGGCAGATGTACCTCTGCTTGTGGTTGAAAAGAAAGCGGATAAGGACTTCTTGCAATAAACCGGCCCTCAGTATTTAATTTTAAAAAAGATAAGTATAGCCTTTCCGCACAAATTAGAACTTATACCCGTAGTTTTTAAGTTAGTGGTTGCTTACCGATTTAATGTTAGATTTTCCTCCTTTTTACGTCGATTGAAGTAGAAAGGAGGCTTTTTATTGTTTGACAGTGCTAGAGGGGCAGGTTATAATAATATTCCTAAAAAACTTAAGAAATGACTGTTTAGTAGACAGTCTAAGGAGGATTTAAATGGTAATTGAAAAGAAAAAAGAAAAAGAAGAGGTTAACCAAACCTCTGATCGCCATAAGGCTCTGGAGCTTGCTCTTGCCCAGATTGAAAAGCAGTTTGGTAAAGGCTCGATTATGAAATTAGGGGCGCACGTAAAAGCTAACGTTGAAATTATTCCCACCGGGGCCCTTACCCTTGATTTGGCTTTAGGAGTAGGAGGGCTTCCTCGCGGAAGAGTTATTGAGATATTTGGCCCTGAAGCGTCGGGAAAAACTACCTTAACTTTAACTGCGATAAGGGAGATCCAAAAAAAAGGCGGAGTAGCTGCTTTTATCGATGCCGAACATGCATTTGATTCGACTTATGCCAAGGTAATCGGAGTAAATTTAGATGAGCTTTTGATCTCCCAGCCGGATACCGGCGAGCAGGCCCTAGAGATTGCTGAAACCTTGGTCCGTTCTAATGCCGTAGACTTGGTAGTTATTGACTCAGTTGCAGCTTTGACGCCTAGAGCAGAAATCGAAGGGGAAATGGGTGATTCGCATATGGGCCTTCAGGCCAGACTTATGTCACAGGCATTAAGAAAACTTACCGGTTCGATAAGTAAATCCAGGACTACGGTTATTTTCATTAATCAGCTGCGTGAGAAAATCGGCGTAATGTTTGGTTCACCGGAAACTACTCCCGGAGGTAGGGCGCTTAAATTTTATTCATCAGTAAGATTGGATGTGCGCAGAATAGCCACCCTAAAAGAAGCTGATAAAGTTATCGGCGGGCATGTTAGGGTAAGGGTGGTAAAAAACAAAGTTGCATCTCCGTTTCGCGAGGCGGAATTTGATATATTACATAACGAAGGCATATCCAAAACTGGCTCTGTAATCGACGGGGCATTAAGCCTTGAAATAATTGCCAAAAGCGGAACCTGGCTTTCATTTGAAGATAAGAAATTAGGCCAAGGCCGGGATGCGGCAATAAAATTCTTGAAAGAAAATCCAAAACTACAGGATGATATTGAAAAAGCTGCCCGCAAAAAGTCTCTTGCAGAATAGGCCGCAAAATACCCTGGCCGCCCGGGCCTACGCTTTTTTGCTGTTAAAGTTCCGCTTGCGAAGCCAATCTGAATTACTGCAAAGGTTAAAGCAAAAAGGTTTTTCGGAAGAACTAAGCCGCGAAACCATTGATTTTTTAAAAGAAAAAAAATTCATTGATGACCGGGTTTTTGCCAAAGGCTGGGTAGGTTCAAGGCTTAAACGCCCTTTCGGCTTAAGGAGGATAAAGTTAGAATTATCAGCAAAAGGCCTGGATAAGGAAATTATTGATGAGGCGCTTAGCCGGGCAAAAAAAGATTATGACGAGAAAGAGGTCGTCGCTGATTTAGCCAGGCAGAGATTGTTTAAACAAAAAGGAATAGAGCCGCAAAAAGCTAAAGCGCGCGTATACGCGTACCTGTTGCGCCGAGGCTTCTCGCCAGATACAGTAAACGATGTGATTAAGCAATTATGAAAGCAGATCTTTTAAGAGAAAAATTCCTCGCTTTTTTTAAAGACAGAGGGCACAAAATAGTTGATAGTGATTCTTTGGTTCCCAAAGATGACCCCACGGTTTTATTTACTCCCGCCGGAATGAATCAGTTTAAAAAAGAGTTTATGGGTTTTGATTCCGGTTTTAAGCGCGCCGCTACTTCTCAGCGCTGCCTGCGCACGGATGACCTGGATAAAGTCGGTAAAACAAGCTGCCATCACACTTTCTTCGAGATGTTGGGAAATTTTTCCTTCGGCGATTATTTTAAAAAAGAAGCCATTACCTGGGCTTGGGAATTTTTGACTAAAGAGCTTTCGATTAGCCCGGAGAAGCTCAGGGTTTCAGTCTACCAGGATGATGATGAGGCTTACAATATCTGGAAGGATACGGTCATGATACCGGAGGAAAGAATTATCAGGCTCGGTGATAAAGATAATTTTTGGCCTGCTGAAGCCAAGACCAAAGGCCCGAACGGGCCCTGCGGCCCCTGTTCGGAAATCTTTTATGATTTTGGCCCGGAGGTAGGCTGTGGGGAAAAAATTTGCGATCCAGCTTGTTCCTGCGGAAGATTTGTCGAAATTTGGAACCTGGTTTTTACCCAGTTTAACCGTCAAGATGATGCCAGCCTTGAACCTTTGCCCAATAAAAATATCGATACAGGTATGGGCTTAGAAAGGCTGACTGCTGTTTTGCAGGGTAAACAGAATAATTTTGAAACTGAATTATTTCAGCCGATAATAAAAGAGATTATAAATTTTGCACCGCGTAGCCCAAACATTAAAACAATGTATGCTATAGCTGATCATGCTAGGGCAATTACTTTTTCGATTTTCGATGGGATCCGGCCTTCTAATGATGGGAGAGGCTATGTAGTTAGGAAAATAATCCGTAAATCTGTTTTACACTTGATGAGCCTTGGAATAAAAGAGCCTTTTCTTTACAAGTTAGTATCAATAGTTGTTGAAATAATGAGTGATCCTTATCCTGAATTGGTTAGCCGCAGGGAAGATATCGCTCAGATAATTTTAACTGAGGAAAAGAATTTTATCAACGGGATTGGCTCAAGTCAGGAGTTATTTCAAAGTAAGTTTACCGCTTTTAAAGATAATCCAGACCCTGAAAAGGTTGGAGGAATCGTTTTTATGCTTCATGATACTTACGGGATTCCTCTTGAGTTGACTAAAGAGTGGCTGGATAAGCAAAAAATTAGTTTTTCGAAAAAAGCGTTTCAACAGGCAATGGAAGAGCAAAAAATGCGTTCAAAAGCAGGCAGTGCAATGAAGGGAGATGTTTTTGGCGCTAAAGGGCTCAATATTAAAGTTGAGGATAGTAAATTCATTGGCTATAAACAGATTACTTCCGAAAGCCTGATTCTGGCTATTTTAAAAGATGATCAAGAAGTTAATCAGGTTCAAGTCGAAGAAGATGCCCAGATCGTTCTTGATCAAACCCCTTTTTATGCCGAATCCGGAGGCCAGCTTGGCGATCAAGGAAGAATAGTCGCCGGGATAAATATTTTTGAAGTTTCGGATACCAGAAAAATTAATAATATTATTTTACATTACGGAAAGGTGGTCTCAGGTTCTTTTAAAAAGCAGGATAAAGTTCAAGCTTTTATAAATTTCGAGCGTAGGTTAAACATTGCCAGAAATCATACTGCTACCCATCTTTTGCAGGCGGCTTTGCGTAAGGTTCTAGGCAATCATGTCCAGCAACAGGGGTCTTTGGTCGGCCCGGAAAAATTCCGCTTTGACTTTACTCATTTTAAAGGGTTATCCGATCAAGAAATTGCAAGAGTTGAAGAAATTGCCAATGAATATGTTTTAAAAGATTATCAGGTAACTAGCGAAGAAATGCCGCTTAAAGAGGCCAAGAAATCGGGAGCCTTGGCGTTCTTTGGGGAAAAGTATGGCGAGGCCGTGCGGGTAATTACTGTGGGAGATGTCTCAAAAGAGCTATGCGGCGGGACCCATCTTTTTAGCATCAGTGAGATTGGCCTGATAAAAATAACCAGCGAAAGTTCGGTTGCCAGCGGGATAAGAAGGATTGAGGCTGTGACCGCAGAATTTGCCGAAGAATTCGTTAAAGAACAAGAACAAAGATCGGCTCAAGAAATAAGCAGGATAAATAAACTGGAAGAACAGAAAGTCCAGGAAAAGAAACGAAATGCAGAAATGATCGCCCGGGCCCTAAGCAGATTGTCTATTCTAATAGAAAATAGCGTAAAGGTTAAGGATATCAGTGCAATTTTCTCTCTTGAGGATAATCTGGATATGTCTGCTTTGCGGGTACTGGCGGATAAGCTGAAAGAAAAAATTAATCAGGCAGTTATTGTTTTAGGTTCCGTGGATAAGACACAAAATAAAGTTAACCTGATCCTGGCTCTTTCAAAAGATTTAACGTCAAGAGGCCTTAATGCTCAAGATTTAATCCGCCAGGTTGCCCCGATTATCGGCGGTTCAGGCGGCGGAAGGCAGGATTTTGCCCAGGCAGGAGGCGTGAAAGCTGAAAATTTAACGCTGGCAATTGATAAATTACGAGATATAATAAATAAATTAATATGAAGATAATCCGTTTTACCAGTAAAAAGCTGGAAAAGATCTATAATCGGGGTAACTACCGGCAGGTCCGGGTTGAAGAAAAAGTAAGAAAGATTGTTGATGACGTCCGTCTTTTTGGTGATGAGGCCTTGATCAAATATACCCGTAAGTTTGACAAGGTTAAGCTAAATCAGCGCCAGTTAAAAGTTTCCCAAATCGAAATAGGCGGGGCCTATGCTAACATTAGCCCGCATTTTGTCAGTTCTTTAAAAGTAATCATTGATAATATTAATCGTTTTTACCGCAAGCAATTGCGTAAATCCTGGAGGATCAAGGGCCCGGAAGGGGTAGTATTGGGTGAAAATTATACCCCCTTAGACAGGGTTGGAATTTATATTCCCGCCGGAACTGCACCGCTGGTTTCAACTGTTTATATGACGGTTTTACCGGCAAAACTTGCTGGGGTTAAGAAAATTGTCTTAATCAGTCCACCCGATAAAAACGGCTATATTAATCCGCATATTTTAGTCGTAGCCGACCTTTTAAAAGTCGATGAGATTTATAGGGTTGGCGGCGCGCAGGGAATAGCCGCTCTTGCTTACGGGACAAAGACTATACCCAAAGTCGATAAAATCGTCGGCCCGGGCAATATTTATGTCAGCGAAGCAAAAAGGCAGGTTTTCGGCTCTGTCGATATCGATATGATCGCCGGGCCCACTGAGCTTGTAATCATTGCCAACCGTTTCAGCGATCCGAAATTTATTGTCGCTGACCTCAGGGCTCAAGCTGAGCATGCCAAAGGTCTGGCAATATTGATTACGAATTCAAAAAGCCTGGCCAAAGAAGTTAAATCGCAGCTAGATGGCGATAACGGCTATATTATTTTAACCAAGAATTTAAAACAGGCCTGCGAAATTGCCGATAAAATCGCTCCTGAACACCTTGAAATTTTGGTTCAGAACCCGCAGGCAATTTGTAAAAATATAAAAAATGCCGGAGCGATATTTTTGGGGCCTTATAGCCCCGTAGCTTTGGGTGATTATGTGGCCGGGCCCAGCCACGTTTTACCGACCCTGGGAACCGCCCGGTTTTTTTCAGGGTTAAACGTTTACGATTTTATTAAAAGTAACCACATAATAAGTTATTCCAAAAAAGCGCTGGAAAAAATCCGCGAGCCGCTGGAAAAAATCGCAAGTATAGAGGGTTTGCAAAAACATTTGGATTCGGTGAAGGCTCGTTTTATTAATTAGTTCTTAGTTCATAGTTTATAGCTGATAGAAAACCATTTCTTGGTCGAAAGACAATAGTCGAAAGTCCATAAAATCGTCGCGGGCCTAAGCTGTAAGCCGAAGGAGAAAAATGGTTCAAAGGATAGCAGAAAGAATCCGAAAAACAAGCGAAACGGAAATATCTGTTAAGCTAAATATTGATGGTTCAGAAGTAAGAAAGATTAATACGGGTATAGGTCTTCTTGATCACATGTTGGATCTATTCGCTTACTGGGGCCATTTTGATTTAGAAGTAAAAGTTAACCGCGGTGATTTTAATATTGATATTCACCATACGAATGAAGATGTCGGCATAGTTTTAGGTCAGGTTTTTAAAGATGCATTGGGGGATAAAAAAGGAATTAATCGCATAGGTTCAGCATCGGTTCCGATGGAGGAAGTAACTGCTACAGTTGCGGTTGATATAAGTGGAAGAGGAAATTTTAATTTGGATTGTAGCCCGGACCAAGAAGGATTCTCTGAATTAGTTAATTCTAGTCTTGGAAAGCAAAAAGGATATGATTTAACATATGCCAATCACTTTTTCGAGTCATTTGCCAAGCACTTAGGAATGAATCTCAATATAAAAATCGATCCCGTAAATTCAGACTTACATACTACCCTTGAACCAGTCTTTAAAGGTTTAGGTATTGCTTTGGACCAGGCCACCCAGGTTGATCCGCGCAGGAAAGGCATTCCTTCGACTAAAGGTGTAATTGATTAAATGAAAATTGCGATTGTCGACTATGGGATGGGTAATATTCATAGCGTTGCCAAGGCAGTCAGTCTTTACGGAGCCCAGCCTGTAATTACAAATAAAGAAAAAGAGATAATTAATTGCGATAAAATTATCCTGCCCGGAGTGGGCGCTTTTGACGAAGCAATGGTTGAATTGGAAAAACAGAATCTTATCGGGTTGGTTAAAGGCCAGGTTATTGAAAAAAAACCTTTTTTGGGGATTTGCCTGGGGATGCAGCTTTTATTGGAAACAAGCCAGGAGGCCAAAACTAAAAAAGGCCTGGCAATTTTAAAGGGTCAGGTAGTTAAGTTTGGTGGCAGCCAGAAAGTCCCGCATATGGGGTGGAATGACTTTAAAATTATTGCTTCTGCTTGTCCTTTATTTAAAGGAATAGCTAAGAATCTCCAGGTTTATTTCTGCCACTCTTATTATCCTGTCCCGGAAGAAAAATCTGCAATAGCCGCAACCAGCGATTATGGATTGGAATTTCCTTGCGCGCTTTGGAAGGATAATGTTTACGGGGTTCAGTTTCACCCGGAAAAAAGCCAGCAGGTCGGTTTAACCATGATAAAGAATTTTGTCGAAATATGCTGATAATACCGGCGATAGATTTAAAAGGCGGTAAAGTGGTCAGGCTTTTTCAGGGAAAATTTGACCGGGAAAAAGTTTATTCGGCTGATCCGGTTAAAGTAGCCAAGCACTGGGGAAGGCAAGGGGCTAAGTTCTTGCACATTGTAGATTTAGACGGAGCAGCTAGCGGTATCATCAAGAATCTGGCAGTTTTAAAGAAAATTACCGAAGAAATCTGTGTTCCAATAGAATTTGGCGGGGGAATAAGGAGCCTTGAGGCGATATCGAAGGTGCTTGGAATAGGCGTACAGAGGGTTGTTCTAGGCACCAGGGCTGCCGCTGACCCCGAATTCCTACAAAAAGCCTGGAAGAAATTCGGTGAGAGGATTATTGTAAGTATTGATGCCAAAGATGGGCTGGTGTTAACACAAGGATGGAATAAATCGGCTTCTAAAACCGCTTTAGATTTTGCGAAAGAATTAAAGAAAATAGGTTTTAAACAATTTATCTACACCGATATTTCCAAAGACGGTGCTTTATCCGGGCCGAATATATCCGGTATTAAGGAATTACTAAAATCAACCGGATTAAAGATTATTGCTTCCGGCGGAGTGTCCGGATTAAAAGATTTGTCCAGGCTTAATCGCTTGAAAAAACAGGGGCTGGCCGGGGTGATCATAGGTAAAGCCCTTTATGAAGGTAAATTTACTTTGGTTGAGGCGTTGGAATTTAATTAAAAAAGGGGAGGGGACATGGTAAAAAAAGTATTGTTGGTGGTTTTTGGATTTGTTTTTATTTTTTCTTTAAGCGGTTGCGTTACCACTCGCCGGAATGACGAAATGAACCAGGGCTTGAAAAATAGAGTTATGGCACTTGAGTCGCAATTAAGCGAGAAAGATGCCGAAATAAATAGTTTAAAAGATGCCTTGGCTCAAACTGAATCAACCGAGAGAACTGAACCTGCTAGCGAAGTTAAGGAGCGTCCGAGCAATAAACAGATCCAGGCTGCTTTAAAGAATGCAGGTTATTACCAGGGTAGCCTTGACGGAAAAATAGGAAAAAATACCCGTCAGGCCATCAAAGATTTCCAGAGGGCTAATGATCTTACTGCTGATGGAAAAGTTGGTAAAAAAACCTGGTCGGTTTTAAAGGAATATTTGGATAAGAAAGTCAAGTAAAACGAGACCATAACTTATGGAGCGAAAGCGAACATAAGTTATCTGGTCGAGTTTTATCCTCGCTTGCTTGTATAGGAGTATGATAGCGGGGATAAGGATATCAATAATTGCTATGCTCACTAAACGTATTATCCCCTGTCTTGATATTAAAGAAGGCCGGGTAGTTAAGGGAGTCAAATTCCTTGAGCTGCGTGATGCCGGCAATCCCGTGGAAGTCGCCAAAGCTTATGACCAGCAAGGCGCGGATGAACTGGTTTTTTTGGATATTACCGCCAGCTTTGAGAACAGAAAAACCCTGGTCGACCTGGTCCGGGAGATTGCCTGTAATATTTTTATGCCTTTTACGGTCGGAGGGGGAATAGGCGAAATCCAGGATATCCGCAATCTTTTAAATGCGGGGGCAGAAAAAGTTTCGATTAATACCCAGGCGGTGAAATTTCCGCAGTTAATAAGCGATGCGGCGAAAAAATTCGGGAGCCAGTGCATTGTAGTAGCCATTGATGCCAAACGGGTAAAACCTGTTCCTGAGCAGGGCTGGGAAGTGTTTGTTAACGGTGGAAGGACCCCTACCGGAATCGATGCTTTGGTTTGGGCTGAAAAAGCAGCCCGTCTGGGCGCCGGTGAAATACTTCTGACCAGTATGGATTTTGACGGGACCAAGAATGGGTATGATTTGGAATTGACCAAGGCAATAACCGGTAAAGTAAATATTCCGGTGGTTGCTTCAGGAGGAGCAGGTTCTTTGGAGGATTTTTATAATGTTTTTACCAAGACCGGCGCCGATGCGGCTTTGGCGGCCTCGCTTTTTCATTACCAGGAATTATCGGTCAAACAGGTAAAAGATTATTTGAAAGAAAAAGGAGTTCCGGTAAGGTTAAACTAAGAAAGGGATATCGGGTGAAGAAAATAAGTTTTAAGCTGGGAAACCTAAAGTTCGATAAAAATGGGCTGATTCCTGCGATTATTCAGGATTATAAAAACAGCCAGGTATTGATGCTTGCCTATATGAATAAGGAATCAATTAAAAGAAGCTTAAAGTTAGGCAAGACCTGTTTCTGGTCGCGCTCAAGGAAAGAATATTGGGTCAAAGGTTTAACCAGCGGCCACTTTCAATTTATAAAATCAATTGCTTATGATTGCGATATGGATACTTTATTGATCAAGGTGCGCCAAGTCGGTAAAGCTTGCCATACCGGCAATAGGAGCTGTTTTTATCGTAAGATTGTATAATTAGTTCTTAGATCTTAGAAAACCATTATGTTTGTCGAAAGACGAATGACGAGAGTCTAAAAAATAGTCAAAGGTCGAAAGTCTCCAGGCGCCTTTTTAGACTTTAGTCCTTCGACTTTAGACCATGAATTTTAAAAAATGTATACTCCGAGTTTAAAAGAGTTTCTGAAACTGACAAAAAAGGGTAATCTAATTCCGGTTTATAGAGAGATAAACGCGGATTTAGATACTCCGGTTTCTGCTTTTCTGAAACTTCAAAAGAGCGATTATTCTTTTCTGTTGGAGTCGGTCGAAGGCCAGGAGAAAATTGCCCGTTTTTCTTTTATCGGAAACTCTCCCAGCTTGATTTTTAAAAGCAAAGCAAAAATGGTTGAGATTATCTATCCTGGCAAGAATAAGTCCAGGAAATTTAAAGTAGAAGGTTCCCCGCTTGATGAAGTTAAAAAAATAATGCAGGGTTTTAAAAGCCCCGAAGTCAAAGGCCTTCCTAGGTTTTACGGCGGACTGGTAGGTTATATTGGTTATGATGCAGTAAGGTTTTTCGAAAATATCCCGGATAAGAATGAAGACAGCCTGGGAGTGCCGGATATAGTTTTAATGCTTACTGATACGCTTTTAATTTTTGACCGCCTAAGCCATACGCTAAAAATACTTTGCAATGTTATTGTGCCTGAAAATTCCAGCCGTCTTAAAAAAATAGGTCTTTATGAAAATGCGGTCGATAAAATTGAGTTAATCCATAAAGAATTTGCAGCCCCTTTTGCCGTAGAGCCTGCCAGAAAAAATCCGAAAAGGCTGGATATTAAAAGCAATGTTAAAAAAGGCGAATTTATGGCTATGGTTAAAGTTGCAAAGGAGCATATTAAGAAGGGTGATATAATCCAGGTGGTTTTATCGCAGCGTTTTAAAGTTAAGACCGTCAAGAACGATTTTGCGATTTACCGGTCGCTACGCAGTTTAAACCCCTCTCCTTATATGTATTATTTGAAGTTTAAAAATTTTTCGGTCATCGGTTCAAGCCCGGAGACCCTGGTGCGTTGCGAGAACGGTTTGGTCCAGACCAGGCCGATTGCCGGCACCCGCAGGAGAGGATTAAACGATAAAGATGACCGGCGCCTCGAAAAAGAACTGCTTAATGATGAAAAGGAAAGGGCTGAACATCTGATGTTGGTAGATTTAGGCAGGAATGATTTGGGCCGGGTAAGTTTGCCGGGTAAAGTAAAGGTTGATAATTTTATGAGCGTGGAAAAATATTCCCATGTTATGCATATTGTAAGTCAGGTCAGCGCAATACTTGACAAAAAAAGGTTTGATATCTATGATGTTCTTAAAAGCGCTTTTCCGGCAGGCACGGTTTCCGGCAGCCCGAAGATCCGGGCTATGGAGATTATCGATCAGCTGGAAAATTCCAAACGTTCGTTGTATGCCGGGGCAATAGGTTATTTTAGTTTCTCGCATAATTTGGATACTTGCATTGCTATCCGGACTATTTTATTAAAGGATGGTTTTGCTTATGTGCAGGCAGGTGCAGGTATTGTCGCTGACTCTGTGCCGGCAAAAGAATATCAGGAATCAGTGAATAAAGCCCGTGGTATGATGGAGGCAATTACAAAATAAGATCGAAGTTAACCTAAGGTTAAAGGAGGAAATAATGGCAGTACATATTCGCTTAAGAAGAATTGGAAAAAACCCAAGCGGTAAGCCGCATTTTAGGGTTACCGTTTTTGATGAACGCATGGGAAGGGACAGCCGGGTGATTGAAGAGTTGGGTTATTATCAGCCGATTACCGGTAAAGCCGAATTAAAGAAAGAACGCCTGAACGAGTGGATAAAAAACGGCGCTCAATTGTCTACTACTGTAAAAAGTCTTTTAAAGAAAACAAACAAAGGAGCTTAAAATGCCTCAAGGAGCAGCTAATCCGTTAATCCAACTTTTTCCCTTAGCTTTAATTTTTATTATTTTTTATTTTCTTTTGATCCGGCCGCAAAAAGAAAAAGAAAAAGAGCACCAGAAAATGATCGCCGGAATAAACAAGAATGATGAAATCGTAACTTTAGCCGGAATTCACGGGACAGTGGTTAGCCTGAAAGAAAAGACCTTGATTTTACGTATCGATGAAAATGTTAAAATTGAAGTCGAAAGAAGCAGTATAGCTTACATAAAGAAGCCGTAATTAATTAACCCGGAGTAAAATAATGGAAAAAAAACTCAACCTTAAAATATTGTTTATTTTAGGAATTGTCGGATTGTTTGCGTTTTATGCCTTTCCTTTAAATAAGCGTATTAACCTTGGCCTTGATTTACAAGGTGGGATGCACCTTTTGCTTAAAGTCGATACCAGCCATCTTGAGGGCCAGGCTAAGCTTGATGCCTGCGATAGGGCAGTTGAAATTATACGTAATCGAATCGATGAATTTGGGGTCAGGGAAACCTCCATTCAAAAACAGGGAGAGGACGAGATTGTGGTTCAATTACCCGGAATTACCGACCGGGCCAGGGCCATTGAACTAATCGGCAGGACCGCAATGCTCGAATTTAAAATTGTTTCCAGTGAAACTGAAAAAATTAAAAGCGCAAAAGAAGGGCAGATCCCCGAAGGTTATGAATTAAAATATACCCCCGAGGAAAATGAGCCGGTATTGCTTAAAAAAGAATCGGTATTGGTAGGAGATGCCCTGATCAATGCTTCGGTGCGTTTTGATGAAAGCCAATTTAATGACCCGATTGTAGCCTTGCAGTTTAATCCCGAAGGAGCTAAAAAGTTTGCCGAAGTAACTGCGGCAAATGTGGGTAAACGCCTGGCGATTGTTTTAGACGGTAAGGTTCAGTCAGCTCCTATGATCAGAGAGGCAATTCCTTCCGGTGAAGCAGTTATAACCGGAAGATTTGATCTCAAAGAGGCCCAGGACCTGGCTCTTATTTTAAGGATCGGCGCATTGCCGGCTCCTATGCATATTGAAGAAGAAAGGACAGTCGGCCCGCTTTTGGGGCAGGATTCTATAAATAAAGGTGTTAAAGCCTGTTTAGTCGGCTGCATATTAGTTTTTATTTTTATGGCCGGTTATTACCTTTTGGCCGGATTAATTAGCGATGTTGCCCTGGCCCTAAACTTAGTTATGATTTTAGGAGGATTAGGTTTATTGCCATTACTGTTTCCAGGAGTTAGCGCTACCCTAACTTTACCAGGTATTGCCGGCATTGCTTTATCCTTAGGTATGGCGGTAGATGCTAATGTTTTAATCAATGAGCGGATAAGGGAAGAATTATCTGCTGGCAGAAACTTACGCACGGCAATAGCCAGCGGTTATCAGCGGGCTTTTACCGCTATTTTCGACTCCAATCTTACTACTTTAATTGCTGCTTTTATGCTGTTTCAATTCGGTACCGGGCCTATTCGCGGTTTCGCGGTTACCCTTACCATTGGTTTAATCGCAAGTATGTTTACAGCTATTGTAGTTACCAGGGTAATTTTTGATTTATTGCTTAAGCTGGGTTGGATTAAGAATTCTTTGCCGATGCTTAAACTTATCGGAGAGACTAAGATTGATTTTATTAAAAAGCGTAAATTATTTTATGCTATTTCGATGATAGTAATTATAGTATCCGCTCTTTCGTATTTTAAAAAAGGCCCTCAGGTCTATGGGATTGATTTTGCCGGTGGCCAGCTTCAGGAATATAGTTTTAAAAATGTGCCTTCTATGGATAAAGTGCGCCAGGTTTTAAAAGACATAAACCTGGGTGATGCTTCCATTCAGCAATTCCAGGATAATCCTAAAGTGATTTTAATCAGGACTTCCGAGGATAAGAATGAACTACTTACGGTTAAATTAAAGGAATCTTTTTTGAATGAAGATATCCAGGTATTAAGGATTGAACGCGTCGGGCCGGTTGCAGGCAAACACCTTAAAAAGAAGGCGGTCTTAGCCATGTTTTGGTCGCTTATCGGGATCTTAATTTATGTCGGTTTTAGGTTTAAGCATATAAACTTTGCTTTGGCAGGCATAATCGCCCTTTTACATGACGTGCTTGTCACTATGGGGTTTCTTGTTTTTACCAACAGGCAGATTGATTTATTGAGCGTAACCGCGTTTCTGACTATCGCAGGTTACTCGATTAATGATACCATAGTTATTTATGACCGGGTCAGGGAAAATGCCCGTCTTTACCGTAAGCTTTCCCTAAAGGAACTGATTAATTTAAGCGTTAATCAAACTCTTGGGCGGACTCTGCTTACATCCGGAATTACGCTTTTAACCGTTATAGCCTTTTTGCTGTATGGCGGGGAAGTCTTAAGCAATTTTTCCTTTGCTTTATTCGCAGGGTTTATATCAGGAGTTTATTCTACGATTTTTATTGCCTCTCCATTAGTTCTTGCCTGGAGCGGGAAAAATACAAAATAGAAATAAGGGAAACTTTTAACTATTTAAGGGGGCGTTTCCCTAAAGGAAACACCCCCTTACTATTTAAGATGATTTTTAAATCTTTCAAATTATACCTTGAACAGGAGCTTGATTTAGAGTTTTTCTCGAAGACCCTGGTCGATTTTAATTACCTAAGGCAGGAACAAGTTTCCGGGGAAGGCGATTTTAGCCGGCGGGGTTTGGTCATTGATATTTTTCCCGTTTCATTCGAATTGCCGGTCAGGATCGAATTAGACAATGACAAAATAATTTCAATCAAAACCTTTAATCTCTTAAACGGCCAGGCCCTTTGGAAGCACAATATTGTTATTATTCTTCCCAATAAAAAACTTACCTCTATCAAGCCTATAGTATTTCAGGAAGATTTCCCTTTAAAAAACTTTATAGATTTAAGTGTCGGCGATTTTGTTGTTCATAATCAGCATGGTATCGGCAGGTTTAGGGGTATGCAGAAGATTAAAGTTGCAGGCGCGCCTAAAGACCATTTAGTTATTGAATATGACCGCAATGAAAAGCTTTTTGTGCCTTCTGAGAGTATGCACCTGGTGCAGAAGTATATTGCTTTTGCCGCGCGAAGGCCCAAACTTTATAGGTTAGGCAGCAAAGAGTGGCAGGGGGTCAAAAAGAGGGCTAAGAAAGGAATCCAGAAATTAGCTTTGGAGCTATTAAGTCTTCAGGCGATGCGTTTAGCTTCAAAAGGTTTTAAGTTCTCGCTTGATTCGGAGTGGCAGGTAGATTTTGAAAAAACTTTTCCCTATGTGGAAACTTTCGACCAAATTAAAGCAACGGAAGAAGTCAAGCGGGATATGGAAACAGCTAAGCCGATGGACAGGCTACTTTGCGGCGATGTAGGTTATGGAAAAACCGAAGTTGCCATGCGGGCGGCTTTTAAGGCAGTAATGGACAATAAGCAGGTTGCTTATCTTGTGCCTACCACTATTCTTGCTGAGCAGCATTTTAAAAATTTTTCTGCCCGGTTGATTAATTTTCCGGTTAGAGTTCAAATGCTTTCCCGTTTTAAAACCAGGGCGCAACAAAACGAAAT
>Ga0172375_10003882_pt1 | contig 22439 bp, 17 predicted proteins | sample LakKiv1m_FD_114537 | JGI IMG/M metagenome (GOLD analysis project Ga0172375, IMG submission 114537) | Freshwater microbial communities from Kabuno Bay, South-Kivu, Congo - kab_092012_11.1m | ecosystem: Environmental > Aquatic > Freshwater > Lake | place: Democratic Republic of the Congo... | reverse complement strand
CAGCAAACCTGTCAATCCCATAATTGCATTCATCGGTGTCCGTATTTCATGGCTCATGTTTGAAAGGAAAATGGCTTTGGCAATTGATGCATTTTCGGCAGCTTGTTTTGCTTCAAGCAGATCAAGTTCATTTTTCTTTCTATCGGTAATGTCCATTGTGGTTCGGAGAACCTGTTTAACTTCTCCTTTTTCGTTCCGTTTAAAACTTGTGTCGCGGTGTATGAGCCAGCGCCAATCTCCGTTTTTCGATTTCATACGGTATTCGACTTCATACACTTCCTCTTTCCTAAGATATCTTATAATATCGTTTTGCTGTTTAAATTTTTCCTGTTCGTCGGGGTGAATAATACTAGTGATATTCGTATTTAGTAAATGGATTTCTTGTCGGCTATAACCAAGCAAGTAAAAAATACTTCGGTTTTGATAAACATTTCTGTTTTCATCTAAGTCGTAAACCGAAATGATGTTGGGTGAATTATCGGTAAGTTTGTTAATAAATATTTCCCGTTCCCGTAATTCATTTTCAATTCTTTCACTTTGACTTTTGATGGCTGCGAGGTTTTCGACAGTCTTTAACACCTGTATCAGCTTTGAAGGTGTAACATCCGATTTGGGGAAGTAATCGAAAGCACCGGCTTTCATCATTTCAACGGCAATTTTTTCATCACCCTGTGAAGTGGTTATAATGACTGGTACAGTGACGCCGGTCTGCATGAACGTTTTTAAAATCTGCAATCCATCGGTACCAGGTAACTGATAATCTAAAAAGATGCAATCAAACTTCAGTACAATTTCATGCAGGTTGTCATAAACCTCTTCAGCAGTTACAAATACTTTAATCATAACGTCAAGGTGGGTTTGCTTAATCGCATTTCTAAAGGCAATAATATCCACCTCGTCATCGTCGATGAGCAGAATTGATTTTATGTGTTCAAGTTTTTCCACGGTATAATTTTACAAATCAGCAACTGGGATATTCACAATGCATCCGGTGATTGTTTAGTGTTGCAAAAATATTGATATAACTTTTAATCGAAAGTAGTTTGAAAATGGAACCGGCCGGGCTTAGCATGTTGATGTAAGAAATAGCGGTTTCTTCACCGGAAGCTATACAAATAACACCGGAGACATCTTTCAATCCTTTGCCATACCATAGTTTCTTTGGGAATTCAATACCTCCCATTCCTGGCATATTCGGCCTGGGCAGGATAATTTTCGGTACCGGTTGATTATTTGCATTATGAGATTTCAATATTTCGAAAGTTTTCAGACCATTCCCTGCACTTGATAATGGGTTGTTTATGTTGTTTTCCGTGAATGCACACCTGACATTCATCATATCATCAACATTTTCACTCAATAAAACATCAAATATTTTTTCGGGCATTTCACCTTCAATTCATTAATAAAATCGTAAATATAGAAAAGTATCGGCTAACATATCCGGGCAAAATAAAATTTTGCTCCTTTCCCCAACACTGAAGATATCCGGACTTTCCTATATTTATGGAAAATTTTCCGAAATAGCAAGCCAAGCACAGGTACTTTCGAATTTATCACACGATGTAAGGGCTTGAAAAATTCTGAGTCCCGGATAATATCTGTACAACCGAAAATAATTATCAAATCAGGGACAAAAGAAAATTTCCGATCTAATGATCTGCCTTCTTACGGATGAACAACACAGGTTATTTGCCGGGCTTTCACTGGTGTACTAATTTGTCCTGATCGTCTTTACATCACGTTCCAAAAATAACACTTCGGGCTTTCGAAAAGAATCCGTTAAGTTTTATTAACAAAAGAATTGTTACTTCCCAATTTCTCAACAATGAAATCGGTTTATCGTTTTGCTATTGATTTTCAATGTCTCATAAAAGGAAATGTATCAAACTCGTCATAAATCTCTATACTGCAGTTTCATAATTTTTGCAAATTTTCGGAAAAATATTTCCGTAAAAACAAATTACCCGGCAAGGATATGATTATATTGTGGGAAAATAAATGATTAATAAATAATCAATTTGATGTAAGTAACTGGTTTCATGGTTTAAGTTTTGGACAGGACGGAAATTTATCACACCAGTAAAGTTAAACTTCAACAGGCAAATGTATCTGAACGCACATTCATATTATAGTCTCCGCTATGGCACCTTCTCGATTGATGAACTGGTTTCTGAGGCCATATTTCATGGTGTGAAAACGTTGGCACTTACTGACATCAACAACTCGACAGGGATGATCGATTTTGTGAAAGCCTGCCGGGAACAAGGCATTAAGCCGGTTGGAGGCATAGAGTTCCGCCGCGACGACAACTTGCTTTACATTGGTATTGCCCGGAATAATGAAGGTTTTAAAGAATTGAATGAGTTTTTATCCCATCACCACCTTAATAATCTGGATTTGCCTGACGAGCCCGAAGATTTACCCAATGTGAATTTTATCTGGCCGTTTTCTGACTTTCCAAAAAGAAGACTTCGCGAAAACGAATTTATTGGCATAAAGCCGCATGAAGTAAGAAAAATTGCGACTTCACCTCTCCAGTTTAACCCATCGTGTTTGGTTATTTTGCAACCAGTTTCGTTTAAAGACCAAGAGGGTTTTTTGCTGCACACAAATCTTCGTGCCATCAACAAAAACACGCTCATTACGAAATTAACCGGCGACGATCTTGCCCGGCTTGATGAGATGTTTTTACCCGGAGGTCAATTAGAGGAGGTCTTCCGGGACTTCCCTGAAATCATCCGCAATACCGAAAAGCTTTTACAGGAAAGTTCGATTGATTTTGATTACAAAACCATCAAAAACAAAAGCACTTTTACTTCAAGCAAATATGATGATAAGGTTTTGCTCGAAAAGCTGGCTTATGACGGGATGGTTTACCGCTATGGCAGGAAAGACAAAACAGCCTTGCAGCGCATCAGACATGAGTTGGAAATTATCGATGCACTTGGTTTTTCGTCCTATTTCCTCATCGCCTGGGACATTGTACGATATTCGATGGCCAGGGGTTTTTACCATGTTGGGCGAGGGAGCGGAGCCAACAGCGTGGTGGCATATTGTTTAAAAATTACGGATGTTGATCCGATTGAGCTCGATTTGTACTTCGAACGCTTCCTTAATCCCAAGCGAACCAGTCCGCCGGATTTTGATATCGATTATTCGTGGAAAGAGCGTGATGAGGTGACCGACTATATTTTTAAGCGCTATGGCAGGCGTCATACGGCTTTGGTCGGAACCATCTCTACCTTTAAAGATAAATCGCCCTTGCGGGAATTAGGCAAGGTTTATGGTTTGCCAAAGTCCGAAATTGATGCTTTGGTGGATTTCCCTGAACGCAAACAAAACCGCGACAGTATCACCAGGCAGATTTTGAAAATTGCCGGGAAGATGACCGACTTTCCGAACCTTCGCAGCATCCATGCCGGTGGTATCCTCATTTCTGAAGAACCGTTAACTGCATACACTGCACTGGATTTGCCACCCAAAGGTTTCCCAACCACCCAGTGGGATATGTATGTTGCCGAAGAAATTGGTTTCGAAAAAATGGACATTCTGAGCCAGCGCGGTATTGGGCATATTAAGGAATGTGCCGACATTATCAGAAGGAACAGGGGGGAGGAGGTGGATGTACACGATGTGCCGCGTTTCAAAAAGGATTTGCAGGTTAAAGCCCAGTTAAAAAGGGCCGAAACGATCGGGTGTTTTTATATCGAAAGCCCTGCCATGCGTGGCTTACTTACCAAGTTACGTTGCGACAATTACCTCACCCTTGTGGCTGCAAGTTCAATTATCAGGCCTGGAGTGGCACGCTCGGGAATGATGCGCGAGTACATTTACAGGTTTCACAACCCGAACGATTTTAAATATTTTCACCCGGTTATGGAGGAACAATTGCAGGAAACCTATGGTGTGATGGTTTATCAGGAAGATGTTCTCAAGGTTTGCCATCACTATGCAGGGCTCGATCTGGCCGAATCGGATGTGTTGCGCAGGGCAATGAGCGGCAAGGTTCGCGGGAAAAAGGAGTTTCAGCAGATTGTTGAGAAGTTTTTTGAGAAATCCCGCGAATTGGGGCGTCCCGAAGATATTACCAAAGAAGTCTGGCGGCAGGTTGAGTCGTTTGCCGGTTATGCTTTTTCGAAAGCCCATTCGGCCTCTTATGCGGTCGAAAGTTACCAGAGCCTATACCTGAAAGCCCATTATCCGCTTGAGTTTATGGTAGCTGTAATTAACAACTTTGGCGGGTATTACAAAACCTGGGTTTATTTTAATGAAGCCCGGCGTTGCGGGGCAAAAATCATGCTTCCGTGCGTAAACCGGAGCGATTACCTGACAACAATTTATGGCGACGAAATATATGTAGGTTTTGTACACATAATGAATTTGGAAAACAAACTGGCACAGCGAATCGTCGAAGAACGCAGAATGAACGGTGAATATGCCGACCTCCGGGATTTTGTTGAGCGTGCAAACCCTGGTCTGGAACAACTGATTTTGCTTATCCGGGTTGGCGCATTACGTTTTGCAGGTACCTCAAAAGGCAGGCTGCTTTGGGAAGCTCATCTATATTTTGGGAAAAGTAAAAGGGAAGTGGTTCAAAGTTCGATGCTTGCTGTGCCTGAATTCAGACGAAACGGTTTCAGGATTGAAACTAAAAATTTTGAATTGCCACTACTCGAACACAGCGGCATCGAAGATGCCTATGATGAAATCGAATTAATCGGTTTCCCGGTATCGATAACCTATTTTGACCTGCTGAGAACTAAATTCAGAGGCGAAATCATGGCCCGTGAAATGAAGAATAATGTAGGGAAAACTTTGCGGATGGTCGGCGAGTTGGTTACCCGGAAGTTTGTAAAAACCGTTCACAATCAGATCATGCATTTTGGTACTTTTATCGATGCCGAAGGCGAATTTTTTGATACCACGCATTTCCCGAAATCCCTGGAGAAGTACACTTTCCGCGGTCATGGGGTGTATCTTTTATTGGGCAGGATTGACGAAGAATTCGGTTTCCCCAGCATGGTTGTTGATAAGATGGCTAAACTGCCGGTTGAAGAAGACCCGAGAAACAAATGAAAGGCTTTTGCAAAAGCAAATGATTTTATAAGGAATTACTGCAACTTATTAATCATCAGTGTTATGTCTGTATTATTATTGAATTTATTTCCATTGAAAGCCAGACACACAAATCATTATCTATGCCCAAAAAAATGGTCCCATTAAAATGAATCATGTGTTCAGGAAAATCCATTAACCATACTTCAGTTTCCCAGGCAACATTCGCTGTGTGTTTTTTGAACTCTTTAAAATCGGGGAATGCTGAAACATAAACTTTGCCGGCTTTGCAATTTATAAGGAGCATTTCGATTTCGATAATTCGTTTTGGAGAAACTGGGCCATGGGATGTGACGGCTTCGATCAAAAAAAGCCAATTATGATTTTTGTAGTATAAAACCACATCAGGTAATTTGCTGTGCTCAGTTATCGGAATGCCCAAAGTTGTCAAGGATTCTGTATTCATAAAAAGGTTTTTGTTGGTAGATCGCCAACATAAATCAGTTCGCTTCCGGGAGCAAACCTTGGTGCAAATTCCGAAATAATGGCAACTTGTACTTGATTGTGCTTTCCGGGAGAAAACCTCAGGATGTATTAATTTATGTAACGACAATGAAAAAGGCAAAGCGTTAGAAAATGCCCGAGCGCACAACACTTAATACAAAACATCTGGCTGATCGTGCTAATTTCAAGGGCATCACATTTAATAAACATCGCAACGGCTTGATAGGGAATCGCTTTGCAATGCCAAACGTTTTAAATGCTTGTCCGTTAAACAACAACCTGGTAAACAGAAATTAAATTCAAGTGATGAAAAGTAGCAATTGATTGGGACGGAAGTACTTTGAAATCCTTTACGGTGGCATAGCCCAGGCAGTTGAACGAGATCCCGGGATGAATAAACGGCTATGGAAATTGGAAAAGGTTTTATTGTTTTATGATTCGGGGGCTGTGTCTGGCTGCCTGGCGGATTTATTGGTAAAGCCTATGGTTTTTTGATAGGTTGAGGTAGTTTTGTTGGGTTTCATCCGGGTTATTCTGGTATAAATACTGTTGGTTTCAGCCTTTGATAAGAAACATTGGTGCTAAACCGGTTAAGAAATGATCCGAAGATTCCGAAGAAGTAGTCCTTTCATCGGGATAAAAAGATTTTGCTTGGCTTTCATGAAAACACAAATTCACTACCTTTGGGGCTAACATTGGAATGAGTTGGCGGACATGGTACAACATCGGGTAGATGTAAAATGCATATAAGATTTTGACTGTTCTATGACGTAAATGTTGGTGATTTTTTTTGATGAAAACACGACTTATTTTAATTTGCCTCCTACTTGCAATACTGTTCTCTTGTAAAAGGACTAACCCATTTATCATTGAAACTGATATTGAGCGTATTTCAACAAATTCGATAAAAAATGGATTGACAATAAAGGAAAATGAAAACCTAGCTAAATTGATTGTTGATACATTGAGAAAGAATACTATTGGGAAGGTGTTACCAGGGGTTATGGTTACTGATCTCTCAAATCAGAAATTAAATCTTCTTGATGGGTTGGATAAATTGAACGGTAATTTTATAATAATTTCGAGTGATGTTCATTGTGGATTTGGCCTGGATTGCATGACAAATCTTTTTCCAGAAGCATTAAAACAGTCGAAAGCTCATAATATGGATATTGAGACTGTTTGTCTGCTCAAAAAGACTGAATTTGATATTAAGGACTCTATTAAATTTATTAAAACCTTAAAACAGATAAAGCCTTTTTATCAAACAATCTTTATAATTGATGAAAGGTTAGCCGGAAAGCTTAATATGAGCATTAATCCTACCAGACTTTATGTGAACAAGAATATGATCGTTTCAAATATCGAATTTGGCATCCCAATGGTTGCAGAATTGTACCATGAGATCGAACAAAATACAATTGGTAATAATTAAAGGTAATCTTGTTTGCTAATGTTTTTGATTCAGTGCATGTTAGCCATTTGGGCAGTTCTTTAATTGGTTGAGTTAGTTTTTTGTGTTTCTTCCGGGTTATTGTGACATTAATACTGTTGGTTTCAGCCTTTGATTAGAAACATTGGTGTTAAACAGGGTTAAGAAATGATGCGAAGATTCAGGAGAAGTAGTCCTTTCATCTGGATAAAAAGATTTTGCTTTGCTTTCATGAAAGCACAAGTTCGCTACCTTTGGGGCTACCATTGGAATGAGTTGATAGGAATTGGTTAAGGAAGGAAGTAAAACAACCTGGATTTGCACTCAACATTCCGAAAAAAAGTCGAAAACAATAAAATGCCCCTTTTAGGATGAGTAACTTTAACTATTTTTACTGTCGGATTAAAATATAAATATGACAGTGATCACACATAGCCAATCAAATTCAGGTGCATTAATATGGTTTTGTCATGTTTACAAGCGGGTTGTGCGTTTTGCAAAATTCAGCATAAATGTCAGATTATAAAATATTTACTAATGCCTGTAAAACAAATAAAGTCCGGTTACGAATATCAAAACAAAATAATTATTTTTTTTATTTGAAATATTATGGATGAGCGTACGATAACAAAAACAATAATTGCTTTGGAGACAGAAGCTCTTGAAGCGTGGCACAATGGTAATCCATCTCCCTATCTCGAACTTTATTCGAATGACTTCACTTATTTCGACCCAGCCCATGAAAGGCGGCTTGACGGCTGGGACAAGATAAAAGAGTTGTATGAAAGTATGCGTGGAAAGGTAAAAATGGATAAATTCGAAATGATAAATCCCGTTGTACAACAAACCGATACAATGGCAGTCCTGAGCTACAACCTGGAATCATACTCGGGAAAAACGCTCTGGAAAGAGAATTGCACAGAAGTATATAGGCTCGAAGAAAATAATGAGTGGAAAATCATCCACAGCCATTGGTCGTTGACCGGACCTTCTGTTGAATAATAACACCACCACACTTTTTTGATTGCTTATGGATAAAATATTGACATTCGCAAATAGACAAACTTTCCGGGAATGGCTTGGCAAGTTTGGGACAGAGAGCGATGGTATATGGATACTCTTTGGTAAAAAGGGGGAAATTATCACTCTCTCTGCCAGCGATGCATTGGAAGAGGCGCTATCTCACGGATGGATAGACGGACAAATGCAATCGCTTGATGATAATTCGTACAAAAAGTATTTTGCACGACGTTTGCCTAAAAGCAAATGGTCGGTTAAAAATAAAAAGCTTGCCGAAACTCTTACGGAAAAGGGTTTAATGACCCAACAGGGTTTAGAAGCCATAGAATGTGCCAGGAAAAACGGTTCATGGGAAAATGCTAAACCTCTCCTGATTGACGATGAACAAATTCAAATGTTTAAGAAAATAATTCATCCATATGAGCCTGCTCATTCCAATTTACTGGCTATGTCGCATTCAGTGCAGCGCACCTATGCCGGATTTTACCTTGATGCCAGGTCAGACAAAACCCGTCAAACCCGGTTAGAAAAGATTATTGACCGGCTTAATAGAAATTTGAAACCAATGTGATGTATTAATTTATGTAACGACAATGAAATAGGAAAAGCGTTAGAAGATGCCCGAACGTACAACACTTAATACAAAACATCTGGCTGATCGTGTTAATTTTAAGAGCGTCACATTTATTAAACATCGCAACGGGTTGATAGGGAATCGCTTTGAAATACCAAACGTTTCAAATACTTGTCAGTTGAACAACAACCTGGTAAATTGAAAGTAAATGCAATTAATGAAAATTAGTAATGAATTAAAACGGAAGTGCTTTGAAGTCCTTTACGGTGGCATAGCGAATCCGTTACCAACTGTTTTAAAGAAAAGAAACATGAGACAATTTTTTATTCTAGTTGTAACATTCCTATTTGCACAAACAAATTGTGCACAGAAGATTACATTCTTCATTATAGGAGATAATGTAAATGTTCGGTCTGACACGACTTTTACTTCAAACAACATCTATCAAGTGAACTGGGGCACAAAATATCAAGGAATAAAAGTGAGCAACAAATGGTATTCATTTATTGCAGATTTTCATTTAGAAACTAAGTATATATCTTCTGAATACGTTGCAGATAAAAAATTATTTTATGATTTAGCAGAAAGAAAAATGGAAAAAAATGGAAATACAAAATATGAATTATTGCTTCATTATAAAATCGATGGACAGGTAGATAAAGCTGAATCTTTATTATTTGACATTATAAATGAGAACTCAAGAGAACTTATCGGTTTTGGATTCGAAGATTGTGAATTATTGGGTCCATACGCCTATGTTACAATGTTAGTGAATCAGGATGGATATTTGGACTACAACAATAAAAGCGCGTTAGATATTATTGAAAAAGTAATTGACAAATCACAGGACAGCATAATTACAGCATTGGCATTGTTAGATAAAGCCAAATTTTGTTTAAGGAAAGGCAAATTAATTGAAACTAAAGAAACATTGTTTTTCTTGCTTGAAAATTATTCAGATAATTTGGTAATACCAATCCCTTGTGACTACGATCTAGATAGCAAAATCTATCCAAGAACAAAATTCAAAAACCTTTTCTTAGCAATGGCGTATTTAATGGACAAACCAGAACAACAAAACACTTTTGAGAAAATTGAACAAATCAAGGAAATGAGTAACAATATCAAAACTAAAGAAATAGCTAAAGATATATATTTTAAATTAATTGGGAACCTTTGGGTACCATACTAAAAAAAGCAGGTATCAGCAAACCATAGCCCAATAACGCTGTATTGCAATAACAAATAATGAGCACGAACATGAACATACGAGTAATTAACAAACACCTTGCAAGCAAACGGTTACGAGCCATATTTGCAAACCGTTACCTGGAATTCATTAAGAGGAATCGCCTTTACTTTTTCCGGACCGGCAATTGGTAAATCCAAGAAGTATGCATACTTTTGCGATTGAACAGGAGGACCATTTGGAACGAAAGTTTCAGGCACGGCTTCGGTATGAGCCAGCCGAACGGTTCAGAGAGGTTGATAATCGCTCAATGAATGGAATGCAGATACGTTTAAAGAAATAAGTTAAAAGTAGAAATTCAAAATAACTAAAATGAAAAAGGTACTCTTCTTTGTAATAATTGCAATATCAATTAATGTTTTCGCTCAAAATAACCAAACACCATTTAAGCTTCAACAGCCATTCTCAAAAGCGATTAACAATGCTGAAGCAAACGTAATGGCTAAAGGGAGCAAAAAAACAATAACAAATCCCGGATCGTTGATGGAACAAACCATTAAAAATCCAGTAAATGAACAGAACTCATTAATCCAGATTTTTGATAGTATATATGGCTGGTACTGGAATTATCATATCGAAAATTGGGCAATGGGCATGAAAACAACGAATTTTGTTTATTTCAACAATAACCCTGTTAGTTACACAGTATTAGCCTTGCTAAATAGTGTTTGGGAAAATTTTAAAAAATACACCAAATCTTACGATACCAACAATAACCAAACAAGTGAAATATTGCAATACTGGACAAATGGTGAATGGACAAATGACAGGCAACAACTTTGGACCTGGGATATGAACAATAATCAGACGAGTTATCTGGATCAGGATTGGTACAATAATGGTTGGGTAACTACTTATGAATATTCGTTTACGTATGACAACAATAACAATGTAACAAGTGAATTATTCAAAGGCTGGAGCGGAAATATACTTGCAAGTGGTACCGAAAAAACCTTTACTTACGATGTCAGAAACAATCTGACCAGTGAATTAATGAAGGTATTTTACAACGACATTTGGGTAAATTATAACCAATTCATTCGTACCTACGATTCCAACAATAATTTAACAAGTGATGTATCGCAGGTATGGAATGACAATGCATGGAAGAATTCGGGGCAACATATCTACGTCTATGATTCAAATAGTAATTTATTAAATGATTTACAGCAAGTTTGGAATAATGGTGTATGGGAGAATAGTGAACAACTCATTTATGAATATGACCCAAACAATACACTGATTAAAATAGTATGGCAGGATTGGAATAACAGCGTCTGGGCAAATTCTGACCAGGTATTATACACTTGTGATTCCAATAATGATTTGATAATTTCATTATTCCAGGTGTGGGATAATCTTATGTGGGTAAATTCACAACAATATGCCTTTACATATGATTCTGAACACAATAAAACGGGGTCGTTGGGCCAGCATTTTATCAACAGTGTCTGGGTAAATGACACAAAAAGGACATTTGCCTATGATGAAAACAATAATGAGATCCACAATTCATCTCAAGAGTGGATTGATAACAAATGGGCAAACATTTTTTGTTATACACATGCATTTGATGCCAATGGTTTTCTTTATTGCCAGTCGAGTAAAATTTGGACGTCCTCCGAGCTTTTAGGAGATAGTTCCTGCTATTATTATCATAATGTGGTTGGAATAGACGATTTGATAGCACAGGAGCCAAATATTACTGTTTATCCTAACCCGAATGTTGGTAAGTTTGAAATAAGAAGCAATTGCATGATTAATTCCATAGAAATTTTCGATAGTTCCGGAGAATGTATTTATGCTGATTGTAAATTCAAACAACAAACATCAAAAAAAATTGATCTTACAAGCTTCCCCAACGGAATCTATATTTTAAAGCTTAATACCGGTTCGCAAATTTATTGTAGGAAGATTGTTAAACAGTAGCAATCTAAAGAATTATAACCACTAATAATTAAACCTTGTAGTAGTCCGACTCTACGACGAGCAATTGTTATTAAAAGAATAGTTATTCAGTTCAGTTGGGCAGGTGTTGAGCAACGGTCGAAATAAGTCCCGGGAAGAAAACAGGGTTATGGAAATTGGAAAAGGTTTTTAAGGGATTTGTGATTCAGTGCTGTGTCTGGCTACCTGGCGGATTTGTTGGTAAAGCCCATGGTTCTTTGATAGGTTGAGGTAGTTTTATGTTTTTCTTCATGGCTGTAGAGATATAATGCAGTTGATTTATGCCATTTATAAGCAACAATGGTAACAACAGACTCACCAATATAATTATGGGGAAACAGCCCCGGGATGTTTATTGCTACCTGCTTTTGTGATTTGACAGTTGTGTGTGATTTTAGAAAAGTAATTCAACACTCAAATGTAATAATTCATGCGTTAAGTCGTCATGTTCTATCTCGTTTAAAAAAGAATATGAATTCAAGAAAATCAAAAGGAATTGAAATGGCAAGTTACGTCATTCACCAGTCACAGCGCAAAGCTGCAAAAATCGCAGGATTTGCTTTCCTGTTTGCGATTTCACTTGTAGTCATTGCCAACTATGGCATCAGCTTTCGTCTCCTCATCCCGGACAACGCCGTGGATACTGCGCAGAATATCATGGCACACGAAACATTATTTCGTTCCAACATAGTCTTTAATCTGATCTACAGCTCGAGTATCGTGGTGCTGCTCGCAGCGCTTTACGTGATCCTCCGACCGGTGAATCGTCACCTTGCCCTGGTTGCGGCATTCTTTAGGATGGTAGTTGTCCTGATGTGGAGCATTACCGCACTCAACACGCTTGGCGCATTACGACTCCTGGGTGACGCGGCATACTTGCCAGTATTCAGGACCGATCAATTGCAAACCCTGGCGAGGCTGCACCTCACATCAAGCTATGATGCGTACTACGTTGGCTTGCCATTCTGGGGATTGGCGTCCACGGTCTGCAGCTTCCTATGGTTCAAATCAAGGTATATACCGGGAGCATTGGCTGCCTTCGGTGTGATCTCGTCAGCATGGTGTGTGCTCTGTGCTTTCGTTTTCCTCGTTTTCCCCAACTTCAGCGAGTCAGTTAACGTGTATTGGTTCGATTTACCCTTGGTTATCTTCGAGATTGCGTTGGGTTTTTGGCTTCTGTTTAAGGGATTGAGTCCATCCGGGGTAGCTCAGCCGAATCTGATAATTCAGGAGAAATGATAGAAATCTAAAAAATAAATATGCATATGGAAAATAATTACTCACTCAAAAAGACCGCAAAACTTGCTGGTTTACTGTATCTTATCTGGGTATTAACAGGAATTTATGGTATTTTTTATGTTTCATCGCAAACCATTGTACAGGGTGATGCTCTTACTACTGCCAGGAATATCCTGGCCAATGAATTTTTATTCCGAACGGGCATAATTAATGATCTTATAAGCAACACCATTTGGGTGTTTTTAGTATTGATTCTGTACCGGTTGTTTAAACAGGTAAATGAGAACCAGGCTAAACTTATGGTTGCATTGGTGATTGTGCAAATTCCAGTTGTTTTTATGATGGAAGCTTTAAATATTACTTCCCTTATGATGTTTAAAGGCGAAATACTTAAAACATTTGAACTTAGTCAGCGACAGGATTTAGCAATGCTAATTCTTAAAATTAACGACTACGGCACGTTGACCTTAGAAATGTTCTGGGGACTTTGGCTTTTGCCATTTGGTTTATTGGTTTATAAGTCTGGGTTTATTCCTCGTATATTGGGTTTATTTCTAATCCTTAACGGTATAGCTTACGTTATTCATAGTTTTGTGTCTGTGCTATTCCCCGATTACCAAACCCTTGTTTCGCAATTTGCAATTCCATTTTGGATTTTAGGAGAAATTTCAATAACCCTGTGGCTTTTAATTAAAGGTGTTAAAAACAATAATTCAACAACCGAAAACCAATAACGAATTAATGCGGTAATTCCGGAGAAATATCACTTTCATCGGGATAAAAAGAATTGCGTTGAATTCAGGTAAACACTAGATCACTACATTTGTGAATAACATCGGACTGAGTTTGTGGGAATTGATGAAACAAAGACGATTAAAAAAGGCTGTTGAAGTATAATCTGGAGTTTTGTCACCCGTTATCCAAAAGATTGTCAGGAAAGAAATTTTCTTTTATTTAGCCTAATTGGGAAAGAATGAAATTGATATCGAAAAGTTAATCAAATAGTGGATTGAACGATCAGATGATGATTTTGAGACAATGTTGGCTATGTTTGAATCCAAACGATTTAACTGGTCATTATTTGTTGGACATCTGATGATTGAGAAGCTTTTAAAGGCCTTTTGCGCGAAATCTAAGCAAGACTTTCCGCCTTTTATTCACAACCCTCCTTAGATAAGCCGGATTAGCTGAAATAGAGATGACTGAAGAACAAAAAGTGTTTTTTGTGACAGTTACGGCTTTCAATATTAATGCCAGATATGACGACTACAAATTGAGTTTTCAAAAGAAGTGTACTTTAGAATATTCGACGAAATGGATTATGAACTAAAAGCTAATCGATTATGGATAAAGGAATAATATTGCAATAAGCAATTATATTTCGCTAATAAAAAAGAATTACAAAGGGATCAGAAAAGCAATCCTATTTGGTTCGTATGCCAGGAATAATGAGAGACAGGATAGTGATATTGAAATCGCTTTTATTTTTGATGAACTGAATGACAACGAAAAGTTTGATTTGCAAGTTCAGCTTATGTTACTTGCATCTCAAATCGACTCCCGGATAGAACCACATCCAATATCCAAAGAAGATTTTAATTCATACACTCCATTTGTTAATGAGATAAAAAGGACCGGGATAGAGATAAAGTCATGATGCGAAACCACCCTGCTTAATAAATTGGGCAGCCTGGAGTCAACCTGGCTTGGGTGCAACAATAATAGTAAGAATTTTTCAAACCGAACCAGCAATTATGGAGTACCTGTTTAACGAAATGCATTGTCAGATATCTGGTTATTGAAATTGGAATGAGACATTATTGGTTTGTGATTTACGGCTGTGTCCGCCTAACCTCGCGGATTTGTTGGCAGATACTTACCGTTCAGCGAGATTACCTTTGGATTGAGTTTATAGGTTTTAGCTCAGGAAAGATGTAAAGCAATAAGAATTTACACTCAAGGCTCCGGGGAAGGTTGCATACAACAACATACCCCTTTGATGATCTTTATCTTTTACTATTTTTACTGCCGGATTACAATATGCTTATGGCAGTTATCATACATCATAACCAATCAGATTCAGGAAACTCAACATGGTTTTGTTGTATTTGCAGTTGGATTATGGATACCGCAAACAGAAAGCCTTTGAGCTCTTCAGGTATTTATCTTTGCCAACGATTTCAAAGCAAACAAAGGGTTAACTTTAATGAATAATAATACATTCAGTTCTCTCAAAAACCGGAACTACAGATTGTTTTTTGTAGGGCAGGCGGTTTCATTAATGGGAACCTGGATGCAGAAAACTGCTGTAAGTTGGGTTGTTTATTCTTTAACGCAATCGAAATTTATGTTGGGCGTATCCGTCTTTGCTACGCTCTTTCCAACTGCATTGGTTTCGTTGTACGGTGGCATTGTAGCCGACAGATATTGCCGTTTTAAGGTTTTATTATCAACGCAGATAGTATCCCTGCTGCAAGCTGTTTTATTAACCCTGGCAATCGTTTTTTTTAAGCAATTTGCAGTTTGGGAAATCATCATATTAAGTGCAGTGCTTGGTATAATTAACGGATTTGACGTGCCTGCACGCCAATCGCTGATCAGAGATTTAATCGTCGATAAATCTGACCTGCCTAATGCTTTGGCCTTAAATTCGTCGATGGTTAATTTAGCAAAGCTAATTGGCCCCGCCATCGCTGGCATTGTATTGGAAAAATTCAACGATGTAGTTTGTTTTGGTTTAAATGCGGTTAGTTTTATCCCTGTCATTTTATCATTGCTCTTAATGAAATTGCCAAAACCCGGCATAAAACCCAAAGCTGATAAGAATCTTAAAAAGGAGTTCGCCGAAGTAATTATTTATATAAAAAGTACTCCCGAGGTAAGTTCAATAATTATTTTTGTTGGCGTAATGAGTTTCCTGGTTTTGCCTTTTTCAACATTAACACCTGTGTTTGCCAAAGACATTTTTCATGGTTCGGCTTTTACCCTTGGGATAATTGATGGTGTTATCGGATTTGGTGCTCTAATAGGCGCTTTGTTTTTAGCCTCATTAAAACAAGGCACGAATTTAAGCAAAGTATTGGCAATAAATACATTGGTGTTTGGATTTGGGCTGATGTTATTTTCACAATTATTAATTTTACCACTGGCACTATTGTTTATTACCGTTGGCGCATTTGGTATGATGTCGGTAAGAACCATCAGTAATACCATCGTACAAATCAATGTGCCAAACCAATATCGTGGCAGGGTGATTAGTATTTATTTGATGGCATTAACAACGATGATGCCATTAGGCAGCTTACTAATTGGTGCTGTTTCCCATTATATTGGAGTACAAACAACTGTTCTGATCGAAGGGCTTATTGCTTTGGTCGTAGCTGTTTTGTATGGCCGGTATTTAAAAAAGGATAAACTAAAAAAAGAAGAAAAATCACTTTTATTACATCAACCGGAAGAAGAATTGATACAAGCATAAACACTTTTTACAAATCATATGATAACCGAAATAGATAAAAACACGGCATTGGTATTGGTTGATTTCAGGAAAGGTTTATCAAAAATACCCTTGGTTACGCCAATTGATGAAATTTTAAAAGTTGAAAACAGTTAAGCTTCTGGTAAGTTTTGGGAAACAGTTTCTGAAATACCGGATGGCCCGGATAATTAAGAATAGAAATGTAAAATAGAAAACCCATGTTAAATGAAATAAACCCGGACATTTTTGATAACAGATATTTTAATGATCTCGAATTAGGTGATGAAGATTTTTTGTTGTGTTACAGGGACGATCAGCTGTTATTAAAGAAATCAGGAGATGACTATGAAATTCCTGATAAAAGAGATTTCATCGAAATTATCGGGTCACCGGTTTATTTGTTTTCAATCAATTCCAAACGTTGTTTTGGATTGGTCGAAACTCAGGTAAATCATGCTTCGCTTGAATTCCATGATATTTTTATTTTAAGGAACCTGAAAAACAAAGCGTTTGCCTGGATTGGGTCGGTAGGTTATCAATTGATGAACTGGTACCAAAATAACAGGTATTGTGGAAGATGCGGTTCCAGAACAGCCTTAAAAAAAGAGGAGAGAGCAATTATTTGTCCCGATTGCAACCTGACGATTTTTCCAAAAGTAACCCCCGCCGTTATTGTAGCCATCACCTGCAACAATAAAATATTGCTGGCCAAAGGCAAAAACTATAAGGGCGATTTTTATGCACTCATTGCCGGTTATGTCGATGTTGGCGAATCGATCGAAGAAACAGTTGTAAGAGAAGTTAAAGAAGAAGTTGGCCTGGATATTACGAATCTGAAATATTATAAAAGCCAGCCCTGGCCATTTTCAGCTTCACTTATGTTAGGTTTTACTGCAGAGGCCGACGATACCCAGGAAATAGTAATTGATGAAAAGGAAATTGGCGAAGCAGGCTGGTTTGAAAGAGGAAATCTACCTACCCATGCCTCCGGTGTGAGTATATCTGGTAATTTAATCGCAGCTTTTGAAAAGGGTATTTTCTAATTCAAATTACGATAAATTTATGCGTCTTTTCGAACATCAGTCGGTTGCTTTTCCGGGAGATTGCCACAGATAACATATTATGCCTCGTAAATCGTCAGCCGGAGGTGCTTTCGGCTTGAGAAATTGTTTTTTCTTTCCTTACAAAGAATACAAAATCACTACTTTTATCCCCGAATTTGTCCTGTGTTAGCGGGATTTGGTTAAACAAAAACAATTTGCCGGGAATGGTTACTAGGGTAAGCGGATATCCGCAGGTTGACGGAAGTAAAGATGTAACTGCGCATAGTTATGTACATCAGGAAACATTGTAAGGAAGACATAAAAATGAATGATTGATACACGTATGGAAGTATTTATCCGAAGAACAACTGAAAAGGATTTTTTCAAAACGGAAAGCCTTACCAGAGAAACATTTTGGAATCTTTACAGACCAGGATGCGTCGAACATTTAATTCTGCATAATCTCAGAAACAGCAGGAGCACCTACGCAATCTTGACCTCGTTGGGGTTTTTGACAATGAAATTATTGGACACATCATATCAACAAAAGCTAAAGTTGTAGATTCATTGAATAATGAACACGAAATTTTATGTGTCGGCCCCTTATCCGTTATGGAAAAATTTCAAAAGAAGGGAATCGGTTCAAATCTGATGAATTATTCCATTATCGCAGCTAAAAAATCTGGCTTTTCAGGAATGATACTTTTTGGAAATCCGGATTACTATCATCGTTTTGGACTTAGAAATGCATAAGAATACGTCATAACAACGAAAGATTTTCAGAATTTTGAACCGTTTATGGCATTAGCATTGCAAAATAATAGTTTAGCTGATATTAAGGGCAGATTTATTGAAGATGATGCTTTTGAGGTTCAACCCGAAGAGTTGATTGAATTTGAAAAGAAATTTCCTGATAAGGAAAAGCTGAAGACTGCAACCCAATTTGAATCATAAACTGAAATTACCCGCATTTGATATAATGTGGTTTTAATGCTCAATAACACCTTGTATAAAATATAACATAATGGAATCAGAAAATTCAGGATTTATTAATGTTCCTGAAGAATTCAGGTCAGACAATAGCCTCAGTAGTTTTGAGATAGGCCGTGTTATTGCAGAACATAAGGAACGGTATATGATCAGGACAAACAAAGGAGAATTTGATGCTGAGATTACCGGCAACTTACGGTTTACTGCCAAAGGTCGTGAAGATTTTCCTGCCGTGGGCGATTGGGTTGCTTTGACAATATATGATTCTGATTTTGCCCTAATCCACAGGATATTGCCTCGATTCTCAATGATTAAACGGCAGGCAGTCGGTCAGTTTGGTGAAATTCAGGTCATTGCTACAAACATCGATTATGCTTTTGTAATCCAGGCTGTCGACAGGGATTTTAATATCAACCGGCTCGAAAGATACCTGACCATCTGTCATTCCTCAAAGATAAGCCCCATAATCGTACTCAGTAAAATTGATTTAATTAGCGGGCATAAGCTTTCTGAGCTATTGGAGAAGATAAAAGAACGGATTATGAATGTTCCGGTTATTGCCTTAAGTAACGAGTCGCAGTATGGATATGAAGCAATCAGGAAATTCATCGAGAAAGGGAAAACCTATTGTATGCTGGGTTCATCGGGTGTTGGAAAATCTACATTGTCGAACAATCTTTCAGGCAGATCTGTGATGAAAACGGATTCGATAAGCCGGAGTACGAATAAAGGACGGCATGTCACAAGTCACAGGGAGCTGATAATTCTTGAAAGTGGTGGAATGTTAATCGACAATCCCGGGATGCGGGAAGTAGGTATTGCCGATCCGACAAGCGGATTGGAAATCACCTTCGATAGGATTGTCAGCCTTTCCAAAAATTGTAAATTCAATGATTGTACACACACCAGTGAGGTGGGCTGTTCTGTACTTAAAGCCGTCGAAAATGGAGATATTGATAGGGATGCTTATGACAATTTTATGAAAATGGAGAAAGAAAAAGCACATTTTGAATCGTCAGTTGCCGAGAGAAGAAAGAAAGATAAGGAATTTGGGAAATTTTTAAGGAATTATAAAAAGGATAAAAAGAAAAGTGAATACGAAAGCCTGTAGTTAGTGCTTCATGGGCTCCGCCTTGGACGTTCCACATGTAAACAACGGTTTAGAGGAACATCCTGTAAAGTTTATTTGGCCAGGGATACCGGAAAGGTATTTGGGATTTGTGATTTGAGAGTTATTGCCCGATATTTGCATTTGTTTTGATGTATAATTTTAAAACTAACAACAGCCAACCAGATGAATAAAAAAATCGGACTTAAAGAAGCTATCGCCATTGGGATCGGAGGAATGGTTGGCGGTGGAATTTTTGCTGTTCTCGGCTTAGCGGTTTCCATAGCAAAAGGCGCAACCCCGATTGCCTTTTTTATTGCCGGAATTTTAGCATTCATTACCTCCTACAGTTATGTAAAGCTTTCGTTGAAATATCCGGATAGAGGCGGAACTGTAAAGTTTATAAATCAGGGATTTGGCAAATCAACCTTCAGTGGTGGGATAAATAACTTGCTTTGGATCAGCTACATCATTATGTTGGCGCTATATGCTACTGCATTCGGCTCTTATGCTCCAAATCTATTTAAATTGACAGATTCCAAAGTCATTGATTTTCATATTTACGCAAGCACGATAATTGTTGTGGCCTCCCTGATTAATTATTACAGCATAAAAGTGGTAGGGAAAATAGAATCATATGCCGTACTTATCAAGTTGATTATTTTACTCTTGTTTGTGATTATTGATATCTACGGGCTGTTTGGAAATACTAACTTAGCTCAGTTATCTGTGCAAAATTGGGAAAGCCCAATTCATCTTATTGCTGGTGGAATGGTGATTTTTGTTGCTTATGAGGGCTTTGAGTTAATTGCCAATGCCGGCCCTGACATTGTAAATCCGGAAAAGAATATTCCTGGAGCATATTATCTTTCGGTCATTTTTGTGATTTTATTATACATTGTTATTGCTTTGGTAACAGTAGGTTCTTTGTCATTTGTTAAAATCGCCTCCGCGCAGGACTATGTTTTGGCAGAAGTCGCAAAACCATTACTTGGAAAGCCGGGATTTATAATCATAACCATTGCTGCGCTTATTTCGACGTTTTCTGCAATTAATGCTTCATTGTTGGGAGGCAGCAGGGTAAGCTATGAAATTGGAGAAGATGATGAATTACCGCACCAATTTACCTTTAAATTATGGAACCATCCAATTGGTTTAATGATAACCATTGTTTTCACTTTATTATTAACGAATACGCTAAATTTAGAAACTATTTCTACAACAGGAAGTATTGGGTTCATTTTGATATTTGCCATGGTGAATCTAACAGGTTTCAAGTTATCAAAGGAAATTCTGGGGAACAGCATAATTCCGTTAACTGGATTTTTACTTTGTATAGCTGCACTTATCGTCTTAATAGTACAACAATATTCACAAAACCAACTTGGAGTTGAGGTGGCTCTCGGCACTGTTACCTGTGCTTTTTTGATTGAATATTTTTACAAAAGATCAGAGCGTCACCGGTCGAAAAAATTGAACTAACTAATTAACTTAGCTCACTGAAATCATTTCTGCTGTGGTGAACCCACAGATTGATGCCCATTATTTTTCAATTCCCGGTTTAGATTTCATCACCTTCATGAATGTTAAAACGAACTGATGGTCGGGAACAATCACTTCATGATTTTGTTTTAATAGTCGTTGCACACAAATGTTTCGTGGCATGAAAACGAATCGCATCATATCCTCCAAGGGTGGTGAAGTAAATGCCGGCACGCTGAACTCAGAAGTTATCCGGGCTTCGCAGGAAACACTTTACCAGGCATTTACCGATCCCGGTGCTTTGTCGGTCTGGCTTGCACCTGGTGCAATGACTGGTAATATCCATAATTTCGATCTCAAAGTTGGTGGAGGATATCAAATGTCCCTGTACTATCCTGAATCGGAAAAAGATTCACATGGCAAGACGTCGGGAAAAGAAGACAGATTTAATGCGCGTTTCGTTGAACTTTTACCTCCTAAAAAAATCGTTGAAGCAATAACTTTCGATTCCTCTGATCCAGCTTTTTCGGGTGAGATGCTAATGGAAGTTACTTTTGAAACAGAATCGGCAGGAACTAAAGTTACCATCATGTTTACGAATATTCCACCTGGCATCCGGCCTGTGGATAATGAGAAAGGTACGGCCCAATCTCTTTTGAAACTGAAAAGCTATGTCTTGCAAAGCTAACATCAAAGTGGTCAGTCTAAATTTGTTAGCAGGTTATTTTAAGGAGATCATTCAACAAGGGAAATCAATCCATAACAAATCGCAATCTTATAAAAAGGAATATATTTCAGGGATTTAAGAAACCGGAATCCAGGGAGTGGAATTATATGAGAATCATTCGTAAATCACAAATCATCCTCGCTTAATATCCGATATTTTTCTACTTTTGCACTTTATGAAAAATAACCGAAACTTCTGTATCATAGCACATATCGACCACGGTAAAAGTACCCTGGCCGACCGATTACTCGATTTTACCGATACACTTTCGCAGCGTGAAAAAAAGGAGCAGGTGCTCGACAGCATGGACCTGGAACGCGAGCGCGGCATTACCATTAAAAGCCATGCTATCCAGATGATTTATCATCAGGATGGTGAGGTTTATGTGCTGAACCTGATCGATACCCCCGGGCATGTCGATTTTTCGTATGAAGTTTCACGTTCGATTGCCGCCTGCGAAGGCGCTCTTCTGATTGTTGACGCCACCCAGGGAATTCAGGCTCAAACCATTTCGAACCTTTATCTTGCTATCGAACATGACCTTCAGATAATTCCGGTACTTAATAAAATGGACCTCGAAAATGCCAT
>Ga0172375_10003881_pt1 | contig 22440 bp, 47 predicted proteins | sample LakKiv1m_FD_114537 | JGI IMG/M metagenome (GOLD analysis project Ga0172375, IMG submission 114537) | Freshwater microbial communities from Kabuno Bay, South-Kivu, Congo - kab_092012_11.1m | ecosystem: Environmental > Aquatic > Freshwater > Lake | place: Democratic Republic of the Congo... | reverse complement strand
TTAGGACCATGCTTTTTCTTTCGTAATCCTCTACCTAGTCTTTGTTTAGTAGCGACTACATCTGATCCGGCGTTAATAAGAACGTCTATTTCAGGAATATCAACACCCTCTCTAAAGATATCGGAACCAATTAATACCTTATATTTCAACTGCTTAAAGTTCTCTATCTCTTGTTGAATATATTGAGAATCTAATTCACCATAGAGAAACTTAGCATTAGGGATTCTAGCCTCTAGTCGTTTCCCATGTTCTATCCGTTTCAGTAAGATAATAGTTTGTTGAGAATTATGTTTTACACATAGACTATCTATGTAAAGCTCTAGATTATCGTTCTCAACAACTAGTTTGTCGTAAGCTTCAGCATAAGTAGAATCTTTATATGCCCCCCTATAAGGGTCGGCTATTTTTTTGAATTTGATCTTAGGAGTAGCTATAATACCCTCTTCTTTTGCTTCATTAACTGTAGACATGGCTATTATAGGGCCTAAGCAGGAGATTACTCTCAGATTACGATAAAGTCCATTGATCTTTACATTATTAGTATCTAAGGCATCGGCGCTTAAACCGAATCTGTAATAGGCTGGAATAGATAGTAATAACTTATAGATTTGATCCGCAGCCGTTCTATGACATTCATCTACTATGATGGTTTGAATAGTGTTATAGTAAGTTTGATCAAGGTTAAGAACTGATTTAATCAGTCCTAAAGTAATACGTTTGATATCACAACACCCATCCCCTACTATCCCTACTTTCTCCCCTGTCTCTTTCTCTAGGACTTTAACTGTTTGATATAACAGGGTTTTTGTATGGGTCATAATAAGAATGGGTCCAGAAATAGCCCTACAAAGCATAGCTATCAACAGAGACTTCCCCATACCTGTTGGCGCTTGTATTATACCGCGTTTTTGCTTCAACGCTGTAGTAAATAGATCTATTTGATCTTGTCTTGGTACAAGATTTAAGATCCGCGCGGTAAGGTCTACTTCTGGACCCTTGGTCATTTCTACTACTTGTGCATTAGGATACTTAGTTTGTACGTAAGAAAGTAACCCTCCAGGAAATCGTTTTGTTCTTTTATTGAAGAAGTAATATTTACCATCCCAATGATGGTGTTGAAAAGCCTTTGAATAAAAGCGGTTTTCATCATCTATTGAAAGTAAAGCACTAAGTTCTTCACACTCTTTAGGAGATGCCCCTTTTGCAGTGCATAAGTTATTACGGTCTTCCAAAATCATTATAGTTTTGTACTCAATCAGAAAAATAGTAAATACTTCGAGCTAAGTAACCCCGACCGTGGATTAAAAAGGTAGTTCTTCTTTATAGACCCCTGGTTTATACCCCGGAATCTTTTTCTCGAGATGAACTAGACTAGTTATCATCGCAGTAATTATCTTTCTCAATCTTTTCATTATACACCCATGGAATTAGTTTATAGTATGCGTAACAGTCTAGATGCGCCCAATGGATCTTATTGTTAATCTGCTTAATATAAGTAGCCATTAGTCCATGTTGGGAAGTCCACTTTTTGTCAGTGAATAATCCTCTACCACAAACAACACATTTACGTTTATACTGGGCTATCATATAACCAAGGGGTTAGTAAGTATAGTTCATAACAGGGTGTGTAACACACCCATTGAATATCATCTACATAAACATATTTCCGTACGGGTGTTTTGGCGTCGTAAACTACACAACTATTACAAACTAGACAGGTATTCATAGAACTAAGTCATATTGTATAGCTAATACACTTTCTTGTGGGATTAAGAAAAAAGTACCTAATTCATGAATAAGTTCAATATAAGCAATATTATTAGGTAGAATTAAAGTCTTCTTTAATTTTAATCCATTAAATTCAGATAGAAATTTGAACTTAGTCTTTTGTACTAATGGGATACCTAATGCCGGGGATTCTTTACAGTAGATTCTCCCTTCATATGTCTTTTTATTACTAAGTAAGGTATGGGGCCATATAGAATTCTCTTTACCTTTAGTGTCATAGACATAAAAAGGAATAAGCCTATCTAAAGTGAAGACCCCTGTGAATATTGTTTTATGGATATTTTGTTTAACATATAGTGTTCCTATAATAGTAGATGTCATTTAGATATCTCCAAAGAATTGCCCATACATTTGTCTTTCTACCCAACGACCGAGATCAGACATTAATATACCGTCTTTATAAAGACTTATCATAGTGTCCGCTAAAGCGTAGGTTGCTTCTTCATCTCGTTTTTGTCTCTCTAGCCAGAACCTAGTTAGTAGTTTATCCTTCTCAAAAGATCTAGCGGCTCTATTAGCATCTAAAGTAGGCCGATTCTCTTCGACTGTACGAATACGACGTACTTCGTGATACCCATTAACCTTATCCCCATTCATTTCACACTTATGCATTTCTAGTAGAAAGGCATCGAAGTCTTCGAAGAAGAGGTTAATACTCGAGATTATCTTGATAATAGAAGTAGTTATAGGCCGGACTTTAGCTACTGCATCATATACAACCTGAGACTTGACTCTTTTAAGTTCAGCGGACATAGCTACTATTCCTGGTAGGTCTAAGAAACCATCATCATATTTACCTGAAAAGGTTTTCGGGGCGCGTGCGTGCTGAAGAATGTTAATAACGAAAGCTTCAGTTGTCTGCTCCGAAAGCGTCATTGTCATTAAAAAGACTAGGTTTGCTGCTCCCCCAATTAAACTAGATACGTCAAAAGATGGATCTGTCCAATACCTATACATTTCGGTATAGTAAGTAAGCATTCGTCGCTTGTCTACTTTTCTCCATATATCAAGATCCGCCCAATGAGAGGTAAACATCCCCGCACTAAAAGCGGCTTCGAAAACTTTAGCGGCATCCCCATTAGTCATGTAGAAATACGGATGTTCGAAGTTGAACATATGCATGTAAGCCATTAATAAGCAATTATGTAGCTCTGCGAATATATTAAACTTTATGTTATCGTTTAGATAAAGTGCCCCGTGATATTTTCTATCCCACTGATGCCATGTTTCTTCAGATACTCCTTGGATTAAGGCAAAGAAGATAATGATATTGGTGAAGTCGGCAGGTTGGGTATTATGGAGATAATTATAGAACTCTTTATATTTAACCCGATCAGTTTCAGTATATATGCTACCTATCTTATCGTTCTTAATAAGAGATAAATAGTAGGATACCTGTGCAACTTGTTGAGGCAATAACAGTCCCTTTTGTGCCATACGCAATTCTTCATAGACCACAGGATCAGGGAAGAATGATGCATATACCTCTAGATCAGGCCCAAAGATCAAGGGAAAAGGATACTTATCGGGAGCCTTTTTCCATTTAACAGCGGCGTTTACTAGTGCATTAACACATTCTTTATAGGGTTCTTCAAACTTCATGCTTATTCCTTCTCTGACATAGAAACAAGAAAGGCTAAGATAGACTCTAGTAAGTCTACTTCAGCTTGGGCTTTACTTAGGATGTCTCGTTTTGTTCTTAAAGCAGTTTCCAAGTACATTTTCATTCGTAGATACATACTTTTGTTTCTGGAAAATTCTATTCCAGTTAACCTCCATTGTTTTATTGTCTATCTGTTGAGGGCGACGATTACTTCCTTTCCCACTCATTATTTTAGAAGCTCTATTAGAAAAAGTTTAGGAGCGATAGATATTTTTATTAGGGTAGTAAAACTTATCATATACCCTAAAAACCCTACCCACATGGTTGTAATTCCTCCTACAAAGCAACCTATATCATCTTCATCGGTTGCCGAAAATTTCCACCATAATCCTAAACCAAATAACAATAAACCAAACAATACGCCGATGGAATTAGATATAACGTACCATCGAAGGGCTTCTTGTACTAGGAGGGGAATTTGTGTCGTACCTAATTCGGCTGTCTCTTTTGCCCAGACAAAGAGTTGTTGTTTCATTTCATCATTCATACTTAATCTCCTCTAGGATGCGTTCTAACTTTGTTATACGCTCTCGTACATACTTAATCTCCTTTAGAAGTTGTTCTAACTCTGTTATACGCGCTCGTAATGCTAAAATACCTTTATGGGCACGTCTCATTGCGTTAGGGTTCTGTATATAATTATAAGCTAAACACCTACAGCCTCCATTTGTGTGCTATAGTATAACTATGACTATAGCACACTTCGGTATAGCTCCGAACACTATCTTTCGAGGATTACTACTTCGGAGTTACTCCACTTTGGAAAGTCCTTTACTTCCGAGGTGTTAGGAATCACACCAAAGATTACTCGATAACCCGGATCGTAGCTAGGAAAGGGTCCCCACCCATCTGTGAGAAAGATAAGTGCGTCGGGAATGATCTCCTGTTTCTTGAGCCACTCGAAAGGAGGACGGAAATCAGTTCCCCCGCCACCCCGCATCTTAATCATAGTGAGGATATCGGAGAACTGATTAGCGTCTTCTACCTCATGGACATCTGCATCATTAGTCATTAGGATAGTCCTATCGGCTAATTCAACAGCCCCACCCATTTCCCCGGCAAACTCTTCTAGCCACTCTTGAGAGACTGATCCAGAGGTATCAGCAACTACAACAAGAGTCTTGTTCTGCATACCAATAAGGCGTGGATAGAATCCATCCTCATCAATACACGCATAACTATTGCTCCGAGGATTGAAGGAATAATCCTTCGACCCGAACAGATCAATAATAGACTCTGCGATATACCTACGCCAATCAACCTTCGGTTCTTTGAACTGCGCCAAAGAGTCTCGGATATCTTGTGGCATAGTGCCAATAGCCTTTTCTTTTTGGTCATTGGATAGTGACTCCCAAACAGTCACCATCCTTTTCATTACATCCTGCTCATCCCCCTGTTCTCCGGGCATATGAATGTCACGAAAGGCATTAGGAGGAAGTTTAGCTTCAACATCTTGAGGAAGCTTCTTATAGATCTCTTCCATAGACATATCGGCATACTTCGGGTCATAACAACCCCCTTTGGGGAGGGCAATAGTGACTTTGCTGTTAATCGACTGGGTATTCAATTTCTCCCCAGTCTTTATGACGTAATAATTAACAGCATAATCAGCCGCTATGTTCCACTTCTCAATCTTGTAATAAGGCTTTAACCTCGAGATATGGGAAAGAGCGACGTGCATTACTTCGTGAAGAAGTACACCCCGCAATTCTTCCATAGGAGTCTTTTCGATAAACTCCCTATCCCAATAGATGTTCTTGTTATCTACAGCCATCGTCTTGTAGAGCATATCGTTCTTTTCGATAAAGCGAAAAGTCATCAATAGTCCTCCGAAGAATGGTTGCGAAAATAACAACCAAGCCTTTGAATCGCTTAACTTTTTCTCTGCAAGTTCCATGCTTTACCTTCCTTCTACCTAAAACTATTATAGCATAAGGCTAAAAAAAAAGCGCATTTCTCTGTAGGTTATGCTATACTATGAGTATGAAAACAACATTGATTGGACAAACTTTTGGGCGTTTAACTGTTACATCTTTTTCCTCCGTAAAACATGGGGAAAGACATTGGGAATGTCTTTGTACTTGCGGCAAAACTCATATAGCTCGTGGTAGTCATCTTAAATCTGGTGGTGTTACTTCTTGTGGCTGCTATCGCACTGAACAGATTATTAAGGCTAAAACTACACATGGAGCAAGAACTCGATTAAATAAACAACCTAATGAATATTACATCTGGCAAGGTATTAAACAACGGTGTCATAATCCAAAAAATACTATGTATAAATATTATGGACAACGCGGAATTGCTGTATGTGACAGATGGTTTAATTCATATGAAAACTTCATCTCAGATATGGGACCACGACCTTCTTTAGAATATTCTATAGATAGGATAAATAACGATGGTAATTATGAACCCTCTAATTGCCGCTGGGCGACCCCGTTAATTCAAGGAAATAATAAGAACCTAAAAACATACACAGTATTAAATATGAATTTAACCATAACCGCCTGGGCTAAAGTATTAAATATTTCTACTAATGCGATTTATAAACGCATAAAGAAAGGACAGACAATGTCTGTTATTGTAGGAGATTTTCTACAAAAGGAGACGCCCTAGTTCTTGTATTATTTAGCACTTATCGCTTAATCCGATCTGCAATAAACTGTCCCATGTCTATCCAGTTTCCGTCGTTATCTATCTGTCCAATCTTTTGGGCATAGGTAGACATGAGTTTAGCCATATGAGCCACATACTCTTGCTGGGATTTAGCCCCAGTTATAAAGTAATCTTCTAAAGAGAGGCCCGTTTCCTGTTCTATTTCAGAACAGGCTTCTTTCCATTCTTTGTCCATATTACACCTTTGTGGTTTTGCCACAGACTGTACAGGTTCTTTTAGACGGCCCAAAAGAATGCACCCTTTTACCATTACCATATTTCTTGTCTTGGAAAGGATGTTCGTTACAACCCGGACAGGAAAGAATTACAGCTCCTGTTTTTGCTTTCTTTTCTTCTTTCATTAATTATCCTCCTATTGAAACAGTAGTTAAATCACCGATAGACCGTAAAAGAGTTTGGGCTCTATGGATAGATGTTCTTTGATTCGCTACTTGAGCGAGCGCCTCATCTAGTACTTTTTCTAAAGCTGTTATTTTCTTTTCAAGGGAAATACTATTCGTTTTTTCTTCATCTCGTTCTCTACGTAAGATTTTTTCCTTTAGCTTCATAGCTCGTTCATTATCTTCCAATCTTTTCTTTTCCTCTATAAGATATTCAATCCTAGTCTCTTGCCACCTTATTGTGTTAGTAAGCTCGTTTTCTTTCGCCTTCCAGATTTGTTGGAGTTCTTCTGGTGGGGTTTCTTTAGCTAAATCAGCCGCCTTTAACAACTTAACTTGCGTTTTTGTCTTTGCTATTTCGGACTCCTATGTTACAATAAGATAAATGCTAATCGTTTATTACCATATTTTCAAATACGGAAATAATTGGCGGAAACTCGTAGATGAACAATTGGCTCGAGTTAAAGCCTCTGGGCTTTATGATAAAGCTGATATTTATGTCGGTGCTCATGGTCCTAATGGTAGGGTTCTTGCTCAAGGTTGTTACGATAAAGCAACCGGCATTTATATTCCTGAGATATTCCAAGAGTATCCTAAAATCAAAACTTCCTATGACTTATGCGGAGATCGTGATATATTTGAGTTCGATTCAATAGACGCTGTAAGAGAACTCGCTATTCAAAATCCCCAAGCTAAAATATTGTACTTCCACACTAAAGGAATTAGCCACCCTAATGATTATATGACGGATTGGCGTAATTGCCTTGAGTATTATACAATTGACAAACATCAATTTTGTCTTGACAAATTGAACACTTATGATGTTGTTGGTACAGATCTCTACTACGCCCCACAGCCGCATTTTAGCGGGAACTTTTGGTGGGCTAATGCTTCTCACCTTGCTAAATTGCCCAAAGTCTCTAGGAAAGAACAAGGATTCCTCTTGAGAGTTAATGCTGAAATGTGGGTTTGTTCTAGACATGGTAATTTTGGCTGCCTGCACTATAATAAACTACATAATTATGAAGAAAGAAATCCAACTTCTAATTATATTAATCTAGATTTAGAGCAAGAAATGCAAGAGGCATCTCGATTTCAAGCCAAAATTGCGAAAAGTCATATTGAACCATACTCTATGTATAACTCCAAAGAAAAGAAATTCTACCCACGATTAAGTACCACTCCTGAAGTTTGGGATTGTTAACGTAGGCCCAATTTCTTTAGCATACTAGGATTATGCACCTTAACCCATTCATCTACTTGATCTAGTGCTAAGTTCATTCCTAGTTTACAATTAGGCCCTATCTTACATACCTTACAGTTATTTTTATGTGCAAGGTAAGCGGCATGAGCTTTTTCCCAAGCTTTCATCCTTTAAGTATCCTACTCTTTAAGAACTCGATTAAACCTACTACTTCGAGAAACGCTCCTTTATAATAAGTACGGATATTATCCTCTTCTATATTATTTAGAGTAGTCATTATTACACAAATATCTATATTACCTTGTTTTACTTCAGTATGAAGAGCCTCTATATAATTAAGAAGTTCTTGTCGCCTAGGATCATGTATATCAATTACTTTAGCCACGATTTTTTCCATCACCTGGAACAGGGGTATTCATTTCTAGTTTCAGTTTTGCTAATCAAAATTGATTCAAAAATTATGGTGGTACTGAGTGGTTCGTACCCACATCTTCCCTAAGACAATTAGGGGCTTTTCATTTAAGCTATCAGTACCGCGTAATATGGGGTGTCGGGTAAGATTTGAACTTACAAATGCTTGATCCACAATCAAGGGCTTTACCAGTTAAGCTACCGACACGTTATAAATATAGGGTTAGATAATTTTTTAGGTTATTAACCCCGTTACGACCTATTTTATTATTATAGAGGTTTTCTATAATAAGAGAAATAATTTACAAAAGGACCATCACGGATTCTATTCATTCTATTCATTAGCTTACACGTCCCAAAAGAGTGTCGGTGATATGCCGACCCATCTTCATAAAGCGATCTTTGTCATACTTGATTCCCGCTTGCATATGCTTCGGGTTGTTGTGCCAGTTCATATCCTGAGTGCATTTCACTTGATACTCTGTCGGGAGAGCATCAACGAAAGTGAAGAAGTTCTTGATCTTCTTTTCATCCAGGTTGTTCTTTGCGGTGCCACACTTAGTCAGGAAATAAGTGATGACAACGCCACAGGCAGCAAAGACAAGCCCCGGCTCATTAGCCGAAAGAGGTGGCATATTCCCCTTTTCGATGATATCGACCGGGTCGATCTTATTAGCCAACTCGAGGAAGTTGGCAAAATCAATTGCTACTGCCTTTCCGATAGTAGCAACTGCGATCATTTCGATTAGGGACTTCTTTACGTTGCCCCCTTCCATAGCCGCTGCAACTGCGCACCCAAAGTGCTCCCAACTACGCGGCGTCGGAAAGGACATGGTGTTCTTATCTTCAGGCAGTTTATAGAGCCATTCCGGCTTACTGTCCAAGAAAGACACAATGTATTGTGACACGAGATCATTGGCCTTGAAATAGCTCCTGACATCTTCCCATGTCGGAACAACCGTAATGTGTTTCATACGGTTTGCAGCCGGAAGGGATAGACGCGAAACATACGCGCCGTCTTTCTGACGATTTCCACAAGCCATGATGATAGTGTCATCCGGTAGCTTGTGATTTCCGACCCTACGATCAAGGAGAATTTGTAGAGCGACATTCTGAACCGCCGGGGGACAGTTGCTGAACTCGTCCAGCAAAAGAATCCACCCGTCTTCTTCAGGGTAGAAATCAGGACGCAGCATAGTCATTAGGTGCGGTTTTTCGGGATGCCTTGCGGGGATACCACCGATTACGGTGACATCTTTGTCGGCTAGGCGGATATCGCAAATGCCTTTGCGATTCAGTCTAGTGACTAGTTGAGCGCAGATAGCGGATTTACCGATACCCGGTCCACCCCAAAGCATGATGCTTTGTTTATCAGCCGGTAGAAAGTGCGGGAGAAATTCCAGGACTTCTCCTGCGCTCATAGTCAATTCGACATCGAGAAATGCGTTTGGTTTTGCAGCCATTGTTCTTCTTTCCTATAGTTAAGGGTTAATAAGCGGAGTTGATTATTAGTTGTTAATTATCTAACGCATACACCTCTCCCATTGAAATCTCAGGATACCAGAAAATTAGCCACTTGTCAACCACTTTCTGCAACTAAATGAGGGACTAATTTAATCAGCCTCTATATCTAGATATAGTTGTGGAGAGAGCTTAAATAACTCTTTACATTCAACATGACAAAATATAGCGCACTTACCTTCCGGTAGGGGTTCCATAAGGCTAAAATTCAACCAGTGCTCTATATTTTTGCATGGAAACTCTGTCCAATGTTTATGGATAATTCTTTTATGGCAAGTAGTACAGGTTATTGTAAAGCTAATATTACAAACACCTTTAAGGAAATCCAGATAAGTATCGTAGAGTCTATATGGATAGACCCTAAGTTTATGATAGACATAACCATGACGAGATTGTATAGGAAATACCTTATAAAGTATATTACGTTTTTGGCTACTAGTGAATGGTAATATATTCACTCTATAAGATACTAAGGGGATAGTTGATTGTGTAATTTTATTCATTTTCTTCACAAAGTTGGGGATTTAACTCGAGTAATTCTCTACAGGACGGAGAGCACACATAAGAAACACTATTTTCAGATAGTAGGAAACAGGAACTTTGCAATCGAAAGCACTTACAAGAACTTAAATAGTTAGGATCTATATAAAGCCAGCCTACGTCATGTGAACAACAGCGGCATTTAATATAAATATGTATCATTCCTTTTCCTAATTCTTTACTATAAATTTTGTAAATACGTTTTGGATAAATACAAAGTTTAACTAAAGAGTTAGTATTGTCTAAAATGGCTTTATAGAGGAGTTTTTTAGGTTTAGAGGGATTAACAGGAAATGTAGATAAAAAACATTAAGGACAGTCGTAGTTATTATTTCTAGTTTATTCACAATTGTATATCTCGATATTGGGGACTATTTTACATACCTCTAGTTGTTCTAGAACTAACTGCTGTATTTCATAAGGCATGACAGGTAAATCCTTTGGATAATAGAGTACAGAATGTTCTATTAAAGAAGACGCACGTTTAATTAACCGTGTTTCTACGATACCTTTCGAGTTTAGATTAATGGTTAATGCATCTGATTTATAATCATTACAGAATTCTACACCGAATAACCAAAACTTGAATGTTTCTTTAGGATTATCTTTACTATAACTTTTCCCAAGCATTCCATGAATGAAATCTTTTTCCTCGGGTGTATAAATTATGTTAACTTTACCCCCTAATCCATAGGGCCTCATTTTTTGAGGTCGTCCATCAAGCCTAAATGGCTTACTAGGCGAGTAGTACTTGGTAAGTTTACAGTGCAACGGAAAAGTCGTGTTCATTTTGTTCGATTTCCGAGTAGTAGGTTAGATTTTTGAGATTTGGAAACACGGTAGTCGTAAAAGCAAAGGCACATTCCGGAGAACAAAGATACGCAAAGAAGATATCATTGCCCTCAATGACCATTTCTCTTTCAAAAGCCTCGGATTTCAATTTTTCCGATTCTTCTTTGATTTTTTGCATAGCATCTTCGCCGGAAAGTTCTTCTTCTTTAGAGAGATCAACGCTAATCTCATCATAGAAGGTTTCTTTCTTAGAACAGATACAACAAAAAACGTCTGGCCTTTTAGTGTTCACGGCGTCTTTCTCCTATAACCAAGGTTAAGATAACGGACGGAAAAGTAAGAGCGTAAATATATCCACAAATGATTCCGAATACACCCAATAAAGAGCTAGCAATACCCGCACAGGTAAAGAATGCTATTGATTGTAAGTAGCGTAAAGAGAATCCCTTCTCGAGGGGATTCATAATAGCAAAGCCAAGACTATAGCAAATACTTGTTATTGCTCCGGCTTTACCTCCCACTATTGTCCACGCTACTGTCATAAAGCATAGATAAAACAAGAACTTAACGTATACGGCTCTTATTCTCGGCTCCATTATTTCCTCCTATGTTTTTCAAGATCGGGCCAACGACCTATCCATTTCTTGCCGTCTTTAGCGAAATCCCAGACATCTGAGGTTTCTTTCAAATTGAAAATAGGGTCTTCAACTTGATCGACAATTTGTTGTCGAACCTTCCGACGAAAGGTTCGATTAGCACGTTGTTTATCCTCCTTTTCAGATTCAGCGCAAGTATTTCCACTGTAAAGACGTTTCTTTCTTGATCTACTCATAGAAAAGGTACCACCTTTAGTATTTCGAAACACTCGGGACTACATGCTTTTGGGATAGGGGCCTCTATTTCAGGCCCCATATCGTATAGTATAAAGTTTTCTCTACAAACTTTACAACGGAAAGAAGGGCGTACTTGACAATGAAGATGATCTTCCCAAAACGGGCGTTTGGCTCTATAGCAATTAAGCATAGCCTTCTCTGTATCAAAATATTGTCTAAAGGCCCAGGATTGTTTATAAGCAGGTACCCAGATCTCTTTGCCATCTCTTTCTTCTTTTATTAAGAAACGTGAAAAAAGACAATAATTTTGCTGGGTCTTCTTTTTTGGCTTTCTCTTAGCATAATAGAATTTGTAGTAAGCAAACATTAGTTCAAAAGTTTTGGATTGGTCGGCATCTTTGCAAAACTATCCTGTAGGATACTATTAGCTAATGCTTCGTGGGCGGCTAGAATATCCGTACAGCCTACCTTAAGGAGGGTTTCCGCTAAGTGCATAGAAGCTAATAGAAAGGTATCTATTTTAGCGGTTCCAGGGGGTATCCTTTCGTCTAGGACGTTCTTGATAGCGTCTAAATCATCCATTGTGAAATACTTACTCATTAGAGAAACTCTCCTTGTTTTTGTTACCGACAAATTGTGTGTTGTGTTTCCTTTACTCATCTTGATTAAAAGAAATCTCTAGGAGAAGTTTTTTGTACCATTCGGCCAACCCATGCGTTGCTCGTCTAGTTACATGGCCCTTTGCCCAGTCCCATAATACTTCTTTGATATTAGCTTCTTCCTCCTCTAGGATGTCGAGATTACATAGCTTCATTAACTTACCGATATCTCTAGGAGAGTTCTCGAGTTCTCCTGATTCTTTTAGATGAATAACAGCCTTCCGCCAACGAGCCTCTGTTCTATACATTTCTGCAAGTTTGAGAATAATGTCATTATTCGTAGGATTAGAACTCTTCCAGTTCTTTCTATTTACTTCCTTAAAAGCCTCATTGACATATTTAGCCATTAATGTTTTACCATCAATACCAAATGTGCCATAAGCCTTACAAACTACCCCTTCGATCTTAGATCCGCCTAGGAAAGATTCCCGCTCTAATAGGTTGAGAATAAAGTCACTAGACTCTACTATTCCTTCATAGATCTTTGGGACAATCTCGAGTCCCAATCTTTGTGCTTCCTTCACCTTTTCCTCATATGGAAGGTAGTTTTCATCCCCTACCATTATATCAAAGATGACGAAATGATCCTTTGGGATACGGCTATATGCTATAGCGTTATGTTTAGGAGACTGAAAAACTTCTCCACGATAAATCCAACCAGGAGTAAGCATATGCTCTCTATCACACATAGCATCAACAAAGCCTGCGAATATCTTTGGGGGTATTTCACGTTGAATAATTGCTCCTTTAGATCTAAAGACTAACTCACCTTCGATAATAGCTACGCTACCCTGAGACCCATCACACTTTTCTTCAATTAGAAGTGGCTTCTTTAGTATTTCACTAACGTAGAGGTGTCCAAAATTATAGATCTTTGGATAAGATGGAATGATTTTCATTTTATTCTCCTATATACAATTGGGGGGTTAACAGAAATAGCTCTCTACACCCACCCTTCATATGAACTAGATAATAGTTATCATCTATTTTTAGAGCATCCTTCACAAGAAGGGTGGTGTATTTAGCACTAAATAAATTCTTTTTACAAACACTGCAAGATTCTCGTATCCTAACGCGAAGATGTATAAATCCTTCATTTACATCTTCTATCATGTCAGGGGTTATCTTATACATATAATTGTGGCGCTAGCTTAAATAGCTCTATACACTCTGTGTGCCAACGAGGCAGAAAATATAGAGTATCTTTTACTCGAAATAGGTCATCTTTATAAAGTCCATAACTATTTGTTAATATACCTACTCCTAAACTATCTTTGCAAACAAAACAGTAAGGGTTTATTTCTCCTTTTATAGGATAGAAGAAGTTTCCTTTAGACCTAAAACAATCCTGTTTCTTTAGAAACGTACTCATTTCAAGAGATTTGCAACTCCTGTATACATGAATAGTCCAATAAAAGTACCAAGAAGTATGCCGCCGGCAAAATTCATGGCTTGATCCAAGGTCCATTTAATAGGACTATTATCTTGCTCAAGCAATTCTGCCTTTACTTCTTCGATAAAATCTGTTTTGGGATAAACTGCGTTAACAGTTTCACAAAACAGTTCTTGCCTGCTAAATTCTTCATGCAGATCCTTTGGCTTGTCCATCTTTATACCTATCTCCTTTTTCGCCAGTTCAATTAGATCACTAAGTTGATCCCAAAGTGTATTATCTCCTTCTTTTAGAAAAGGAAGGAGAAGCTCCATTTCCTTGAAATACACTTTAGCGAAGTTCCTATCGTGCTCAAAGATATCCCAACCATTAGAAAGACAATCAGCAATCTTGATTGTCTTTGTACGGGGGGACTGCTTTGCGGTATGTTCACGGTCTATAGCCTTTCGTGCCTTTCGATTACCGTCAGAAGGCGCGGATACGTCCGAGAGCCCCCTAACCATAAGGACTACCGCTTGATTACGAACAGCCCTGAAGATATCCTCTTCTGTCTTAACAGTATCCTCGAGAACATCATGCAGCAAAGCTGCTGCAAACATTTCTTCATCCTCAATGCCATTGTCTTTTAGAATGGTCATTACCTGAATAGGATGAACAACATAAGGCTCTCCAGAATACTTTCTGGTTTGCCCTTCGTGAGCATTAGTAGCAAAAGTAAGGGCTTCTTGTACGATATCCATTAAAAAGTCTCCCATCCAGCTATTCGCATTAAAGCTAAGAGGTCTTGTACTTTAACAGTAACCTCCGCCCCATCCTCAGTAGTCCATCCTAGTTGCTCTTCTTTAAGAAGAGCGTTATCAACACGGTGTGCCAATTTAGACAGATTGACATTCCATATCCCTTTAGGGCAAGTAACAATATAGTCTTTCATTCTCTTTCTCCAACTCTTCTATTCTCTTTTGTAGGGCTTCTAATTGATCTGAGATTATTCTCGCTTCTTTAGGGGTGAGTTCTACTTTAAGCCCTAAACACTCACAGCGAGTAGCCCTAGCCCCTAGAACAGCAGCAAAATATTCTACCCCGTTAATCGGAAATGATGCCATCTTGAGCCCCCCAAAATACACGCCGCAAAATATTATAGACATGAATATTACGGAATTTATCATGCCCTAATTCCATGAATTCTACTTCTGCATTAAAGAAATCCCGCAAAAATGCGCCGACTGCAACACTTCGCGAAAAGCCTGCATCACAATGGATAAGTAGATTCTCTTTGTCTTTGACAAACTCAAGAATAGACTTAGCATGGTTTTCCGAGAAGAAGATATTGTTCACTTGAATTGGTGAAATTAAGTGTTGTGATAGCGGAATAGCATCATCAAACCATACAACCATAAACTTATGGCCGACAAGCCTAATGATATCTTTATCTACTTCCGGGGAGTACCCGCTTTTTGACGTACGGATACTAATTAGTCCATCCAAGTTTTTGTCTTGAATATCCGGAAGGCGAGCTACACTACAAACCTTTACGCTTCCCATCTTTCCTTCATCCTTATGATAGCGTCTTTGGGGGCGCCATGTTTATTATCACGAGTCATTTCTTCTATAGATCGAAAAGCCATAGGCATGATTTCGATCTCGTAATTAGCTACTGTCGCAGCCTCTTGATACCAGGCATATTCCCAATGTTGAGTATTGGTATTGTCTACAATAATTAGATCGTAATTATCTAGACTATTCCAGAACTTAACCTTACAAGCCTTATGGGCTTGTTTAAGATAGCGTTGATCAAAAACGTAAACTCCTTTATCATTAACAAAGAAGTCATCTGCGGAACAGATGATACCTTTTTGATTAGCGAGAAGGTTTCTAGCGGTTGTAGTTTTCCCACAACCGGGAAGCCCTCTCATTATGACTACTTTACGCATTGAGATCAAAAACCTCTTGTGCCGCTAAACTGACATACTTAGTGTTTTTAACAACACTTCGTTTTGATTTATGCATATGACCATGAATAAATACCGATGGCCTATGAATATCAAGACAAGTTTGAAGCCCTTCACCCGTTCGTGTAATGTCATTGAAATGAAAGATTTGTTGCGTAGCTATAGTAGGAGTAGTATGAGCTACAATCAAATCCGGCTTGAATAGTTCGTACTTATCAAAGATGATATTCCATGCTTGATAAGCAATCTCTTCTTGTTCAAACCAATCTCTTCCTAGTGTTCTATATTGCCGGTCAATACTAAAAGCACCTGCAACAGTAGCGATCTTTATTCCTTGCCATACAAACTCGTTGTAATAGCCAAAGGAATATGGTTTCGTGATACTGGGAAAATAGTCATGGTTCCCAAACACTATCTTGTGCATAGTAGGATCTATGACTCTTTCATGCCAGTCATGCTCTTTTTTGAAACCAAAATCCCCTACCTGAATAGTGGGGTGTTCTCGATCTTTGGTTATGTTAAAGTATCTTAGTGTATCGCCATGAATATCTCCTATAAAGGAGATCGTTTTATATTCCTCCCACATTACTTTACCTTCTTTCCGTTGATCTGAGCAGAGATCAGTTGATTATTGCGAACAAGAAGAACAACCTTCTTATTAGAAGAGGTTCCGGCTGCTCCTTTCTTCCAGAACTTCTTAGAGAAGCTGTTTTTATACCCGGCTATTGCCATAGCGGACTTCCCAGTATCAAGAAAATGTCCTAATGGAGTAGATCCTTTCCAATAGGTTTTCTTTTGGTTAAGAACAACGTCAAGTTGAGTAGATGGTGCGAGTTTAGTTGCCATTATTTTTCTCCTTGTGAACTATCCCACCGATATCTTTGACTTTTACTTGTTTATAAGGAAGTTCTTTTTGCACCCCGCTTTTCGAGATACTCTCTAATTAGACGCTCTTCTCTTTCAAGCGCTTTTGCTGCGTTGGCTTTATCAGCCTCGTATTCTGCGTCGGCCAGTTCTTCCTCTTTATCTATAGAGAGTTTATACTCCCGCTCTACTTTTTCGACCGGCGCAAAAGAGTATCTCTTCTTTGGATAGAAGTGAGCGGGAACATCGAAATAGTCTAAGTCGCTGATCTTAAAGTCAGAACCTAAACACTTAATGAAATACCACCAATTCGCACAGTCGTAGTGAAAAAGAGTATCCACTAACTGCTTGTTCTTAACCACTATTGCAGTTTCCCTTTCATCGAGTTCAATAGGGCATTGGCAATAGAAACAATTGGGTTCTCTTGTAGATGGCTGCATTTAGATTCTCCCTATTTAACAGTAATAGTTGGGCCTGTCCGTACCGTGAAAATAGAGTACCAGAAAATTAGCGCGTTGTCAAGCACCATCTCAGAATAATTAGTAACTATTTAAAAAATCGCGTACTTTTTCTAATAGATCTTCATTTAAGATAGTAATATTAGGCTCATACATAAAGAAGCATAATTTTAGGATATCTGCACAAGGAGTATCACAAACACTATAAAGCTGGTTTCCTATTAAGAAGTCTACCGTAGGATCTAGTATATAATCTCTTGTCTGGTGGTTTTCTTTACATACTAAACAAATAAAGAAGCCCCATAAAGTTGACGCAAAAGTTCACTATCGTTTTTAGTTATAGTATTAGACATATCTCCTCGTTCAACTAGCTTTTGATAAATACTCTTCTATCATAAGAAGCATTTCCTCAGAAGTGATAATTTTACTGGGTCTAAAAGAAAAGATACATAATTTTAAAAGATCCATACATGGCGCGGTACAAGTACTATAGAGTTTATTCCCTAGCAAATAATCAACACTGGGGTTTAATATAGAATTACCTGTCTTGACTTTTTTTCCACAAACCTTACACTTAAAATATGAGCCGTATAAGTTAACTATTAAAGAGCATTCAGGAGCTATAAAATTTGGCATAGAAAATTTCCTTCATTACAAGAGTACCAAACTTTGGAACAGCCCATAGTAAGAAGAAATTGATAGCAACATTTACAAGGCTTGCTAAGTTTCATCTCGCTCGACTTATTCAAACGGATATTGATTAGCTCGAAAGGCGCATCTCGATCTAGTATCCCTACTATCTTACTAAATACATTAGCTTCTGCATGACTTTTAGATAGAGGGGTATAAAAACCGCCATATTTAACGACTCCAGAAGTATTGGTGGCAAAGCCTAGGATCTTATTATATTGCACACCAAAGCTGAAGTGATGAAAGTTACCATATTCGGGATGTCGAGAAGGAGTATTACGTTCTCGAGCAATTCGCAAAGCTTCTTTGAGTAGTCTATTATTCATATATCCACGGAGTTAAATTAAATAACGCAACACAGTCTTCATGGGAGGTAGGAATGATGCAATATTTTCTTCCTATTTTATGTACAAGGGTTTTTTTGATAAGGATACAGGTGGTAGACTCTGTATTACGCTTATCCCAAGATTGACATACTCTACACGATAGGCGAGTATGTTCTTTTAGGATAAAGAAAGAACTCAGTTCTTTATCTATAGCTGCTTTATTAAAAACTTGCATATAGCCAGGGCGTTAGATTATATAAATCAAAACACGCTCGAGAACAATGCCCATAAAATGTTCGTGTAATAGCATTATAATAAAGACTAAACACACCTAGTTTTGTAGTTTTTCCACAAACAATACAAATAGACTCTAGCTTAAGCGGTTGTGTCGTTATCATTTGCTTATAAGAACTAGGGTAGCGTCTTTTACTCCCTCTGTATATACCCACGGAGTTAAGTTAAACAACTGAACACAAGTAGAGGAGCATAGTGGGTAATACATTAGATCTTTAGAGTTATACCAATAGTTTGTAGGGTTTAAGAATGCTTTTACGCCACAAACAATACACTTCTTAGTAGTGCTATTTAAGGGGAACTTTATCATTTTTTCGATTGTATGAACCTTTACCCTTTTTTACTTTTTGAATTTTTTTAGGGGGTATTGGTTTGCCTCTAACGCCTTTCATATAGTTCCTCCATCACCGAACAGGGTACCAGAAAATTAGCGGTTTGTCAAGGTATTTCTTAGGGACTAATTCCGATTAAGTAACCTAAATTATACCACTAATTATGGCCGTGGGGGCAGCTATAAGATAGAAGGAAGCAAAATGCGTGCCGACCAAATTAGTGGTATAATACAGCTAAGTAACTCCTAATTATGTACCAAAGAAAATTAGTCGATCATTATGTGCTTGACAACACGCTAATTTTCTGGTACCCTGTCCTTGCGCTAAAGGGTATAGAATAATGAAGAAATCCCAATTACAGGATAAAGAAGTAGATGAATTGTTAGTTCTTTTGGATAAAGTTTTTATCAAAATTGAAAAAGATCTAAAAGAACTAGATAAACTCGAGGAAAAGAGGAAGCGAATTGAGCTACTTAAAAAAGTTCCACTAAATCAAGCAATATTTGATAGACAATGTACGTTTATACAACGATTAGATTTCGTAGTATGTTGCGTTTGTTGTAAAGCTTTTTACTATGGTGTGGAAAATTCTTTATCGAATACATATTCAGTATGGTCCGTTGCACTAGATGATACGGAAGTTATTGGAGATTATGTGTATTTTCTTTTCCACCCACCGTGTAGAGAGTTGTTTAATCTAACCCCATGGATTTATCTATGAGATTTTTCAAGAGGCAGGAATTAGAAGACTTTACAGATAATAGTGTCTATGCTATTGCTTTTCGCGATAAACAAATTAGAGACTTTTATTGTTGTGTGTGTAAACAAAACGTACTTCATAATGTAAGTGCGGTATATCGAGATGAGTTTATTATAGTAAACGATACTTGCTATTTCGTATGCATACCTGATAATTGTTTCGATTTATTTTGGCTAACTCCTTGGCTTTACACAGATGAAAGCTAAATTAGCACTTATAGATAATTGGTGGACTTGTCGATATCTTCTTGAGATATTAGATGAAGACCCCTTTTGTCCGATCTGTGAAAAAAGAATGGTGTTTACTCACCCCATAGACGGGGCTTTATACACTAATCCGGGGCCATCCCCTAATAGTTTTTACCCTATAATGCAGTTTACTATACCCGAGTTACCTTTCTTTTGTTACGCTGTTCCTATTATAATGGGAAAGGAATTTACTTGGGTATGTTCTCCACGTTGTCAAGAGCTGATAAAGATTGTGGGTTATGTCTAAGACACTATCTCGTTTTCATTCTGGGCATCTTGCTAAACCAGCACCAGACTATTTTGTTTACTTTAAGACGGCCTATGTCTTTAAATGTCATATATGCGGTCAATATTTGAAGGAAAATATAATGGCTGTTACTTCTATATATAGTAAAGATATTAAGCAGGGGCTTAAGTTCTACTATATTATTCCCCACGATCATTATGCATGTCTCGAGATATTCAAGTTAACTCCTTGGCTTTACTAATGCAATATAAAATAGCTAGATCTTTGATTAGATTTGAAACCGAGATTAATATAGGATTGCATGAGAAAATACATCCTATATGTGCGGTTTGTAAACAACCTACTACAATGCTACAAAGAGGAATATCAGGGATGTTCAAAGATGAACTAATTTATATGTTCGATCATTTCTATATAGTACCTTGGACACACTACGAATGTTATGAACTATTCAAACTAACCCCTCAATTATATGTATAAATTTCATATCTCTTCTGTAGAGTCTTATAGTAAGCAGGCTATAGGACAAGCTTTTCATTTTAAGCCTCGAGGCTATTATGAAATATGCTGTTGTGTTTGTAAACGTGTTTTAATTGGTAAGTCTAGGCTTATTTATAACCATGAATTTCTTCTTATAGAAGATACTGGCTATATCTTTGGTCCACATGAAACGTGTAAAGAATTATTCAAGCTTTCTCCTTGGTTGTACTAATGAAAGCACTAATTAGTTCCCAACCACCAGTAGCTACTCAGGGTATGTTTGAGTTTGTCTTAGAAGATATAGAAGAGCCTAATATTTGTCATGTGTGTAAAAACACAATCTCACATCCTGCATATACAATACTTGATGCTACCCTTTTCATCTCAAAAGAGAATAAAACAGTTTTTATACGCATACGAACAACAACCTCATACATCTGGACTTATGGCTATATCATGTCGGATTATGTTATAACCTGTTGTTCCACACCATGTGTTGATATAGCACAACTAGTTGGTATTATATGAGATGTAAGTTCAAACATGATGAAGTAAGTGAAGGCCCCGCATACCATAATGAAGGGAAAAAATTAGAGTGGGATGAAGAATGTGCTCTTTATTGTGCAATATGTAAAACATCTCCTTATGAAGATAAACTATATCAAAATATCCTAGAGAAAGCCTGTGTAAAAACCGATACGCACTATTTAATTATCCCGTCTTCCCATAAAGAGTGCCGAGAACTCTATAATCTAACCCCCTGGATATATAAATGATTGTACATGAAGATGACCAATTCGTATATTTCGATGACTTCCTCCCTATCAAGTGCTGCGTTTGTGGCAACTGGGAAAAGGATGGAGATATTGTTAATGAGCGCCACATTAACAAGGATCATATCTTAACGGATATATTCAATACTAAGAATAGGTGGTTAGTGCCTTGGCATCACAAAGAGTGTCGTAAGATATTCGAAATCATGCCCCCACTAACTTATGATAGGCTATGATTTCATTCTTTACAAGAGACGATATTAATTTTATAGATGAGTATTATCATCTAAAGAAAAGAGCGAATTTAAAATGTCATGTATGTGAGAAGCTTTATACAGAATATACCAGTAAATTACGTCTTCATAATGTCCATTATTTAGATGGTATTTACTATTACATACCAAAAAACCATACTGAATGTGTAGAATTATGGAAGATGCATCCAATACCTCATTTATGAGCATATCTTCTTTTACAAAAGACGATCTGAGTTTTCCTGATGTGGGACGTGATGGTATTTATTATCTTAAAGAACTATCTACTATGGAGTGTTACGTCTGTGAACGAATATATGTCAGTGGGGTATTAAGCTTAACCCACTTTAATATTCATCCTTTCGGGGATAGATATTACTACATTCCTAGTGAACATCAAGACTGTGTAGAAATATGGAAACTATGGCCTATACCAATAGAATAAATAGAAACGAGGTTCGGACATCGGGCTCTTCTTATTATGATATGAAGTATCCCAAGGTTCTATTCATAAAAAGGATCTCTTTTTTGATAGAAGACATACTTTATTATGTTCCAAGACTTCATCCTCTTTATCAAGATATCTTTAAGATAGCTCCGCAATTATACATATGACAAACAAGATAACCCCTGAAATGATTCTGGGACAAGATAAGAAGTTTATTTACTTATATACTCCTATTAGAGAGACTTGTACCGTCTGTGACCAAACTCTATATGAGAATAGCTATCCAACATTAGATAAAAAAGATCTAGTAAAGATAGGGGATGACTATTATCTTATTCATATCGAAAATAAATGTAAAGAGCTTTTCTTATTAACCCCTCAACTATATGTTTACTGAACAGGATATTGAAGAATTAGATCCAGCCTATTACTGGTTCAAAGCTCTTAGATCTAT
>Ga0172375_10003880_pt1 | contig 22449 bp, 23 predicted proteins | sample LakKiv1m_FD_114537 | JGI IMG/M metagenome (GOLD analysis project Ga0172375, IMG submission 114537) | Freshwater microbial communities from Kabuno Bay, South-Kivu, Congo - kab_092012_11.1m | ecosystem: Environmental > Aquatic > Freshwater > Lake | place: Democratic Republic of the Congo... | reverse complement strand
TTTCACCGCTGTAATAAGGGAGCCATGTCGTTTCCAGGCCGGATTTGAAGGCGGATTCCATCAACAGCCTCCCTATGAATAGAACGCCCTGCCCACCAAACCCGGAAACGGTTATCTCCCAGTTCAACTCCTGTCCCCCTTCCTCAACGCATCAACCCCGGGTATGACCTTGAATTCGCCCAGGGGGAACTGCGGTATCATGTTGTCTGTCATCCACTGGGGCGCTTTCACCGGCTCAACTCTCCAGTTGATGGGGCACATGGAGAGTATTTCAACCATGGCGAAACCCAGTCCGGCGAGCTGTGTGCGGAAAGCCAGCTCAACGGCTTTCTTGGCCCTGCGCACGTTGGCCGGATTGTTCACGGCCACCCTGGCGATATAGGCGGGGCCGTCCAGCGTGGCCAGCATCTCGCTCATCCTGATTGGCCAGCCCGACTGCTCTGCGGTGCGGCCGCCGGGAGTGGACGCCGTGTACATGCCCATCAGAGTTGTGGGCGCGAGTTGTCCGCCGGTCATGCCGTAAGTGGCGTTGTTGGCAAATATAATGGTGATTTTTTCGCCTCTGGCGGCGGCATGCACGATCTCGCCGGCGCCGATGGAGGCCAGGTCGCCATCGCCCTGTATGGCAAAGGGCACCAGGTCCGGTCTGCATCGCTTGATGGCCGTTGCTACACACGGTGCGCGCCCGTGGGGCGCCTCCATGCCGTCGACCTTGAAGTATTCGTAAGCCGTCACTGTGCATCCGATGGATCCGATGCAGATGGCCCGCTCCAGAAGGTCCAGCTCCTGCAAGGCCTCTCCGACCAGGCGCTGAATTATGCCGTGGCCGCATCCCGGACAGAAGTGTGTGGGACGGTCGACCATTATGTCGGGCCGGGTAAAGATCACATTATCGTAATCGTCCATCTCTGCTTTACTCATAGAAGTCACTACATCATTAAATCAATTGCTTCGAAGATGGGATCAGCCTCCAACGGAACACCGCCGTAGGTATTCACCAGCTTTATCTCATTCTGATTTCCCACAGCTATCCTGACATCCTCCAGCATCTGCCCCCCGCTCATCTCGGCCACCACGAACTTGCAGCCCTTTTCAGCAAGGTCGGCCAGCGGCTGATAGGGGAAGGGGAACACCGTGATGGGACGGATGAGACCCACGCGGAGCTTCTTGTTGCGGGCCGTCTTCATGGCGCTGATGGCGGACCTGGCTGCGCTGCCGTAGGCGACCAGTATGATATCCGCATCCTCTGTATTGAGTGCCTCGTAACGAACCTCGTTAATACGCATCTTCTCGAATTTATCCAGCAGCAGCTTGATCCGTCTGGGATGATCGATGGGATTCATTTCAAAGGAGTTGATGCGGTTCTTGGGCCTGCCTCTGGCGCCCGTTATGGCCCACTTCTTTTCCGGAAATTTCTTCACCCGCTCACGTATGACCACAGGCTCCATGGCCTGTCCCAGAAAACCGTCGGCGATAACCAGCGTCGGATTGCGGTATTTATCCGCCAGCTCGAAGGCCAGCATGGTCAGGTCCATCATCTCCTGAACGGTAGACGGCGCCAGGTTGATCAGGTAGTAGTCGCCGTGCCCACCACCCCGCGTGCATTGCATGTAGTCGCCCTGGGCTCCCCCGATGTTGCCCAGTCCGGGCCCGGCCCGCATGATGTTTACGATAACGGCCGGCATCTCGGCTCCTGCCATATAAGAGATGCCCTCCTGTTGAAGGCTGAAACCGGGGCTAGAAGTGGAGGTCATGGCGCGGAATCCTACGGCCGCAGCGCCGTAAACCATATTGATGGCGGCCAGCTCGCTCTCGGTCTGCAGAAATACCCGGCCCTCCTCGGGCATATGGCGAGCCATGTGTTCGAGCAGGTCGTTCTGCGGTGTGATGGGGTAACCAAAGTAAGCCTGGCACCCTGCGAGTATGGCGCCTTCTGCTACGGCAATATTACCCCCCATGAGGGTCCTTTCGGGCATCGGTCGGCTCCTCGGATTATTAATGGTCAGGAAATGGTGCCGGCTTCCAGGACGCGGCTGCGGAAAACCGAGATAGCAACGTCGGGGCACATGATTGCGCATGACTTGCATCCCGTGCATTCGTGTGCTTTATCAGGAATCACCTCGGCGAAATTCACGCCGAGCCTGTTAATCTCTTTGGATGTCCCTATGATCTCCCTGGCACATACTGAAATACAGTAATGGCAGGCCTTACATTTGTCCTTGTCTATTACTATGTAGTTGGTTTTCCTGCTTTCAGAGATTAGCAATGCACCATACCTTCAAATTACTCTATGGCCTGAAAAAAGCGCAATCAGAAATATAGTTTACATACACGTAAAATATATGTCAAGAGGCATATGCGGAAACAGCTGTCCGCTCTCATACGCTATTCCTGCTTGTCTTTATAGCGTCCCACGCAGACCACGTACTGTTTGCCATCGCTGCCCGTGACCAGCTTGTAATATACGGACTTATAGAACAGGCCGATTTTTCCCGGCATGGTGAATACGTAATCCTCCCAGCCTGTGTTGTTCTTAAGCGCTCCCTCTACGATGGCATCCCGGAAAAGCTTCCCAGCCATATCCGGTACACCTTTGAGGTTGCGGCCCACCACCGCCGGGTTGCTGGCATTAGCCGCTTCGGTTACGTACTTGTCAAAGACATATACATACAGGTCCGGCCTGTCTTTGTCCCGGTAGGGGCTTTCGCCGGCATTGATTTTTTTGATAGTCCCGCCGGCATCGGTCACTATATCGCCGGCCGTCTTCTCCACAAGCTGGACAACGGCTTCCCTGGATACGCTGTCCGTCGTGTAGCGGGGCAGGACATAGCTGGTAATGATGCTGTCGTAGATGCTGCAGACATCAGCACTCTCCGATTTCTTCATATCATCAAGGGCCTTCTGCCAGGCCTCGATAGTCGCATCCGGTGTCTGGCGGTTGAAAGCAATGTACCAGTCGGTACGCCGCACGTATGAGACCGGCTCGATCTCAGCAGGGTTGACGCCGGCCTCGTAAGCTATGAATGCAAATCCCTGGGAGGGGCCCAGCCAGAGGTCGACCTTACCGTCCATGAGCTTCTTGATGCACTGGACATCGTTTTCGCTAACATCCAGGTTGGTAAAACCCTTCTCCTGCAGGAAGAGTTGATTAGAATCATCTTTGTAAACTGCTATAGCTTTAAGCTTCTTGGCATCGTCCAGGGAGCTGATCCGAATGTTCGATCCCCGCCTGGCGTAAAACCATTGATCGGCGAATCCGATAGGGCCTACCCATTTAAACATCTCCTCACGGAAAGGCATTCTGCCCGTGGAGTAGATCATGGTATTGGGCTGGTTCTGCACTATCTGGTATCCCTTCGACCACGGCAGCAGCTCGATAGCGGTGTCAATTCCCGTTGTGCTCATCAGCGATCGAACTATCTCGGTCGACTGGCCGGTGATATTGCCTCGCTCATCCGCGAAGTTATAGGGCGGATAATCTTCAGTAATTATGCGCAATTTTCCGTCCGGCGCCGCGCAGTTATAGCCCGAAAAAAATATCAACGCTGTAAGCAGTATACCCGCTAAGATTTTCATCACACTGCCTCCTTAAATATTTTTACCTCAATCGCATAGCTGCCCAATGCATATTTTTACACACGTCCCATATAAATGTCCAGAGTTTAACAGGCGCATATCTATCCGTGGTATAATTCTAAGCTTTTGCACGGCCTGATACGTCAGCAAGCCCGTATGGTATCAATAGTCAATCCATTGATTGATTGAACAATTAGCCGGAATTGTATATCATAGTGCAGTGCAGCGCTGGAGACGGCGACTCGCTCTTTATCTGTAATAATAGGAGTTATTAATGCCGCAAAAGAAGAGCAGGGTGTTTCAGACGAGGATGGTGACAAAGCGGAACAACAAGCTGAACCGCGCTCAGCGCGGGAAACAGATAGCCAGCTACAGAAAAAGGCAGATCACGCGTGCTGCGTACGAGATCATTGCCGAAAAAGGCTACTACAATTTCACCATGATGGATATCGCCAAGCGGGCGGGGGTCTCCTCGGGCCTCATACACCATTATTTCAAGGACAAGGAGAATATGCTGGTCACGCTTCTCCGGGAAATGCAGAATAACGTACGTCTATCACTGGAAAGGGCGCTCGAGCGGGAGGCTGACCCCAAGGAGAAACTGGGCATCTTTGTCGACCAGGGTTTCAACCTGGTGGAAAACGAGCGCGAATATATCTACGTTACCTTCGATTTTCTGACGCAGATTAAGTTCAACGAGCGCATGCAGCGCATTTTAAGCAAGCTGTACCGGGGCTATAGGGAGAGCCTGACGCTGATACTGCGTGAAGGCAAGGAGAAAGGCATCTTCAGAGATGTCGACGAGCACTATCTGTCCACCATCTTCTCATCCATCCTGCTGGGATTGGAACAGCAATATATCGTGGACAATACCGCCTTCTTCTACCGTGAATACGCCGCCAGGGTGAAAAAATTTATCTTCGATATGGTGTTGATCGAGAAATAGCTGCTCAGGACGGGATGACAGCGTCATCCCTGCATAATTGCCTCATCCTCCTGAAGGCCTCTTCCTCTTTCAATTTGCCGCCCTCGAAATCCACGATGATCCCCCGCACTTCATCCTTGATCCCCAGGGCCGTCAGGCCTTTCTCATCCAGGGGGAACTCGGGAAAAAGGAAAAAGAGGCTGGCAATCTCGCTTTTGCCGCCGCAGATGAGGTCCTCCACTGGCTGCTGCATGAGGTCCTTCTCTTCCTTCGTTAACGACGCTGCCGTGAAAACCTCGTTGCAGAAGTGATAGCGGCATTCGCGCGGCCGCCGGTCGAAGATGGGACAGGTGCTGAAATATTCCGAGTAAAACAGGCAGCCTATATTTTTACAGCAGTAACCGTTGCAGCGTGGGCAGATATCCATCGCGGCCGTATTCATGATGCCGACCAGCCGGGCTATGCCGTGGCCGAAAAGCTCACCGAACTCACTGTCTGTTAAAAATATCTTGGTGTTAAGACTGCTGTTTATCATGCGAAATACAATGCCGTCGGCGATGGCCGCTTAAATCCGGCCGTTTAACCGGCTTTACGCGATGAGCTTTGCAGAGAACGCAGTTCCTCGATCATAGTGGTATAGTTGTAGGCCTGTTCCTCGGTTATCAGCCCCTTCTGTATCAGATCGGTCAACGACTGGTTGAGCGTCTGCATCCCTTCCTTGCGGAAAACCTGTATCTGTCCATAAAGCTGGTGTATGCGTCCCTCGCGAATAGTATTTCTGATCGCATTGTTGGTGAGCATGATCTCACAGGCCAGCACCATCCCCTGATCACCCTTTGTAGGTATCAGGAACTGGCAGATCACGGCCACCAGGATCTGTGAAAGCTCGCTCCTCACCTGCTCCTGCTGCCTGTCGGGAAACATATCAAGGACGCGGTTGATCGTCTGGGCGGCATCTATGGTGTGCATGGTTCCCATCACCAGGTGTCCTGTTTCGGCTGCCCTGATGGCCGTCTGCATGGTCTGAATCTCCCGTATCTCTCCCACCACGATCACATCGGGATCATGCCGAAGAGCATGTACCAGGGCAACGTCAAACGATTCGGTATCATGTCCCACATTCCTCTGCACTATCAGGGACTTTTTATTCTTAAAGACATACTCAATCGGGTCCTCGATAGTTATTATATTGCGCTGAACTTTCTGATTTAGATATTCGACCATCGCAGCGATGGTGGTCGATTTTCCACTGCCCTTGGCTCCGGTGATGAGTATCAGCCCAGACCGTTTCATGGCCAGGTCTTTTATCACCGGGGGAAGGTTCAGATCATCCAGCGCGGGAATAGTATAGGGGATTATCCTGATTGCGATGCTGAGTGTGGAGCGCTGCTGCATCACGTTCACCCTGCACCTGGTATAATTCCTGACGCTGTATTCGAAATCCAGCTCATGCGTGGCCGTAAACAATTTCCTCTGCTCGGCGGTGGTGATCTCCTCGAAAAAAAGCTCGACGTCCCTGGGATTCAACGTCGCCATATCGGGTATCGGGATCAAAGCCCCGAAGATCCTCACCGTGGGGGGTGAACCCACTCGCAAATGCAGGTCAGACGCGATGTTGTCGATAGCTATCTTGAGGAGATCCTGTATTCCCATCTGGCCTTCCTATGCTCACTTATACCGTTCACTATTGTATAGATTATGGTTTCAATTATCAATTGGTAATGTCACCGCTCGCAATATATAATTTCACACGATGCCCTAACCTCTATTTCCCCGAACTTTCCAATGCACGGGCGAGGTAACTGATGCCGAACGATAATGAACTACTGGAGAGATTCAAGACCGAAGCTGCTCTTACAGGCGCACAGGTCAAGCTGGCATCATCCGCCGAAGAGGCGGTGAAGTATGTGCTGGGCCTGGCTAAAGAACAAGGGATAACAACGGTGGTCAAGTCGACTTCAGCCATCGCCGACAGGCTGGATCTGACCGCACGACTGTCGAAAGCCGGCATCAAGGTCATGGAAACCTCGATCGCACAGTGGGCGGCCCAGTTAGCAAGGGGGCAGGAAGTACCCATCGATAAAATTGCTGAACTCATCTCAGCCGCAACGGGTGAGACAGTGCCCGCCGATCCGAAGGCCATACTGCAGGTTGCCCGCCGCGTGCTTAAAGACGCCTATACGGGAGCCGGCCTGGGCATCACGGAGGCGGACTTCGGCATCGCTGAAACGGGCACGCTGGTAACGCTGGAAAACGAAGGCAACGCGCGCCTGGCGGCGGCTTTGCCCAAACTGCACCTGACTCTGCTGGACGGCACACGTATAGCAGGCAGCCTAGCGGACGCAGCCGAGCTGATCAAAGGCTCCCCCGGCGGCATACCCGGACACAAGGTGCCCACCTTCATTACCTACCTCACCGGGCGCAACACCACCGCCGACATACCAGGGGCCATCTTCGCCCGCGCCCAGGGCCCGGCCGAAGAGCATATACTGATATTAAAAGCCTGATATTGCATCGGCTGCAGGATCTCTCATGTCGGGAAAATTGAGAAAACAGGTCAGGCAGGCGCTGGCGGACGAAACTCTGCAGGTGGCGCTGAGCCGCTTCACTATGCTGACCAAGTTCGGCCGCCAGATGGGCATGGCCGGCATCGATTTCGAAGCGCTGCGACAGGAACTGCGCGAAAGAAAAGCTAAAGCTATAGACAACCTTCCGGCGCTGATCGAAGAGTTTAAAGCGAACGCCGCAGCCGCGGGCGCTGTTGTCTTCGAAGCAGGAAACGCCGACAAGGCTAATGACTATATAGCCGGACTGGCCCGCCGGCGCGGCATCAGGCATATCATCAAGTCCAAGTCCATGCTGACCGAGGAAATCGGGCTGCGCCATCACCTCGAACGACTAGGGATACGCGTCGATGAAACGGACATCGGCGAGAGGATAGTCCAGCTCGCGCGGGAGAAACCCGCCCACATCGTCGGTCCAGCCATTCACAAGACGACCGAGCAGATCGCATCCCTCTTTACTGAGCTGCTGGGAGAACAGGTCAGCACAGAATCGCAGCCGCTTTTGGATACGGTGCGAGATTCTCTGCGCCAGTGCTACCTGGATGCGGACATGGGCATATCCGGCGCTAATATAGCCATAGCCGAAACCGGTACAATCGTCATACTTACCAACGAAGGAAACGGCCAACTCGTGACCACGCTGTCACCCCTGCAGGTCGCCGTCGTGGGTATAGAGAAGATCATGCCGGGTTTTGAAGACGCCAATGCCGTTCTCAGGCTGCTCAGCCGCAGCTGCGTTGGCACCAAAATGACCGTCTACACCTCCTTTATCACGGGTACCGGCAAGGTTTCCGGTCTGCCGCTGCCCGGCGGACAGGGTCCGCGCGAGATGTACATCGTACTGGTGGACAACGGCCGCAGCCGGATGAGGGATTCGGACGACTTCAGGGAGGCTCTTTATTGCATCAAATGCGGCGTTTGCCTGAATGTCTGCCCGGTCTTCGCATCGCTTTCAGGACAGACTTACGGCCACGTATACCAGGGAGGCATAGGAGCCATACTAACAGCTTTTTACCATGACCGGGAACGGTCACGGGATCTTTCCGAGATGTGCATGGGATGCATGTCCTGCAAATCCGTCTGCCCGGCCGGCATCGATATACCCGGGCTCATACGCAGACTGCGTGCTCATCACGTTCGTGAGAAGGGGCTGCCGGCCGTCAAGCGGCTGGCATATAGTGTGCTCAAGCATCCCGCCCGTCTGGAAAGAGCTGTCAGAGCCGGCGCAAAGCTGCAGGGGCCCTTCCTGGACTCCGACTCCATGATCAACAGGCTGCCGTATCCCCTTAGTAGCCTGACCGATACCATCAGCTTGCCGGGATTGAGCAGTGGCCTGCTGCGCAGCCGCATGGCGGGATGCGCATCACCTGCGCCCGGCAGATCGCCTAAAGTAGTCTTCTATTCCGGGTGTGTAACTTCATATGCCTATCCCGAACTTGGAGAGGACGTGATGAGCCTGCTTGAAAGAGTCGGAGTTGCTCCGTATTACCCGCAGGAGCAGGCCTGCTGCGGCGCGCCGGCCTACTTCTCCGGAGATTACGGTAGTGCGCTGGCACTGGCCCGGCGTAATATCGAGGCGCTGTCAGGAGGGGACCCTGACTATATAGTCACCGTCTGCCCGGGCTGCGCCGTCATGCTGAAAAAAGAGTTCCTCAGCCTTACCGCCGGCCTGACAGAACTGCATGAAAAAGCCGTGCGCCTCTCCGCCAAGGTGCGTGACCTCTCTCAGCTGCTGGCCGAGCTTGGGACAAAGCCGGTTGTTGTGGCGCCAGCTGAAAAGAGAGTCACGTATCATGACCCATGCCATCTCAAGCGCGGGCTGGGTATATCCGCGGAACCAAGGCAGCTGCTAGAGGCGGCCGGCTACAATTTGGTAGAGATGAATGATTCTGACGCCTGCTGCGGCTTCGGCGGGGATACGCTGCTGTCGCATCCCGAGCTGTGCGGCTCAATTCTGCAGCGCAAGCTGGTCAATATCGAGGCCACGGGTGTGGATACGGTAGTTACCGGCTGCACGGCCTGCGTGTTGCAACTGCGCGGTGGGCTGCACAAAAACAACAGCCCCATCAAAGTAGTCCATATCGCAAGGTTACTAGCCGGTCAGGTTTAAGGCGGGCACTTGGCGCAGACGGATCGGAAGAGCGTCGTGCTGAGATAGCGATCTCCCCGGTCAGGTAGTATCACTACAATGTTGCCTTTGTCCATTTTGTCGGCGATACGCATCGCCCCGGCCACAGCTGCCCCGCTGGACATGCCCACGAATACCCCTTCCCTGGTGGCCAGCAGCCTGGTTATTTCGAACGCCTCTCCGTCCTCCACGATTATTTTCTCATCGAAACCTCTGGTGTCGTAGATACCCGGCACGATGGATTCGGTCATATTTTTCAGTCCCTGTATGGTATGGCCTTCCGTGGGCTCCACGGCGACGATGCGGACTCCCGGCTTCTTCTCGCGCAGGTATCTGGCAGTCCCGATCAGCGTGCCCGAAGTGCCCAGGCCGGCGACAAATACATCAATTTCGCCGCTGGTCTGCCGGAATATCTCCGGCCCGGTAGTCTCATAATGCGACAGGGGGTTGTTAGGATTGTCGAACTGGTTGGGCATGAAGTATTTGCCGGGCTCTTTCTCGATAAACTGGCGGGCGCGGCGGATCGCCCCATCGGTCGCCTCCTTGGCCGGGGTCAGGATAACCTCGGCGCCGAAGGCCTGCAAGCAGATCTGGCGCTCGGTGCTGACGCATTCAGGCATGAAAAGCTTCACTTTGTAACCCCTGGCCGAGCCGATCATGGCCAGCGCGATGCCGGTATTGCCTGAGGTAGGTTCAACGATGATCTTGTCCGGGGTCAGTTGCCCGCTTTCCTCGGCTTTTACGATCATATAATAGGCCGGCCGGTCCTTGATCGAGCCACCGGGATTACAGCCCTCCAGCTTGGCCAGGATTTTAACTCGAGGATTCACACCATCCAGAGGCCCCATCTCCACCAGCGGGGTGTTACCTATGGCGTCGAATACCCTGTGCTTGATCTCGTTCATAGCGTTTACTCCTTGCCGCCGCCTCTTTACAAACTATTTAGATAGGCGTCCTTGTTGTTCATAAACTCTCTATATATCTGATAGTATTCCGTGTCTATATAGTTTATCGGCTTGATGGGCACGCTGTCGAAATCATAGATAACAGCTCCCGGGAAAGCCAGCAGGATGGGCGAGTGGCTGGTGATGATAAACTGGGCATGGCCGTCCGTGCTCATCTCCTTGAGCAGCTTCAGCAGTTTTAGCTGGCTCCTGGGAGAAAGAGCGGTCTCCGGCTCGTCCATGAAATAAACGCCCTTTATTTTATAGCGGGAACTGAAGAATGAGATGAGTGACTGGCCGTGGGACTGGGTGAGCAGAGAGTCCCCGCCAAAGTACTCGAGCATGCCCGGATCAGCGTGCGCCCACTCATCGAGATAACGGGCGAAATCGTGAAAAATCTGTGAGCTGAAATAGGATCCCGGAACGGGGCCGGATTCCCACTCCACGTCGATATACTCGTGGAAACGGCCCTCGTAGGGATTGTACTTATAGCGCGCGCCCTCGCTATCCTCCCAGATATGGATGCCGCATCTTTGGCAGATGGCTTTGAGCAGCGTGGATTTGCCTGTCCCGTTCTCCCCCGCAAAGAAGGTCACCGGGCCGCGGAAGTCGACAGAAGCGGTCTTGTTGAAGATATCCAGGTTGAAAGGATAACAATCCCTGCCTGGATATCTCTCTGACTGAAGTACGACTTTGTTGATATGCATTGTAGATATCGCTTGGGGCTGATATTATAACATAATCGGATGCAGCTATATGATGATAATACAGCTTTCAGAGGTTGCCCTGGATACCGACAATGCTGAATGAAGCGATACTGGAGAACTTTGAGGTCGCCATAGACCCTCAGGTCATACTGTCGGTACATGGTTACGGCTCCGCCAGGAAACCCCGTCCTGCCGTCGTTGAGATGGCCTCCTCCGCAGCCGCAGAAGCGGAGGGCCTGGTCAAGCCGCGGGCGATCTATCGCGAGTTCCCAATAGCCGGAATGGACGTGAAGAGCATCACCCTGCAAAATGGGATCCAGTTCAGCATCGGCCGCAAGATCAGCGAGTTATGGGAGGGCAGCAGGGCTCTGGGGATAGCGCTGTACACGCTGGGGCCCGAGCTGGAGGAACGCGAATCTGCTTTGATGCAGGATGGTCAGCAGGCGCAGGCGCTCAGCCTCGATATAGCGGGCACAATAGCTCTGGGCCTGGTGGGAATGCAGGTACAGCAGATAGCCTGCCAGCGTTTGGGTGCGCAGGGGGAAGAGGCCGGACCGTGGCTCAATCCAGGCTATCTCGATTGGCCGCTGACCGACCAGCGCCTGATCTTCGGCATACTGCCCGCGGACAGCATCGCTGTGAGGCTGAACGACTCCTGCATGATGATACCGCGCAAATCGGTCACCATCTGCGCCGGCATCGGGATCCAAGGATCGCCCGCGTCATTCAACCGCTGCCGCCACTGCGGCGTGGCCAAATGCCAGTTCCGCAGAGTAACCGTGTCATCCGACAGCGATGGGATCTAATAGATAAAAGCTAACCGTGCAGACCGGCCTGAATTTCCCTGACCGTTTCAAACATCACACTTAAATTCTCAGCTGGCATGGTATATTGCAGCATATGGGTCGTTGCTAGTATATGCCTTCTGTGAAGTTTGCCAACCTGGTAATTGCGCAGGATGCTTTCCCGCATTTCCTGCGGGCTCATCTGCTCGCCCATCTGTATATCTATACCGGTAGCAAAGGCTAACCTGTCTCCGTATTTTTCATAAGCGGATGGGAAATCGTTCCCCGCCTTGGGCTGAAAAGCCTGTAGGACATCGAGCCCTGCCTCCACATAGTAATCGAGGAACGGCGTCTGGAATCCGCATGAATGCAGCATGGCCAGCGCACCGGCATCATGAATCGCCTCAATAATGCGCTTAAGGTGCGGGTATGTGAACTCTTTCCACATATCCATGGAGATTAGCGTGCGCCCCGTATAGCCATAGTCATCACAGATCATTACCGTATCAACTCCAGCTTTCACACCGCGACGTATCATATCAATCGACCAATCACGCAAACGTTGCATAAAATGTTTGAGTTCAACCGGATTGTCATACAAAGCCATCATGAAGGGAGCCATACCCAGCATTTGAGTGCTCGGCATGTCCTGCACACTCAAAGCCTCCACTGCAATGCATGCTCCCGGATAAGCCTTCCTCATTTTTTTAATACCCGCATAGTGTTTGTCGTCCGTAAAATCCGGAAACCGGTATTCCTTTAACTCCTCAACGGTTTTGATCGCGGGGGTCTCTACATCCCAGTAAATACCGTTGCCCAGGCTCCTGTAGATGCCAAACATGTCCAGAACTTTTAACTGATGGTCTCGCCAGTACATGCGGCCTACGTTGGAATTAGTGGCCAGATGACTTATTATAGCTATGTCGGCGCCCAGCTCCAGCGCGTATTCACCGTTTCCATAATCGGACAGTAAAAAGGGCAATGCCCTCCACAGATTCGGCGCATTGAATCTCCCACCCCTGGAAAACTTGCCCCACAAGAAATGGGCAAGCCAGTTCCAATAAAGATTGCGGCCGGGCTGCATCTCTACCATCATCCGGCAGACCTCGTGTGGATTCAACCAGTACATTACGGGCACACGATCGACCGGCAGGCCCCTGGCTGTAGCATGTATGCGCTCCCTGCAGGTCATTTGCTCCTTGTGCACGATCATATTTTCAACTTTCAACCAGTTTACCTCTCAGTTAATTGCGTACCATGCCCGAAGAGCAGAAGGCCAGTGCCGCCTCAGCCGCCGAGACGGCGTCCGGCGCATAGCAATCGGCGCCAATCGCCGCACAAAATTCATGTGTAATAGGCGCACCACCCACCATGATTTTTACGCCATCACGTTTATTATTGGCAACAAAGATTTTAACCACATTTTTCATTTCATACATGGTGGTTGTCAGCAGGGCCGAAAGACAAACGATATCCGCATGATTTTCCTGTGCAGCCTCATAAAATTTCTGCGGAGGAACATCCACACCAAGGTCAATCACTGTCATACCTTTGCTTTCTATCATCATCTTGACGAGATTTTTGCCTATATCATGTAAATCTCCCTTGATAGTGCCGATGACTGCGGTACCTTTGGAAGATACACCCGCCGCCATGAGGTGAGGTTTGAGCATTTCGATGCCCGCATTCATGGCGCGGGCGGAAATCAAAACCTCAGGAATAAATAATTCATCGTTCTTAAACTTTTCACCTATTATGTCCATACCTGCCAGCAGGCCCTCATTCAGGATTTTATCCGGCGATAGGCCTTCCTTCAATGCCTGCTGAATCAACGCCCTGACCTGGGAAGTCCGCCCCTGCTGAAGTAATTCACATATATCGGTTAATATACTCATGCTAATACCTTCCATTGCACCATCTTAATCATAATTATATGTACGTATCAAATATATAAATATTTTTATACTTTTTTCATTTTCTTTTGATAATCGAAGTGATATACATATAGTACTATTTTAGCGCTTCGCCATGTGTGCTGTTTATCCGCATTGCTCAACCGCCGTTTATCTTAGTGAATATTACCGTGATATGTTATTATTTTATTTTCTGCATGATGTTTAACAAACATGCGTAAAGAGCTTCTTGAATCCTGTGCCAGCAACTGCAAACATTTCAGCGGGCTAACCGACGCCCACACCATAGTGCTTGATCTATCCAACGATCCCGCGATTATTAACTTCGGTTTTTCCAATGACTTTTGCTCCGGCTGTCTGTATGAAAAACGCGATGAGTTAAGGACTCACAGCTACGGAGTCAGTGAAGCATATCGCTGGGGTGGCAAATATATTTACTATTGCCCACTTGGATTTGTTTTCGTGACATCCTCCCTGTCGGACATCAACGGCAGATTATTGGGCGGCATTGTGATCGGGCCTATTATTATGGGTAACCTGCAGGACACTTTAGAAGAACTGGCCTATCCCTCTATGCATGCGGCCCTCTCCGAGCTCCCTGTACTGGATACATCACAGGTACGGCATCTGTCGGAAATTCTCTCAATCGTAACTTCGGCCATAGCCGGAAGCCCACACAGCGAGCTGGGCAAGGTAGTCCGCGAGCAGGAAAGACTGCTGAACACTATATATGATGTGCGAAAAGAATATGATAATAAAGATAACGGCCATCAATATCCCATCGAAATTGAATCCAAGCTGTGTGCCCTGATAGTAAATGGCGATCAAGAGGGCTCGCAGAAGTTGCTGAACGAGCTTTTAGGGCACATTTTCTTTTACAGTGTCTTCGACCTGGACGAAATCAAAGCCCGTACACTGGAGCTGATTGCCGTCCTCTCCCGTGCAGCAATAAACGCAGGCGCGAATACCGGCGAAACCTTCCGCTTCAGCACTTCAGTCATACGTGGAATCGAACGGTTCGATAATATTAATCAGATCAGCCTGTGGCTCAGCGGCATTTTACACCGATTTGTCTCATCAACATTTGATTACATCAAGATCAAACATTCCGATGCAGTATATAAAGTAATGGAGCACATAAAAAATAACTACACTGAAAAACTATCCCTGGACGAGCTGGGGCAGCTCGTCTTCCTGAGCAATTCCTACCTGTCCAGCATTTTTAAAAAGGAAACCGGCACAAGCATATCCGTTTACATCACAAAAGTCCGTGTGGGAAAGAGCAAAGCATATCTATCTGGAACCGGCCTCTCCATCTCGGAAATCGCTCAGATGTGTGGTTTTGGAGACCAAAGCTATTTCACCCGCGTTTTTAAAAAACAAACGGGGATATCGCCCAAAAAGTACCGCGACAGCCTGATCAAAACGACCAAGTAACAGCCTTTATTTCCAATTCATATTACAAAAATTCGTAAAATTATCCCATACAATCAATCGTCATCCCTAATATAATCAAAGCTCAAGCTTAAACTGAATTAAAACCTTGTGCGGGAAAAATTTTTAAATGGATATGTTGAACTGGCTTAAAGGCATTAGGAAAGCATCGCATAAAAAGGCGATGCCAATTCTGTCATTTCCGGCTATACAGATAATGGGAATCAGCGTGATTGATCTTATTTCGGACAGTGATAAACAGGCACGCGCAATGAAATGCATAGCCGACCGGACGGATGCCCTGGCCACTGTCAGTTTGATGGATCTGTCTGTGGAAGCGGAATGCTTTGGATCGAAAATACGTTTTTCTGAGGATGAAGTGCCGACAGTTGTGGGCAGCATTGTATCAACATATGACGAAGCAGATGATCTTAAGATTCCGAAGGTTGGATCCGGACGTACCGGCATATATATAGATGCCATTGGAAAGGCGGTTAAGTCAATTAATGACCGCCCGATCTTCGCCGGAGTTATCGGACCTTTTTCACTGGCAGGCCGCCTGATGGACGTGAGCAAGGCTATGATCTACTGTTACGATCAACCTGAAACAATGCATCTCTTGTTGAAAAAGGCAACTGCTTTCACTATCAAATATTGCAGTGCGTATAAAGCTGCAGGAGCCAATGGCGTAATCATGGCAGAACCACTGGCCGGTTTGATCTCTCAACCGCTGGCTGAACGGTTTTCATCCATTTATATAAAAGAGATTGTTGAAGCCGTTCAGGATCAAAATTTTATCTTGATTTACCATAACTGCGGGAATTCCACGATTAAAATAATAGACTCAATTCTTGCGACAGGTGCTTCGGCCTATAGCTTCGGTAACGCCATAAAAATGAGCGAGATGTTGAAAAATATCCCCTCCGATGCAATAACGCTGGGCAATATCGATCCGGCGGGACAACTGCGCTATGGAACGCCTGATTCCGTGCGCCAAGCCACTCTCGGCATATTGAGCGAATGCAGCAGATACCCCAATTTTGTTATCTCTTCGGGCTGTGATGTTCCCCCACTTTCAAAATGGGAAAACATCGACGCTTTTTTCGCGGCTGTTAAGGACTTCTACGACGGTATTTAACAGCTCATTAAACCTATAGTAAAGTGCAGATAAGCTGCACAACTAAACTATGCACAGAATAATAGCGATACCGAAACCGACACACCACAGGTTGATAAAGGCGTTGGATATCAGGTCACCTGTGGAAATTTTGTAGATGCCGTTGCGGATATTGAAGCTGAAGTCCAATACCCCCAGAAATATCAGTGCGCCGGCCGCTATCAGCGACAGGTTAACGCCCAGTGGATTATTTAGTAAAAGCATGATACCGGCCACCATCAACAGTACGGCCAGCAGTCCATCCGGCAACGGGAAGGAGTGTTCATATTCAAGATAGCCTTTGGGGGGATTCTTAGGCGCAAGGCCTGCGGTAAAAAAGAGTATCCAGAATAGTATCAGCCCGACGGCCGTCAGCAATTCAAGTATGGCGATCGCAGTCATAAAGCACCTCCCTGCATTGTATCTTCCATCTTCAGTTTAAATCCCTATCAGTTCCTTGAGTGACCTGAGTATTTTCTCGATTTTCTCATCCTCAGTCAACCGCTTCGCGGAATCGCCGAAGAACGCGTTGAATCTCCTGGCATGGTGCTCTGAAACCAGGGTGTAGCTATAGAGCATAATGTTGCTATCCAGAAAGTAGGAAACGGTCTCGATTCCCAGACTCGCATCGATTTCGCCGCGCTTCATCGCTTTTTCAACAAGGTCTACAAAAAATAAGTGCCCTTCGTACTCAACTTTTTCGGTGATAGCCGCGAAGCGGTTCATATTGCCTGATCCCAGGTCCGAATATATGGAAAGCATGTCCCTGTGTTTTTTGGTGAACTCTTTAAATCCATAAAGAAGGTTACGGACCGCGTCGATCAGGTTATCAGTTTCATTTGTATACTTCAGATACAGCTCCTGCATCATAACTTCCACGCCATACTCCACACAGGCATAGAACATGGTCTCCTTGTTCTTGAAGTATTTGTAAAGAGCGCCGTTAGATATACCCGCCCGCCGGCAAATGGTTGAGATGCTGGCCGCATCATACCCCTTCTCAGCGATCGTTCTGATGGCGGAATTAAGGATGCGATGCTGCTTGACTACCGGGAGTTTCTTAAATGCCTCATACATAACAAACCACCTGGAGAGTGACTGTTCACTCTCCGCGATAATATATTAAATTATTATGACTTTGTCAATACCCCAGGTTAGCTGACCGGCGGAAATGCATATCTCGGCGACGCTGCAATCTCTGCATACGTCCGGGGAGTTAATTCGACCAGTGTAATGTGTCCGAGCGAAGAGATCATCAGGTCACGCAGCGCATAACGTTCCAGGATTGTGTGGTAAAACTGCCCTTCAAGCAAAAGAGACACGAAGCCGTGCACCAGGCTCCATACATTGATGGCCTCCACGTCCGACGGCCCGGGCCGCAGCAGGCCCGCGGCCTGGCAACTTTCCACTATACAAACGAGCTGAGAGAAGCACTTATTGGACAACTCGACGAATTCGGAATAATCCTTCTCCCTCTCCAGCACACTGGACAAGGTCACTTTGAAATGAGCCGAATCGCTGAGCGCAAACTGAATGTAGGCCCAGCTGGCTTCTATTAACTGCCGCACGGGTTTGCGCTTGTAACGCCTGATCACGCGCTCCGTATTCTCACAGATTATGCGGAAGCCTTCCGTCGAGATGGCAGCGATCAGCGACTGCTTGTCGGCAAAGTGCGCATAGGGCGCCGTGTGACTGACGCCCGCCTTCAGGGCAACCTTTCGCAGGCTCAGACCCCGAACGCCATCCCTGGAAAGTATCTCGATTCCCGCTTTAATCAGGGCGTTCTTCAGGTCACCGTGATGATATCTCTTGACCGGCACGTGGAAATAGTAATGCTTTATCTTGACAACGTCAAGATTGACCCTTTATAATCTTGACACTGTATAGTTTAGGCTTGGAAAGGAGGGAGAAATGAAGCCGGATGAATTATTAAGTCAACCTGTGGCGCTTCCCGATGGGATAGATTATGACGATTACATCATCGGGACGTATACCATCACCTATCCCGCGATATTTCCGGTACCGAAGCTGGCCCCGCTGCTGGCAATTGAGCAGAGCACGGGCACCTGGGTTCCCGTACCGGGAGAGACGCCTGAAGTGCGGAGAAACCACGTTGCCAAAGTAATCGGTGTGTATGAGATACCCGATCACGAATTCGAGATTCCAGCCGGGTTACAGGACAGAAACTGGATGGTGCAAATAGCCTTTCCCGAAGTGAATATCGGGCAGCAGATCCCCATGATGCTTACGGCGGTGGTAGGTAACATCTCCATGGGAGGCAAGATAAAGCTTGTAGACGTCAGGTTCCCCAAAAAATATATAGCAGGATTCAAGGGGCCTAAATTCGGTATTGAGGGCATCAGGAAGTTACTGGGCGTGAAAAAGCGGCCGCTTCTGAACAATATGGTTAAACCGTGCACCGGCTATCCCCTGGAAGTGGGCGCCGAGCTTTTCAAGCTGGCTGCCATGGGTGGCTGCGATATCGTCAAGGACGATGAATTAATTGCGGATGCTTCGTTTAACTCAATGGCGGGCCGTGTGAAACGTTATATGCAGGTAGAGAAGCAGGTTTACGAAGAGACGGGCGAGCGTACGTTATATACCGTTAATATATCCGATAGCGTGCCGAAGATTTTCGAAAATGCCCGGCGTGCAATCGAGCTGGGTGCCAATGCCCTTATGATCAATTACATAGCAGTCGGACTGCCGGTCATGCAGGCTATAGCCGAAGACCCCAAAATAAACGTGCCCATACTTGCGCATATGGATGTGGCCGGCGCCATGTATATGTCACCCTGCCACGGCTTGAGCTCACACCTGGTTCTGGGCAAATTGCCGAGGCTGGCCGGCGCGGATATAGTGGTTATTCCCGCTCCTTACGGCAAGGCGCCTGTGATAATTGAAAAATTTGATGCAGCGGCCAGGAATCTCACTTACCCGCTGTACAATCTTAAGCCGACCTGGCCGATGGCATCCGGCGGAATTACACCAACTATGGTACCCCAGGTCATGCAGGAGCTGGGTAATGACATAGTCATAGGTTCGGGGGGAGGCATTCATGCTCACCCGATGGGACCGGTAGCAGGCGGAAAGGCCTTCAGACAGGCGATCGATGCGACGCTCAAGGGTATTTCTCTTGAGGAATACTCCAAAACGCATAAAGAGCTTGCAGCTTCGGTCAAACAATGGGCTGACCCGTTCAAGGGATTCAAGAAATAATTGAATCCAAAGGAACCTTCAGGTTATTTTTCCTTTTAAGCATCCGATACAAAAAACGGATTTTACAGGCTGCATGGATCGAGTGGTCCATGCAGCCTTTTATTATGGATTCTCCAGCCAACATTCTCATTCCAATGACTGCTCAATTGGTGACTCGTAAAACTGATGTTTTAACGTTTTGATGTTATAATGCTATAGGATTGATAGATACAGGAGATATGCAAATGGCGGGCCAGAACAAGCGAACTACCATATATCTGGATACAGAATTGCACAGGGCATTGCGTCTGAAGTCGGTATCCGTATCCCGCTCATTATCAGATCTGGTAAACGATGCGATCAGGGAGGCATTGATCGAGGATGCAGAGGACCTCGAAGCATTCGAAGTAAGGGCACATGAGCCTCTGGTCAGCTACGGCGAAATGGTGAAAAGGCTCAAGAGAAATGGCCGCTTATAAAATCTATTTCAGGGCTTCGGTTGAAAAAGATTTTAAAAAGATTCCCGTTAAAGATATCAAGAAAATCCTGCTACGAATAAAAGACCTGACCATCGAACCAAGGCCACCCTCCTGCGAAAAATTAACGGAGCAGGAGCAATATCGAATCCGCCAGGGACGCTATCGTATTGTATATTCAATCCAGGATAATGAGCGGACCGTCTGGATAGTTAAAATCGGTCACCGCAAAGATATCTATCGCTGAAAACAATGAAGGATATTGGCACAGTTTAAAGATGTTTTCGCAGCAGTGAGCTATGTCCGCATAAGGTGCCGGCAAAAATAGTATACTAATGACCAATTTTGACGGCCGATTACTAAAGCGGAGGGTTATTCATGGATACATCATTTCTGACTTTGCAGGGCAAAGTGGCGCTGGTAACAGGGGGCAGCCGCGGCATCGGCAAGGCGATCGCACTCCAGCTTGCGGACGCCGGGGCCGACGTTGTGGTGAGCAGCCGCAAGCTGCCCGACCTTGAAAAGGTTGCGGATGAAATCAGGGCCATGGGACGCAGGAGCCTGGCAGTCTCCGCGCACAACGGGAAAATGGACGAACTCAAGAACCTGATGAGCAGGGTGAAGGATGAATTCGGACGCATCGACATCCTGGTAAATAACACGGGGGTGAATCCGGCCATATCGGATGTGTTACACATGGAAGAAGCAGTGTATGACCGGATACTGGATGTCAACCTCAAGAGCCACTATTTTCTCAGCCAGGCCGCTGCCAGGATGATGGTTGAGCAGGGCCGGGGCGGGAATATCATAAATATAGCCTCGGCGGCCGGCGTTGCTTTTACGCCGGGCTTCGGCCCTTACAGCATGAGCAAGGCAGGCCTGATAATGATGACCAAAGTGCTGGCTGCAGAGCTTGGACCTTACAATATACGTGTAAACTGCATTGCACCGGGTTTCGTCAAGACGAGGTTCAGCGAGGCTGTCTGGAGCAATGATCAGTTTATTCAGGAAGCGATGAAGAGAATGGCCATTAAAAAGCTGTGCACGCCGGAGGAGATCGCCAGGACGGCACTCTATTTTGCCTCAGAGGCATCCAGCTTCACCACAGGGATGACCCTGGTTATCGACGGTGGCGTAACACTCTGAATATTTATCCTGGATTACCAAATTTTAAATGCATGAAGTAAAACGTTCATGTATTGGCGTCAGGCATTACAAGTTAGATATGGTGCCGAGCCTATCGAATGTATAGGGCTTATCAGTCTTGATGCCCGCCAGCCGCTTGGCGATGTTCTTGGTGTTCTCCATGTTGTAGGCCCCCATGATAGCGATCTGCTCCATCCTGGGCGAGCCCCCTCCATGGACACCCGCATATTGCATGAGGCCGGCAAACTCGGAACATGATATCCGCTGTACCCAGGCGAAGGCCTTCAGTATGTCTTGCACATTCACTTCTGGATTGCGCGCCATATATTTTTCGATGAAGGGCCTGGTCTCCTCGCTTACCCAGTCTTCGGGTCGCGGCATTGTGGATGGCATACCGCCGGCTATATCGGCCAGTATGTCGTACTCATGATAGATATTGAGGCCGGCATGCCTTCGGCTGACATTGCAATAGGTGATATCGGGCACCCAGGTGCCGGAAGGTGATTGAGTGGCATTGATTGCCGCTGCGATGCCGGTTCCATAGCAGAGCTCAGATGTGCAGATCAGCTCAGCCAGCTTCTCTTTGACGTGGTGCTCCTTCTCAATGCCGTTAACCTCGGCCATCAGAGCGGTTGCTCCGGTAAGCACATCGGTCATGGCGGGCTTGCAGCCGGTGTAGCTGTGTCTGTGATAGAGGGCAAAGAGCAGGGCCAAGTAGCCTCCCATATCAGGCTCGCCACAGAGGAAGACGTTGTCCCAGGGGACGAACACGTCATCGAAAACGGTCATTGAATCTGCGCCACCCCAGGGCCCCGGTCCGCTGTAATTATCAGGATAGTCGGGCATGGCGAAACTTACTATTTGCTTTACCCCTTCTGCGTCAGCCGGGATAGTGAATGCTACGGCCCAGTCACTCTCCTCTTTGGTCAGTGCGCGGGTGGGAATAACGTTTATCTGCTCAACTACTGGGGCAAATGAATTGTGCACCTTGGCCCCGCGCACCACAATTCCGTCGCTCTTCTTTTCGATTACGCGAACGTAAAGGTCAAGGTCCTTCTGCTCATGCGGCCTCCAGGGCCTGTTACCCTTGACATCCGTCTGGGCACAGCAAGAGGTGCGATCATTGGTCTGGAAATCCCTCAGCCACTTCTCGAACCTCTTATGGTACTCGGTTCCGTATTTCTGGTCCGTCACGTATGTGACAACCGATAGGGCGTTGGTGGAATCGATACCCATGCAGCGGGCTATGCAGCCACCCACCTGGTGCGATGTCAGCCGGGTCATCCGTTGCTTGGCCAGCAGGTCCTGCATGCTGCGGTGGATATGATTGAAGCGGTTGATCTTCTCGCCCGTGAGGTGAGAGGTGGCTGTGAGCAGGTCCTCGTATTGCTTGAGTTCGGGGTCGGTTATCATATCGTAGGTCTTGGCGATGATATTGACCGCGCCCTGCATATGCTTGTATTCACGGTCTACCAAATTGCCGTTGTTATATATATT
>Ga0172375_10003879_pt1 | contig 22449 bp, 23 predicted proteins | sample LakKiv1m_FD_114537 | JGI IMG/M metagenome (GOLD analysis project Ga0172375, IMG submission 114537) | Freshwater microbial communities from Kabuno Bay, South-Kivu, Congo - kab_092012_11.1m | ecosystem: Environmental > Aquatic > Freshwater > Lake | place: Democratic Republic of the Congo... | reverse complement strand
CCGGAGATGAAGAAACCACTATGGCGTGACGGTTGGCTAATGGCAATCTGCATCGGCCGAATCTTCATGTATATGAACTACATGGTTTATGCCGCGTGTCTGCCGATCCTCAAGAGCGAATGGGGGATTTCGGCAACGCAGGCCGGCTCGATTGCGTCCGGATTCATGATCGGTTACGCAGCGTCGTTGGCAATCGCATCCTGGCTGTCGGATCATTTCGGCGCCCGTCGGATATTCGTACTGTCGGCGATCACCAGTACGGTCACCGCCCTCGTGTTTGGTTTCTTTGCGCGCGACTATCTGACGACATTGCTTCTCTATTCTTTGCTCGGCGTCGTCCAGGGCGGCATCTATACCCCCGGCATCGTTTTAATGGCCGAGAGGTTTCCAGTCGCTTGCCGCGGGGGCGCGGTCGGCTGGTTTATTGCGAGCACTTCACTGGGCTATGCTTGTTCCCTCGCCGTTTCGGGAATCCTGATTGCGCTGGGAGGACATGTGCTCGCCTTCATCGGTACGGGCATTCTGCCGTCCGTGGGGGCTTTGATCTTATGGATCGCACTCCGACGTACGCCGAATGTCATTCATGACCGCAGCACCGGCGTACGCCTCACGGCTGTTCTGAGGAACGAACGAAATGTCAGGTCCCTGATGGCAGGTTACGCGTGTCATTGCTGGGAGTTGCTCGGCATGTGGGTCTGGACCCCCGCCTTTCTCGCGGCAAGCCTTGCTTTGTCCGGCGCCGCTTCGACCCAGTCCGCAGAGCTTGCCGCCTATTGCGTGGCCGCCATGCACATTGTCGGCGCCGTCGCTTCATCCACCATGGGGCATTTGTCGGATCTTCTGGGGCGGCGGGCCGTTCTGACCGGACTCGGCGCAGCCGGAGCACTTCTCTCCCTGATCTTTGGCTGGCTGGTCGCCGCGCCCGTGCCAATCCTGGTTGGATTGATGCTCATCTACGGATTTGTGGCCATCGGTGATTCTCCGGTACTTTCGGCTGCGATTACTGAAGTCGTCGCGCCCAATCGTCTTGGGTCGGTACTGGCGGTACGTTCCCTTCTCGGGTTCGGCGCCGGCGCCGTCTCGCCGGTGGCCTTCGGAGCAGTGCTTGATTACCTGCGCATCGGCGATCATGTTGCCTCGGCATGGGGACCGGCCTTCATGGTCTTTGCGATCGGCGGGTTCGGCGCCGCCTGGTACGCATGGCATTTTCGCCCATCCGTCGCTGCCAAGCAAGTATGACGGCTTCGTACGAAGAAATGAACCGATCACGTACAATCATGGCTGGCCTCACAAGTATGTCGCACGCTCACTGTTTCGCACCCATTGAAAACACCGCCGCAATCGTACTGATCCTGGGGAGCATGCCGGGGAAGGCCTCTCTTGCGGCAGGCGAGTACTATGCCCACCCGCGAAACCTTTTTTGGCCGATCATGGGAGAGCTCGTCGGCGCTCATCCCGGCCTTCCCTACGAAGACCGGCTTCGTATCCTGAAGTCTTTTGGAATTGCGCTATGGGACGTGCTTCACTCATGCATCCGCAAAAGCAGTCTGGATTCCGATATCGAGGAAGTCTCGGTGATCCCAAACGATTTTGAGTCTTTCTTCCTGCAGCATCCAAACATCGCACACGTATTCTTTAACGGAGCCAAGGCTGAACAGTGTTTCCTGAGACATATACAACCTTCGCTCACATCGCATTCGCTGCAATATCAACGGCTGCCGTCAACGAGCCCGGCCAATGCGGGAACGCCGTATGGGAAAAAGCTGGATGCCTGGCAGGCCGCGATGCAACGAGGCCTCCGGTTTCAGCGGACGACGGCCCGCCGCTGCTGAACCGGAACGTTCAGAGGAAAACAGATTTTCCCGTTTAAACGGTCACCTGTTCATCGATCAGTCGCAGGGCCTCATCCCGGTTGAAGCCGTTCACGCATCCGTCCACAAAGGTCAGGACGCCCCGCCGGCCCAGTTCCGCCAGCGCCTCGTGGATCTCCGCCGTCTCCTTGCCCGTGATTTTCGCCAGCTCCGCGTCAGGATCCCGCTCCTCCGGGAGCGGCCACGCCCGGAGGAAGTAGATGATCGCCATCAGCCGGACCCAGGACTGGGTCAGCCCCTCCAGCGCCTCGTTGGTATGCCGGATACGGTTGGAGAACTCTTTGAGCATGAACAGGGAAACGTCGTCGCTATCCCTCAGGAGGCTCCGCAGGGTGTCCCCGTTGACGACGGCGATGTGGCTCTCCTCCAGGCTGCGGACGGAGGCGGTGCGCGGGGCGTGGATCAGCGCGGCCATCTCGCCGAAGTACTCCCCCGGTCCCATTTCGGCGAGGACCTTCTTCGTCTGCCCGGCGCTCTTTTCCATCCGGACGCGTCCGCTCAAAATGTAGAAGATACTCTGGCTGATGTCCCCCTCGCGGAAGATGTATTCGCCCCGGTCATAGAGGCGGCCGAATTTCCGGAAGAGCCGTCCGTCGATCTGCACACGGCCGCCCCGAGGCTTCAGGATGGCCTTTTCGAGGAGAATCATATCCCGCCGCTGGTAAGAGGAGATGAGCTCCGCGCAGAACAGGAGGATCAGGGCGACGTAAAAGGCCCATATGACGAGGATAACCACCGCCTCCAGCGAACCGAAGATGACATGGTAGCGGGTGTAGCTGGCGACGTACCAGGTGAAGAACTGTTTTGCGATTTCCATCAGGGCGGAGAATATGGCGCTTCCGATAAGGGCGCTCTTCAGGCTGATCTTTTTCGTGGGGATCACCCTGTAAACAACGGTAAAGAACAGGACGGTAACGAAGTAAGGGAAGACATAACGGAAGATGATCCCGTACGCCTCCGGCAGGAAGAAGACCCCGCCCTGGACGAGAAGAGGCTGCCGGGAGAGGATGGCTGCCACGTAAGTAATCCCGACGCTGACGAAGCCGACCGCCCAGCCCATCGGGATCATCGCGATGGCGAGGAGCTTCGAGACGAAGTAATTCCGGCGGGTCTTCGATCGGAAGATGATGTTCAGAGCCGTTTCGATGGCACCGAAGATCATTGCCGAAAACCAGATCAGACTGATGATCCCCGCCCAGCCGAGGAGCTCCTTCTTCCCCTCGATCTGACCGAACTGCATGAGCAGGGCGCCCGAGAAGGAGGGGATGAACTGGCGGATTCCCTCGATCAGTTTTTTCTGGATCCCCGGATCGGCGCTGAAGAGGTGGCCGACCAGGAGCAGCGTCAGGATGAACAAGGGAATGATCGAGAGGATGGCGTACAGGGCGATCGCCGCGGCCTGGTTCGTGTTGCCGTTCGTCCGGTAGTTGCGGATGGCATTGCGGAGGATTTCCCAGGCGGAGGCGAAGCGGGGATGGATGTGGATGCCGCCCGGAGCAGCCTCTTTCCTGCAATCGTTCTGTCTGGGGTTCATCGTCTTCTCTAGGGGACACCTTGCGGCAAGGTGTCCCCGTCCGGTCCATTGTATCAGTCCTGCATCACCGCGCGGAGCGCCTCAATCGCCGTTTTGATATCGGCTTCCACGATCCCGTAGTGTGTGAGCATTCGGAAACGGGTTGGCGCTGTGCGGGAGAGCATGACCCCTTTCTCTTTGAGGCGCGCCATGAATTCATCGTCCGAGAAGCGCCTGTCAACAAGATCGACGTAGAGGATGTTTGTCTGAACTCGGCCGGGTTCAGTCCTTAATCCCGGGATCCTGGCAATGCCCTCCGCAAGGCGGCGGGCATGGGTATGGTCTTCCGCAAGACGATCGACCATTTCTTCCATGGCGACGATCCCCGCGGCCGCGATGATCCCGGCCTGGCGCATCCCGCCGCCGAGCATTTTTCGGATCCGCCGCGCCCGCGCGATAAACTCGCGGCTCCCGCAGATCACCGAGCCGACCGGTGCGGCGAGCCCTTTGGAGAGGCAGACGTTCACGGAATCGACGCCTCGGGTCAGATCCCGGACGTCCACGCCGAGGGCGACGGCGGCGTTGAAGATCCGGGCGCCGTCCAGGTGTACGGAGAGCCCCCGGCTCTTTGCGACCGCGGCGACCGCGGCGGTGTACTCAGGCGTCAGCGCGGCGCCGTAGCAGCGGTTGTGCGTATTCTCAAGGCAGACGAGGCGGGTCCGGGGGAAGTGGATGTTGTCGCCGCGGATGGCAGCCTCGATCTCACTTAGGCGGAGCGTCCCGTCGGGCTGGTTCGGGATCGTGTGGGGGAAGATGCCGCCCAGGGCGGACATCCCGCCCGCCTCGTTGAGGAAGATGTGCGAGCTGTCGCCGAGGATCACCTCCTCGCCCCGCGCGCAATGGGTGAGGACGCAGGCGGCGTTGCCCATCGTACCGCTCACGACGAGGAGCGCCTCCTCCATTCCCAGCCGTTCGGCCGTCATCGCCTCAAGACGGTTGATCGTGGGGTCTTCGCCGAAGACGTCGTCGCCGAGATCGGCGTGAAAGACGGCCTCGCGCATGGCTTGCGTGGGCAGGGTTACGGTATCGCTTCGCAGATCGAGGATGGACATGATCAACCTCCTGAAAATGCTGTCATTGTTGCGTTGGACTTGCATCCGACCAATGGTTGCGGATCTTTCCACACTTCCGGTTTTTAGTCAAGTTTTTCAGGGGCGATGTTGAGGTTGAATCCTGCGGGGCTTTCATGATATTATAAAAATAAGGATAAGCTTCGGCATTGCGAGTGGATGCCCGTGAATCACCGAATATGACGATGAGGAGGGATATGCGCGATGGCAGAGGAGACCAAGAAGAAGGAACCGAACGCGGATAAGCCCCTGGAAAAGATGACGGTCAAGGAACTCAGGGGAATTGCTATCGATATTCCGCATGTTCAGGCCGTCCACGACATGAAGAAGGAGGAAATCATCGCCTTCATCAGGGAAGCCCGGGGGGTCCGGGACGAAGCGCCCGCCAGGAAAAAGAAGAAGGTCGTCAAACTCAAGATGGCCAAGCCCGAACTGAAAGCCAGGATCCGCGAGCTCAAAGGATTGAAGATGCGGGCACAGGAGGAGAAGGACGGTAAAAAAGTCAGAGTCCTCCGGCATCTGATCAGCCGGATGAAGAAAAAATCGAGAAAAGTTGCCGGGGCCTGACCCACCGGCCGTTTGTTGAAAAGAGGGTCAATCCGCGCGGGGGGAGACGCGTCCCTTTTCCGGACGAGAGAATTCGGTTGCAAAAGCCGCATCCGTAGGATAGCTTCACAGACCATGAATCCCTCCGGTCGTCTCAGTTGGATCCTGACGATACTGCTCACCCTGACCGTCACGGCGTGCGGCCCGCAAGCGCCGGGACGCGCCCCCGCGGGGAGCGCCGCCGCCACGCCCGCCTACGGGGACATCATGGTCGAGGGCTCCATCGGCGACGCCTCAAACCTCATCCCGCTGCTGGTTTCCGATTCCACATCCCACGAGATCGCGGGGCTGGTCTTCAACGGCCTCATCAAGTACGATAAGGACGTGAACGTCGTGGGCGACCTGGCCGAATCCTGGGAGATCTCCAGGGACGGCCTCGTGATCACCTTTCACCTGCGCAAGGGGGTGCGCTGGCACGACGGCAAGCCCTTCACCGCGGCGGATGTCCTCTACACCTACCAGGTCACGGTGGATCCCAAGACGCCCACGGCCTATGCGGGCGACTTCCTTAAAGTCAAGAAGGCCGAGGTCCTCGACGACCACACCTTCCGGGTGACCTACGACAAGCCCTTCGCCCCCGGTCTGATGAGCTGGTCGGTCGGTATCCTCCCAAAGCACCTCCTTGCCGGGAAGGAGATCACGACCTCCTCCCTCGGCCGGCATCCGATCGGCACGGGGCCTTACAAATTCAAGGAGTGGGTGACGGGGCAGAAGATCGTCCTGGTCGCCAACCCGGATTATTTCGAGGGACGGCCGTACATCGACGGCTTCATCCTGCGGATCATCCCCGATACGGCGACGATGTTCCTGGAGCTCCGCGCGAATGGCATCGACCGGATGGGGTTGACGCCGCTCCAGTTTACACGGCAGACGGAGAACAACCTCTTCCGGGAGAATTTCAACAAATACCGCTATCTCTCCTTCGCCTACACCTACATGGGCTACAATTTGAAAAACCCCCTCTTCGCCGACAAACGGGTCCGCCAGGCGATCGCCCATGCGGTGAACCGGGAGGAGATCATCGACGGCGTGCTGCTCGGTCTCGGGAAGCCCGCCAACGGACCCTACAAGCCGGGGACCTGGGCCCACAACCCGAAGGTTCGGGCCTATCCCTACGACCCGGCAAAGGCGAAGGCGCTCCTCGCCGAAGCGGGCTGGAAGGATGCGAACGGCGACGGCATCCTCGAAAAAGACGGACGGCCCTTTGAATTCGAGATCATCACGAACCAGGGAAACGAGATCCGGGCGAAGTGCGCCGAGATCATCCAGCGGCGTTTGGCCGAGGTCGGGATCCGGGTGAAGATCCGGGTGGTCGAGTGGGCGGCCTTCGTGAACGACTTCATCAACAAGCGGAAGTTCGACGCGACGATCCTGGGCTGGACGATCCCGATGGAGCCGGACCTCTACGACGTCTGGCATTCAAGCAAGACGGGGCCGCAGGAGCTGAACTTCATCTCCTACAAAAACGCCGAGGTGGACGCACTGATCGTGAAGGCGCGCGAGACCTTCGACCAGCCGCTCCGGAAGCGTTTATACGACCAGATCCAGGAGATCCTCGCCGAGGAACAGCCTTACCTCTTCCTTTATATCCCCGACGCGCTTCCGATGATCCACGCCCGGTTCCGGGGGGTGGAGGTCGCGCCGCTCGGGATCGGCCACAACTTCATCAAGTGGTATGTCCCGCAGGCGGAGCAGAAGCTCGTCATGAAGCCGTAGCGGTTCCGCAGGCGGAACCGCTAAACCTGTAGCTCAGGGGGTCGATCATGGGGAAGGAAATCGAAAGGAAATTTCTCGTCAAGGGCGATGTCTGGAGGTCGCTGGCCAAGGGGACGGCCTATCGGCAAGGTTACCTGAACAGCATCAAGGAGCGGACCATCCGCATCCGGACGATCGGTGACAAGGCGTTTCTGACCATCAAGGGACTCACCGTAGGAGCGACGCGCTCCGAATACGAGTACGAGATCCCCGTTGCCGACTGTAATGCGATGCTCGATGCCCTGGCCGATAAGCCGCTCATCGAAAAGATTCGCTACAAGGTGCCGTTTGCAGGCCTCACCTGGGAGATCGACGAGTTCTTCGGCGACAATGCCGGGCTGATCGTGGCCGAGGTGGAGCTCACGAGCGAGGATCAGGCCTTTCAGAAACCAGAATGGATCGGCGGGGAGGTGACCGCCGACCCCCGTTACTTCAACTCGAACCTGATCAAGCGCCCGTTCACTCGGTGGTAATCACTGGGGACGTGAACGATTCAATTTTTTTAGGAGGCTATCCATGAAAAAACTGTTTCATCCGGTTGATGTCTCCTTCCTGAAATCCTCAAAATGCCATCATTGACGAAGATGCTCGATTTCAAACCGTTATCAATACTGTGATTCCCTCACTAATTGTGATATTGAGAATCTGTCATGTAGATGTTTTCGGCCAACGGATATAGGGTGACATTGAGGCGTGCCGAAATGGCAGGAAAGGGTTATATGAGTGCCCAAACCCTCTCTTAATTTTTGACACAACCTGTCCAAAACCTTTTGAAGACGTACAACCACCCAGCGATGAAAAGGGTGAAGCAGATGAACGAGATGGCGGCAAGCGCGCCGGCCGTCAAGAATCCCCTCACCTCCTCGGCAGATTACAGCAGGATGAAACAGGTGGCCGCGGGGGTGAAGAAAAAGTAGCGAAGGAATAGGACCGGGTCTGGCGAAGCGAAGGCTTCAAGATGCCTTAGATCTGACCTCCATGGTCCTGTATGCGTTTGATCAATCTCTCCCGGGAATCCTCCAGATGCAACCTGATCGCGGATTTCACGCCTGAAAAGTCTCTCCGCTTAAGATGTTCGACGATCGCATAGTGCTGTTTCATCGCGCTGGAAACCATATCGCCGGTAAACAGGGAATATTCTACCGAGAGCGAATGGTAATTCATCATATCCCTATAAAGGGCCACGTTTCTTCTGTTGCCGTCGAATTGGATAAGCTTAATGTGAAACTGCAGATTGAAGTCCAGTTTCAGATAGGATTCCAACGGCATTTTCTGAAACGAGACGGATGCCTGGTCCAGGAACCCCTCCAGTTGTTTTGTCTTGTCTGCAAATTCGGCTTCGGACAAGAGCGGCATCTTATCCACGACCCAAAATTCGAGCATGAGCCGCGTGTCCATGATATTGAGAACATCCTGAATTTCAATCGCCGTGACAAAGGTCCCGACTTTTGAGACTGTTTTTATAAGCCCGTCCATCTCCAAACGGTTCAACGCATCACGAACAGGGGTACGGCTTACCCCCAATTGGGTGGCCAGTTCGGTGAGGGACAGCTTCTGATTCGGCTTGAACTCCCTTCGAATAATCCTCTCTTTAAGAATCGTATAGGCCTTCTCCAGGAGATTGGAATTATCGATTTTGGGAAGATTCATTTCATTAACCCCGCAATATCAATGTGCATGTTATATATATCACCAATTATCTTACTATACGAACACTCGCCTGTCAATTATAATATATCATAAAATTTTATATAGTTAAGTATTAACATTTATATTGACAAAGAAATCAAGATCACCTAATATCCCCCACTGTTATATCTTATATATAACATTTATCCTATCGATTATAGCAATACTGATAGGAATCAAACCGGAGAAAGGTAAAGCCCATGTTCAAACCACAGGGAATCATCACACCCATCGTCACGCCGATGACGAAAGACGAGAAAATCAATGAGGGAGAGTTGCGCGCTCAGGTCAATCGGCAAATCGATAGTGGGATCAGCGGGATATTTGCGCTGGGAACCAACGGGGAGGTTTACGCCCTAACCACGGAAGAGAAACTGGAAGTCATCAAGATCGTGGTGGATGAAACCCGAAAAAGGGTGCCCGTCTATGCGGGAACGGGATGCATCGGCACCCGGGAAACCGTGTGGCTGTCGCGCAAGGCCCAGGAACTGGGGGTGGATGTCCTGTCGATTATCTCCCCCTATTTCGTTGCCGTCTCCCAGGAGGACATCTGCCGGCATTACAGTACCATCGCCGAATCTATCGATTTGCCGATCGTCCTGTACAACATCCCGGCCAGGACCGGAAACAATATCGACTATGCGACCGTCCGCAAATTGTGCCAATATCCGAACATAGTCGGCATCAAGGACAGCAGCGGCAATTTCGACAATACCCTCCGGTACATCGAAAATACGGACCGAAGGCTGTCCGTGATGGCGGGCAACGATTCGCTCATCCTGTGGACCCTCTTGGCCGGCGGCTGCGGGGCCATTGCGGGCACCGCCAATGTGTATCCGGAAATCTCCCTGGCGATCTACAAATTATGGCGGGAGGGAAAAATCGAGGAGGCCAACCAGCAGCAGGCCAAACTCCGGCCGCTACGTGATGTGATGAAAATCGGGAATCCCAACTCCGTCATCAAGCGGGCCATGAATCTGCTGGGCCATCCCGTAGGACCCGCCCGGGAACCGGTCAGCGGCGCGAACCCCAAGATAGACGAGGAACTGCGAAAGGCTTTTGCACTTTACCCATAAAGACTCAGAAAGGGGAATCGGAACATGAAAAAGGTGGTGCTTTCCCATCGGCTGTACGAAGCCGGCATGAAGGTGCTCGAGGACAAGGTCGATATCCGGATCACCAACACGGGCAAGCCGAAAGAAATGCTACCCGAGCTGCTGGATGCCGACGGGCGAGATACTCCCTGAATCTACATTAAGGAGTTATTTAATGCAATCCATCAACCCCTGCAGCACATACCATGCTGTCTTGAACGGTAGGAGTTTGTGCCGGCCAGTCGACGGCAAGAGCGCGTTCAAAGTGTACTTCATCGACGTCATTGGCCGCAAGGAACCAGCGCGCACTGTGTGGGCGCTGAGCGGAATGCGCACCGAGGACTTCCCCGCGCGGCTGGCATAGGCGGAGGGTGTGGAGGGCATCGGCTTCGTCACGGCTTTCCCGCACATCACCAAGGTCTTCCGCTTCGGGCCAGAGGCAGAGACGGCGATGAACGTGTGCGCTTGGGATACCCGGAGCATGGCGCCGATCGGCCTGGGGCGCTCTCAGGGCTATGTTGAGTTCGCCTGCCTGGCGGAGGCCGCAATCGCCGCCGATGAGTACAACGCCTAGGCGCGGACCAGGACCGTCGAAGAGTACCTACAGCAGTGGAGCTCCTTCGCCGACGGTCCTGTCACACGGCATGACAAACTGCTGGAGTACTGGGACGCATAGATATCCGCTTAACCGATGAGCCGCTGAATTCCTATTCGGCGCGCGACAGGACGGGCGTGTTGGCAATATTGGCAATGCGTCCAGCATATTTTTAAGTCATCGGAGGTATCGTTATGGAAAAGAAAGAAGCAATTTTGCCTGCACCCGGTGTGCAAAATCATTCAGCGAATCTGATGCCCTTGAAAAATGGGGATATTCTGTGTGTGTGGTTTTCCGGGACGCAAGAGGGGATTGCTGATATTTCCATCTATTTATCACGACTTAAAGCAGGAGAAGCTGCATGGTCTGTGCCGGTAAAAGTATCTGAAGACCCAACAAAATCGGAGCAGAATCCGGTACTGTTTCCCGCGCCGGATGGAAAACTTTGGCTGATGTGGACTGCTCAAAAAACCGGCAATCAGGATACGTCCGAGGTCAGATACAGGATCTCGGAAGATGATGGATATACATGGGGTTCTATCCGAGTTTTGTTTGATGCGCCGGGCACGTTTATCCGTCAGCCGGTCGTCGTTTTGGACAACGGCGATTGGCTGATACCGATATTTTACTGCAAGACATCCCCCGGAAAGAAATGGGTAGGCGACGATGACTACAGCGCGGTCAAGATTTCAGCCGACAGAGGTAAAACCTGGTCGGAATACGCCGTGCCAAACAGTACAGGCTGTGTCCACATGAACATCGAAAAGCGATCCGATGGTTCCCTATTCGCCATGTTTCGGAGCCGTTGGGCGGACTGGATTTATGTCAGCCAATCTCAGGACAACGGCAGAACATGGTCAGAGCCTGTTCCAACGACTCTGCCCAACAATAATTCATCGATACAGTTTACCAAACTGAAGAATGGCCATCTGGCCTTAGTCTTTAACAACAGGAATGCGGCCGCTGGCACGGTGCGCAGGGCATCCCTTTATGACGACATCCCGGACGACGGGGCAGAACAAACACCTGCCGCCATCGTACAAAGCCACCCCGGCAAAAGGATCGCATTCTGGGGAACCCCCCGGGCCCCATTGACGATCACAGTGTCCGAAGATGAGGGGCAAACCTGGCCTTATATGAGAGATCTGGAAACAGGTGATGGTTACTGTCTAACCAATAACTCCAAAGAAGGATTGAATCGAGAATACTCGTATCCATCGATCAAACAGGCAAATGAGGGTCTGATTCACATTACATATACCTATTTCAGGCAATACATCAAATATGTGTGTATTACCGAAGATTGGATCAGAGGTAACACATGAAACTGTTGCAGGATAGGATCGCCATCGTGACGGGAGCAAGCCGAAGCATCGGCAGGGCAATTGCTTTGACGCTGGCCCGGCAGGGAGCTTCTCTGGTCATCAACGGCAACAACGCTGATCTATTGCAGCAATTGGCATCGGAAATTGAAGCGCTGAGGCAAAAATGCGCAATCCAGCCGGGCGATGTCGCAAACCCGGAAACGGCCGCAGCCATTGCACAGACAACAATCGACAGTTTTGGACGCATTGATGTGCTGGTCAACAACGCCGGAATCAATATGCGTTCCTCCAGTCTGGAAATGAAGCTGGAAGACTGGCAAAGGGTGATGGACGTCAATCTCAATGGGACATTACATTGCTGCAGGGCTGTTCTGCCCCATATGATCAGACAGCAATCCGGCAAAATTGTGAATATCTCTTCCACCGTGGCCAAGACCCCGCACAAAAATGCGGCGCCATCGTATGGCGCATCAAAGGTAGGCGTTAATTATCTCACGCAACACCTGGCTCTCGAGATGGCGAAATACGGAATTTGCGTAAACGCCATCTGCCCCGGACCAATTGAGACGGATATGTCGAAGCAGTGGAGTCAGGAATACCGGCAACAGGTATTGTCAAGCATACCGCTTGGCAGACTCGGAATACCAGAGAATGTCGCTGATGGGGTTCTCTTTCTGGCTTCGAAACTGTCAGATTTTATTACTGGCGAAACGATCAATATCAATGGCGGAACATACATGAACTAAGAAAGAAGGGAGTCAAGGATATGTTGAAAAGAAGAATCGTTCTGGTCCTGTTTGTATTCATTTCAGTCGTGCTTTTGACCGGCGTCGGCGAAAGCGTGGCTGCACCTGCCGCCGCCGTCAAGCAGATTCCCATCATCAGGGGAGGAACTCTCAACGCGGCACAGGCCGCCAAATGGTCTTCTCTCGATCCGACCGTCAGTAACGGGCGGGCCAACGACAAATTTATCATGAACCAGCTTTACGAAACGCTGATCGATGTCGACAGCAGCGGGAAATACATTCCCGGGCTTGTGGAAGCATGGGAAGTCAAGAATGAAAAAAATATCATCTTGAAACTGAAAAAGAATGTGAAATTCCATGACGGCACCGATTTCAACGCCGAGGCGGTAAAATTTGTTCTGGAACGCGCTTTGAATCCCGAAACCAAAGCCAGTTTCCGTGCAGAGATCGAAGATATCCAGACAGTTGAAGTCGTTGATCCCTATACGGTGAAACTTATTTTGAAGGACCCGTCTTCGGCGATTCTCGGCGCACTGGCCAACTATGCAGGGTACATGATCTCGCCGGCAGCGATCCAGAAGTACGGGAAAGACATCGTGCGCAACCCCGTGGGTACCGGACCCTTTAAGTTCAAGGAAGCGGTGGAAGGGGACCACATCACTCTGGTCAGAAACGAGTCCTACCACATCATGGGCAAGGATGGGAAAGCGCTGCCCTACTTGGACGAATTGAGCATCAAGATCATCCCCGATGATTCGGTAAAACTGGTGAACTTGAAGAGCGGCAGCTTGGATCTGATCGACAGCGTTCAGACGATCAATATACAGAGTTTGAGCGCTAGTAAGGATATAGCCCTGGTTTCCACAAGCGCTTCAAGGGTATTCACGATGCTCTTGAACGTGACCAGGGAACCACTGTCGAAGAAGGAAGTCAGGCAGGCTATTGCCTTTGCCGTAGACCGGGAAGAGTTTGTGAAAGTCGTAGCCAACGGATACGGCACGGTGGAGCCGTCCATTGTCATGAAGCAACAGTGGTTCTACAGCCCGACCGCAAAATACAGTTTTAATATTCAAAAAGCGAAGCTGCTGCTGGCCAAGGCGGGTTATCCGAATGGTTTCAAAGTCAAGATGTCCTTTGCAGCGCGCGAACCGGACAAGACGATCATCCAATTAATCCAGAGCCAGCTGAAGAAAGTAGGCATCGATGGTGAGATTGAAACCTATGACAGGCTTGCTTTTGTTAACAAATGGAGGAGCGGCGAAGGAGAAATAGGCTTGTTCTTCGTGCCGGTGCCCAAACCTGATCCTTATATGCAGTTCCAGATATTCTTTGCCACAACGGGGGGCAATAACCTTATCGGTTATTCCAATAAAAAGTTCGATGACATTCTTGACAAGAGCAAAAAGACCTACAACCCGGAGAAACGAAAGGCCATGTACAAGGAACTTCAAGATATTGTCGCCGAAGACTCTCCTGAAGTATTCCTGTTCCATCTGCCGCTGTTTGAAGCCCACACCAAGAAACTGCAGGGATTCAGAACAGACCCGGAAGGCGGTTGGCTGCTGAGAGAAGCCTGGATGCAAAAGTAAGAAAGAGGTCTGAGAAACTGGAGGAAAGAAGCGGCAAGATCCTTATTTTTTAGCCCTCCTTGTTGATGGAGGAGGCTGAAGTGAAGCGAGGTTGCGACATGATGGAACGACCGGTCAGTGTTTTTGCCACAGGGTTCAAAACTCCGGAAGGTCCGGCTTTTGACCGTGCCGGTTATTTATATGCGGTGGATATCAAAACCGGCGATATCTCGAAAATTTCGCCGGAAGGCCGGGTACAAGCATTTTTCAATACGGGTGGAGCCCCCAACGGAGCTAAGTTCCATGCGAATGGGGATCTCTACGTAGCCGACCGCGTGAGGGGGATAATCGCTATTTCTCCCGACACAGAGACGCGGGTGATCGTGGATCACTATCAGGGGAAGAAACTTATCGGTCCCAATGACCTTATCTTTGATTCCGCCGGAAACCTCTATTTTACGGACTCTTTTGGATCCTCCGCGGAAAATCCGCTCGGGCGCGTTTACCGGCTTTCGTCCCGCGGCGAAATCACCTGTTTGGCCTCGGGATTGGCCTTTCCCAACGGCTTGGTCTTGTCTCGCGATGAACGGTATCTATTCGTAGCCATTACTCGCAAAAATAGAATTTTAAGATATGTATTAGATCCACCTCCAGTGCGAAGCTACCTGTTTTCTCAATTGAACGGCGGGTGGGGACCCGATGGGATGGCATTTGATGTAGCCGGGAATTTATATGTCGCACATTATGGGGGTGGGGAGGTCATCATCCTCAGCCCGAAGGGGGAACTGGTTGAGCGGATACCGGTAGGGGGGCTTCATCCAACCAATGTTGCGTTCGGAGGGCCGGATCGCAGGAGCCTGTTCGTTACGGAGGTGGCGACCGGTTCCATTTATCGATTCAACACAGATCACCCGGGTCTCACGCTGTTTGGAGACACGGAGATACGATAAAAAGATTCAATACGAAGCTTCCAAAGAGAATTTTCTTAAAGATGGAGGCTATGCGGAGGAATACAGCATTGGTTTTGTTTGAGATAAGATGGAACCTAAATGGACCAAAAACGAAAGGAGACGAGGTTATGTTAAAAAAAAGAATAGCTTGGGTCATTTTTTTGTTCATTTCAGTGGTGTTCTTGATCGGGAGCAGCGGCAGCGAGAGCGCGGCGGCAGCCGCCAGCCAGCAGATTGCCATCAACAGGGGAGGAAGCCTCAATGCGGCGCAGGCCGCCAAATGGTCTTCCCTCGATCCCACTGTCAGCAGCGGGCGGGCCAACGACAAATTCATCATGAACCAGCTCTACGAGACGCTGATCGATGTCGACAGCAGCGGGAAATATATTCCCGGACTCGTGGAAGCATGGGAAGTCAAGGATGACAAGACGCTCATCCTGAAACTGAAAAAGAACGTGAAATTCCATGACGGCGCCGATTTCAATGCCGAAGCTGTAAAATTCGTGCTGGAACGCGCTTTGAATCCCGAAACCAAGGCCAGTTTTCGTGCCGAGATCGAAGATATCCGGACCGTTGAAGTCGTTGATCCCTATACGGTGAAACTCATTTTGAAGAACCCCTCTTCGGCGATTCTCGGCGCCTTGGCCAATTACGCAGGGTATATGATCTCTCCGACGGCGATCCAAAAGTACGGAAAAGATATTGTCAGGAACCCCGTGGGCACCGGGCCTTTCAAGTTCAAGGAAGCTGTGGAAGGGGACCACATCACCCTGGTCAGAAACGATTCCTACCACATCAAGGGCAAGGACGGGAAAGCATTGCCCTACCTGGACGAATTGAGCATCAAGATCATCCCTGACGATTCAGTGAAACTGGTGAACCTCAAGAGCGGCGGCCTGGACCTGATCGACAGCGTTCAGACGATCAACATCCAGGGCTTAAGCGCAAGCAAGGACCTTGCCCTGGTGTCCACCAGCGCCTCGAGGGTGTTCAAGATGATCTTGAATGTGACTAAGGAACCGTTGTCGAAGAAGGAAGTCAGGCAGGCGATTGCCCTGGCCGTTGACAGGGAAGAGTTTGTGAAAGTCGTGGCCAACGGGTACGGCACCGTCGAGCCGTCTATGGTCATGAAGCCCCAGTGGTTCTACAGCCCGAGCGTAAAAAAATACGGTTATGATATCCAGAAAGCGAAGGCGCTGTTGGCCAAGGCGGGTTATCCGAACGGCTTTAAAGTCAAGCTGTCCTTTACATCGCGCGAACCGGACAAGACGATCATCCAATTGGTCCAGAGCCAACTGAAGAAAGTAGGCATCGACGGCGAGATCGAAACCTATGACCGGCTTGCTTTCAACAACACATGGAATAAGCGCGAAGGCGAAATCGGCCTGAACTTCCTGCCCGTGCCCAAGCCCGATCCTTATATGCAGTTCCAGATATTCTTTGCCACCAAGGGCAACAACAACTTCACCGGTTATTCCAGCCAGAAGTTCGATGACATCCTCGACAAGAGCAAAAGTACCTATGCTGTCGAGAAACGAAAGGCCATGTACAAGGAGCTGCAGGATATTCTTGCCGAAGACTCTCCCGAGATATTCCTGTTCCATCTGCCGCTGTTTGAAGCCTGCACCAAGAAACTTCAGGGATTCAGGACAGATCCGGAAGGCGGTTGGCTGCTGAGGGACGCCTGGATGCAAAAGTAGGAAAACTTCTGAGAAAGCTGAGGCGGCCGGGGGGAAATTCCCCAGCCGCCGATTTCAGAATAGGGGTATGCCGCACATGGTAAGCCACATCGCGAGGAAATTGCTCGAGGTCATTCCCATCCTGCTGCTGGTCAGCATCATTCTTTTTGCGATCATCAGCATGTTGCCCGGTGATGCAGCGCTGGCCGTCATGGGAGAATCCATCAATCAGGAGGATCTGGTCAGAACGAGATCCGAGCTCGGACTCGATAGGCCGATCTATGTGAGATACGCTGATTGGCTTGGCAAAGTATTGCAGGGCGACCTGGGCAGGGCGATCAAGTCACGCCAGCCAGTGAAGGAAATCATCATGCAGCGTCTCCCGGTAACAGTGGAACTGACACTGCTTGCCATATTGATTTCCATGGTGCTCGCCGTTCCCGCCGGGATATTTGCCGCCCTCCGGCGCAACAGCGCCTGGGACGTCGTGAACGGAATCGTGTCCATGATCGGCATCGCAATGCCCCCCTTCTGGATGGGGATCCTTCTCATTTTATTCTTTTCAGTTTGGGCCGGGTGGTTGCCGTCATCCGGCTATGTCAGTTTTTTAAAGGATCCCCTGAAAAATATGCGATACATGGCCATGCCGGCTTTTACCATCGGGTTCGCTTTTGCAGCGACCATCATGCGGCAAACGCGTTCGTCCATGCTGGAAGTGCTCGGCGAAGAATACATCGTCACCGCCAGGGCCAAGGGACTCAGGGAAAGTATCGTCATCTGGAAACACGCCTTGCGCAACGCGTTGATCCCGGTGGTTACGGTAATCTCCATGCAAATGGGCAGATTGATCGGCGGGGCGGTCGTTACAGAGACGGTATTTGCATTGCCCGGCGTCGGCCGCGAGATGGTCGACAGCATCATTGCCCGGGATTATCCGGTGGTCATGGCGCTGATTCTGATCACGGCGCTGTGCGTCGTGCTGACCAATACGCTGGTGGATATCATTTACGTCGTCATCGACCCGCGCATCTCTCATTCCAAGGAATCGTAAAGGGAACCGGCTTTTATGGCACGTTTGAAAATCGGTTTGGCGGGTGTCGGTGGATTCGGGCAGGTGCTGCTGAAGTATATCTTCAAACTTCAGGATGAAGGCAGGCTGGATCTGTCTGCCGTGTGCGACATCAATCCGGAGACGCTCCCATCCACAGTGGCGGGAGCAACCCAAGGGTTGATTCGAGCCCATTCCAATTATGATCGATTCCTGAACAGTGAGCGGCAACTCGATGCCATCATCATCGCCACACCGATTCCGCTGCATGTCGAAATGGGAATCAAGGCGATGGAAGCCGGCTACAATGTTATGCTGGAAAAACCGCCTGCACTGACATTGCAGGATATGGACCGCATGATTGATATGAGGAAAAGGACCGGAAAGGTATTTGCCATCGGTCTTCAACATACGTCCGAGAAAAGTTTTGTCCGTTTCTCAGAGTTGATCCACAGCGGGATGATTGGTGAAATCAAAGCGATATGCGCTGCAGGACTTTGGAAAAGAACCCGAGGTTATTTCACCCGTTCAGAGTGGGTGGGCAAGCTGCTTTTGAACGGCAATTACGTGCTGGACGGGACGATCAACAACCCTTTTTCACATCTGCTGATGAACTGCCTGATCCTGTCGGGGTTTCAGGATCAGCAGGAAGTTTCACCGAAGTGGGTCCAGGCGGAACTCTATCATGCAAACGATATTAAAAGCGAGGACACCTCCTGCCTGCGGGCCAAAATGGACAACGGCATTGAGATTCTTTATTGGGCCAGCATCTGTGGCCAGGACAACGGCACACCTTTCATCATGGCGGAAGGCACGGGCGGTAAAGCATTGTGGGATTACGACGGACGGATCAGCCACTGGGACGCGACCGATCAACTCCAGAATGAATTTACGGTAGAATGTGATCGGAGGCACGACCATTTGGTCAATTTCACGGACTTTCTCGCGGGGCGAACCGACAGGCTCTCCTGCCCCCTCGAGGCAACGAGAAAGTTTGTCTTGACCGCCAACCTAGCGTTTGAATCTGCAGGAAAAACAAAAAAATTGACGAAGTCTTTACGGAAAAGCGGGATGGGCAGGGACGAAGCGTCGGCCAATTGAAGCATGCCGATGATTTTCTTTGCATTAAAAACATCGGGTCAATCATGAAAAAGGCGGTCAAGAGCAAGAGACTCTTTTCGGAGATGGGCGTCGAGTGGGCTACGGGAACAGAGCCTTTTCATGCCGCAGGCCATCGGGAGTTCAAACTCTTTCAATAAAATGTGAGGGGTCCGAAGAGCAGTATGGAATCATCCAAGGAAACGTGGCTTTACATGATATTCAGGCGACTGATCAAGGGCAAGCTCGCCGTAATCGGATTGGCCATCTTCATTGGCATCATTGCCATTTCGGCGCTGGCGCCATGGATTGCCCCTTATGATCCCAACGCCACCAATACATCGATGCTGATCAAGCCGCCCAGTGCAGCTTACTGGATGGGGACCGATGAACTCGGGCGGGACGTCTTCAGTAGGATCCTCTACGGAACCCGTATTTCTTTGGTGGTCGGAGTGATTGCAGTGGCCATGGCCATGGCCTTCGGCGCAGTACTGGGACTGATTGCCGGCTACTGGAGGGGCGCGGCGGACCATGTGATCATGAGTGTGACGGACGCTGTCTGGGCATTTCCGACCCTGATTCTTGCCCTTGCCATTACTGCGGTGCTTGGTCCCAGCCTGACCAACGTAACGATTGCCATCGGTTTGGTCTTTACCCCCGGCTTTGCGAGATTGGTCCGCAGCATGGTGCTTTCGGTACGCGAGCGGGAATACATCCAAAGCGCCAAGTCGATCGGACTCAATGATTGGGAGATTATTTACAGGTATGTATGGCCGAATATTACCCCGACCATGATCGTTCAGGCGTCATTGAACGCTGCACAGGCCATCATTGCGGAGGCTTCGATGAGCTTTCTGGGCCTTGGGATCCAGCCGCCGGCGGCCAGTTGGGGATCGATGCTCAAAGCGGGTTATCCCTATCTCGAAATGGCGTCGTGGCTGAGCATATTCCCCGGACTGGCCATTCTCGTCACGGTGCTCGGGCTGAATTTCTTGGGTGATGGCCTCAGAGATGCAATGGACATCAAAATGCGGATGGATTAAAGGCATAATGTTTTATGAAAGAAAAGCTAATTGAAATCAAGGGACTAAAAACGGAGTTTACGATAGAAGGCGTTCCAAGGCGGATTATCGACGACATCAGCTTTGAAATCTATCGGGGGGAAGTTCTCGGCGTTGTGGGCGAATCCGGCAGCGGCAAGAGTGTCACGGCAAAGAGTATTCTCCGCCTGATTCCAAGCCCTCCGGGAAAAATCACGGGTGGGGAAATTCTGTTCGATGGTAAAGACATTTTACAGATGGATATGGACAACCTGATGAAAATCAGGGGGAATGCCATATCCATGATATTCCAGGAGCCAATGTCTTCCCTCAATCCAGTGTTTACCTGCGGCGATCAAATCAAGGAAGGCGTCCGGTTGCACCAGAACATGGACAATAAAGCCGCGAGGCAAAAAGCGATCGAACTGCTGAAAATGGTGGGCATACCTATGCCGGAGCAGCGCATTGACAGTTATCCGCACGAACTTTCCGGCGGGATGCGGCAACGGATCATGATTGCCATGGCATTGAGCTGTTCACCCCAGCTGCTGATCGCCGACGAGCCGACAACGGCGCTGGATCCAACCATACAGGCGCAAATTCTTGATTTGATTAGAAAAGTTCAAAAGGAAATCGGGATGTCGGTTATGTATATCACACATGATCTTGGCGTTGTTGCAGAGACCTGTGATCGCGTGATGGTCATGTATGCGGGCCAAATCGTCGAAAAGGCGGACGTCGCAGAACTGTTCACGAAACCAGGTCATCCCTACACCCAGGGATTGCTAAAGGCGATTCCCAGATTGAACACCAAACGAGAGCGGCTATATGTGATCAAGGGGATGGTTCCACACTTCGCGGATATGCCGGTCGGATGCTCTTTCCACCCAAGATGCCCTTATGCTGATGCTCGGTGTGTGGAACAAAAACCGACACTGTTCGCAATCAAGGAAGGCCATATGGCAGCCTGTTGGAAAATCCAGGGAACGGCCGAACGTGAATAGAAAGGAAACCTGACTGATGGCAGATAGTACAAGTACTACGGCTAATCCATGCGGGGATGTGCTTCTGGACGTCAAGGGGCTCAAAAAGCATTACCCTATCAAAAAGGGATTTTTGAAGAGAATCGTTGGTTATGTGAAAGCTGTCGATGGAGTGGATTTTACGATTCATCGTGGTGAAACCTTTGGTTTGGTCGGCGAATCAGGTTGCGGAAAAACAACGATCGGCAAGTCGATATTGAGACTGACGGACGCCACCGGCGGCCAGATCCTGTTTGACGGCAAAGACATCCTTAAACTCAACAAGGAAGAATTGCGTCAAGAAAGACGGCATATGCAGATCATCTTCCAGGATCCTTACGGCTCCCTCAATCCCAGGATGACGGTCGGAGAGCTCATCGGCGAACCGATGATCAAACATCGAACGGCCACAGGAAAGGAGAATGAAAGACGAGTCAAGGAACTGATGGAGATCTGCGATCTGAACCCCAGGCACAACAAACGATATCCTCATGAATTTTCCGGTGGTCAGCGGCAGCGGGTCGGCGTGGCCCGGGCGCTATCGTTGAATCCCAAACTGATCGTCTGTGATGAACCGGTATCCGCGCTGGATGTCTCCATACAATCACAGATTCTAAATCTTCTTGAAGACTTACAGAAGCAGTTTGGAATCGCCTTTCTTTTTATCGCCCATGGCATGGCAGTGGTAAAGCACGTATCATCCCGTGTTGGCGTGATGTATTTAGGGAAGATCGTTGAAGTGGCAAAAACAGATTTCATATTTGACAATTGCCATCATCCCTATACCAGGGCCCTGATGTCGGCTATTCCGATTCCTGAAGTCACGGGAAAGAGAGAACGAACAATCTTGCAGGGCGAGGTTCCCAATCCGCTCAATCCTCCAAGCGGCTGCCGGTTTCACCCAAGGTGTCCGATGGTCATGGACATCTGCAGGAAGCAGGAGCCCGAACTCAAAGGCATAACACCGGATCATTCGGTGGCCTGCCATCTGACCTCGTGTTGAGGGAAAATGCTACTTATCTATGCAATGGAAAGAGAGGTAAGATCATGACACATACCGATATGAACTACTCACTGCTGAACGTAATCACGGAGCTAACTCCATAATATCATGATTTCATTGACGCACAAGGCCGCCCATCGTGTGCTTCCACCTGACTACAGCTTCGGGAAGGAGGAATGTCGTGGGTATTGAAACGAAGAGTACCATTCCGGTGGCGCTGATCGCTCCCTATGCGGGGATGGCCGAGCTCGCCGAAGAGATCCGGTGCGAATTCGAAAAGCCGATCCGGATCGAGATCGGCGATCTCATGGAAGGTGTCCGCAAGGGGAATGACCTCGTTGCAAGGGGCGTGGAGGTGGTGATAAGCCGGGGCGGAACGGCCCAGTTGCTTAAAAAACACCTGCAGATCCCCATCGCCGAGATCAAAGTGACAGCCTATGATATTCTGCGGGCTCTGCAGAAGGTGGACTCACGAGACCAAAGGATCGGCATCATCGGTTTCGGAAATGTCATCTACGGCGCCAGTTCCCTGGCAGCGCTCCTGAACCTGGACCTGACGGTTTTTGCCATCCAAAAGCGTGAAGAGGTCGCCCTGAGATTGGATGAAGCCAAAAACGCACGGGTGGACAATATTGTCGGCGACAAGGTGGTCGTCTCCCAGGCCAACGAGAGGGGATACCCCTCGATTCTGATCGAGTCGGGGAAAGAGGCCATGTT
>Ga0172375_10003877_pt1 | contig 22451 bp, 26 predicted proteins | sample LakKiv1m_FD_114537 | JGI IMG/M metagenome (GOLD analysis project Ga0172375, IMG submission 114537) | Freshwater microbial communities from Kabuno Bay, South-Kivu, Congo - kab_092012_11.1m | ecosystem: Environmental > Aquatic > Freshwater > Lake | place: Democratic Republic of the Congo... | reverse complement strand
CTGGCAAAGGATTTTGAGCGGTTTGCAGCAACAGTCAGAAACTGGATATTTTGGGCGATGACAAGATTGATGTTACGAAGATTGGCTAAAACCTATGGTTAACTTTTCAAACAGGCTCTAAGACTTTAATAGCTTCACTGATATAATCATCCATCTCCAGATAATTGCCATTTCTGCAGTCGAGCCAACGATGTTTCCCGTATGTATGAACCGCCTGTTCTTTAACATAAGGGACAAACGATTCAATCAGTAAGTGAGCACCCTTACGCCAATCCCTAATTTGATCCGGCTGTACTTCTATATTTTCGGCTTCAATAAGATCATATCTCATCTCTTCATCGGTAGGCATCCGCCCGAATATTCTGTATAGCCGAGCTGTTGATCTATATACTATAGGCAAATTATAGCCACAGATAATTTTTTCTAAGAATGGTTTTTTGGGCGTCAATAAATTAAGTTGTTCGATTACGGACAAATTTGTATATTCATCATGTTGAACTCCTCGATCAACAAGCGCTCCTTCTGTCAATAAACAATACGGCGATGACGCAGACGATCTTTCTAATGACATATCGTTTAGCTTTTATATTATAATAAAGCTCTACTCTTTTGGCAAATGAAAGGGCTTTCCGACAACCCATAAAGCAGTCTATTACCCTCACGGGTTTACGGTCGTATAGTTCACGCAAAACAAAATGTCCGGTTATTGTCATTCCCGCGAAAGCGGGAATCCAGGCTGATTTTCTGGATTCCGGATCCCAACTGCGTCCCGACATACATCGGGACTACGATGAGTGAGGCAAGTCCGGAATGACATTTTGTTTTGCTTTAGCTATATGATCGGTATAAATTGATATTACGAATTCTAGAAAAATGTTTCGTATTTCCGGTTGCAAGTTGACACTGATAAACTAAAGCAGTAGCGGCGATTAAAAGATCGAAATCAGCTAAAGGAATCCTTTTATTTTCTAACTGAATTTTGAGACTGACAAACTGCAAAGCAACTTTTTCCTCGACTGATAAAACCTCAATCGAAAAGTCATTTAAGAAAGCAATAAATTCTTTTGTTCTCTTTTCCGGTTGGAGTGATTTCTTTGTTCCATAATAAATCTCTATCCAGCTGATAATACTTATTGTTAGGTGATTATGGGGAATTTTGTTGAAGATTGACAAACCAGGCTCTCTATTTTTTAGGTAATCGATAATAACGTCTGTGTCTAACAGATAACCCATATTAGAAGGAGAATAATTTAGTTTTTCTTAATCTTCTAGCATATTTTTTTATTATCTCTCCGTCTTTGTTATCCCAGATTCCGACAAAAGATTTGGCTTTTTTATCATTTACTGCCTTCTCCTTTCTATTATAGGCAGTTACTTTTACAACTACTGTTTTCCCTTTTTTTAGCAAAAAAGAATCATTTTTATAGATTATCCGATTGATATAATCGGAGATATGATTGCGAAAATCAGAGACGTTAACGATATTGTTCATATTAAACAATATATTACATTTTTGACAAAATGTCAATATGTACAAATTTTCACCGCGTCCCCCGGAAGCGTTTAATTTTTGGTTTCGTTTTGTAAAAAAATGAGTGCTTCGCTTTTAAGTATTTTCCTGATTTTCTGGAATTTATCTGATGGCAGTAAATAACTTAAATCCTGCGTAATGATTTTATCCGTGACTTTTTTATCGATGAATCGATAAAGTTGTTTTAAATAGGCCAAGACCGGTTGTCCTGTTCTTTCTGTAATTACCTTCTGTGAATATGGAAATCCTTGACTGAAGAAATAATGGATATCATATATATCACGCCCGGCAATAGTGTGGTATTTTTTAAAACGATCAGTCGGCGCCACCAACTTGTTGGCAAACATCGTTTCTTTGGTTTGACACCAACAATAGCGATCAATCTCGGGCAATTTTAATACTTGATACTGATTGGTTTTAGTTTGATTGGTTACAATGCTTAATTTTAACGTCCGTCTTTCATTACCTTTAGCGACGTATTGTAAAACGAAAAACAACTCTTTTTTACTTCGTTGTTTTAACTTTAAATCCAACTGAGAAAAAATGTCGGTCAGACGTTCTGCGGTCTTTGATTTTGCTTGTATGCCAATCAAGTCAAAATCCAGGTCGATGGAGAATCGATCCAGCCACCCCAACATCGCCGCGCAAGTTCCGCCCTTAAACATCATTGACCGCGATAATGTTTTATCATCAATGATCGCTGTTAATAATCGGTAAAGCTGCAGCTTATGAATGACGTCTTGCGGTTTTGGTAAAATCATATGGCGTTCATCTCTTTTTGAATTTTTTTCACCCCCAACCAGTCGACTGCCCGGCGGTTATCAAAATGGTAATGACTATTAAAGTACAGTATATCAGCCACGGCCCTTTCCAGGGTCGCCGTTCTGATTCCTTTCATATTAGCAGTGATCCCGGTGGTCTGAAATAAATAAACATCTGCCATTTTTCGCACCAAATAATGACTATTACCGATCATAAATTTTTTAGAGATTTGTCCGACTAAAGTAATATAATCGCTTTTTTGGAAAATGACTCCGTGGTCAAACAATACCGACTCGGTACTGACGTAAGCATATTGGTGCAAATAGCCCATCCCTAACTCCATCGGATCGATCTGATCGACCGGCACTGTCGCATAAAAACCTTTATGAATGGGGGTCAATATTCCCTTCTGGACATAGCGTTTGATCGTAGTGTAAAGAGTATTTAAGTTGTCGATTCTCCACAAAAGCGCCAAATCTTTAGTGTGGAAAAGCTTCCGGTCTTGCTTCAGCAAGACATCTATCTTGTACATATTTGTACAGAATAATAATATGTTGAGTATTTGTCAAGTGGAGAAATCGCATTTGCGTTTGCAAAGAAGAAGAAGAAGAAGTATAATCGGTTCATTATGCCGCGAGAAAATGCTATATTAAGGGCTGAAGTGGTAATATTTCCTCAACAAGATGATCTAAGAGGGAGAGTTATTCATACCGAAGTGGAGACAGAATACTGCCGGTTGTATCAACTATCCAGGCTTCCGGAAGGAACCCCTCCCACTAAACTTTCATTTGAAAACACAGTTCGTGGTCTTGGATTAATTGCTACTAGTATTTGTAAAACTCGCTGTAAAGAATATCCTTGTAAAGCAATAGCAAGTGATAATTAGATTTTCACCGCGTCACCTGGAAGCTTTTGACTTTATCCAGTAGCACCTTCGTCTGCGCGTTTTCTTTAAAGTGTTTACGCCCCGGCTACAACAGTTGATTAAAGAGTTAAGCTAATTTTTCGATCAATATATTGCCGTAACACTACAGCTGCTAAAGTCTGATAAGGTAAACCCGTCTCAACCGATCGGGCTTTTAGTTTTTCAAGATCACGAATTGACAAACGAATATTAATATTCTTTAACTTATTCAATGTGTTTCTGGCATATTCTTGATAGCGTTTTTTTTCTTTTTCCAGGTTTTTAACCGACTTAAATTCGCCTTTTTCATAATCTTCAAGCAGTTGTTTTTCTTCAGGATCAAGTTGAATATATTTCATAGATATAATAAAAATTTATAATTTAACTAAATATTTTTTCGTGGCTTTACGGCTGGGAATAATTGTTTTTAAAAATATTTTCTCCTCTTTTTCAATAAATGGAACCAAATATACATAATGATTGATCTCAACAATAAACATTTTCTGATTTGGATATTTTTTTTTATTCGGGTGATTAACCGTATCTATTAACCTATTCTCATTAATAATGATTAATACTTCTTCGAATGAAATCCCTCTTTCCATCTTTAAACTTTCATTCTTTTCTTTGCTCCACTCATAAAGCTTCATATCTATATGATATGACAAATGATATGAAATGTCAATGGTAAAATAAAGCTCCCCATCTCACTTTGTGTGACGGGGTATCTATACAAACTTATGGGGAGTAAAATCCCGCCGTAGCTAAACCCTCACTACTAAATACTATCTCCTAACTACTTTTTCCTCACCGCGTCACCTGGAAGCTTTTGACTTTATCCAGAAGCTCTCTTGCTTGTGTATTCTCTTCAAAATGTTTGCGTACCGGAGCAAGCAATTGATCAAGATAATTAATTACAGCCTGTTTTAGATCCTGCGGATGAATTTCTTTGCGCGCAAATGCTTTCTCCAAATCAGAATATGTTTTAAACGATACATTTCCCCCGAACTTTTCAGGCCTTTCAACTGTGAATTGATTTATCTCCAGTCTGTCAAGAGACTCGAAAATGATATATTTGCAATATTCCAATACCGGATTCTCCTCAACATCTCCTTCCAAACAGTAGGCCTTGTTGATTTTACGCTTGATATCGTCGGCCGTGTCGGTCATGAAAATCGCATTGTCGGGATTGGATTTGGACATTTTATTGGCCACCGTGCGGGCGGCAATATCGGCACTGGCAGACGGCGGCTTCCCCAAACCCATCAGCATGTGGTGACTGACCACAATCGGTTTCCAAAACCCAAGCTGCGGACCCACTTCGCGGGCCAGCATATTGACCTTGCGCTGATCCATTCCTAACTGGGTAATTTTTGCACCAAGTCGAAAAATGTCGGCGATTTGCATACAAGGATACATGATCTGCGCCGCGGTCAGTTTTTCCGCTGATTCTTCACGCCCCATAAATTCAGCTGTACGGATAAACCGAGCCAGTTTATTGGTCATCCCGACTCTGATCACCAGCTGCCAGTAACCCGGATCTTTTACCATATCCGACGCCCACAAAAACTGGACATGATCCAAATCCATCCCTGATGCCCGCCAGACCTCAATAAAATATTTCCCAACGGTCTTAATCTTCTCCAAATCCCCGCCCATTTTATTATTGGCCATTGCGTGCCAGTCAGCCACCCACATTTTGAAACGCACTCCGGCCTTGATCATTTTGTTGACGTTGATCGCCCGCAGCAATCCTTGCGCAATATGGATCTGGCCCGACGGCTCAAACCCATCATAGGCGACGAGTTCCTCACCGCTTTCCATCAGTTTTTTTAACTCCTCCTCACCGACAATCTCCTCACCGACCTGCTTGATGAGATTTAAACGGTCTCTGATTAAAAGGCTTGACATATGATATTATTATAAATTATAATTCCAATATCACGATGGGTAGGGCGAAACTAATCTTAGTGATTAGTGGAGTATCCCCCCCGTCCGGGAAACCACGTGTTTACCGGTTACCGCTACGATAAGGCGGTATTTTTAATTTACTCCGTTTGTCATTCAACGAATCTAATAACTCCAACTTTTTTCGTTTAATAAAAACTTTTTTTATTAATTTTGAGGTTGTCCTGTGGTCAGGAGTAATAAATTTAAGCAGTTTATTTTTTTCCAGTAAAAAATCGGCTAAGACAGCAAAATCACCATCACCACTAACGATTATCACTTTATCACAGTAGCCTTCATATACGGATTTCATCGTATGAACAATTAGTTCCGCATCAATATTACCCTTAATGTTTCCTTTGTTATTAATAATCTGTTTGAAAATCAGTCGATATCCTGAATGACGTAGATATCGATATAATCGGTTATTAGATTTAATATAGCCTAAAAATAGAAAAGCCCTACTAATCCAATATTTATCGTGTAAATAAACATGGAATTTCTTGAAATCCAAACTCCACCCCTGGCTTTTGACACCAAGATTCAAATTCTGGCTATCGATGAAGGCAAAGATTTTTTTAGGCTCTGACCTCATGATTTTATTATACTGTATCAATAATATTTCTTAATTTATCAAGCGCGATTTTCATTTCTCTCTCCCCCACTGTGGCAAACGTCAATCTGATTGTTGAATAGTCTGGTTTGTTTGCATAAAATGGATAACCGGGCATAAAACTGACGCCAGCTTTAATGGCTTTATGATATAGGTCGCGACAGTCAACGCCTTTGATTGTCATCCAGGTGAACAATCCGCCCGCGGGCCTGGTCCAATTGGCAATGCCTTTAAATTGCTTTTCCATCTCCTCCATCATGAATCGCGCTTTCTCGCGATAAAATTTGCGAATTCTGCCCATCTGCGCTTGATAGATATTTTGGTCTTTCAGATATTTGGCTACCAGAGCTTGAGATAACGACGGGCTATGCAGATCCATTGCCTGTTTGATTAAGGTTAAAGTATCGACTGTTTTTTGATCGGCTACCAAGTAACCCACCCGCAGTCCCGGACAGAAAGTCTTGGAAAAAGTCCCAAGATAAATGACGCGGCTGCCGTTAGCCATCGCGGCTAAACTGGGCGGCGGCGCTTTTTCAAAATATAACTCACCATACGGATCGTCCTCCACAATCAGCAATCCGTGTTTTTGAGCCAGCCGTAAGACCTGACGCCTGACCGCAAGTGACCAGGTAATTCCGGTTGGATTTTGAAAGGTGGGAATACAATAGGCAAATTTATACGATATCTTTCGTTTTAGTTTCTTTTCCAACTCGGCCGGCTCAACTCCACCATCGTTTAACCGCATTGTACCGTATCTCACTTCATACCCATTAAAAGCTAATACGGCCGCTAGATAAGTTGGGTTTTCAACCAAGATTTGATCGCCTTTATTTAGAAACGCCTTTCCCAGCAGATCAAGCGCCTGTTGGCTGCCGGTCGTAATCAGGACCTGTCCGGCAACAACAGATTTGCTCCATTTTGATGATAAATATTGAGCAATTCCTTCGCGCAACTGTGGCAGACCGGGAGTCGGGCCGTACTGCAAGACTTGATTTCCCTGCTCTTTTATCAAACGATTAACGGTCTCTGCAATAAAGTCGGTCGGAAACAACTGGGGATTGGGAATCCCGCCGCCCAGAGATATCATTCCCGGCTGGCCGGCGAGTTTTAAGGTGTTGCTAACCGTGGGGTCTGCCATCTTTTTGACGCGCTTGGCAAAAATAGCATTCATGTTGTTTGTAAGTTAACGGCTAACGAGAAAAAAATATGTCTGGTTATTGATGCTGTCCTGTAAATCCCGATCGATAATTTCTAAATTATACAACTTTGCCAGTTGACCGGGACCCAAAATAAAAATATTCTTGTTAATTTCCCCTCGAACAACCGCCCTAGCCGACCGAGCCGTATCAATCAGATCACCTTTTCCACTTATCTGTTTAAGATTGGGGTAGCGGACTGCCAATGTTTTTTTGCACTGGAGAAAAACTTGAGGATGGGCGATGATTGTTTTTATTTGATTAATCCCCACATCCTTCCGCTTCATCAACATGTGCTTAATTAGGATCGAAGATTCTTCGATAATCTTAAACTTATACCTAGCCATACTGCGGGCTGACTCCCAAACGATTCCGCCAACCGCATTATGAATGGCAAATAAACCATAATCAATCTTTCCCGCATGCAGATATTGCAACACCCGATTGCTTGTATAAAGGTATTTAATTTTAAACTGCTTAATTTTATGGCGCTGTAAATAATCAAATACCGCCTGCTCGTTGAAACTTCCTTTTCCTCCTTGGATTCCGATTACAATTCGCCCTTGATCGACTCGCTTGGGTAATAATTGATTATAAAGCCGATCATAAGTTCGACCAATAGCCAACCTCATTGTTTTTGTATATCGATTAAACGTCTGTAGATTATTAAAGAGCTGCCAGTTGTCATTACATGTCTGCTTTACAATCTCCTGTAATTTTTTCGCACCCAACGTATCGATTAATGTCGGTTGAAATTTAATCCCCTGCAATAGCCGTCCGATAAAATGAGTCACACCTTGAGATCGGGCAGCCAAACGATCATGTTCTTTAGCGGTCATCTCAACTACATTGATCCCTTTACTGCGAAAATACTGCAGCCAAAATTGAAAATTATTATTGCTGCAACGAAATTGATTTATCATCATGTTTAATCCTGTAAATCCGTTTTTACTACTATCCGGACCAAACATCGGATGGGTCAAAAGCGACTGTGTTTTCAGTCCGGCAGGATATTTCTTAAATATTCTTTCCGGATATTCTTTAACTGACAGGACATCAATCAATAAATGGTGAGCGCGGAAAAATCGTCGATGAGATTTGATAACCGACTCAAAGCTTTCAATCGGCACTGCATAAAAAATCACGTCCGCACGATATATATCTTTAATATTGTTTACTACGATCGTTTGCTGATGTTTTGGTGCTTCACCGGGCGCTAAATGACTCCGGTTATATATGATGACGGAAAAATCGTCCTTCATCAGACGGTAAAGCGTTTTCCCAAACCGGCCAAAACCGACAATGGCAATGGTTTTCATGGGTTGTTTTCAATTTTTAATGCTTCTTGATGAATCTGTTCATATATTTTTTTTATGAACATTCCATTCAACCCCAGTTTCTTACCGAGTCGTATTTTGGACTTTAATACTATCTGCCATCTTTTTCTATCCAATACCGGAATATCGTTTTGTTTTTTCCAAACACCCACCTTTCTTACAATTTGCAACCTTTGCTTAAGTGTTATAAGAATTTTTTTATCGGCTCGATCGATTTGTTGGCGTAATAAATCAAGTTTATTCATAATTTTCTATTACTGATAATCTAGAGACGCATCGTTTGTTGTTATTCCACGACTAGGAACACTAACTTTCGGTTTAGGGCCAATAATTTGTAATATCTGATCCAAATCGGCAATTGACAATTGTTGCTGTGCGTCGGTCACGGCTTTATCCGGATTAGGATGCACCTCCAGCATCACACCGTCAAACGGGAATTGGGCAGCTTCAGCTAAAATACGCCAGACATTTTTCCGACTGCCGCCGATGTGGGAGGGATCAACCAACATCGGTAAACCTGTTTTTTCTTTTACCCGCATTGCCATCTCCCAATCGGGCAGATTACGCAGCTTATTTGGGTTTGGTTCTCTGCCCGGAGCAAAACCACGATGACACAATAAAATCCGCTCCGGCGGAAATCCTGCGTCGGTGACATGATCAACAATCCCCAGCCAATGTTTTTCATCCAACCAAGGTTGGTTTTTGATCATTAACCGTACCTGTTCAGGTGATTCACCCAACAGTGTTTTGGCGATTTCTCTTTGATCAAGATGGTTCTGATTTCTTGACCCAAGCCACAACAAAACCTGCTCTGGTATTCCATTATTGCCAACAATACCGTGCATAACTTGCGATACATGATCGGGTATCATTACTTCGGTGGCAACGGTTAATCCCATTCTTGTCGCGTTGGCAAACCACGGCGCTGCCGCTATACCTACTCCTTCGATCAGATTGCCGTTTTCGTCTCTTGTGGGCTTAGTCCGCGGCTTCCACCAACTGGCCCTCATAATTCCTACATTGTGTTCATTTAATACTCGCGCCATTGTTAATATTTGAGTTTCTGACTCGGCGGCGCAAGGACCCAAGATGTTTATTTTTGGTTTTAAGCTTTCCATCATATTTGCTATTTAATAAATGCTAATAAATCCCTCTTCGTTCAGGTTCGACTCGTGATCTACGTCCACGCAGTCGAAACTTCACTTCGGAAACGGCTACCAAAAACCCCGCCTGATTGGGGCGGGGTGGTTGGTAATTGTTTACTACCAATACAACCCGCCTGACGGGAAGTAATAAAAGTAAAACAAGTTGTGTTTGGACAAAATGTTTTTCATACTAAAAAACCCCGCTCTTGGCGGGGTGTATTTATAAAATTTTTGGCTCTAACAAATCTCCCCGCCTTCAAGCCGGGTATAAAAAAAGTAAAATTTGTTAACCGCCAAAGTTTTCATATGTGAAAAATATTATACCAGAAAAAAACAGGATGCAAGGGGAAAATTTACCACGAGGACGCTACCCCTTTTTTAATATATTGCTTGATTAAAGATTGATATGGCACATTGATCTCGTTTGCTTTTTCTTTGACGCGGTCAATCAACCACTCGGGAATCCGCAGCGAAATTGAGCGGCTGGTTGGTTTAAGATTGGGAAAAACAACTTCCTCTGCCTTGTCCCAGTCAAAATAATCAGAACTATCGGCAACTGCCCAAAAATCCCTTTCCTCATCTTCATTTTTAAACTTTGGTATGACCTTGAATATTTTTTTCATAAGCAATCCTTTCTTTTCGACTCATATCTCGGGCCGAGATAATCCTTACCTTATTTTTTCTTAGGGTAAAGAAAACTGTTAACTTACGGCCTTTATTTGTTTTGCTCCAAATCATATATCTTTTCTCTTTTAGGGAATGTTTTTCGTCTTTCATGACAAATTTCACCTTACTACCAAAAATTTCCTCGGCCTCCTTATCAAAAACTTTATGTTTTAACCAATTCTTATCTCTATTTCCCTCATTCCACTCAAATTCAATCACCTTCGATATCGTCTTCATGTATATACTGGATTATACAAATTTTAATTCTTTCTGTCAAGAGGCAGGAAAAAGAAAATCGATTGCGCCGATGAGGTTTTTATCTATTTCCAAAACGGGAAAAGGGATTTCAAAAAGGAGATAACGGAGTTAATCAGCGTTTGAGATAGAGAAATCTCTTTGCCCTGCTCGGTCACTGTTTGCCGGATTTCTTTATTCGTCTGTTCAAGTTCTTTTTGTTTTTTTTCCAGGTTGGCTATTTTATTTTGGAACTCGATATATTTGGGGTCGGCAGCGATGGTTGGATTGATTGTGGGGGTCGGTATTTGAGTTACAGACGTCGGCGGCAGATTAACCGATGGCGTTGGCGTCCAAGAGGGATTGGGTGTTGGTGAAGTTAGAGAAGCGAGATAGGCTGGATAAGGTTCGGTAGAATTACCGACGCTATCTGAGAGTTTAATCCAAACAACTCGCCGATCATCGAACTGCCAACGGACATTTTCTTGATAAGGCATTTTTTTTACATCTTCTATAAAAATTGGGTCATTAGATATGTACATTTTTCCTAATGAAGAATATTCATCATATGCCAGAATCTGAATATCTCCAGAAAGAGAATCGGAAGGAAAGGTTTTTATATATAGAACAGGCGGGGTTTTGTCAATAACAAAACTGTCTGGTAAGATTTGAGTTATATTGCCTACCTGATCTTTAGCTTGGTAATATACTTTTATTGTGTCGCCGTTTTTATAAGTAGCAAAATCCAATAAAGGTAACTCAATGATATTAGACGTTCGTGGTCGCCAAGCTTGATTGGTGAATTTTTTATCATTTAAACTTATACGAAAATCATAATCATGGATTGACCATTTGTCTTGCCCGTTTTGTTCAGCCGTGATATTTAAAGTATCGGGTCCTGCAGATTTTGTATTTAATTTAAAAGTTAAATCGGGAGGAGTTATATCATAAATTAAGGTTGCGCCGGCAACAAATATTTCACCATCTATAGCTTTGAATTGACCGTATACCGTTTTTTGACCGTCAGGAGAAGATAACCTCCATTTTTTAATTGCAGAGTAACTTTCCCAGGGGACATTATCAAATAAGCCATCCCCGCTTATCTTCATGTCGGTTAGTTGTTTTCCAGTTTTATTATCGAGAAACAGATCTATATCTGAAAGACTGGTTAGATTGCCGTATATATGCTTATAATCTGATTGTCGATCAAGATATATAACTACGGGTTGTTGAACAGCATACACTTTAAACTGTATGATTAAGCTTAAAGCAATGAGGATAAAAAAAGAAGCAAAATAGAGATAGGGCCTTTTAATCATTTAATTTATACTGTTAATTGGCTTCAGATCGTGCTTATCCAGAAATAGTATATCAGAAATCACTACAGTTTTCAAATTGGGGAAAATTGTTAGCAAATTCTGAAATGATCGCTTTTGCGAAGTCTAAATGGTCAACAACTTCTAACTGCTCAATAAAGATTCCCCCGTTCGCTTATGTCCCAGATTTTAATTATCTTGTTTTGCTCTTCGATAGTAAACGAGATTCTTCTTGACCCCACGCGCAATCGCCACATTTGAGCATATCTGCCTTCTAATAGTTTTAGATCGAGGTTTCTTATCTCCTTAAATTTTATCAGCTTTAATATTGTTTCCCTAAGAATTCGGTATCCTTTAAGATTTACTCCACCTTTATTAATTGTCTTCTCCAGCTCAAACGCATCTTCTTTGTCTTCAAATTCCGCGAATAAATCCAATATCTGTTGGTATTGTTTTGGCGAAAATAAGACCGCTACCGTATCGTTGCCTTTCGTCACCACGACAGGCTCGCCTCGTTTGACCAATTCAACTATGCTGGCCGTTTGATAACGCAGGTCTGTCACTGATTTAATGATGGGAATTATAGGTAAATTCATATAGCATAATTATGACTTAAATTAAAGACATTGTTAAGCAGAAAAAGTGTTATCAACTAATGAAGTTTCGACTATTCCGAAACTGTCTGCGGGTTTTGTTCTCTCCGGCCGACCATCGCGATCGCCATCTCTTTCATCTGTTCGCCGGCGCGGTTCTTTTCTTCCTTAAGAAGGACGCTTTCTTTCTCCATCTGTTTAAGCTGAGACTGGAGGGCGCTAGTCTGCTGCTGCAGCAACTTCAATTCCGCCTCATACCTTTGCACCATCAATTTTTTTTCGACTTCAAAATCTTTCTTCAAAAGATCACTCACTTGCTTTTTTGCCTCGGTTACCGCTTTCTCAAATTGTTTGGGGAAATCGGCCGTCTGTAATTTCAAGTTCTCGTATTCGCCTTCTTTCGCCTCCCAGTTTTCTTTTTTTATTCTAACGGCTTCTTCCTGCCGGCGTTTTTCTTCTTCCCATTTTTTCTTGTCGTTTTCCATTTTTTCTTCAAACTCCGCCTGCTTTTTTCTGCGGTCCAGGACGTCCTGGAAATTGTGCTCTTCCTCCTGTTGCTTTTGCAGTCTTTCTTTGAGAGCCTGCTCCTCAAGCCAGCGTTTCTTGGCAGATTCCAAAGCGGCAACCTCGGCGATCAATAAGTCGACTAAGCGGCCGATCTCTTGATTGACTTGAAGTTTGAGGTTTTCCAAAACAACCGCCTGTTTCTTTTCGTCGCTGACTTTTTTAACGTCAACTGCAGAAGTCACGCCGTCTGGAGCAACTGCGGCTTTTTTTCTCGGAGGCATATGGGAGTAATATAACAAACTAAACGGAAATTTGCAAATGAAAATTTACTCTTTTGTTTCCTGTTTGGCAAAACGCCTGGCCAAGCGATTAAAGTAATCCTTAAGTTGTGCTAAGCTTAGTGGCTTAATCATCCGGGGCAACTCGGTAAACTTATTGACATTGGTGAATTCGGTCGCTAACAGCCATGGCTCTATTTCTTGCCCGAATTTTACCTTTGCGCCATAAATCAAATCCCAGATGCTTAATTTGTGAAACAAAAAATAACAATCAACAAAATCTTTGACCTGAGTACGTTGGAACAGCGTTGTGATTTTGTTAATACCAATATCCATTAAACTATCAATAACCAAACCACGATCAACCTGCTCTTTTTTTATCCGCCGGCACGAATAGTGGGAAAAATCAACCTTCAATGTTTTTGTGCGAATATGCAGATAAAAGGTCATAAGCATTTCGATGGTTTTAAGCTCGTAGGTCCATCGGTTTTTCATGCATAAATCTCTGATGAAGTCGACGATCAGATCTTGTTGGTACGGCTTTTCTGTAAATAGATCCAAATCCTCCGAATAACGATGCTGTAGGTAATATTCACTTAAGGCCGTACCTCCGGTGAAGTAGAAATTGGTACGCAGATAGTCGTTTTGCCTTATTTGATCGAGAACTTTGGCTTGCTCGGAAGTGATGATTTTATTTTTCCCCATATCAATAATTCTAACAAACATTTTGAGGTCGGATAAAGATCTAATCTGTCCCAATACTTTTTCACCTGCGACAGGGAGATTTTTTCACCCTTGCCCGGGCCGTAGTTAATCATCCGCTCCAAGATCTTAATCCGCCCCGCCTCGGTTTTTTTCAGCTCCTTAATGTCATAATCCCACATTAAAACCATATAAGCTATTTTACCACATCCTCATCAATTTGACTTTTTGATTGCCGTTGATTAGATTTATAGGTAAGTGCAATAGATTCCGGATCAAGTCCGGAATGACAACAGGATAAATTTTATCTGAATAATTTATGTCTGCGGCAATAAACTGGATTAAAAACAATAAAATCACCTCATTATTGATTATTGTTGTCGTCTTTCTCGTTTTTGAAAAATCAACTCCGGTGTATCAGGCCGGTTTAAATTATGCCGGCCGGGGGTTAACATTGAATAAGACGGCAGAATCTATGATGCCGCTGGCCGCCGGTGATGCCGTAAAACCAACAACATCCACCCAAAACCGGATGGTAATTACCGATTCTTATTTATCGCTGGTAGTTAAAAATGTTGGGGCAGCGCAGCAACTGATTGTTAAAAAAGCGCAGGAATCAGGCGGGTTTATGGTTTACTCATCACTAAACAATCCGGCGGAAAACGCCAACGCCAGCGTGACGGTGCGTATTCCCGGCAAAAGTCTGCAATCGATTTTAAACTATTACAAAACCCTTGCCCTTAAGGTCGTAGCTGAAAATCTATCACGGGAAGATGTGACAAATCAATACACCGACATTGACGCCCGCCTGGCAACCCTCAATAAAACAAAGGCGATCTTTGAAGATATGTTGGACAAAGCCGCTACAGTCGCTGATATTTTAAATGTCCAGCGCGAGCTATTGAATGTGCAAGATCAAATTGACGCCCAGATCGGCCAAAAAAAATATCTGCAGGAAAATATCAACCTGACCAAAATCACCGTCTATCTTTCCACCGATGAACTCTCACTCCCCTACGCCCCGCTTGAAGTCTGGCGGCCAGGGGTGATTTTTAAAGAAGCAGTCCGTTCACTGATCGGCTTTGGCCGGATGCTGGCCGGATCATTGATCTGGCTGGGGGTTTACGCCGTTGTCTGGCTGCCGATTTTGTTGATTGTATTTATCGTTAAAAAACGGTTTGCCAAGAAGCATCTGGTCTGCAATAACTCAAAAATACATGAAACATAAGATATATTTATTAATATTGCCCTTGTTCTTAACGGTTCTTGGAATCGGCTTAATTTTATTAACATCTCGTTCAACCACCAATCTTACTCAAAAAATCGAACTTCACTCAAAGGCATCAACCAACAATAATCCGTATCTTTATTATAACAATCTTGAAAACTGGAGGAAAAATTACCGCGACATCCTTACTTACCTTAGATATGCTTGGCAGATCCAGTCTTTTTCAGGAACCACATACTTAGCTGAATTTGATTACTTTAATCCTGAAAATCCAAAAGAAATCAAGGTCTGGGCCGGTCATATGGGTTCAATTTGGTCTCCGCCCTTCTATATGAAAGACAGTTATGACCAGATGAATAAACCTAACCGTTATTCGGACGGATTTTTCACTTCCCTGGCATTTTATAAACCCGGCAACTCTCTTTTCCGTTACGAAAAAGAGAGTTTGCTTACCGACTCTTTTTGGTATCCCCATAAAATGGTAAATACTGTCATTTATGACGATTTGGGGATCAAATTAACGGGCGTGAAAATCCCAATCCCGGGAAAAAACGCTGCCACGTTAAAACTGACGGTCCAAAATATTACATCACAACCACTTACCCTCAATATTTATCTGCTTGCCGTTTTAAATTCATTGAAAAATACGAACAACCCGAATTATTGGCACTGGACTCAATTCCGCACCCCCAACGATGACAACTACGGGAGAACGGAAGCATCAAAAAACACTAGATATGCGTTAATTTTTAATAATTCATCAAAAAACGCTTATGCGGGAGTCGGAGTTAGCGATACAAAAGATATGATTTCCTGGGAAACAGCCGATAACTATTATGACTCTATCTATTATTTCCGAGACCATCAGGGGAAGCTGAGAAATCAACTAACGGACATCAATGCCGCCGATCGGGGAACAAGTATTTCTTATGTCTGGAGGGTGGATAATCTTGCTCCCCAGGCAACCACGACAAACAGTTTAATCGTCACCCTCGACGATACGGCCGAAGGGGCGGAAGAGGAGCTGAATTACCTAAAAAGAAATGACGCCGAGATCTTGGCTGATAACCGGATGAAAGACCTACTCAGGCAAACACTCAATAATCTTCCGGTCTTTGAATCTTCGGAAACTGATTTACAGAATTTTTATTACTCGGTGTTGACTAATTATTTTATGAATTATTGGATAAAGCTGGGTCGGTTTAATCAACCTTATATGTCGATCGTTGGGCCAACGGGTGAATCGGTGGACTATTTTACTTGGAGCTTGCACTACAACCAAATATCGCTTCCGTTTATTGACCCGCTCGGCCAAAAATCGATGATTGAACGAAATCTGCTGGTGAATTATAAGAAAAATCTCGCTGTCAGTCCGTTTCAACCTGAAGAAGGAAGAGCTGCCGATAGCAATTATATTCACTCTTATCCAGCTTTATTTTACGCCCTACTTGAATATACGCTGATAGGAGCTGATACTTCGTTTTTTGACCAAGTTTTGCCCGGGCGCGTGTTTCAAGATACCGTTCAATCAAAAACAGTCTATCAATGGCTGGTTGCCATCACAGATCACCTGAACTCTTACGGTTTACCCGATATCAAGAACCGCTATGTGGGAACATGCGCAAAAAAACAGATTAATGCAAATTATGTCCCCGATCCGGAACGCAATATCCTTTTTGGCTGTTTACCGGACAGTTCATGGGACGGTCTGATCTGCGCCGGCAATGACCGCCAGCAGCTGGAATTTGGAATATATTGTGACGACAATCAGCCACAAGCACATGGTTCCGACAGTTATGTTTATAAAACACCCGATATTAATGCTTTTTTATACGATATGTATCTGCAGTTGTATAAAATTGAAAAGTGGAGGAATTTACCGGCTGCGGCAAGCAATCATTTTAATAAAGCCCAAACTATCAAAGCAGCAATCAATTCAAAGCTATGGCAGCCGAACTGGACCTGGGCCAATGGCGACAAAGGTTGGTTTTGCGCTATAAAACCCAATAACCAGCCGGGATGCGTCTCTACCCACTCGATATTTCATCTGCTTGCCATCGACGATCTGCTTAATGCAGATCAAAAGTCACGCCTGATGGCGCAGTATCCGCAATATGTGGGTTCGGGAGGAAATTATTCTCTTAGAAAAACAAAAGAAGATCCTCAATGGAAAGATGGGCGGGGAGATTGGGCCGGTCCAGGTTTATATACAGGCGAAGCGGGCTTTATAATTCACGACCTGCTCTATGGTGGGTACCAGCAGGAAGGATATGATTTATTAAGCAAATATGCGACAACACTGAAGCACGCTCCTTACATATCTCAGGCCGTGATAGCGGAACCGGATGCCGGAGAGTCGTTTCCCCGTACTCCATTGGGAGCAGGCGGAGGAGTAGCGAATGTCGGTATGCTTGATTCGACCGTATTTATCCAATCTTTTATCCATGACCTGATGGGGATCGATCCCATGGTATCGGAAATAGCAATAAGACCAAATATCCCAGCTGCCGTCAGACAACAATCCGGCAAATATTTTTCCCTAAAAAATATCAAAGCCCAGCATAATCTCTTTAACGTTACCTACACCCCAAACGGCAGTTTGATTGATATGACAGTCGCCGCCGTCAGTAACCCTGCAGACCGGGCTGCCTTGCGGATTATCGATCAAGGTCAATATGTACTTAATTTTTCGCATCTTGTCGCCAACCGAGCCTTTTCCTGTAAAATTTACAATGGAAATGGAATTCGTATTTTTTCTCAAAACCAAACCAGCAATAATCAAGGGAGGCTCTCTTTTGCTATCAATCTCCAAACAAAGGATAATTATCTTATAGAGATAGAATAAAAGAATGGAGATTTTATTTGAAATCAGAACTCAAGATCTAGATAAAACGGCAGCAGAGAAATTTTTCTTTTGTCAACAGCAACCGTTGATTTTTCATCTGTCCTACAGTAAATAAAACCTTCTTTTATCTGGAATTTGTTCATAAATAGGATTAAATTGCGATAATCACTTTTATCAATCCGTTTTTTATTTTTTATCTCAACGGGAATAATTCTTTGATCTTGGCCGATATTGACAAAGTCCACTTCGTGGCCATTAACATCACGGTAAAAATAGCGGGCGGAGGTTAAAGAGGCATAATAATTCTCAAACAGCAGACTCTCATTGATAAAATCCGTCAGCGCGAATGAAAAAGAAGGCGACGCCAGGTAATATTTTTTAAAGCGTTTTTCCGATGTGGTCAGATTTCTGGAAAAGTTATAAAATTTTCTGATTAGTAAAACATCTTCCAAATAGCCCAAATATAGAGCGATCGTTTTGTTGCTTAATCCCAGCTCCTGCGCTAAGTGAAGATTATTAATAATTGCTCCCGGATTTTGGGCAATTATCTGGATAATCCGATATACCAGAGATGGATTATCAATAGAAAATACGCTTGGCAAATCTTCATAAACCACTTTTTTTAGGATCGTCAGATAATACTCTTTCCTTTCCCGATCGGATGAAAAAGCGATACTTTCAATTAACTGCGACTTTAAAAATAAGGCAAACTCACGATCGAGGGTCTGCTTATAAAGAATTGGTTTAATTAATAACCGGTCTTTTCCGCGGAACATCAAGTACTCGGGATAGCTTAACGGTAACAGACGGTGGGTAATGGTGCGACCGGCCAAACTTTCTTGACTTTTTTTACGGATAAATAGACTCGTTGAGCCGGAAATGACAAATTTTAAATTGGGATAGAGATCATAGTAAACTTTAATTTGGTTTTGGAAGTTGGGCAGCTTCTGGATTTCGTCAAGAAAAAGTGTCAATTTGATTTTTTTAAAGTCGATGGCCGTTTGTTTTTGGTACTGATCAAAAAGTTCATCCAACGAAGGTTGAACATCGTCAAAAGTGAAATAAAACAAATGAAATGGATTGATTTTTAAACTGATCTGATGATCGATCAATTGGAATAATAACGTACTTTTCCCCACCCGACGCAGACCGGTCAATTCAACAATCTGCCGTCTTGATAAGTATTTGAGCAAGACAGAAAAATCTTGCCTTTTTTTTGGATAAGGATATGCGTAACTCTCTTCCCAATGAGGATTATATTTTAGTAAATTAATCTCCACTTTATAGCCTGTCAACTTCTAATATTATTAGATAATATTAGAAGTATAGTTCTAATATTATTGATTGTCAAGTGATCTAGATCCGGTGGATTTTGAGGATGATCTTGGTGGTTTTGATTGCCAAAAGGATGGCTGATGCAAAAACAATCATGATCGCATATTGCCAAATTGATACCGGTGCGACTTTAAATAAACCGGCAATCCAAGCAACGCGCACAATGATCAGCTGGACGATGAAAGGAAGAATAAACGCCAAAAGAAACAGGGGCGACCTGAGCAGGTGATGGTTTTTATGGATGGGCTGATGGCTTAACCAGAGATCAATAAAAATAAACGACTGAATTAGCGTCAAGACCGTGAATGCAGCCGTCGGCCCGATCCGGTTATCAATCAAACCGCCCATAAAATAATAGGCCGCCAACACCACCAAAGCGGTAAAGACGCCGATTATCGCAATATAACTTTGCTCGACTGGCTTTAACAGATCCATTTTTTTATCGGGAGGACGTCTCATTTGCTGATAGTCACGCGGTGAAAAAGCCAAAACCAGGGCCGGCAGGCCATCGGTCAGTAAATTAATGTAAAGTAACTGAATCGGATAAAAGAGGTTGGAAACTCCCAGCACCAATCCCATAATCAGGGCGATCGCCTCGGCAATATTGCAGGAAAGTAAATATTTGATGGCGTTTTTTAAGTTTTTGATAATATTTCTTCCTTCGTCAACCGCATTGACGATGGAGGCAAAATTATCATCGGTAATCACCATGTCGGCGGTTTCGCGGGCCACATCGGTCCCCACCAATCCCATCGCCACTCCCACATCGGCTTGTTTTAGGGCAATGGCATCATTTACCCCGTCGCCTGTCACCGCCACAATCTCGCCTAAGTTTTGATAGAGGCGGACTAATCTGTGTTTATGAAACGGCGTCGTGCGGGCAAAAATCCGCACCCGCCCAAGAATCTTCATTAGTTCCTCATCGCTGTATTGGTCGATTTGTTTTCCGGTGAGGATGTCTTCGTTATCATCGATAATCCCGGCGGTAACGCCGATTGCTTCAGCCGTCTGCTCATTGTCGCCCGTGATCATCACGATTTTAATTCCGGCCAGTTTGGCTTGCCGGACCGCCTCCTTGATCTCAGGCCGGGGCGCATCGTGGATTGCAACCAAACCTAAAAAGATTAAACCGTCTGACCCGTCCCCTACAGATTGATAACCAAATCCCAACACCCGCAGTCCCTTTCTCGCCCATGACCGTACTTGTTCTTCAATTTTTAACCGCTGTTGCCGGGTTAATTTTCCAACCGCCTTTCCCTCTTGGATCAAAGACGCTTTTTCCAGAATTGCCTCCGGCGCGCCTTTGGTAAATTGAATGGTCTGTTGATTTTGGACTATTACGCTCATGGTCTTTGTCGTACTGTCAAAAGGCTTCTCGTCAATAATTTTCCATTCTTTTCGCACCTCCTCCGGCTCAATTCCCATCGCCTGGGCCAGATACAGCAAAGCGCCCTCGGTGGGATCGCCCAACACATCCCAATGATTATGGTCATGAACATAAACAAGCGAGGCAGTCGAACAGAGAATGCCGTTTAATAGCAAAAGCGAAAAACTGTTGTTATCAGTTGAAACTGACTTCAACTGATTCAAACTGATTTTAACTGATTTTAACTGGTCCCGACTTTGTCGGGAACTGATTCCAATTGATTGATTATCAACAAACAGTTCTTTCACTTTCATTTTATTGGTGGTTAAGGTGCCGGTTTTATCGGTGGCAATCAGTGTAATGCTCCCCAGTGCCTCAATGGCGGCCAATTTGCGGATGATTGAGCGTTTGCCGGCCATTACCTTTACCCCGATCGCCAAGGTAATCGTCATCACGGCCGGTAAACCTTCAGGCACCACCGCAACGGCCAAGGAAATGGCCAAAAGAAATGCCGGAAAATAACCAGATCCCCGCGCAACCGAAACAATAAAAACCGTAATTGAAATTATGATCCCTACTACTCCGATCAGTCTGGTGAGACGATTAAGTTTTAACTGCAATGGGGTTTGACTCTCTTTAATATCTTCGATAGTGCCGGCGATCTTGCCAAAACGGGTTTGCATCCCGGTGGCCGTGACCTGATATATCCCCCGGCCCTTAGCAACAATCGTTCCGGCATATACTCTATCTTGGTTTTTTTTGGCAACCGAAAGAGATTCGCCGGTCAAAACCGATTCGTTAACTTCCAGATTAACTGCCTCAATCAACTGACCATCGGCGGAGATTTTTGTTCCTTCCTCAATCTTCACAATATCTTGGGGCACCAAATATCGGCTGTCGATTTCCTGCTCTTGTTTATCGCGGATTACCCGGACATTAGTGGTTGTCATTTTCTTTAAAACGGCCAGCGACTGCTCGGCCTGATACTCTTGATAGAGACCAAAAATTCCGTTCAAAACGACAATCGCGATAATTAATCCGCCATCGACCGGCTCACCGATCCATAAAGACATGCCGGCGGCCGCCAATAATAAAATCGTCAAAAAGTTATTAAACTGTTCAAAAAATTTAATGACGAGCGGTGTTCCTTTGTGCTCCTTAATGGAATTCAAACCGTATCGTTTTAGAAATTCGGCTGCTTGGGTTGATGTTAGACCGGTCATGAGGTTGGATATAATTTTTCGAAAACCAGTTCCATTGTTGTCAATATTTTGCCTATTATTTCTTGGGCCTCATCAAATCGAACCGCTTTGAGATTATGAGGAAAATAGTGAAAAATTTGATTTCTTCCCGATTTCCAGGTTGACCAGACTTGATCGGCAAATTCCCTGTTCACCGCCGCCTCCATTTTCCGATAAAGGGAACGCTCGCCCAATTTTTCCGCAAGATTGGGCGACATCAATTTGCCAAGCCGCAGATGATCGGAAATATAATCAAGACGGGAAATAAACCCGACGTCTTTAAACAGCTGTTTTAAAAAACCTTCATAGGCTTTGGCAAAAGGAAAAATCAGAAAAGAATAGTCCTTAAACTGATAAGCGTGGTCTTTGATGACATCGTTCATCAAATATTGGCCTTCCAGTATCAGGTCCTTTTGAGTCTGCGACAGATACTGCCAAAATGCCTTTCCCGTATCGGAAATTGCTGCCATTTTTTTATTTTATCATGTTGCGCTGTCAAACCAAAATGAAAATGTCATACCCCCCTTAACTGGTAACTTATGCGTAATTGAACTGTCTCCAAGGATGATCTTTAGGTGGTATCCAGTTTGATTTATGCTCTGTTAATACTACCGGTGATCTTTTAACTTTAAACGGCTTATCTGGTAACAAAAAGAAATTCAGATAATGGTTTTTGTATTTAATCTTAATAGTAGTATCCAACCT
>Ga0172375_10003876_pt1 | contig 22454 bp, 25 predicted proteins | sample LakKiv1m_FD_114537 | JGI IMG/M metagenome (GOLD analysis project Ga0172375, IMG submission 114537) | Freshwater microbial communities from Kabuno Bay, South-Kivu, Congo - kab_092012_11.1m | ecosystem: Environmental > Aquatic > Freshwater > Lake | place: Democratic Republic of the Congo... | reverse complement strand
TATAGGTAATGCATTTTATATTTAAGGAGGAGAAAATAACATGGCATTTGATCAAGTAAAGATGTTGAATAACTTGCGCAAGGCACAAAAACAACTGGAAAAAGAGATAGTCGAGGTTGAAGCGGGTGATGGTGCGGTGGTAGTACAAGTCACTGGTGAGCTTAAGGTTAAAAAAATTAAAATCGACCCCAATCAAGTTGACATTGATGATATTGAACAACTGGAGCACTGGTTGGAAATTGCCTTACGTGACGGACTAACCAAAGCGCAGGAAGTAGCTGCAGAAAAGATGAAACCGCTTATGGGCGGATTGGGCAATTTAGGTTTATAAAAAGGGTAAAAAATTGTCACAATTACTTCCATCGGCATTAGTAGACCTTATAGACGAACTTGGCAACCTTCCAGGTGTAGGATCGCGCACGGCAGAGCGTTATGCTTATTTTTTGCTTCGCTCTAACAAGCACGTCAGTGAAAAGCTCGCCGAATCACTGATTAAACTACATAACAATGTTAAAAACTGTCCGGTTACTTTTGCTTTGATTGGCGCTGATGAAGATGTCTCACCACTTTACAGCGATCCATCCCGGGACAAGAAACTGGTTGCCGTAGTAGAAGAGCCTCTTGATATAGTAGCCCTGGAAAGAACCGGCCAGTTTAACGGCACATACCACGTGTTAGGTGGAGCGATTAGTCCGATTGACGGAATCGGCCCTCAGCAACTTCATATCCCAGAGCTTTTAAAGCGTATTAAAACAGACAAGGTTAGCGAGGTAATTATCGCAACCAATGCCAGCGTCGAAGGCGAGTCAACAGCCTTATTATTACAACGGAATATACTTGATGCCGGCATTAAAACCAAGCTGACCAGACTGGCCCGTGGCATACCGGTAGGGGTTGACCTGGAGTACGCCGGACAAATTACGTTATCGCATGCTTTAGAAGGAAGAAGGTTGTTTTAGATGTACGATAAAGCCAAACAGCTGATCGACGAGGCTAAAAAAATCATTATTATCCAAGCCGAAAATCCTGACGGCGATTCACTTGGCAGCGCATTAGCCCTAGAAGAAATTTTGGGCGATATGGATAAAGAAATAACCTTATATTGTCCGATTGAAATACCAAAATACATGAGATATATCGTAGGTTGGGACAGAGTAACCAGTCAGTTTGATACTTCATTCGATCTGGCGATTATTGTAGACACCGGTGCCGAAATACTATTAAGTAAAGTGCTGGAAACTCCGGGAGTTAGGCATTTCCTAGAATCACATCCAGTGCTGGTCATAGACCACCACGTATCCGATTCCAATCTGAAATTCGACCACGTTGCACTAATTGAAGAAGCTGTAGCAACCAGTGAACTGATTTTTGAACTTGCTAATAGAAGCAATTGGCCGATTAATCGTCAGGCTGCTGAAAATATGCTGGTCGCGATTCTTAGTGATAGTCTCGGCTTTACGGTTCAGAAAGTATCACCCAAGACATTTCAAGTTGCCAGCAAGTTGACCGAACTGGGTGCAAATTGTTCTGATATCGAGACCAGGCGGCGCGAATTTATGAAAAAATCGCCGGAAATCCTAAAATACAAAGGCGGATTAATCGAAAGGATCGAATATCTCTTGGACGGCAAACTAGCCTTTGTTCATATACCATGGGAAGAAATCCAAGCTTATAGTGATCAATATAACCCAAGCGTATTAGTACTAGACGAGATGCGTTTGGTTGAGGGTGTTGAGGTTGGTGTTGCGATCAAAACTTACCCCGACGGCAAACTAACAGGAAAAATCAGAAGTAACCTGCCAGTTTCTGCAACCATCGCCGGCTTTTTTGGCGGCGGCGGACATGACTATGCAGCCGGCTTCAGAGTATATGAAACTTTAGAAAAAATAATGACCGAACTGGTTGAAGCAACCGATAAAGCAATCAAGGAATATCAAAATGACAATAAGGTTTCATAATACTCTTACGGGGAATCTGGACGATTTCAAACCAATAAACGAAGGCGTGGTCTCAATTTACACATGCGGACCCACTGTGTATGACTTTGCGCACATAGGCAATTGGGCAAGTTATATTTATTGGGATACGCTGGTAAGAGTTTTAACGACTAACGGATACGATGTAACCCGAGTTATGAATATTACGGACGTTGGACATTTGACTAGCGACGGAGACGAGGGCGAGGACAAGTTGGAAAAAGGTGCAAGACGTGAAGGCAAGACTGCTTGGGATATTGCCAAGTTCTATACCAATGACTTTATGAAATGTATGAAAAAACTTAATATGGTAGAACCACAATATTTAGCTCGCGCTACCGATTATATTCCCGATCAAATCAACCTGGTAAAGAGGTTGAAGGATAAAGGCTATACTTACCAGACCGGTGATGGCATATATTTTGATACATCAAAGTTTCCTAAATATGCCGATTTTGCACACCTTAACCTTGAAGCACAGAAAGCCGGTGCCAGAGTAGAAATTAATCCAGAAAAAAGAAATCCTAGTGATTTTGCACTTTGGAAGTTCACGCCCAGTGGAGCAAAACGAGATATGCAGTGGGAAACACCATCCGAACTGCTTGATAATGGCGCCGGAAAATCGATGGGCTTTCCAGGCTGGCATTTGGAGTGCAGTGCAATCGCTATGTCACTGTTAGGAGATACGATTGACATCCATACTGGCGGAATCGACCATATACCGATTCACCATACTAATGAAATTGCTCAATCAGAAGCTGCTACGGATGTTAGATTTAGTAACTATTGGCTCCATTGTGAATTTCTTAGGATTGATGGAGCCAAAATTAGTAAATCGCTGGGAAATACAATTACTCTCGACGAACTGGAAAAGAAAGGTTATGGTCCGCTGAATTTTCGCATGCTCATATTGCAAAGCAGTTATCGAAGCGGTGGTAATTTTACATATGACGGTATAAAAGCTGCACAAAAACGTCTGACTAACTGGCGAAATATCGCAGCCCTAAGACACCAAACGCATGATACAATTCAGACTGACGAGGAAAGAAACCGCAGCAACAATATATCACCGTCATTTTCCGCCAGCCAAGCAGTCATCGAAGCTTTAGATGATGACTTAAACACCCCGCAGGCACTTATGGTTATTGATGAAGAATTCTCGGACATATTAGGTTCTAGTTTGGAAAACATAAACAGGCAATCCCTAATGCAGCTTCTTGAAACGATAGACCAAACCCTTGGCCTTAAACTGATCGACACTACCCCCGACATTAGCGACGAAGCAAAACGATTGATAATCGAACGAGACTCAGCCCGATCTAACAAAGATTGGAAAATGGCAGACCTACTGCGCGTCAAGCTGTTAGACATGGGTATAGTGCTGCGCGACGGAGCAAGTGGTACGGTTTGGGAATATTCGGATTAATTTTTCGTCTTAACTGCCTTAACCCTTGACATGCGATTATCAATTAGAACCTTGATGCAACCTGCTACCGGAATTGATATAATGCCTCCGATTATACCGAACAGATAAATTCCAATCGTTACGGCAATAAGGATTGTCAAGACCGATAGATCAATTCGCTTTGACTGTATCTTTGGTGATATGAAGTTAGCTTCGACTTGTTGATAAAGAATAAAGAATACCAAAAATATTATTGCAGCCGTAATATTATTAAGTGCCAAAATCAAGCTTACAAAAATAGCACCGATCATAGCCCCAAACATCGGTATTAACGACGTCAAAAACACTACTGCTGCCGTTGGTACCGCCAATCCCGCCGGAACCGTGAATAACAGACTTAAAACAAACACCGCAAAGCCGGCGACAACTCCCGCGATAGCAGAAACTGAAAGTTGCCCAACCACATAACTGGTCACAACCTTGTACATCTTTTCCAGTATGGTCTTGTGGCGTTTCATACGCTCTTTATCTTTGTAAAGTGTCCATAATCGATTTATCCATGTCGGAGCCTCGACCAGCATCAGAAATGTAAGAACTATAACCAAAACCGAGGCTGTAATTATAGATATGACCGAACCGATACCCGTGACCAAAGATGTACCTATACCGGACGCAAAGTGTGCCGCACTTTCTCTGATTGACAAAAATGCCTTATCAACCTCTGGTTGTAGGCCATAGTTTTTTATAAACTTGCTAATACCGGAAGATTGTTGAGTTGCATTATCAATTAAGCCTGGCACATTTTGGGCAAACTTAACCGTTTGGTCGACAACGGGAGGTATAACCAAGAACACTACTCCACACAAGACCAACACGACGACGACGTACGCTATTGCCGTGCTAAGAATGCGGTTTCGATTTGGCAATATTTTTGCCAACCGATTAACCGACGGGCTAAGAGCTATCGCCAAGAAAAATGCGGTACCGATAATTAGAATCGCGTCTCTTGCACTGTAAACCAGTAGCGCTGCTAAAACAAAACCTATTACCACTAACCAGAATCTTATAAATGTTTTCGTGTCTATTTCAATTTTTACCTTCATAGTTTGTATTATACACCAATTCCTACCTTGGCTATCTTTTTAGCGTCGACATTAATAGTATAAGGAATGTTATTAATATCCTAAGTTGATTTTAAGCTATAAATGGTGTATAATATATTATATGAGAGTTTTAGTTATAGAGGATGAACACAAGATTGCACAAGCATTAAAAAAGGCTTTGCAACAAGAAAATTATGCAGTAGACGTATCGTATGATGGCGATGACGGATATGCCATGGCCACCACCGAGCCATATGATTTATGCGTCATAGACTGGATGATACCGGGTGAGTATGATGGTGTCGCTATCGTAAAAGCTATGCGAAAAGCCAAAATCCACATCCCGGTCTTACTTTTGACGGCAAAAAGCAGCATATCGGATAGAACCGCCGGGCTTGATTCTGGTGCGGACGATTATCTGCCTAAGCCATTTGCGCTAGAAGAACTACTGGCTCGAGTGCGTGCGCTTTTGCGTCGTCCGGTTGAAGTTCAACAGACAGTTTTAACAGCTGGTGATTTATCACTTAACACCGTGACTTTTGAGGTTACACGAGGTGATAAAACGATAAACCTTACCGGCAAAGAATTTGCCCTGTTAGAATATTTGCTTCGCAACCAGGGCAGACCAAGCAACAAGGACAGCATAATCAGCCATGTCTGGGACTATAACGCCGATGTACTTCCCAATACGGTAGAAGTATATATGAAATATCTACGCCAAAAAATTGATGATCCTTTTAAAACCAAGCTACTTCAAACCGTAAGGGGGTTTGGTTACAAAATTGAAGCAAAATAAAGTACTGACCAACGTTTTTAAATCGGCGACACTGCGGCTTACGGTGTCATATATGATAATTTTGATGTCGCTTAGTATCGTTTTCAGTAGTGGTATCTACCTGGTCGCAACTAACGAGCTACAAGCCAAGTTAAATAATTTCAAGACAAGTGTTGAGGAAACGCTTGAAGCCTCACATTCACCTAATATTGGCGTCATTCTTCATGCCAGTGACGACCTTAGAGTATCCGATAAACTACTTGCCGGTCTTTTTTATATAAATCTTGTCATGCTGGGCGGAGGGGGATTAATCAGTTATTTATTAGCCAGACGCAGCTTGGTTCCGATTGAAAAGTTGCACGAAGCTCAATCCAGATTCACCAGTGATGCCAGTCACGAACTTAAAACGCCATTAGCCGTGATGAAGGCTGAGCTAGAGGTCGCCTTAAAAGATAAAAACGCCAGCAGTGAAGAGCTTCGAGAAGTCCTATCAAGCAACCTGGAAGAGGTTGATAAGCTGTCGAAATTAGCCGAAATGTTGTTGAACCTTTCAAGACTTGACAGCACTCAATTGAAGTTTAGCGCTGTGAATTTAAATAAGATAACTAAAAATGTTGCCTGTAGCTATAGGCGGGAAAAAAATCGGATTACAATAAATTCAAAAAAGCAGCAGGTTGTTTATGGAAACGAAACGGCCCTGATTGATCTTGTTAAAGTCCTAATTGATAACGCTATTAAATACAGCCCGAAGGGTACCCAGATTCAAATCGATATATCCAGAAAGAACGATTGTCAAGCCAAACTTGATATAACAAATGAGGGTCCGGGTATAAAAGCCGACAGGTTACCTCATATTTTTGACAGATTCTATCGCATAGACTCGTCACACACCGACGGAGCATCCAAAGGCTATGGACTGGGATTAGCTCTCGCAAAAAAAATAGCTGATTTGCACAGTGGTAGTATTTCCGTCAAAAGTGCGTCAAACAAAGAAACTACATTCACACTTTTCGTGCCACTAAATTCCTATGTCAAGAAAAATAAACGTTCAAACAGTTAGTTTACTCGTTTTTTTATTCGTTTTCCGACCATAATAGCAATTATCCATTGCAAGATAATGGTGCAAAATATCATCACCCATATTGGCCACACGTTTTTGCCTGCCGGCATAGTAAAATCAAAGAAATCTCTTAAGAATCCCAGCCCAAAGCTTAATACGAATACCAACGCGACAGTCAGGGCATAGACAATTCTTACCAGGACTGCCTTTTTAGTATTTTTAATATCAAACATAAACGGTACAAGATACACCATATAAATACCAAAGAAAGTCGCTATTATTACCGTAGCTGTCGATACGCCGCTCGTGTCATTCGGATGAAGATTATGGAGTATGGTGTACGCTGATGTAATCATGATGCCAGATAGTATTGCAATTGGCGCAACTGCCCACAAAGTGTCGCGCCAAAAATAACGTGGTGATATACGTTGTCGTGGTGATGGCGGAAAAACAGTCCATATAACAGTCGGCAATGTTACAAGGAATATATTCATAAACGTTATATGACGCGGCTGAAACGGATAGACTAAACCGAAAGCTAATGTCGTAAGAATAAGAACCAATCCAAAAATAATCTTATTGAAAAACAGTGTTGCAATAATTTCGATCGACTGCATGACACGGTTTCCAAGACGCATTCCAATCGGTAAAGAATTGAATGAATTATCAAGAAGAACCACATCGGCAATACGTCTGGTCGCGCTTGAACCGGCATACATTGCGACTCCAAAATCCGATTTTTTGAGCGCCAAAGCATCATTGACACCATCACCAACCATACCGGTAAACTTACCTAGACGCCTAAAGGTATCAACCAGGCGTTCTTTTTGTTCTGGCAGCACCCTAGCAAAAATCGTCGTATTCGCAACAGTCTCATCCCAATCTTTTTCTTTGATTCCAGCTAGTTGCGACCCGGTCATGATATTTTCATAATTTTTTATTCCGACCTTGCATGCAACATATTTTACAGTGTTTGGGTTATCGCCACTGATTACTCTGATACTTACACCTTTACTTTGTAGGTATGAGACCGTTTTTTGCACGCCTTCGCGCAAATCGTTGCTTAAAATCACGATACCGACAACCTTACCTGAAGTCTGTTTTAACTCCTTTAGTGAAACACTCCCTCCGAAAGTTGCGGCCAAAAGTACGCGTTTCCCTTCGCCGGTCAAAAGATCAATCCGCCGTTTTTGCTCGTCATTCAAGGCAGCTAGTCTCCCTACGTATTCGGGCGCACCCATAATCAAACTATATTTTTTACCATTTAAGCCTACCCTGATACCACTCATTTTTCGGGATGAAGAAAACTCCATCGTCTCTAGGATTTCGTATTTTCGTGGCGCTTTAACGCCATTAATAACAGCCTTGCCAGTCGCGCTGTTGCTGCTGGTTTCCTTGGCAACGACACCAACAAGTTCACTGGTCGGCAAATTTTCTCCAGTTTTAAATATTTCTAGTTTTTCAAATTTTATTTCGTTATCGGTTAGTGTGCCGGTTTTGTCAACGCACAGTACATCCAAAAGCGCCATTGCCTCAATCGCCGCCAATTTTTGCGGTAAAACCTTAGCCTGAGCTAGTTTTAGTGATCCATAAGCCAGCAATAACGAGCTACCCAGCAGCAATCCTTCCGGCACAATTACAACCGCGGCTGAAGCGATGGTTTGAAATGTTTGAACGGCATTATAGCCGGATAGGGAATAGACAACAGATATCAGAATAGATAGACCGATTGCACCGAACGTCAGCCAACTGATCGCCATTGAAATCGAACGCTGCAACGGCGTAAGCTCAGGTTTATAGCGTTTTAGGGTCGAAGCCATTTTGCCAATTCTCGTAGCATCTCCTACGGCATCAATCCGCATGATCGCTGCCCCCGCCACAACCGCACTACCTGCATATACTGACGTCTTAATGGTTTTTTCGACTGGCGCCGACTCGCCGGTTAAGATACTTTCATTAACCTCAAGACCATCATTTTTAGTAAGAGTACCGTCTGCCGGTATTTCATCGCCAAGTTCAAGTTTGACTGTGTCGCCAATCTTTAATTCGCTATACATGACATTTCGGGTAAGTCCATTTGCACCTACAAGTTTGGCGTGCGGAGCGCTCATCAGCTCTAATTTCCTAAGCACTCGATGAGCCCTGACTTCTTGAATAACGGCCAGTAAAGTATTAAGGGCAATCACTGCCGATAAAAATAGTGCGTCGCGAGATTGACCAAGGCTAAGCAGGGCAACCGCCAAGATTAAAATAGCGATTACGATAGGAGAAATGACATTTCGTCTGATAATAGATAAAAAGTCTTTCATCTTCTAGTTATTATAAGGTTTTGCACGGTTTTATCCAAAAACAAAAAACTATTAACATATTAAGCTTTACTTCAGCCACAAATGTCATACTGAATTTACAAACAGTAAAAGAAAAGGGGGATTCATCATATGAACACCACCATCAGCGAAGACAAAATCACCCTTCTGAGTAAAAAAGGCATGAGAGAACTAAAAAAAGAAATCGTTCAATTGGAAAATGACAAACAAAAAGTGCTCAGATCGCTACATGATCTTGAAAAAACTTTCGGACATGACGAGCGCCTAAACCGCATTGAGACGTTAGCAGAATTAGATATTATCGAATCAAAACTAGAGGATAAGAGGCTAATACTGTCAACGTCTAAACTTTTGCCCAAAAAACGTACTCAACTGAGAGTTGCTATCGGGTCGGTCGTAGATTTGATAGACAAACGCGGTCGTTTCTTTAGATTCACCCTGGTAAACAGCGTGGAAGCCAACCCCAGTGATGGCAGAATTTCTACCCTAAGCCCACTTGGAAAAAACTTAATAGGGAAAACTGTCAAAGATACCGTGAAGTGGGGAACCGGCTGTTATCAGTTACTTCGTATCGCCTGAACCTAAGAGCATATGCTGACCAAGGTCCAGTTTGCCCCACGGTTGTCACTGCGCAAAAAGTAATCGGCCTTGCCGTCAGATAATGTGATAAATTCAGCTACACGTTCGCCGCATTTTACTAGGCACATCAGACCCGAGTCAATAAATTTATATGTATTGCCGCGGAATTCCATACGCCTGGGGTACATGGCCAGATTCCTGCGAAATCCCAGTTCGGTTACGGTAACCTGTTCGTTTACGTTTAGCTTTGCCATGATAATACCTCCATAAATTAGACATTCATTAAAGTAACCGGTTGTGAATTTTAAACCGATGAACGGGATTAATTGGTGAGTAGTTCAGATAGGATTTTTCAGACCGTTCACTTAAAAAATCTTTTTTGTCGTAGGGCAAAGCCGCATGACAAACTGATAGCTACTTATGAAATCTTGTTTTGTCAATTAAATTTTGACAATTTATGGTGGTTTACTACAAGCTTGGGGGTGGAAAGGTTGTTTTAACCAGTACCCACATAGCTATAACCATTATATATGGCGCTTAACTGAACGCGTCAATCGCAAATATAATTTTTACATCGCATTTTCTAATAATGCAGTGTGCAGGCTTGAATCTTTCATGGCCTTTGCGAACACTTCGACATCTTTGACAAAATTTGGCTTGAAATGTATCAGTGCGATATCACCGGCCCTTAGTTTATTGCCGACCAGATATTCGATCTTACCATCGCGAACCTCAACGTCCCACATAATTATGGCTTTTAGTCCACAAGCAGCTACCGCTTTTTGTGTTGTTTTGGAATAAAATCCTCCCGGAGGTCTGAATAGGGTAGGGCGAATGCCATAAACCTCTTCTTCGTAATCCGACATGCCACAGATTTCAGCCTTTTGCCGGTCCAGGTTTTGCTCTGACATATTCATATTGTGACTGATGGTATGGTTTTCGATTACCGAACCCATCTCGGTCAGTTGATTAAAAAAATATGGGTCATTCTTGATTGCGTTCTTCGATAAAAATAAGGACGCCTTGATATCATGCCGTTTTAATGCGTTAACCACCGATTGATCCTTGAAAACACCATCATCAATTCCTAAAAATACGACCTTTTTATCAGTCTGTAGCTTATGCACGACTGGCGCAAGACCGTCTTGAATTGATGGTATGAAATAACCGGCATTTAATCTAGAAGTGGCGGATAGAACCGATTGCCACTCCGAGGGTTGTTTACTGTTGTTTTTACTTCCGGCACCTCGTACAGTGGCAACTTTGGTGACCTTGACGGTTCTGCTGATTGAAATGGGATAGATCAACCACAAAGTGTAAATACAGGCAATAAATATCAGCAAATACCCCATGGCGGTAATGCGGCGATTTGAAACAAATTGTTTTCTCATATTTACTTACGTCTATTATATCTTAAGAAATCTTATGAGGTGTTGTGTAATTTTAGTCTTCAAGTGACAAAAAATTGGCAAACAGTCTGTATGAAAAATTGGAAAGATCCCAAGAGCTGTTCGCAGCTGAAAAATACGTTGAAAGCTATGAATATTTGACCGGTAAAAGCATCAAACCGGACAAAAAAGAAAGAGGTGTTGTCGTTCATGCCTTAAACGGCATTAACCTGGAAATTAAACAGGGTGAAATGGTTGCAATCATGGGACCGTCCGGGTCAGGCAAGTCGACGCTACTTAATATGCTGGGATTGCTAGACGAACCGACAACAGGGCAAATTTACTTGCGTGATACCAATATTAATGGTATCCGCAGGAATAAATTACCTGAAGTCAGATCACGCGAACTGGGTTTCGTTTTTCAGTCTTTCAACTTGATTCCAACACTTACCGCTATCGAAAACGTCATGTTGCCACTAAAGTATTCCAGAAAGCCAATCTTCGAACGTCGCAAGATGGCAAAAGAAGCGCTAGAACTTGTGGGCCTTGGTGACAGGCTGCATCACACACCAAACGAACTTTCCGGTGGTCAAAAACAGCGCGTTGCCATTGCCAGGTCAATCGTTAATAAACCGGCAATAATATTCGGCGACGAACTTACCGGCGAACTTGACACTAAAATGACCCGCGAAGTCATGCAGTTGGTGTTGGATTTGAACAAAAAAGGTCAGACATTCATCATCGTGACGCACAACCCGGAAGTCGCAAAGCTGTGTCAGCGTACGATAACCATAATTGATGGAAAGGTAGCTAAGTCGAAATGAGCGAAAAAGAGAAAAGAACCGAGGAATTCGTCGTAAACGGCGAAGAAGTCCTGGCAAAAATCAAGGAACTAATTAATGAAGGCAACATCCGCCGTATTATTATCAAAGATATGGAAGATAAAACCTTAATCGAAATACCACTGACTATCGGCGTAGTTGTCGCCGTATTGGTACCTGTTTTGGCTGCTGTCGGCGCCCTGGCTGCAATTGTCACAAAGTGCAAGATTATCGTTGAAAAGAAAGACTAGTTTCTTATCGGCTGTACAGCATTATTAAGGTGTTATAAAATAGGGGACACGGACGACGAGTCCGCTTTCGTTGGGGATTGGCCAAGTGGTAAGGCACGTGGTTCTGGTCCACGCATTCGGGGGTTCGAATCCCTCATCCCCAGCCATATAGATCATACTAAAAATAGGCTCCTAAACAATCTAATAAAACTTCTTTTCTTTGATCTAGTTCTTAAACATAAACATTTCGCTTAATTTTGGCATATAAACGTGAATTTGGACTACTATTATACTAAATTCACGTAATATTGACTTTAGTTCGTGAATTTGATACAATATTTGCATGATTAACGAATTAACCAAGAAAAAGATCAGAGCACTGAAAAAAGAATACGAGCAATTAAGAAGCGGTAAGGAATCTTTGCTAGTTCTTTTAAGAGAAGCAGAACTTCCGGAACTTGTATATAACTCAAACGCCATAGAAAATTCAACCCTAACACTAAAAGAGACTGAGAAAATACTACTAGAACAAGAGGTTATGCGTGACGTTTCGGTTCGTGAGCTATATGAGGCAAAAAATCTTGCGAGAGTCGTTGAATATCTTGAAGCTCGACCTAATCTTGAGTTAAATATCGATAACATCCTACTTTTGCATCGCATGTTGATTGGTGGTATCAATGACAAAATTGCCGGTAGATTCCGTCAAACAAATGAGTATGTTAGAGTCGGATCATATATCGCTCCGGCCCCTGGACATGTCGAACGCTTGCTAACAGATTTATTGCACGAATATTTAAGCAGCCACGAAATATATTTTATAGATAGTATTGGTCAATTTCATACAAAATTTGAATCAATCCATCCCTTCGTTGACGGCAACGGGAGAATAGGAAGGGTGTTAGTAAACCTACAGTTGACGTCCCTCGGATACCCTCCGATTATTATCCGCAACAAAGGCAAACAGAGCGACTATTATCCATTATTTAAGGATTATCAGGATAACGAAAACTCTGACGGAATGTCGAGCTTATTCGCGCTTGCGTTGCAAGAATCTTTACACAAAAGAATAGCCTACTTAAAGGGGCAAACAATAGTAAAATTAGCGGATTACGCAAAAAAACATAACCTGACAACAAATAGCCAGCTTAATGCGGCGAAACGCCAAACTATACCAGCATTCCGCGAAAAGGGAATTTGGAAAATTGGGGAATAACAGACTTGGCACCTAATCATTTTTGCATTCTTCATCTTCAAAATCCGGCTTTTCGGATAGATCCAAATCATCTATACCTGTCAAAGTTCTATAATCGTTCTTTATGCCCAGCCAAGTATAGTAATATCAAAAAAGAGGCTTTACCTCTATTTTTGTTATACTTTCATTATGGCCTCGAAACTAATAATAATCCGTGGGAACTCTGGAAGCGGAAAGTCGACTGTTGCAAAAAAGCTACAGCACAAACTGGGTTACGGCACCATGTTAATTCCCCAGGATGTTATCCGGAGAGAAATCCTTCGCGTAAAAGAAGTCGATGGAAACCCTTCCATTGACTTAATTATGCAAATTGCAAAATTCGGCAAGGATATTGGTTACAACGTTATAATCGAGGGGATACTCTTCAAAAAGAGACATAAAATGATGCTGATGAGATTGATTCAGGAGTTTGATAAATCCTATGTCTACTATATTGATATCCCGTTCGAGGAGACATTGCGTCGTCATCAATCCAAATCTGTCGATTTTGGCGAAGCTGAAATGCGCGATTGGTGGCATGAAAAGGATTATTTGGGCGTTTATAAAGAAGTGCTGGTCGACGAGTCATTAAATGAGGACGAAATCGTAAGCATGATTTTCAAAAACGTTAAAAGTAGTTGACTCCTTCTGACGCACATCCACTAGCTTCAGCTAAAATCCCTAGGTGATACAATGGTATTGGTTATGAAAAACTATTGTTATATTGATGGGCAAAACCTTCATCTGGGCACGGCAAGCGCTGAACCATCTTGGAGTGTTGATTTATATAAATTTAGAGTGTATCTTCGAGAGAAATATAATGTCGAAAAGGCTTTTTATTATTTAGGATTTGTTCAGGATGGCCAACAAATTGAAAGTCTGTACGAAAATATCCAAAATGCCGGTTTTATCTTGGTATTTAGACAGCATGATGCCGCAATGCTAGGGAAAAAGAAGGGGAATGTCGACTCAGATATTATCTTTTCTATTATGAAGCGTCTATATGAAAAGGAGAGTTTTAATAAAATAATATTAGTCTCGGGTGATGGTGATTATAAGATGCTAGTGGATTTTCTTATCGAGGAAAGCAAGCTAGGAAAAATACTGTTTCCTAACAAGAAATATCGCTCTTCACTTTATAACAAAATAGGTGCGCAATATTTCGCCTTTTTAGACGATAAAGATGTAAAGAAAAAAATTGCGTATGTTACTAATCGTAAAAAGAAAAGAGCTCCTTAGGTAATCAGCCGTTCGGAACTCTCTTCGTCTTGATACCTAAATATTAACACAACAGGTATAAAATTGCAATACCTGTAATATATTCTTCCAGAAACACGCCCACTATCCCCAACCATAGAAATAATATAAAATACAAATGTAATTATGCCAGACAAGATAAAAACTGCACATATATGCCTATTGATTAATGGATGGCTTGATGTAGCAGTAGTTTTGTTGTTTTCCGTCATATTTATAAGCCTTGTAGGTCTAATGGCGAGCTCATCAAACAGCTTAAGCCCCGAAGACTCAAACCCCATGATTATTGGTTTTGGAATAGCGACACTTTTATTACTTGCGGCCGCCACTATTTCGTTTCTAGTAGCCTGGGGGGTTAAGCGCAAAAAGAATTGGGCTAAAATAGTTGGGATTATATTTGCCATATTAAACCTTTCTAGCTTTCCAGTCGGCACGATCCTGGGTATTCTTATCCTGCTAGGTCTTTTCAGCCAAGAGGCGAACGTCTGGTTCAGCACAAAACGAACGACGACAAAAATATAGAAAACCAATACGATATTCGATATTAAAAAACTTAGGTTTTTACTGAAATACAGCCACAAACCTCGATAACACCCTTATGGTTGCCTGATGTCATCATATCTTAATATAATGATTATTCAGATATGAGTGAGACACGTGCTGGAAAATACGGAAGACACCTTGGAAGCTTGGTGGAGTTTGTAGTTGATAGTCAACCGCCAGAAATAAGGGAACAATATAGAGATGAGTTCCTTGCGGAACTTGAAAATTATTCGTTTACTCCAAGAAAAAAAGGAGAGCCAGTCAATGAAGGTTGTATACATGAGCTAAAAGAAGTAGAGGTATTTGACGTAAATGACCCAGTACACCTGGCGCTATTAGCCAAAGAGACGCTTCATTTGATGTATCAAAAGCAAACATCCGCCCGGGTCTATGAATCTTTTATAAGATCACTAAAAACAGAATAGGTTTTTTTCACTACCGAAACACACAACACACTACACTCATCTTTAGTTAATATTTGTCAAGTACGACTATTTATGTTATATATGACTTAACTCAATAATACCGATGGGGTAGTTGGGTTGTTTTTTAAGATAGTCTGCTCAATTCCTATCCGAGAGGATGAGTATCGTGAAAGTACGAATTGTAGAATCGTGGGACCTCAGCGCGACTCCTGTTCGCATGTGTAACTCTTGGGAGCTTGACGCTGCGCCGATTCAGATCGTGGAGTCATGGGACCTCAATGCCATGAAGGTACGTGTCGTGGAGTCATGGGACCTCAATGCCATGAAGGTACGTGTCGTGGAGGTCCCTCTGGGTATCTACGGCGGCGGCCGTCACAAGGAAAGTATCATCGAAAAGATATGGTACTGGTTCCTGGCATTGCTTACGACGGCTCTGGGAGGATTCTTGGTTTTTGGTGGGTTATTGTTTGGTACCCTCCTTTGGAATTCCAGTCTTTGGTCACAGGACTACGACACGAAGGGAAAGCTTGTCGGGGTTGCGCTGGATATAGTGTTCGGGCTCCCATTTCTCTGGGGAGGGGTAGCGTTCATCCGCAATAGAACTAAAGGAAAGTAGGTCTGCAACTTGGCCTAACGCCGCAAACTGTCTTATCAACAGAGGTGGGCGCTGTAACATTGCGCCCACCTCATAAATCTTAAATTGTCCTAAAGATTAAGTTTATTTAAAATTCTTCTCAAAGCGCCCCCACTAACCACGGTGAAGCTAAAAATAACAGCAGCCTTCCGCTTTCATGTAAAATAGATATACGAGACAGCCTTAAGGCAAGCGTTGCTAATACATGACTAACTTAAAAAAACTAGAACCTTTGAAAAACACCAGCCCGTTCTCGATCATGAAAGGCGCGGTCTTTTTCGCGCTATTGATTTGTATCACGGCTTTGGTCGTTTTTCTTATATCAAAATTTACTTTTTCAAGCAGTAAATCAATTCTGCTTGGCGTTTTCGGAATTTGGGCTTTTTTATCATACATAACAATCCCAAGAGTCCATCGCAGATTAACGAAACTATACCTGCCGGATTATTATATTGGCAGGGCAAGAACCGGTGAAGGCCTACTCAGCGATCCCATTAACGTCGCGTTTATTGGCAGTAAAAAAGACGTGATTAATGTCATGCAAAAAGCAGGCTGGGTTCAGGCCGACAAAATGAGCACTAAAACAGCATTAAAGATGGTTACGCATACGCTTTCGCGAAAAAGCTATCCAGGCGCACCGGTTCATTCGATGTATTTATTTAACAAAAAGCAAGATTTTACATTCCAACAAGAAATTGGCGGGACTACGACAAAAAGACACCACATACGTTTCTGGAAAACACCAAAAGGATGGTATTTACCGGGTGGAGCCAAGGCCGATTGGCTGGCAGCGGCAACATATGATAAAAAGGTTGGACTTTCGCTGTTTACGCTTCAAATTACTCATAAAATAAATGCCGATATTGACACGGAAAGGGATTTCGTCGTTAACACTATTATCAAATCAAACCCTGGTGCAAAGGTCGAAATAAAGAAAAAATTTTCATCAGCATATCATGATATCAACGGCGGGGGAGATATGATTAAAACCGATGGGTCCATGCCTTTTGTTAGATTTCGTTAAAACATAAAAAGTAGTATCATATAGTCATTAAGGAGGTGTCTATGCAGTTACCCAACACTTACACTGATAAAAACGAAACCGGATGTTGTCCGGTGCCAAACATAAAGGATTGGCAAGAAAAAGAAATTAACCTGGATAATATGAAATTTATCCGTATGTATACAAAAAGCCTCTTCTTCATACCGTTAAATATGGGAAAAATTATGACCAGGATTCAAAAGACTGCCGAAGAAGCCGGCGCCACCATGCCGACTAAAGAAGCGATGCTTTTATCGCGTGACATTTCGCCATGGAAGGCCGAGCAGTTGTACGCTGTCAGTAAGGAAATTGATGGAGCCGACAATGTAACCCTTAGTGGTACATACCTAACCAAAGTTTTCGAAGGACCATACCAAAATGCTAAAAAATGGTATGATTCGCTAATCGAATATGCAAAAAGTAAAGGCAAAACACCAGGCAACATTTACTTTTTCTACACAACCTGTCCAAAATGTGCTAAACATTACGGAAAGAATTACACAATCGGCCTAATCGGCGTTTCATAGACTTTGGTATATCATTGACTAAAATATATTTTCATATTTTAATAGGTACATGACAAGTGAATTCGGCAAACTGCCCGAACGGGTGATTGCATACTATAACCCAGCAAGCACACGGCGCGACAGCGCTAAAGAGTATTTGAATTATGTAAAAAATGAGCTCAAATGGTCGAGAGTTGGGTTTGATGTATCGGAAACGGAACCTATCCAATCAGACATGAACGAATCGGTCGCTCAAAACGTTGGTGAAAATGACGCTATCATGACCGTCAGTGGAGATGGTGGCACCAGCAACGTTCTAGAGGCAGCACTAAAGCATCCCTACAAGCCTCCGGTACTTGCCACACCATTTGGTAATGGTAATGACTTGGCATATATGCTAAACAGCCCCGGTCGCTTGCAGCAACCGCCAATCAACATTTTTGAATACACTAGCGTATCACAACTGCACCCGTTATTGATTCATGCTTTACCGCCAGATGGTGATGAGGTATTCATCAGAGCCTTTGCGTATTGGGGAATTGGCGCCACGGGACGTTTGGCAAAACACCTGTGTGACCCAGAAACTCGCGAAAAACTGGATTCAATCGGTGTCAACGAAAGCGAACGAAAACGGTACCAAACAGAACTAGGATTCGCAACACAAGAACTAAACAGGCATGACCCTGTAATAATATCAAATGATGACGGCAGGCATGAGGTAGCTGAATTAAATTTCTCAAACGGTCCGAGGGAATCCAAGACGAACATTTTTCCGGTTTCGTTATTATCCGATGAAGCAGTTATGGTTGAAATTAAAAAACCAAATCTTCCATCCGCCCTCCGTACCGTGACGATGGCCATATTAAACCGGGTCGTAAGATTCAACAGATCTGACGTTATCCGTTTTACACTGGAGTCGACTGCAAATACACAAAAAGATGGTCAACCCTTTGATTTTCCTGCCGAAACCGAGTTTATTGTTAGACGCGACGTCGATTATGCCAATGTATACGCCAGTGAATACTACACGGCGGTTGACTACTATAAGCAACAAATAGTCGAAACGGCAATAGCCTCAAGTCAAAAAATATTGCAAAAAGCCCATTTAATTAAATAGCTCCGTTTTATTGAATTATAAAAACTATCCCAATCGATACTATTAAAAGGCCAACACCCACCGTTCGAAACCTGGGCAAGCTGATGAACAAGCAGGCTTAGGTTTATTTTGGTAAAATATAAGAAGAGGAATCATGAAGTTATTTGACGACGCCTACAAGAAGGATAAAAATTTCTGGGGGAACAAGCCCTCATCGATTGTAAAATCCGAATTAGATAATTTTATTGACGGTTCAGTGCTTGATATAGGAGCGGGCGACGGCAGAAACGCCATATTCTTAGCCCTGCAAGGGTTTTATGTGACATGTTTGGATAGCGCCAAGACCGGCTTAGATAATTTAGAAGGCAAAGCAAAAGAGTTAGGTGTCAAATCAAGGATAAAAACTGTTCATACCAACTTTTTGGACTACGATACCAAGGAGAAGTTTGATAACGTAATAACAAATTTCACACTTCACTTCGTCGGCAAAGATAACATAATGCCGTTTTTAGAGAAAACCGCCACATTAACCAAGCCGGGTGGAATAAATCTGGTTGACGACTTTACCAAAAACGGCCCATTGGCTGCCAAGGCTCCCGATGACTTCATTACGCCGGAAATCTTAAAAAAATTCTATTCAAACAAGGGTTGGGAAATAATCAAAAGTGAAACCAGAACAGTAAAAGTAAAGTATTTTGAGAATAACGGCCAACCGGACGATCACGAAGCCGTCGGTTTTATCGCTAAAAAAACACTTTAAAGTAACGATTTCGTTCAAGGGTCTTTTTTTGATAAGTTAAAATAGACTTATGTCAACATTGAATTTTTTAAACCAACAGGCAAGCGTTGTGGCGTCAAGACTGCTTGGATGTATTGTCGAACGCGAGATAGACGGACAAACCATAGCTGTAAAAATCGTAGAGACCGAAGCCTACGATCAAACCGATGCCGCCAGTCACAGCTATAGGGGCAAGTCTCCGCGCTCTAGCGTCATGTTCGGTCCCAGCGGCCATTTGTACGTATATTTCACTTACGGTATGCATTATTGCTGTAATATCGTAACCGGACCGGGAGGAGTTGGTTCGGCAGTTTTGATTAGAGCGGTCGAACCTATAAAAGGCATAAAATATATGCAAAAAATACGAAACAAAAATGACGTCAATCTCAGCAACGGACCGGCTAAATTATGTCAAGCTTTAAAAATTGACAAAACCCTAAACGGTCACTATTTAGCAAATCCGCCAATCAAACTGGTGATTCAACCACCGATAGAATCTGAGGATATTATACGAACCAAACGAATCGGCATCAGCGAAGCCAAAGAAAAACCGTGGCGTTTCTATATAAAAAATAATCCTTACGTCTCAAGAATAGAATAAACAGATGCAAAAAGATATTTTTTATATCAGGTTTTCTTAAAAAAGAGTATAATGTAAGTATTATTTAAGGGAGGTAGGATATATGAAATATATCAAAATAATTACCCTCACTATCAGTCTTGGAATATTATCGGCGTTAGCATTTGTTGGGGTAGCAAGTGCGCAAAGCTTTAGGTCGGGCGATACGATCACGGTACCATCAAACGAAACGGTTAACAGCATGCTGTTTGCCGGTGGTAACAATATCAATATCGCCGGTACCGTCAACGGCGATGTCTATTGCGCCGGTCAGACCGTCACTATCAGCGGAACGATCAATGGTGACGTTTTTTGCGCCGGTCAGACTATCGTAGTCAGCGGCAAGATCGATGGTGACACCCGGCTTGCCGGAAATACGGTCACGCTATCAAACAGCGTAACCGGCAGCGCGACAATAGGAACGCAAACGTTAGTCATAGATAAAAATGCAAAAATTAGTCGCGATTTATTGGGCGGCGCAAACAGCTTGACGATTAACGGTGAAGTCGGCCGCGATATGTTGGCAGGAAGCACGAATATCATCGTCAATGGAAAAATCGCGCGGAACCTAAAGGGTGGAGCTGAAAATATAACAATCGGATCGTCCGGGTATATCGGTGGCAATGTCGAATATATCGGTCAAAACGATCCTGTCGTAAGTAGCGGCGGCAAAATAGTTGGTACTATCACCAGAACGACACCAAAAAATGAACGGACTGCCAGCACGTACGCACCAATAGCCTTTACGGTTGGGTTCTTTATTTATGGTTTAATCGCGATGATGATTGTCGCACTGGTATTAATCGGTCTATTCCCGCGCATCTTTAATGAAGCGGTTGAAGGTACCATGAAAAAACCTGGTATGACATTCCTGACGGGACTAGTCGCCGCGGTTGTTGTACCGATACTAGTCGGCCTATTGCTTGTTTCGTTCGTAGGTATACCACTTGCAATCTTGGTTTTGCTGGTCTGGTTCGTAGTCATGATAATCAGCGGTCCGTTTACGGCATACCTTCTAGGTAAACTACTACTGCCAAAAGCCAAGCAACCGGTAGGTATTATGGCATTGGGTGCGGCAGTGCTATTTGTATCGTACTTCATTCCGATTATCGGCTTCTTTACGTTGTTTGCTGCATATTTGTTCGGTATGGGTATGGTGCTTAACCGGGCCAGATGGATGACTCTTCGAGGTAAAACAGCCAAAACCGTAGCAAAAAAATAGTAAAAATAAAAAAAGCGCCCGGGCCAGTCTCGTGAAGGAGGACTGGCCCGGGGTTGACGTTGAGTGAAGTGAGTGGGTCGCAGACCGCCGGTCTTAGGTGTCACTTGTGAACCTTTGACAAGGCGCGCTTGACGCTCTTTCTTCTCACGCCTGCGACCCGAGTGGATCGCTGGATGGTACAGGAAGTTGAAAAGTGGCAGGAAAGCTGTGGATGAGGCTGTGTGTCGGGCTAACGCCTAGGGCGGGCCACGTATTGCCACGAGGGCTCCTCCTTGTTCAGATTGACCGCGAGCTTCGTCGCTCTGCCAGTCAGATGATCGTGCTGCGGCGCTGGCGTCGGATGCGCTTGACGCGCCGCCGGACGCGGCCGATGCCGACCGTCGTGCTCGTGCTGCTCATGCCGAAGTTACCGCGTTTCATCCTGAGGCGCCGAAGCTCGGCGGGTTGCAGGTTGTCATGCGACACTCCTTTCAAATTGCACCACCCCAAGCGGTTGCTTGGTTAATAACTATATTAACACAAACACAATAAATAGTCAATGGTATATAATCAAAATTATGAATAAACCGCCATTAAACAGAGAGTGGCATATGAAAAACAAGATGCCAGAAAAAGCCTCTGATAAACAGAGGGCAATGTGGCATATCGAGCACTTAAAACATTGTAATTGTCGGAAACCTACGCCGAAAATTCAGAAACTAATCGACGAATTCAAATATAAGACGTAAGCTTGCCTTATAATTGACATGGTGACAAAACTAAAAACATCCAAAATCGTCGAAGAAATTTTTAACAGCATAACCCATGGCTTAGGGGTTATTGCCGGAATAGTCGGTTTAATATTAGGCGTCGTTCTGATGGTGATGCCGAACACTTTAAAGATTGGGTTTATCATCTATGCCACCTGTTTAATTTTGTTGATGTTGGCATCTACTTTGTATCATGCCTTGGCTTTTACGAAAGCTAAGAAAGTATTCCGGGCAATCGACCATGGTAGTATATTTCTGCTGATTGCAGGCTCTTTTACGCCGTTTGTAACTTATTTATATCAAGGGTGGGGGAGGATCATATTTCTTACGGCTATTTGGTTAGTAGCCATCATTGGAATATCGATCACGACTACAATTCTGCTGCCTAAAAAAATCGTATGGGCAGAGCTGGTCTTTTATATATGTTTCGGCTGGATGGGGTTGATGTTATTACCAAAGATAAGCGCAGTCGACCCATTAGTGCTATGGCTTTTGATTGCCGGCGGCGCGTCATACACGTTGGGCGTCGTGCCGTTCGCATTCAAGAAATCGTTCGCTCATTTTTCCTGGCACCTGTTCGTAATCGGCGGTGCCGCCACGCATTTTTTCGCGATAATAAATTTGGCTTAAGTAATCATAAAACCTATAATTTTGCCGCTAGTTCCGTTGTGTTAGTTGGTGAGATTTT
>Ga0172375_10003873_pt1 | contig 22465 bp, 21 predicted proteins | sample LakKiv1m_FD_114537 | JGI IMG/M metagenome (GOLD analysis project Ga0172375, IMG submission 114537) | Freshwater microbial communities from Kabuno Bay, South-Kivu, Congo - kab_092012_11.1m | ecosystem: Environmental > Aquatic > Freshwater > Lake | place: Democratic Republic of the Congo... | reverse complement strand
CAGCGGCTCAATTGCTTTCCACTGTTTATCAGTCAAATATATTGCTCGGCTCATAGGTCGTTGCCCTCCTATGAACCTTTATCGGCAAATTACTTAGGATGCCTTATGAAACCGCTTCTAATAATCACGCCATAAGCTGAAGCGTTCCGAATGGGTTTCACCATTAGATCACGCGCAGGGAAACTTAATTTATCCAGATTTTTAATAGTGATTCGATTTTCCGTGTGGCATATTGCACCACCTCTCAAAAAAGAAATCCCTTTTATCCGCTCCAAGCGATTGAACGCCACATTGCCCGCCAAAAGATCCGAAACAAGCTCTGCGATCGTTTCCTCACCTTCCCCCCGAATCACAAAATCAACCCCCCCCGTCAAAAGAACTTCTTCAGTTCTTAGCGTTGGATGTTGGCCTCCAAAGATCACAACCCCTTCCGGAAAAAGAGTTTTATATATCCTACCAATTTTAAGAGCGGACGGGTATTGAGCGCTCATGCATGAAACACCTATTATTCTCGGTTGACAGATTTGGAAAATCTCTTTAATTTCATCCCAAACAGGGAGCGATTCCTGTTCTATAGCACGCTTGTAATTATCAAACGCCATAAAAAGATCGTGATAGTAATGACGCCTCCGAAAACTTAACCTTCCCATCGATTCCTTGCTAGTATCCGACATTGGATCTTCCGCATTGTAGATTTTAACTGCACAAATATTTCTCAATGCAGCAGCCAGATACCCAGAACCGATTGGAAAGAAAACGTCATAGTAGACACCTTTTAATCTTGAAAAAGGCGGATTTATGATTAAAACATCTAACGGCATCTTTTCCATTAAGGCTTTCCCTTGCTTTTAGGACATTGTCGTCCGGATTCCGCCCCCGAAAAATATGAGATCGCCTACTGATTCCCCTTCCCTTCTGAACTTTTCATCAAAAACGTTCAGCGCACTCTTTCCAGACACTCTTCATAACACTTAGCGGTTAATTTGTTTAATTTTTTATTTACCGAAAGAAGGGGATTTTCAATTCGTATCAAAAAGTCTTCAGCTAATTACCAGTAGTGCCGGCTCCAAAGGGTCAAATTCTTAACTAATATGAGAAATTTATGTTGTCGATATGACATCCTTAAACAACTCAATATATTCGTCTGCGACTTTTCTAATCGTGTAATTCTCAGAAAACACCCGAAACGCTCGTTCCCGTAATTTCTCCGAAAAATCAGGATCGCAAACAATTTTTCTCACGCCCGCTGCAGTCGCATTCGGATCTTGGGGGTCAACCAAGACTGCACTGGTATCGTCTAACATATCGCATACACCACCAACTCTTGTTGCAACTATCGGTAGCCGACATGACATCGCTTCAAGCAAAACCAAAGGGACCCCTTCGTATAATGAGGTATGCACAAGTGTCGTAGCAATATGCATCAACAACCTAACATCCTGACGTTCATTCAAAACGAAAATTCTCTCCGATATTTCTTGGGGCATTTTTTTTATTTTTAGAAACAGGGCCTCTTTTGTCTTCAGGCATCCTTCGCGCTCCCCCCCGACAATGAGCAGACAGCAATTTAAAGAAATGCAAATTTTCGCAAAAGCATCAACAAGAGAGCTATGATCCTTGACCGGAACTAAACGCCCTACGCTTAGAACGATTTTTTGTTCCTCATTAAACCCTATGCGCCTCGCATAGAAAGACTTCAGTCTCTCTTTAGCAATCTTAAAATCCGTTGTTGGCCTGATCCCGTTAGGGATGCAACTCGCTTTACAGTTATAATAACGTTCCGTCTCCCTTGCTAAATTCTTCGTCAATGCAACCGGCCTCCACCCCATGCGATTAAATGCAATAAAACTGAGCCACCGAAACCCTAGCCGAAACTCCTTATCCACAACACTCTGTATCGTATGCACCTTGGCTTTAATTTTCAGAACCATGCATGGCAGAATTGCGTAGTACAAAGCTGTCAATTGCGTGTGCACGCAATCCGGCTTTAGGCGTCGAACCAGAAAAAATAGCTTAATAAGCGTGAACGCGTCAAAATTATTCTTTTTATTTAGAAAAAAAACCTGGTTTACATTTTTTGTGGCCCTCAGATAAAGCGGCTCATTTTTATTGCATCCTAAGACGACAAGGCAATGCTCACACACTTCCTGACATTGGCCTAATGCCAGCGCCAGCTCCACGTCAAAAACCTCCGCCCCGCCGTTACCCAGCTCGGGCGTAATTTGCATTACTTTCATTGGCTGTGTTTACCTTTAAATAAAACCACTTTAAAACTAGCCTACGTTCAGTCAATGGAAAATATAGTCAGGCATTCTTTCGTGCAGTACAGACTACATGTCGGCGTTCTCTTCTTATGTAAATATCCGCAAAACCGACTCGCTCCATAGATCTTTTTATCCCCGACATTGTCTGAAAAGACTGATACCACTTCATTAACGGAAAAGCAAATTGCCGGCCAAAAAAATGAAACAAAAATCCATCACCGAATCCCGAAAATATTTCATCTCCAATGAGAGAGGAATCATATTAAACCACACCCTTCCATTCGGCCTTAACACCCTTTTTGCCTCAGCCAAAAAATTAGGAATATTAGTCAAAAGCAAACAAGCTCTAGAAAAAACAAAGTCAAATATATTGTCATGGAAAGGTAAATGTTCCGCGGCGCTACTTACAAAGCTGATATCGGGAAACTGCTCATACCCATAAGTCAAGCATTCAAGATCAATGTCAACTCCGACACAAAATCTACCCTGCGCATTCTTCAATGCGACAAATGTCTGTCCAATGCCGCAACCAATGTCAAGGATAATTTGATCCGTGTCGGACAATTCAGGCATCACATAAGAAGGCGATTCGGGATCTAACGCTATTTTCATTTCACCTAGATGATAGACTATTCTTGAACTTAGCATTCAAATCCTTCCATTCTTGTGCTGCATGTAGTTGCGAAACGGAAAATTGTCAAAAATTTTAATTCCAAAAGCCCCATCAAAGTCCTGCCCTGCTACCTTCGCTCTTGAAACCGTTCGATAATGTCGAAATACTGGCTTGCTATTTCAAAAGTTGAAAATCTTTTCAGGAAATTATTCTCTGCGCAAATTCCAAGAGATCTTCGCAAGGTCTCATCTGAGGCTAATGCGATAATTTTCTCTTTCAAATCAACCGCCCCTCCTTCAAAAAGAATTCCGGTAATCTTATCGTCTATCATTGCTCTTATTCCCGGCGTATTATTTGCTATTATCGGTAAGCCATTAAACATAGCCTCCATCAATGCTAATGACGTTCCTTCGAATTGGGAAGGATGAATATAGATATCTGCCATCTTGAAATACATGGAAATCTTCTCGTGAGGAATTACTCCCAAAAAATGAACGCGCTGTCTCCACGCCACCCCTGTGATCTTACTTTGCATGAGTTCGCAAAGAGGCCCCTCTCCCGCAAAAATCAAGTGAAGATTTTTCGTTAGCACAAAATCGCTGGGGAGAGCCATAAATGCCTCCAATAACACATCTGGCCTTTTTATCGAATTCATATCTCCGACACAGAGCAAAATCATATCTACTGAAATAAACCCATTTTGTGTTTTTAACTCCTGAGGACTCTGAAAGCACTTTTGGAAAGGAACGACGGGATAAATAAGTTCGATCTGCCTATTCAGGCGTTTCGCATATTCTTGCCGCATTGGCTCAGACACCGCAATAACTGATGAGGCTAGGCGGAAAAATGCTTTATATAACGGCTCCGGCGCCCAGGATCTTAAACTGCCGTCATGGCTGGTTACAATATACGGAATTCCCAAAAACACTTTTGCGAAAACATAGGGCAGCCAATAAAAACAATGTCCGAAAGCGTAGGAAACATATATAACGTCAATTTCCTTTCGTAATTTAAAAATGTAATGGCTAATTTTAAGCGGAATGGAAATGAAATTAGGAATAATTTTCGTACAATTAAGCGTAATAGCATCCTCATCTGATTTAGCACCTTTAGCCTTCACGGTGAGAATTTTCATTTTAAATCTAGGCTTACTCCAATTAGCGAGAAAATAATTAAAAATCTCCGCGCCGCCCGAATAATCCGGATACATATAAAGTGCAACAAAAAGCAAATTCATTTCATTCGGTCCTATTTACCATATCCTGCTAAGCAAATAAGTTTTTTCGATTCTTCTCCGCAATCACACGTTCACGAGGGTCTCAACCGATTCATTGTAGCTATAAGCGCCAGATAAACGTATCCCCACCACATTAGCGTTATATCAATCGAAAGCCCGCTTATCAAAAAGACACAAATACTTACAAAAACCATTTTTGAAAGAAAATTAATCTGCCGATCCCTGAATTTTCTTTTGCAGGTAACAAGCAACCCTGAAATAGCACTTAGGAAGACACTTAGGTATAAAAGGAGCGACGGAAGCCCCATTTCAGCAGGAATGGAAATATAAGAGTTATGCGATGAGTGCCGATCTCCTGTTCGCCGAAGATGCTCCGCCGCATAAGATCCAAACCCTAAACCAATCAAAGGACTTTCATGAATCATTTGCAATCCCGTGGCAAATATTGCTGTCCTAGCACCAAAATAACCGTATCTCACATCGCCTATTAATTCCGCTCTTTCTTTATAAGCCTCGACTCTTTCCGGCCATAATTTTGGAATAATTACGCTAAACACAAGAATTAAGAAAATGATCCCCATGGCAACTTTGGTTTTTCTAAGAGACGCTAAAATTGCCAGCAGACAGAAAAGAAGTAGCACCAACCCCATTCGGGAAGATGAAAAAAGTAATGACACAAGAAAAACAATCAGGCCCCCGAGATATATGATGCGCCACCTAACACTCTTATCGTAAATCCAAAAATACACCAATGAAGGTATCGCCATAATCAGAATCATTGACAAAGAATTCGCATCCAAAGTCAAACTCGTTGATCTGTAATATGACAATGGATTAAACTCATCTGTTTTAGGGATAAAAAACAACGAAATAATTGAGTTGGCAAGCGTTCCCAAGAATAGGCATTTTAAAGCGCTTCGGACTTTATCTATGTCGTTCACTATCAATATTGTCGATAAATACAGAAAAACCACCACAAAAATATTTTTAAACAATCTTAGATCCGTTGTCCCAGTGACAAAAATTCCCGACACAACACAGCCGATAAAAAACAGCAAAAGGCCAGCTGTTTGATAATCCAGAATCTTAAAATTGCTCTTGCCCCGCGAAAGGTTAAGTAAAATTGCCATAGCTATCACAAGTTCGATAAAGATCGACCCCTTAAGATCAGCGACTACCGAACTCCACATCGTAACTTCGGTGCTAAATAAAAACAAACCAATCAGATAGCACGTAAAAGCATTTCTCACAGCGATAAAAATAAGAATTAGCGCGACAGCACTAGCAATTACGCAATACTGAAAAGGGATTTTCAGTACGATCCCAACAAAAAGAATAATCACTAAAAACAAAGAAGAAATTATAATGTGGCGCATTTCCTCATCTCACACTCTATTGCCCCGAACGATTTTTTCTCAATTCCAAGCGAAACATTCTCATGGCCGCCCCGCCCACAAAAAGATACGAAAGGCTCAACGCTATCGCTGCTCCCTTTACACCCATAACTGGAACGAGTAGAAAATTTAAGGCAATGTTTATTATTACGCCTCCAATAGCAAAAACCGCATACTTTACCGGAAAAGCTCCCCGGCCCTGAATAAATCCTATTAATGGCGATGCACTATTCAATACGCTAATTCCTATCATGGCAAGAGCGCACGGAATAGCAGAGGCGCTAAACTCTTCCCCATAGATTAGTGCAAATAACGGACCTCCAAATATTAAAAGAAGAAATCCAAAAATAAGACTCACGAAAAATCCAATTTTTGCGGAAAAAATTGCGGAGCGCTCACAATCCTCTGCCGCAGACTTGGCAAACATCACACTATTTAAGATGCCACTAAAAAAACCGCTGATTTCTGCCGTGGCAATTCCCACTGAATATATTCCGACTGCTGCCGCACCTTGAAAAGACCTCAGGATAAACACATCGAATCGACGAATTAACGAAAGAGGAAAATTAGACGCAATAGCACGAAATGAAATCTGCAGCCCCTCCCGAAATAGCCCTGGAGAGAAAAACTTCCCTGAACGCTTCCACTCATCACAACATCTCAGCTTGCAATAAAATGCAATACAAGATATTGCGCTCGCCAGAATAAGTCCAAAGAGAGCCTTTGAAACATCAAAATTTGACAGAAAGCACCAAAATAAATTTTGGACGAGTAAAATCCCGACCGCAAAAACACTGACGTAATTGATCGTGCGAAAATCCTGGAGTCCCCATAGCATAGCGTATAAATTCGCGCTCAAATTCTGAAGAAAAACAAGGAGCAAAAAAAGAAAAACAAAGAAACCGTTCATATTCAAAAAAAAGGCTAATGGGACTTTTAAAAAAAACAATAAGTATCCGCACAACAAAAGAAGCACGGAAAAAAAACTGGCAATCAGCGAATGATGGAAAAACGTGCGCAGCAACATTGAGTTTTTTGCTACCAGGATGACATTGGATCCGTAAAGGGGATTTATGAATTCGCACAGAAAAGAAGCTGCAAGAAAAGTTGCGAGTCGCCCCTTCCCCTCGGGACCCAAAGCTCGGACCAAAACAATACTGTTAAGAAGGCCTAATGCAATATTTGCAATTTTAGCTAAAACGGTATGCGTAAACGCATCCCGTGTGCTAATGCTTACACGACTCATCTCGGCCGCCTATTCCTATTAGATTCAGGTAGGTTCTCTCAAACGCGTCTCAAAAAGACGAGTGATTAGTTTCGCACAAGCAGTAAATAAAAATTGTAACCGTTCCGAGATCACCCCATAAGAAAATTATTATTTCCGAGGAAGACCTCTCGGGGTTTTTGTGAATTGAAAAGGTTCAGCGCATGTCGAAAAAAATGATTCGTCTTTCAGGATCTCCAGTTTGGTTCCAAAATACTTATTCAAAACGATCCGAAATGTGTTAACAGGGGTCATGGTTTCATACGGCTGCCAATCCGAGTCCCCTTGAGGAAAATAGCACGCATTCAAAATACCCATTCTCTCGTGAATCTCATCAGGAGACGCGGAATCATCAAAAGACGATAAAAAAGCAGGGCCGTGATCTGCTTGCAAAATAATTACCGTTGACCGCTGTTGCCTTGACAAAATAGTCTCAATAAGTTCTTCAATCTTACCGTTTACGAATCCAAGATAATTCCGATAGTCAGCGATGTAATCTTCCACATACGGCCGAGAGCGCTTGCATTTCTCCGGGGAAGGCAAGTTCCAGAGAAAGTCGGTCTTGGAACAAGCAATTTCACCATTTTGCCCAAACAAAAACGGGAAATGCGGAGCCATGATATGCGCATAGACAAAAAGAGGTGAAGGATCCTTTGGGATCTCTAAAAGTTGAGCGAAAACAGAATGAAAGCGCTGACGCAAAAAAACATTCCAGCCCAAAAATTTCTTTGCGACCGTGGGAAAAATAGTTGTCTCCAAAAGCGAGGTCTGAAACGCTCCGGGATAATATCTTGGCCTCAAAAAAAGATCGGAGCCTCTGACGTCTAGCTTTAAATGGCTAGTTGCAACCGTCACAAATTTATAGCCGCGCCTTTTCAAAAAACGCACAACGCGATTCCCGCGGATTAAGGTCGAAAGATTGTTCCAATCGTTTAACGCCAGATCAATATTGGGCACAATCGATTGCAAATAATCAAAATTCAGTGATGACGACACAGACAGCATCGTCCAGGCATAATTCGCACAGCTTTGATCTGCGACGTAAAATCCTTTTCTTTTTAGCCAATCAATAAAGTCGCCGTTATCATACTGATAGCGCTCCTTAAGGATATCTGCCCTTGCGTACCCATCCAGAATAATGTAGTAGATGTCCGGCAATTTCTTCTCGTCCATTGAAGGGGACTTGCCCCCAAAATTCTCTTCAAGGCCGGGAACATTATCCAGAGGGGGAGCCTCAATGGGGATATTTTTTTTCGTCTGCTGGAGAAAAAAAGTGGCGAGAGGGATTAAAAGCAACCAGAGGGAAAGCTTATTCAGAAAGCTTGTCGTCACTCCAAAATCCCTTTTCGAAACAATTATTCGATACGACAAGAAAATAAAAACCGCTCCCAGGCTTGGCACCAAATATCGTCCGCTAGCAATTCCCTGACCTGCCACCTTAAAATCAAGAAGCAAATACTGAAGGTACCCATAGTGGAAGAAAAAAACAACTAGAAGACAGGTAATCAGCCCGGCCTTATTCGAATTCTTGAAAAGGAAAAATGTCGCTGCAAAAAAAAACGTCGCAATGGATACCATGGCGCCGGCGGGAAGAAAAGTTTCTGTCCATGAAACCTCATTCGCGTTTCGCAGAAAAAGAAAAACGATGGGATATAAGGAAAAAAAGAATGGGTACAAAACCCATTTCGGCTTCATTCTAATACTCACAGACTCTATTTGTTTTTTCATTAAAATTATTCTTATTCCTCATTAAATATAAAATTCGCACACTGTCTTTAATTTTCTGCTTATCCTGGGTTACAAAAAACTGTCCAAAAGCTTTCTCGAACGATTCAACAGAGTAGTCTTGGAAAATATCTTCACGTAATGAAAAAAACTTTTTTATTTGACTGTCGTGTTTGGGAATAAATTCAATAATAAGAAAATGACAAAGCTTGTTGAAAAACTCAGCAATTCGAAAAAGGGGTACATTGTTTGAGATAGCCAAATGATGGATAATCGCCAAGGCCATCGCAACATCCGCAGGTCCTCGCTCAACCAACGACACTCTTTCTTCGCTGGCCCATCCAAGTCCAGAACTCGGATTGATCAAATCTAAAGTTAACGGAAGAATATTTCTCTCGTTCTTCCGACAAGCTTCCCTGAAATTGTTCTCAACCGCAGCAGAATCGCTATCTATAGATACTGTCAAAATGCCACGATCACTTGCGACACGACTGAAAAAACCCGTATTGGCGCCAAGATCCCAAACCATTCTTGGGTTCAATCTGTCCAAAAAAGATGCCACAAGTTCCTTTTTATGGGAAATGGCATCTTGAGTATAATTCGTGACCTCATAATAGCCGGCCCATTCAGTTCCCGAAGGATCCCAATAAAGACGCTGAATAGCTGTTTCCAGACTATCCAAAAGCCCGCATAAAGAAAGCCGCGTAAAGGAATTTCTTGTCCTATCAACAGGCTTTGCGCTGCTGCTCAGCTGCATTCTTGAGTGAAAATGCAGATGCATCACGATGTGAATATTAAGCCATGTCCTCATCGGCAAAAGCCGTTGTGTTAAAGCCAGAGGAATACCGTCCATGTAAATTCGCAGCAATTGATTAAGCCGAACATCCCGGTAGCACATCAGCGCCAAAGGCGAAAGAAAATGCTGGCAAAATTGTCGATACGCAACCCAAGGACGTCCCTCTTGATATTTCTCAAACGACAAGGTGTCGACAAAAATCGGTTGACCATGAAAAAATTGCACATTGTACGCACTAGCATCTTTTAGCGACATCCCGTACTCAAGTGCGATTTTCTGAATTTGCAGTGTAAGGAGAGCTGCTTGTTTAAGCTGGGTAAAGCTCCATTCAAACGGATACGAAACAAAAGGAATTTTCTGGGGACGGATTACTTTATAGACCCCGGAAGTAAACGCTAACGCATCTCCGACCTCTTCGTGAGATACTAGCAATCCCGCGTCAACAAGCTTTTGATAAAGTCCGCTCCCGACAAGGAAATCATAATCGTTCTGATAAGACTGATTAATTTGACGATACAAAACTTCGTCCCGATAAAAGACAAAACCGCACAAATCTCGAAACGAGCCGGGATCTCTTCGCTTATTGTCCATTTTTTCTTCGTTTATTAAAATAATTTTCAAGAAAAGCTTTGATGCGCCGCCAAAAAATCTTCAGAGAAAATGACGCCGCGAGTAATCCCGCTATCACTAGTTGCCACAGATAACTCCCGGTACCCGGATCTATGTACGCATAAGATCTTCCCGGGAAAAGCAAAGAGAACATGAAAGACAAGAGACAGAACATTGCAACTTGACGCACTTTAATCATTTTAATTCCTCCTCACATCTTCGAAGTTTTTGGATACAACCCTTCAAAAATAGTTATGCAACACTGCCTAGTCTCGCCAGACGCCTTCAAATGCGCTTCAACACTCTTACGCCGAAAGGATTTTTCTGCAAAAGTTCTTTGTAATAGCCGGATTGAATAATCTGAGCGTTTTTATTAAAAACTAAGTAATAGTCAATGCCATACTGAAGAAGCGTCTTCTCAATGTCCCTCGGAGAGACTTTATATTCCGGGACCCCATAAAAACGCCCTCCCAAATAATATGAAACGTACAAGCCTTCGGGCCAATAACCTGGATCCGCTGCAATATTTCCGTGAATATTCGAAGCGCTTAAAACGCTACTCAGACTCAGCACCTCTTTGCCTGTATTTAAATTGAGATACATGTATTTACAAGGGTAAAACAGCAACGAAAGTGCGTAACAGAACAAAATTATTCCTTGTTGTACTTTGGAAAAATTTTTACTCTCGATGAGCCATTCCAATGCAAGGCCGCTCACAAAACCCATTAAGGGCGCAGCAATCCAAACATACCGTTCTTCTAGATAAATAAAAAGATACCCCGAAATATATAGCCCTAGAGCAGCAATAAAATACGCACAGCATTTCTGCTCTCTAGTTTTAAAAGGGGGAAAGACAATCAATGCCCCCAGCAAAAAAAAAGCGGGGAGAAAAGGCGAAATGTCTTGAAAATAAATTCTCGCGCTTCGGACATTTTGGAAAAACATTTTCACATACAAGAAAAATCCATCCCTTACAGAAAGCCCCCCGAACTTCTCGTTTCTAAAAACCTTGGGGTCATCCCAAAAACTCACCGAAAAATCATCCGGCAACGGCAACAGACCTCGCGTAAGCATTGGGAACCCCGGAAATCTTGAAATCCGCAATGAAATATTAAATTCGGCGGCCGTATTAATTGTTAGCTTATGATACTTCTTGTAGAGCAATGAAACCCAGCTACCGCTTATCAAGAAAAAAACCATTAGGCAAACAATTGATTTTTTTAAGAATGTCGATTTTCTCTGATTCCCTCTTTGAAAAACCTCAAACAATAGGCCAAACAAGAAATAGTGCGTCAGAAAAAAGAAAAACGCATACGCCTTACACAGGTAAGCCATTCCTCCTAAAACACCGCACACAAGACCGTGAACAAAAAAATTCTCATCTCCCCACTTATGCAGATGGACACAATAAAGATAGGCAAGAAGAATGGGCACTAGAAGTAAATCCGGAGATACTGCATAGCAAACCCACCGCAGCACAATCGGAATGAAAGAAAACAAAGAGACAAGACTAATCTGGTCGCTAATGTTAAGTTTCCTAAAAAACAACTTCATCTGCATCAACACGAATGCCCCGGCTCCAAGCGATATAATTTTAGATGCCAGCAGCGCCGGGATTTTAAAATAAAGAAAAGGAATTAAAAGCCAGGAAAACAATGGCGACCAATAGCCATTAACCGCTTCCCTCCAATGACCGCTTAAATATTTTTGCGCAATTGAGATATAGGAAACTCCGTCTGGATTAATTTGGTATTGGTAATACGGAAGCAGCAATATTCCCAGAAACAAGTAGCTCGGCAAAATCACAATCCAGAAAAAATTTTTCCTCATAAAATCCCCTGCGATACTCTTTCCCAAATAGTTGCCCTCCTGTTTTTGCTAAGCCTTATATTCTTTCATATGAAATCGTTTCATTGTGTGATCAAATCGCATTCCACAGCTTCGCCCTCTCAGTCCCATGCGGAAACCAGAACCGCTTCCGACAGGGCCTACACACCGTTTTGCGGTGGAGAGGGCTAAGTGTTAGTTTTTACTTCCCTTCATTTCAGCACTTCCAAACAACGCGGTTTAAACGGAACGCGGCGGACATACCCCTTTTTCTCTAATGCCTTTAGATGATCCAGAACAGAGCTGTGTGCAATTTTGAAATTAGCTCCGATCTCGCGAATGCTTGGGGGAAATCCGTTGCCGGAAAAAAAGCTCCGGACAAATGAAAGTACTTCCTGCTGTCTGAAGGTCAAACCGTTTTTAAGCGTTTTTGACATTTGATTTGGTATGTTTCAGAAATAAGTATACCTTCCAAACGTTCACCTTACAAGGTTTCTCTTGAAATAATTCCGAGTAGCAGTTTTTATCTGCTTTAATCAACTATCGGCAGAAGAAATATGAACTGTACTCAGGATATAAGATTCTTAACCGCCTAACAGGAAAGACTTTAGCGTGCATAAGAGGAGAGATATCGTCTCTTTAGACATGAAGCGCCGTTTCGGCCACACCACGAGAGACGAACAATTTCTTAAAAAAACTTCACACTCATCGAAAATTCTAAATTCTCAAGCCTTAAAGAACACAAATCATTGTCTTTTCAAATACCATTCGATCATTTCCCTCAGGCCTTCCTCAAGACTTACTTCAGGCTCCCAGCCCATCGTCACTTGCTTCAGCTTGGTTGTGTCAGCAGCGCGGCGGGGATAGCCTTCAGGCATAGAGGTATCATAGAAAGGCTTGGGATTTTTCTTGAGAAGTTCGCAGAGTTTTGCGAAAAGATCGCGGATGGCGATCTCGCGGTCATGCCCGATATTCACCGGATCCGCTTTCGGATGAAACGCCGTCACCAATTCAATCCCTCTCGCGAAGTCTTTCCCGTGTACAAAAACACGGCTTTGTTTCCCGCTTCCCCAAATCGGAACCGGATCCATCCCGTCTAAAATTTTCTTAATCAGCGCGGGGATCACGTGAGACGTTGCCTCGTCGAAATAATCGCGGCAGCCATAAGCGTTAAAGGGACGCACAATCGCAATTTCCATCCCGTATTCCTTCGCAAAATACATCCCCTGAATCTCAGCCATCCGCTTCGACCAGCCATAACCCTCATTCGTCGGCTCGGGAGTCCCCCGAAGCCCCTCGCTCTCGGGAGTTGGCACTTTGGCGTCATGCGGGTAAATACAGGCCGTACTGACCACCGCAAACCGTTTCACACCGCTCAAACGCGCGGCTTCCAGAGAATTGGTGACAATCATCAGATTCTGCGTAAACATGTCCCCGTGATGCAAGCGGTTGTAATGAATCCCCGTCACTTTGGCCGCCATGTTAATGACGACATCCATTCCCTTCATCGCCCGCTTTGCCGACTCGAAATCCCGCAAATCCGCTTCAATAAATTCAATATCCTTCATCACCGCGGCAAGATTCTCCTGGCTTCCCCTCTCCAAATTGTCCACGACGCTCACCTTCGCGCCATCTTCAACCAAAAATTCGGCAAGATGCGAACCCAAAAAACCGGCACCTCCCGTCACAAGAACTTTTTTGCCGCGATAATAATCCTTAACCTGCTTGTTGCGTTCCGCTTTCAAATCTGCCGTATTCATCACGCCTCCCGATTAATTTTTACTTAAGTTCCGTATTTTTCGTAAATAGATCCTTCGTCGCTGCGCTCCCCAGGATGACCGTGAAGTCCGCATCTTCACAGCCGTAGCTCACCCACAAGCTTAGGCACCCGCATCGCATTCCGCCCCTTAATCCGGCCTGTGAAAAACCTCTAACTCACACCCACCCAGATCCTTCAATGCATCGTCCCCTCTGAAATGCAAGGCCGTTTCATTCGACTTAAAATTCAGATACCAGCCAATCCGGTGCTTGCTCATTTCGCTCATCAACTCTGCCTCATCTTCACCGGCTTTAGGCTGCCCGTAATATCTCGTTCCCAGATAGTGAGAAAGATACAATCCTTCGTACCAATTGCTCCTATTAACGGCTAAATTTCCTTCGATTTTATATTTTTTTAGCTTTTGAGCCAACTCATAAAGATTTTTCCCCGCATATAAATTATTTTTCAAACTCAGCAACGGGGGAAACAAAAAGGAGAAAACCACGGCCGCCAAAATTATCCCGCGCCATACGCTCCCCGCCAGCGCCCTACGGAAGAACAGGCTGAGAAAGCAGCCTCCCATCACAACAATCAAAACAAAACAGGGCCAAAGAAATCGCTCCGCGACACAAATCATGAGATAACCCGCGGGATACAGTGCGATTGTTAGTAAGGGGTAAAAAAAATTGGGCGCTAATTTAAAACGCTTTCGGGAAAGGGAAAGATACAAATAAGCGAGCAAAACCACCGCGGAAAAGACAGATCCCCCAAAATAAATTCGAATGACTTCCCGGACATTATCGGAAATCCGTAAAACCTGAAACAGGAAAAATTCCGGTGATTGAAACAGGCTCCAATCCCGGACTTCCATGAAAGACGGATCGTCCCACGCGCTCACCGCCAAAGGATCCGGAGGTTCAAGAAACCCCTCGGAGAGCATGGGGAATACGCCCTTCATTTCCGGACCGAACAACGCGTGATTAAATTTTCCGCCCGTCCCAAAAGCAATCTGATGATATTTGCCGTTCAGCACCATAACCCAAGCGGCCGATAGCGCAAAAAATACAAGAATCCCTAAAAACCAATTTCGCACAATCCGCCGTTTCATCACCCAATCAGCGGCTTGCCAAAACCAGATGGCATTGAATATGCAAAAGTGCAGTGCGAAAAAGTAAAACGCGTAAGTCTTCGCTAAATATCCGACAGTCCCCAAAATACCGCACAAAATCCCGTTCCAAGCGGAGTCGGGATAATGCGGATCAAAGATCTTTGAGAAGTAAAAAATCAAAATACAGGTTAGCAAAATATCCGGCGTAATAATCGAATAAGCCCACCACAAAATGGGAAAAATAAGGGAAAGCACAATGGCATTTCGAATCCCCTCCGTCATTTCAAAACAACGGCATAATCGGACCACTCCGGCCAAAATAAGGCCTCCGACAATAAAAGCCAGGATTTTTACGGCTAGAAGAGAGGAAACTCCTAGCCACAGGAAAGGGACTAGCAGCCAGGACAAAAGCGGCGCCCAATAGCCATTGACGGCTTCCTCGAAATTTCCGTGCAGATATTTATTGGCGACGGAAATGTAAGCGACTCCGTCATCGTTGATCTGGTACTGATAAAAAGGAAGGAAAGCAACTCCGGAGAGAAAATACAGCAAAAAAATCAGGAACAAGAAAGACTTTGCGGGGATCGCCTTCACTTCAGCTCTTCCCAGCGCTTTCCGGCCCACGCAAGCGTTTCCTCCCTATCCTTCAGCGAGCCATCCAGCTGAAGCTCATACGCCTCCGTCAGGATAATCCCCATTTTAGGGCCGGGCCGAAAGCCCATCGCAATCAAATCGTCGCCATTGATCAGCGGCTTGGGCTTCAGCTCCTCTTCGCGGTACTCCTCGACCTTTTTCTTCAAAAACTCATAATTATCCAGCATCCCGTGGCTTGCTTCGCAGTCGATGCGGTGCAATTCGAGCTCATCCTGAAAGGTATCTCGCGCGATCAGCATTTTAAGCTTACCCGCCCGCATTTCCTGCACATGCATGAATCGCATGTGATTTTCTACGGCCCCCGTAATCGCATCGATTTCTTTATTCGAAAACCGAAGCCGGGCAAGAATGTTCCTCGCAATCTCCCCTCCCAGCCTTTCGTGATGATAAAAATGAATCGCATCGCCGTCTTTAGTGAAAGCGGGGGGTTTCCCCACGTCGTGAAGAAGCGCTGAGAATGCGAGAACCACTGAGGGACTCTTCAGCCGATCGAGCAGCATTTTCGTATGAATAAACACGTCCCCCTCGGGATGAAACTCGGGATCCTGTTTGCAGTCTTTCATCCTCTCCAGTTCAGGCAAAATTTCATGCAATAGCCCGCTATCCAAAAGAAGTTGAAGTCCAAGTCCCGCATTGGGACGGGTAAAAATCTTGACCAATTCCTCCCGTATCCGTTCCGCACTGACCATTTTGATTTCGCCCGAGCGCTCCTTCACGACGCGCCACGTTCCGGCATCAATCGGAAAGTCTAAATTCGCCGCAAAGCGGACTGCGCGAAGAAGGCGCAGCTTGTCCTCTTCAAAACGGGCGTTTGGATCGCCAATCGTTCGGACGATCTTCCTTTTAAGATCCTCCTCGCCGCCGACATAATCGATAATCCGGTCGTCAAGCGGATCATAAAAAAGACCGTTGATGGTAAAATCCCGCCGTGCGGCATCTTCCTCGGGAGTTCCCGGCTTGACCCATTCGGGGCGACGCCCGTCCCGGTACTCTCCCTCAGTACGAAAAGTGGCTATTTCAAATTGCTGACCTTCGATAATGGCCAGAATAACCCCAAACTGTTTCCCGACGGGAATAACCTGCGAAAATAGTTGTTCGATTTGATCCGGAGAGGCATTCGTCGCGACATCGTAGTCATACGGTTCACGTCCCAGAAGATGATCGCGCACGCATCCTCCGGCAAAATAGGCCTGGAACCCCTTCTCTCGAAGCGTCTTGATGATCGATAAGGCAATCTCTTTTTTCTTCAAAGGCGGCACCATCCAAGACACCCCAACCAGCCGATTTGCGGTTGAAGAGACGCTGTAAGAAAAATCATAAAAGCGAGGACGATCAGTGAAATCCCAAGCAATTTCGTGTTGCGGAGTTCCCTAGCCCAATCGATGGGCTCCACTCTCCAATTGAGGAGCGAACAGATTGTCTGGAAAAAGTGAATACATCCGCGGGGAGCTGTCAACGCGAAAATCCCCTGCAACAACGCTAAAAATCCGATCAAAAATTCTATTGCGATCCAAAATCGCGTCTCCATGCATCACCTGAAATCACCCAACCATGGTTATCAGAATCTTACACTAAACTCGGGAAATTCGCCGCGGTATTCCGTCCACTCCACCGAAACACGCTCCACCCGCGCCCGGACGGGCCCTTTGCGGCACCATTCAATCATCTGATCAAGCGCTCCCCGGTCTCCTTCCAGGAGAAGCTCCACATCGCCTTCCGCAAGATTGGAAATCCAGCCTCCCAAATTAAGACGAAGCGCTTCCTCTTTTGCGAATGCCCGGAAAAACACCCCCTGCACTCTTCCGGAAACCAGCACCCTTGCGCGAGCTTTCTCAATACCCGGGCCGCTGGCCCCGCCGTCGACAGGATTCGCCGAGGCAGAGTCTAGCATCCCGACTGGCCAGGGATTTTGTATCGAATCGCAAGAGAGTGCTCAATCTCTCTCAGCAGTAGATCCGGTTCAAACGGCTTCGTCACGTATTTTTCCGCGTAAAGCTGAATCCCCTGCTGAATATCCGGAGCCGCCGAACGAACCGTCAGCATAATCACCGGAATATCCATGGTTTTCGGATCTTTTTTTAGTTTCTGCAGTACTTCAAAACCGTTCATTTTCGGCATCATGACATCAAGCACGATAAGATCCGGCACCATTTTCCGGGCCTCATCAAAAGCCTTTTTTCCGTCCAAGGCTTTCAGGACGACATAGCCTTCCTGCGTCAGCAAATCTTCCAACGTCATCATAATATGCGGCTCATCATCCGCTACGAGAATTTTTTTTCCTATTTTAAATCCCTGATTCTGCATCACGATTCTCCTCTCATAGCATTTTAAAAAAGAGACCGAAAAAACTTACGCCTCCGCTTCCTCCCCGGAATTTTCGGCGGGGGAATCCGTAACTCCCTTAGGCAGACTGACCGTAAAAGCGGCCCCTCGTCCCAGACGGCTGTTGACGGTAATGCTCCCTCCATGCAATTCCACCAGCTTTTTTACAATCGCAAGGCCAAGCCCGACTCCCTGCCGCCCTTCGATTTGCTCACGATTAAACTGAAGAAACGGCGTGAAAATCTTGTCCAAATGCTCCGGCGCGATCCCAAACCCCGTGTCCTTGACCTGAATCATCCAGGAATCCCCTTTATCCTGAACCTGCACGTTAATCTCCCCGCGACGGGGCGTAAATTTGACGGCGTTCACGATCAGATTCGTCACGATTTCTTCGAGACGCACACGGTCCGCCAGAATTTTCCCGTCCCGGATCTCGCCCGACATCGTCAGAGCCAGCTCCTTCTGCGTTGCCACCGGGCCAAGGTCTTTCACAACCCGCGACACAAGGCTTCCCAACTCCAGAACTTCCTTGTCCAGCCGGATCCGTCCCGCGTCCAATTTAGAAAAATTCAAAATTTGCTGTAAGAGGTCTTCAAGGCGATTCGAATTATCGTGAACGATATCGATATAGTCCTTCAATTTTCCCTGTAAAGTCCCGGCAACTCCCTTCCGGAGATTGTAAACCAACGTTTTGATCACCGTCAGAGGCGTTAAGAGTTCATGCGAAATAGTCGCCAAAAAATCGTCCTTCAGCTTGTCAATTTCCTTAAGCCTCATATACGAAAGATGTAGTTTCTCGATCAGGACGATATGTTTCTCGATCAATGCCTTGTGCCGCTCGAGAAGCATTTTTTTTTCAAGCGCTCCGTGAACCGCGCGAACAATGCGGTCCAAATCGAACGGAATAGCAATTAAATCGTAAACCCCGTATGCAACGGCGTGCTGCGCGACTTCAAAATCCTCAAACGCGGAAATCAGAATAATCGCGGCATCGTTGTCCAAACGCTTCAAAAATTCGATAAATTTAATTCCGTCCTCGTCCTTGAATTTAATATTCGTAATGACCAGATCGACGGGTGACTGATGGTATCTTGCAAGAGCAAGGCGGGGGCTCTCAAACTGCACGACTTCATACCCCTTGCGATCCAATGTAGAAAAAAGGAGATCCTGGATGGTTTTATTCTCCTCCACAATCAGCAAGGATCTTTTTTGCGCGGCTTTAGTCATAGCGGATACCTGACATAACGTGAGGAAAGGTTAGCGAATGAATCAAAATACCGGTCATAAGAGAGGCCGGATGGCATTTTTTTCAAGATACTCTTTCAGCGCGCGAAGATGTCTCCGCATCGGCTGCTGTTTCCGCGGATCATACAGTAAAAACGCGGGATGATACAAAACCATCAAATCGGTATCCGGAAAATCAGGATGCTGAAAGATCTTTCCGACCTCCTGTTCCATCGAGAAGCTCCCCTTGCCATAGATCAAAGATTTGACCGCCGTCGCTCCCAATAAAACCATAATTTTGGGTTTTACAAGCGCTAACTGCTTCTTCAAATACGGCATGCACGCAGCCGTTTCCTCCGCGCGAGGGGCGCGATTTTCCGGCGGACGGCATTTAACAATATTAACGATTAAAACATCTCGACCGGTATCAATTCCAATTTCCAGCAGCAATTCATCCAGCAGTTTTCCCGCCCGGCCGACAAAAGCCCGGCCTTCCCGGTCTTCATTTTCCCCGGGGGCTTCCCCGATAAAAACGATCTCGGACCGGTGATCGCCCCGGTCCACCACAATATGCGTACGGGAACGGGAAAGTTCACAGCGGTCACAATTGGAGGCGGCTAATCTTTCCTTAAAAGTCTTATAGTCTTCCGCATCTAAAATACGGCTCTGCGTCTGCTCAAACAAATCGAACTGCATTCCATCTCCCTTGCGCATGGCTCAAATCAACGGAACAAAGCTAACGGATAAAACGTTTTCAAGACTCATATGGCCCTTCACTTTCTCACCCAATACCAAAGATTGAATATTCCTTCCGACCGGCGAGATCATTCGTCCTCCCTCACGCAATTGACAAATCAGCTCCGGAGGGATTCCGTCTTCCGCTGCCGCAGTAACCATGATTTTGTCAAAAGGCGCGAATTCGCGCCAGCCTTCACGCCCATTCCCCTCTCTGGCATAAATATTGGAATATCCAAGATCGGAAAGGGTCTTGACCGCATTTTGCAAAAGTTCCGGAATAATCTCGACGGTATATACCTTCTCAGCCAATTCAGCCAAAATCGCGGTTTGGTATCCCGAACCGGTACCTATTTCCAAAATTTTATCGGCCGGTTTAATTTCAAGCCTTTCCGTCATGAAAGCCACAATATAGGGCTGTGAAATCGTCTGTTTCCACCCGATGGCCAGGGGATGATCCTCATAAGCCTTGCAACGGTCCGTTTCGGGAACAAACCGTTCCCTTTTGACATGCGAAAGAGCAAAAAGCACCTTTTTTTCATGAATTCCACGGGCTTCAATCTGATCCCTCACCATATGGCGGATCATTTCCAAGTCATTCATGAAATAAATGCTTCAAACCTTCTCCGGCAATTTTTCGATTATTTGAGGCCGGGGAGTTTTTCCGACCCACTCACCCTGAGTGAAGTCCTAATGTATAGCGCGATATCTGCAGGATCTCCTAAATGAGATCCTGCGACTTCGCACCTGCGGTGCTCCGCTCAGGATGACGCTCTCGAGAAAAAAACCGAGGGTCAATTATTTTTTGCCGAGGCTGACGATACCAAAAGCAATCGCCGTCAATAGAACGGCTTGCGTGAATTCCAAAATCCCGCGCGGAGAAAAAAGCAACCCTCCCGGAATCCGAATCAACACTGCCATGACAAGCAATACCAAACCCGTTATCGCAAGAACCAAAGGCAGATTTTTCATCGTTCAGAGCTCCTTTTGTCTTGATTTACGGCTAAATCTAAAAAGCCTTATCCGTTTTTCTTCATCCGTCGAGGCGTCAGAAAATCATAGGTTTTCCGCCCGCCAGTCTGAACCGCGCGAACGGTAGAATCCATTCCTTTTCCAATCGCATCCACGACCGCTTTTGTGGAAAAATAAAGCCCATGCGCCACCGCTCCGACGCTTCGATAAATAATATTCGGGCGGTCTTGAGCCGATCCCTCCGCAGGCGAATGGATAATCGCTTGAGTCCGGTTCTCGACCTGCTTAACCTGCACGGTGTCATCTTTTTGCGTTTCTTCCGCCCATAAAAGAATCGGTGATCCAGCACAAAAGACCCCCATAAAGAAAATCGCAGCCGCGCCACTGAAAAGATATTGTCGTTTTGTCATGCCATTTGTTCCTCTGCTGATTTTTCCCGATGCTCAGGGTATGATTATAGCCTGCCCTAATTACGCATTCAATTTTTTTTACGCGCGCCCGTCCGTTAAAATTTCAGCCGGATTTTGACAGGGGGGAATTCAAATGCTATGATAAACCTGCAATGGTGAAAGAAATCCTCGACAAAAACAACCAGCTTGACTTTGAGATCCGCTTCTACGAAAAGCTTGTCTCCCAAAAGCCCGATTTCATCGACGCACTGGCCGCTCTAGCCGACGCATACACCAAACGCGGCCGCTACGCTCAGGGACTCCATGTCGACCAAACCCTTGCTCATCTTCGCCCTGATGATCCGAATGTTTTCTATAATCTGGCATGCAGTTATTCGCTGATCGAAAACACGGAAAAATCTTTTATCGCGTTGGAACGGGCAATCGCGCTTGGGTACAGCGATTTCCGGCATATGCTGAAAGATCCGGATTTGCAACGAATTCGGAAAGACGTCCGCTTTTCCAGACTTGCGAGAAAGATCAAGATCTTAAAAAACGCCTAGCCCGGAACTTTTCACGGTTAAATAAAATCAAACGTGCTGTCCTCAACGTGAAGGCCGGGGTCCGCCACGACCACCACCCGGTTTTTCGATTCCCGCTCGATGTCTTGCACCGCACGGAAATCCGTCCGGATCAGGCGTTCCGCGACTCCCGGATGCACCGAAACCTGAAGTGTTTTGCCCCGAACCGACAGAAGCGCCCGCCGCACTTTTTTGATCATTTCCACCGACATCGTTCGAACCGACTTCACCAGTCCGCGTCCCTCACAATAGGAACAGGTGTCATACACGGCGCTCTCAAGCGAAGGCCTCACCCGCTGTCTTGTCATTTCGACAAGTCCGAGCTCCGACAGTTTCAGAACATTCGTCCGGGCGCGATCATTCTTCAGCGCGTCCCTGAAAATACGAATCACTTCCCGGCAATGCCCTTCATATTCCATATCGATGAAGTCGACAATGATAATCCCGCCCATGTCCCGAAGACGGATCTGACGGGCAATCTCGCGCGCGGCCTCACAATTGGTTTTGAACGCGGTTTCCTCAAGATTTTTCCGGCCCGCGTACTTTCCGGTATTGACGTCAATGGAAACCAATCCTTCGGTTTGCTCAATGACAATCGATCCGCCGCAGCGCAACAGGACCTTGCGCTGAAAGGCCTTCTCGATTTCCTCGTCAATATGATGCCTCTCGAACAGAGGAATTTTACCCTGATACAATTCAACCGGAAAACGATTATCCCCGAGATAAAGCCTCAGAAACCGCTTTACCTTCTCCGCCACACCTTTGTGATCGACAACAATGCGCACCGTGTCTTTCGTCAATAAATCACGTATCGTCCTCTCCACCAAATCAAGCTCCCGGTGAATCAGACAAGGCCCCCGGCCTCTCCGGATCTCGTGTTTAATCTGATCCCACTGCCGCATCAAATAACGGATATCGCGTTCAAATTCTTCTTTAGACTTCCCCTCGGATGCCGTCCGGACAATAAACCCCGCGTCTTTCGGAAGTTCCAT